>Ga0307410_10000031_pt1 | contig 49813 bp, 38 predicted proteins | sample 322Ometagenome_3_FD_203707 | JGI IMG/M metagenome (GOLD analysis project Ga0307410, IMG submission 203707) | Maize rhizosphere microbial communities from greenhouse at UC Davis, California, United States - 322HYB-O-3 | ecosystem: Host-associated > Plants > Roots > Rhizosphere > Soil | place... | reverse complement strand
ACTAAACAGAACCCGGGCCATAAAAGCGGTTAAGCAAAATTATGTCAGTTTTGTAAGTTTGGCCATTGCTAATTTATTCAGTGAAAATAACAGAATCCGATTAGCAGATGAAATTGAGAAAGTAAAAAAACAAGCTTTAAAAACGCCTTTGCAGGGAATTATAGCTTCACTTGAGGGCATGAAAATAAGAAAAGACAGGGAAGATTTGCTTCATAAGAATCTGTTTCCGGTTTTGCTGGTATTAGGCAGAAAAGATCCTGTTTTGGATTATGAAGAAAATAGTACTCAAATCGAAGATACAACCGCAGAATTAGTTTCTTTTGATGACGGCCACATGAGCCATATCGAAAACAAAGAAGAATTAAAAACTATATTATCAGGTTTTTTCGAATAAATAAAATCTGCAAAAAAGCAAAAAAAAGGCTGTTCAAAAATTTGAAACAGCCTTTTCTCAATATCGGGGGCAAAGTTATTATAGTTTTGAAATAATTTCTTTTCATCGCTAATTTATTTTCTCTTCGAAGGGCTTATTAACATCAAAAATTTCTTTTAATAATAAGGCAATTTCATTCAAATAATTGTTCAGTAACTCTTTGGTAACATTTATAGTCAGATCCTTATCATCTTTAAATCCAAAAGGAAGAAATCCTGATTTTAAATTCTTGAATGAAATAATACCAACTTCCATTGGAATATCTTTTGCCAAAGGTTCAAACATAAACGCATAAGCAAGAACCTGAATTATTTTATCATTTTTAAGCTCGCCAGTTAATCCATTCCATGATTTAAGAGTAACACTTGCTTTTTCTACTTTTCCAGTCTTATAATCGATAATTCTTACCTTTCCATTACGCAATTCAATTCTATCAACATTTCCTTTAATCAAAACAGGAAATGGCAAGTCTGGGTGATGAAATTCCCGTTCAAACGTTTTTTCCAAAGCAATGATAGTAATTGCATCTCCATTTTTTATAGACTCTAGTTCCATTTTCAGGAAATTAGATACGTTTCTTTTCGCAACTTCAAAAGCTAAAAGATTACGTCCTTTTTTAATTTCTCCTTCTTTATAAACCAACTTAAACTGTTTCAGGACTTCGTCATCCAACAATTTAAAACAATTTGTAATGTCTCTTTCCGAAATATGTTTATCTACAAATGGGTCATATAACACTTTTAATGTTTCATGAATTATAGTTCCTAATGTATTTAAGGCGATATTCTCCTCAACTTCCTCAACTTCACGAATTCGAAGAATCTTTTGAAAATAAAAATCTATCGGATTCCGGATATAACTCGTCAGAGCCGATGGAGAAAAACCGGTTGTTGCAATCTCTTTTAATCGCTCCATAACGGCATCAGATTTGGGAACTATCATTGGCGTATATGCCGATGCAGGCAAAAGCGGATTATAAATATCAAAGGTAAGATTATGTGCAGATTGTTTTTCAACTTCCAGCTGCGTAATAAAACGACTACGTTCTCCGGCATCCAAACCATCATTCTCGGTATTATAAATCAGATAGATATTTTTGGCCCTTTGCAATAAATGATAAAAGTGATAGGTATAAATAGCATCTTTTTCTTTAAATGTAGGCAACCCTAATTCTTTTTTAACATCATAAGGAATAAAAGAATTTTGAGATTTTCCTGCAGGAAATTTTCCCTCATTCATTGATGTCACAATTACCGTTTCAAAATCCAGAACACGACTTTCTAAGACCCCCATAATTTGCAGTCCTTTCAAAGGCTCTCCTTCAAAAGAAACTTCGGCAACGTCAATTACCTGTTTATAAATTGCATATAAGGTATCAATATTATCAATATGTGCATGCTTAGAATAGTAGTTTATAAGTTTATTGATGACTTTAAAAACAGCAAATACAAAAGACTTAGCAATTTTTTCCTCTTCATTGTCATTGCTAAAGTTCTCCTTAATTAAAAGCAAAAGAGCTGATATGTTTTCAAGAACCACTATTGAACTGCTCTCCCACTTCTGAAATAATAATTTAAATAAAACAGACGGATTGGAATTAAGTTCAAACAATCTGTTATGTGTAATAAAAGTATAATTATTCTCTTTTATAATTTTTACTAAATTATATGTATTTGCATAAGGCTCTACTAATGGATGTGTCAGAATATCAAGAACATCTTTATAATAAAAAACATAGCTATCTCCTTTTCTTGAAAGTGTATTAGTATGCATTTTGAATAATTTTGCAATCAATATTTGCGATGGATTATTCTTTCCTGAATATCCCATGGTTATATTTAACGCCCCAACAGTTGATGGCAAAGAATACAAAACGGGCATCAACAAATTTTCCTCGCCCAAAACGATCGCAACTTTGTCAAGAGATGTTGTTGGATTCTCTGCAATTATGTTTTCAATAATGCTTCCTGCTAATTTGGCCTGACCAATTGTTTTTGGTGTTCCAATAACCTGAATGTTTTTTGACTGGGAAAAATCATTCACAATCCATTCAAAATGATTTGATTTATAGTGCTTCCAGTTTTCCTTAAAACGTCTAACAAAAAGCCCGGCATCATGATAGGGATCATTCAGAAAGACCTGATCTACATCCCAATAAATTTTAGCCTGATCTAAGGCAAGAAGATGCTGAACAATTTTTTCTTCTGCTGCATTTAAGGCATTGAATCCTGCGAAAATAAAAGTTCTATTGGATATAGTATTTGAAAAGTGATTTAAATTATTAACAGCTTCTCGATAAATCAACCCTTGATACCCAATTCCTTTATTAAGCAAATGATTATACAAAGATTCATAATACATGGGAAGAAGTTTCCAGAAATCAATATAGTTTTCTAAAAGTTTGGTTTTATTCTCTACTTCTAATCCCCATTTTTTTATGTCCTCAATATCTTTTAGATAAGATAAAACATGGGAAGGTTCTAATAAATAACGATCTATTTCATTAAAATCCTGAAGAAGTGTTTTTGCCCAATTGGCAAATAATTCAAAAGATTGCTGATGTTGTTTTTCAGTGACTGAAAGATATACTTCGTAAAATTCAAATAAGAGTTCAATTGAATCGACAGCTCTTATAGCTGCCACATCCTGTACAAAGTCTTCAATACTTATAATATCCGGAGAAAGTATTGTATGTGTAGTTTCTTTTTTCAATGCTTCTATTAAAAAAACTCTGGCTCTTTTATTTGGTAAAATAATAGTAGTCTCAGCCAGTCGGTCTGAATAATCGTGAATTATAACAGTTGCAATTTTTTCGAGAAAAGAAGTATTTATCATTTGATAAAAATAAAAAAAGCCATTCAATTAAGAATGGCTTTTAGTATTTATTTAAAAGGTAAATTATAGTTTACCTTCGTATTTAGAACCAATATGTTTGATTTCAGTTCTTCTGTTTTGTGCTTTACCTGCAGCAGTTTTGTTACTTGCAACTGGTACAGTAGATCCAAATCCTTTAGCTACTAAGTTATCAGCGCTAACACCTCTTTCGATCAAAGCGTTTAATACAGCGTTTGCTCTGTCTTCAGAAAGTTTTTGGTTGATTTTAGCAGAACCTGTACTATCTGTGTGTCCTTCAATAGAGAATTTCGCGTTTGGATAGTTTTTAAGGATTTCTTTAATAGCATCTAATCTAGCTGGAGTTTCTTTGTCACCAGTTTTGAAAGTAGCTTTACCTGAGTTAAAGTAGATTGCTCTAGCTTGAACTTTAAGATCTTCTAATGCCTCAGAAGATACTTCTGGACAACCTCTGTTACTAGCAGGACCAGCAACTGTAGGACAATCATCATCTTTGTCTAAAACACCATCTTTATCAGCGTCTAAGAAAGGACAACCACCGTTTTCTTTTGGACCAGCAACTGTAGGACATTTGTCATCTTTATCAGCGATTCCGTCACCGTCAGCATCTGGACAACCTTTTAAAGCAGCTAAACCAGCAACATCTGGACAAGCGTCATCTTTATCAGCAATTCCGTCACCGTCAGCATCTGGACATCCGTTTAATGCAGCTAAACCAAATACATCTGGACAAGCGTCAGAAGCATCAACGATTCCGTCTCCATCAGTATCAGGACATCCGTTGAATTGTTTTAAACCAGCAACATCTGGACAAGCATCATCTTTGTCATAGATTCCGTCTCCGTCAGTATCTTTACCTCCGAATTTGAAAACTAAACCTGCAGTGTGTTGAAAGTGAGATGGAGCATCTGGAGTTCCAGAAGCATCTTCTCTATCACCACTAACTGACCATTTGTATCTTGTAGCAAGCTCAAGACCAATAGCATCAGTAAACCAGAAAGTTATTCCAGCACCTGGGTTAACTGTTCCGTAGCTGCTATCTCCGAAGAAAGTATAACCTCCACCAACAGATAACGAAGGATCAACAACTTTAGATTTGATTAACTCCTGGAAGCTGTACTTAATAGTAGCATCAATTCCGTAGTACATCAAATCACCTGGATTTTCAACAATCATTCCTCTCCCATCGTGACCTGGAGCAGTTGGAGCAAAACGAACATATTTGTCAATTTTATTCACAGACCCTTGTAAACCAACAGAAAATCCTGAACCTACATATCTAGACACTCCAATGTAAGATAAAGATGGAAGAATATTCCAGTTATCTTTTACTGCAAATGGCTGAGAGAAATGCGCCGGAAAAAAGTCAACATGTTCTGGACTTGCACTAGTCCTAGTATCCACGGCATTCACTCCAAAAGAGATAGCCCATGGATTGTTACTGTCTTGCGCGTGTGAGGATAAACCCATCACCATCATTACAGCAACTAAAAGTTTGTTAAGATGTTTCATACTTAATTTTTTTAATTACAATTTAGTTAATTACAAGCAAAAGTAACACCAAAATTTTTAAATACAAAATCAAATGTTAAAAAAAACCTACAAAAATTAAATAAAATGGGAATTATATAACTTTTAACATTTTACCAACTGATACGAAAGCACTTACGGCTTTATCTAAATGCTCTTTTGTATGTGCGGCAGACAATTGTACGCGAATTCTTGCTTTATCTTTTGGCACCACTGGAAAAAAGAATCCAATAACATAAATTCCCTCTTTCAAAAGCTCATTTGCCATTGTCTGTGATAATTTTGCATCATATAACATAACAGGAACAATTGCAGAATCGCCATCGATAATATCAAATCCTGCTTTTTTCATTCCTTCCTTAAAATAATTTGTATTCCATTCTAATTTATCTCTTAAGGAAGTGTCTTTTTCTAATAATTCAAAAACCTTAATAGAAGCTCCAATAATAGCAGGAGCAAGTGAATTGGAGAATAAATAAGGTCTTGAACGCTGACGCAGCAATTCTATGATTTCTTTTTTTGCAGTTGTATAACCTCCCATTGCTCCGCCTAATGCCTTACCAAGAGTACCTGTTATAATATCAACTCTTCCCATCACTCCTTTTGCTTCAAGAGTTCCTTTTCCGGTTGCACCGATAAATCCTGCTGCATGACACTCATCAACCATCACCATAGCATCGTACTTATCAGCCAAATCACAGATTTTATCTAAAGGAGCTACCACTCCGTCCATTGAAAAGACACCATCAGTTACAATCAATTTAAAACGCGCACCAGCTTCATTTGCTTTAATTAATTGCTGTTCTAAATCTTCCATATTACTATTTTCATAACGATAACGTGCCGCTTTGCACAAACGAACGCCATCAATAATAGAGGCATGATTTAAACTATCTGAAATTATAGCATCATTTTCTCCCAACAGCGGCTCAAAAACACCACCATTTGCATCAAAGGCTGCAGCGTATAAAATAGTATCCTCGGTACCATAAAAATCTGCAATCTTTTTTTCTAAGGTTTTGTGAATGTCTTGTGTTCCACAGATAAACCGAACTGACGACATTCCGAAACCATGAGTATCCATGGCGTCTTTTGCGGCCTGAACAACTTCAGGATGCGACGAAAGTCCCAAATAATTATTAGCACAGAAATTCAAAACTGTTTCACCAGTAGAAATAGTAATTTCAGCACCCTGGGCCGAAGTTATAATACGTTCTTTTTTAAAAATTCCGTTTTCTTCAATAGTCTGCAACTCACTTTGCAAATGCTCTTTAATTTTACCGTACATTTTTATTTATTTAATATGTTAAATATTAACAACTTGGAGTCGCTATACGCTTTAACATCTGATTAATTTTATCACAAATTTACCACATCAATTTCCGAACCTATGTACACCAAAGCTCTTTTTAACACTTTATATCCCAAATCTTCAATCGCATCCTGATATTCTTGAATTTGTCGCGTGTATTTTGCATTACTAACTCCGGTTTTATAATCCAGAAGATATGCTTCTTTATTTGCAGTTAGAACAATTCTGTCTGGTTTCAAAATTTTACCTTCTTTCTGGACAATAGTCTGTTCATTTAAGATTTTGTTTTTTCCATCAAAACAAACAAGCAATTCATCATGATTGACTATTTCTTTCAATGTCGACAAAACCTTTTCTGTCTGATCGTATGTAATGAGGCCATTTTCTATTGCTTTTGTAACAGCAAGATCAACATCTGATTTATCTTTGACAAAAGCCAGGATTTCATGAATTATATTTCCATATGAAATTGCTTCCTGCTGATGTGTTCCCCACATTAAAGCTTCTCTTTGAGCAATTTTTATGTTCTTTGTATTTAAAACTTCAGAAACAATTGGAATCGCTTTTACCAAATCAACAGAATGATGCGAAGGAGAAAGTTTAGTTTTATTTCCAAATTCATATTCTAATTTTTCAGAATCATATATTCCTTTATTCATTAGAAATTTGATGAAAAATGAAGCCATATTATTTGGTAACTCACCATCTTTTCTCTCTTTCAAAGATTGAGAAATGACATACAGCTGTTCTTCTGCGCGGGTTAAGGCTACATACAAAACATTGATATTATCCAGCAGTTCTTCCTGCTTTTTCAAATTAAAAACAGCCGAGGCACTTTCACCAAAACCTTCAACGGCACTGCTATTATCAATTAAAGCTTTTGGCACCCCTAAGTCGGCTTCTTCTGTATCCAGCCAAAGTTTATCCTTTGGTTTTCTATTATAATCTTCCTCTGCAAAAGGCATAATAACAACCGGAAATTCCAATCCTTTAGATTTATGGATAGTCATAATGCGAACCGCATTATTCCCTTCCGGTGATGGGATACTGAATTTCTGAGCGTTCTTATCCCAAAAACTTAAAAAATCGGCTATTCCGGCCTGATTCCTAATATCGCGTTCTAAAACAATATCCAGAAAATATTGCACATATGCATTTCCTTCTGAAGGAAGAACAAATTTTGTTATAATGATTTCTACAGCTTCATACAAAGATTTTTTTCTGACATCATCAAAAGAAAATAAAACATCAAATGAGAGAAGCCAGTTTTCAAAATCTTTTTCAAATTTGTGCGACATGCCAAGTGCAATAAAATCATGTATTGGCATTTTTACTTCTTTGGCTGTAGCCAAAAAATGCAGAAAATTAGCTTTTGCGTCTAAATCAGCACTATTATTTAGATATCTTAATAAATAAACAATTAAACGCACTTCTGTAGCGTTTTGGATCATCAGAGTTTCTGAAGATAAAAGCGGAATTTTTTGTTCGGTCAGATAATTGGCAATAGCAATTCCCTGATCTCTTTTTCGGGTCAGGATCACAATATCTTTATATTCAAAACCTTCACGAATTACATTCATAATCGTGTTTAGAGTTGCCAATACATATAAATCTGATTTTTCTACAACTTCATCTTCATCGGCAAAATCATTTTTTTCTATTATCGGAAGAAAAGAAATATTTACATATCCGCCTTTTTTAGAATTTGTATTCTGAAAACTGTGATTTTCATAAAGGTCTTTATAATCAGCATTTGTAAATTCAGCAGAAATCAGTTTAAAAAAAGCATTATTAAAATCAATTACTTCGCTGTAGCTCCTATAATTGGTATTTAAATGTTCAATTTTTTTATCCGGATTTGCAAAAGGATTTCCTTCTTTACTAAGTTCAATAAATTGCTCTGCCTTTCCTCCTCTCCAACGGTAAATTGACTGTTTTGGATCTCCAACAATCATTAGTGTTCCCTTATTTCCAAAATCGTCCTGGCCAGCCAGTGCATTGTCAATAAGCGGAATCAGGTTTTGCCATTGCATTTCTGAAGTATCCTGAAATTCATCAATAAAAAAATGACGATAACGTTCTCCTAAGCGCTCATAAATAAAAGGCGCAGGCTGGTTTTGAATTTCACGGTGAATTATGGCATTGAATTCTGAAATCGACAGAATATTTTGTTCTGACTGAATTTTGGCCAATTCATTACTAACTGTGTTTAGCAGGGAAAGTGGTGTTATATTTTTAAGAAAGGCTTTGTAAAAATCCCTTTTCTCAAAATTTTTATAGATTCTATTTAAGACCTGGAGAAACTCCGGAATAAGGTTTTCGATTAACGCTTTGTCTTTTGCCGTTTTATTAATCGCTATATCTTCAAATTCATGAAAAGTTTTATTTTTTGGATTAAATTTTCCATCGCGAATACTTTCCAAATGATTAGGAAAAGTTCCTCTTGAAAATGACTTTAGATCAATTCCGTTTTTATCAATTAAATTGAGAAGTTCTAAAGCAAAATCGGTATTTTCTTTTTCTAACGCAGCGCATAAGGCCGACATTTTCTTTTTTATTTCAACAAATTCTTCAATGGATTTGTCCTGAAAATGAGAAATTTCATTTCGATTATTCTCATTTAAGACCAATCTCCCTGTTTCAAGAATCTCTCTGGAAACATCCCAACTTTTATCGTCATCGGTTTTCTCCATCGTAAAATCAATCAGCAATTTGGTCAGTGTTTCATCCTGACCTGCCTGAGCGATGATTGCATCTACCGCTTCTATCAATAAATTTTCGGTATCCAATGTTACTTCAAAAGTCATTGGCAAATTAAGATCATGGGCAAATGCGCGAATTACTTTGTGCGTAAATTTATCGATGGTAGAAATATCAAACGCTGCATAATTATGAATAAGATGCTTGATGATACTTTGTGATTTTGTTTTAATTTTAATGACAGACAAACCGGTTTCTCTCGAAAGATCTTCCATTAAATCAATTGCTTTTGCTGAGGGGTTGTCTTTTGCAAATTCAGACAAACTGCCAACAATACGGCTTTTCATTTCATGGACCGCTTTGTTGGTAAATGTTATCGCCAAAATATTACGATAGGCATCATTTTTGGGAGAAGAAAGAATAATTTTAAGGTATTCTTTGACCAAAGTATAGGTCTTTCCAGATCCTGCAGACGCATCATAAATAGAAAAAGACGAACTTTGCATAGCATTTGTTTTGTATTGTAAAAATAGTACATTAATTATCAAATACCAATGCTGTAAAATTCCAAAAATAAAATTCTAAATTCCAATATCACTAAAAAGAGGAATTCCAAATTCCAATATTAAGGCACTTTGTGTACCGATATTGGAATTTGGAATTTCTTTATTTTGGAATTTAAAAATTTATGCTGTTTTTGGAAATGCTCTTTTATTGAAAACAAGTAAAATACCTACTCCTGTAGAAATTGCCATATCGGCAACATTAAAGATCGCATTAAAAAACATGAAATGTTTTCCTCCGAAAAAAGGCAGCCAGGATGGCAAATTCCCTTCCCAGATAGGAAAATAGAACATATCTACAACCAAACCATGAAACCATGTTCCGTAAGGTTGTGGTGAAAACATTGTTGCTAAATTACCTTCACTTCCATCAAAGATAACTCCGTAAAAAACTGAATCTAAAATATTACCGGCTGCACCAGCGAAAATTAACGCAATGGATACAATCAGATATCGGGAATGATGCTTTTTTATGGCGTCTGCCAGCCAATATCCAATTCCGAATACAGCAAAAATCCTAAACACCGTCAGAATTAATTTTCCGTATTCGCCAGGAATTTTAGTTCCCCAAGCCATTCCTTCGTTTTCTATGAAATGAATTCTAAACCAATCAAAAATAACCACTTCCTCACCTAAAACAAAATTTGTTTTTACGTAAATTTTTGAAATCTGATCAACAAGTAAAACTAAAAATATAAGGAAGTACGCTTTTCGTAATGACATTTTATGATTTTTTGATGGGCAAAAGTAATAATTTAATCAAAAAGAACGCCCCTAATGGAGCGTTAATTCTTTTGTAATAAAACCAAATATAGCATTATTTTTTCAAACCGGAATTTGCAGGTGTTTTTGGGGCATCAGCAAAAAAACTTGAAATAGATTTCAGCAAACCTCCTTCTTTTCCGGCACTGGTTTTTTTGGCTTCTCCTTTTTTAATATCTGTTTTATATTTTATACGCATTTTTTCAAACTCTTTCAATCTGCTTTCGACATCGGAGTTCACATCTTTAAATTTCAGCACTTTAGCCATTGTGTAAGGTTTTTATGGTAAAAAATTTGAATTATTAACTATTTAGTTTACAATGATACATATTTTAATTTATATTTGTTAAATAAATTAACAGTTGTTTAGCATAAACATCACCCACACGCCTATAAAGATACAAAAATGAACCAATTTTAACAATTATCTGAAAATCTTACAAATCATGACCGAAATCACAACTACTTTAAACGATTTTCTGGTAGACACAAAATCTACTGCGGCGCTAATCGTAAACGGAAAGGGCAAATTGATCACTTCTCTTAATATCGATTACGGTGACAGCATCGCAGCAATGAGTGCAGCTATATTATCTATGAGCGAAAAATTCCTTGCAGATCTTGAAAAAGGTATACTGAAACAACTTTATCTTAAAACCTCTGATGGTGTTGTAGTTGGAAATAAAATCAGTGGTTCTAATTTTATTGTCGCGTTTTCAAAAGAAGGGAGCAATCTCGCTTTACTCATGAGGTCTCTTGAAGAAGTTTCTGCTGAATTAAGTAAAAATTCCTTATTAAAATAACATACAACAATTAACCACTAATACCAACAAACTATGAGTAATGATTTTTTAAATGTGTTTTTAAATGAAATGAAAACCAACGTAAATGGCTTTATAGCTGTAGCTGTAACCGAAATTGAATCAGGATTAAGCTTTGGAAATTTAACAGTTGATCCGGCTTTTGACCCTGAACTGGCTGCTGCATACAATCTTGAGGTAGTTAAAGCAAAATTAAACGCTGTAAAAGCTTTAAATTTAAATCAGGATATAGAAGATATTTTGATTACGCTTTCTAATCAAATTCACATTATCGACATTTCACCAAATAAAAAATTTATGATTTATCTGGCTGCAGATTCTACTAAGGCAAACTTGGGAATGACGAGAGCCATTTTAAGAAAACATAAATCAGAATTAGAAAAGAATTTAGCCTAATCTGTTTTTTAATTAGAACCATCTTTAGCAAAGTTGGTTCTAATTAAAAATATATTTAAATCTTAATCTGCCTATCTATTTTAACTTACAAAAACAACGCTGTCCTTTGAGATGATTCTTTTTAAATAGAGAATATTTCTCTCAAAACCCTCATTACTCTGTCACACCCCATCTATTAAAAGCTTAAACAAAAAAAACGCCCCTTAAAGGAGCGCTTATTTTTATTTATCTCTGCAAGTTTTTAGCTTCGATACTCATTGTAGCATGAGGAACGATTTTAAGCCTTTCTTTGCTTATTAATTTACCTGTTACTTTACAGATACCGTATGTTTTATTTTCAACACGGAATAATGCATTTTTTAAATCTCTGATGAATTTTTCCTGTCTGATAGCCAACTGTGAGTTTGCTTCTTTTGACATTGTTTCACTTCCTTCTTCAAAAGCTTTGAAGGTTGGAGATGTATCATCTGTTCCGTTATTTAAATCATTCATGTAAGCACTTTTAATTAAATCCAGATCGGCTTGTGCTTTTTGTATTTTATTTTGAATTATTTCTTTGAACTCTGCCAAGTCAGCGTCAGAGTATCTTGTAATTTCATCTATCATGGTATTTATATTATTTTGAAATTATTATCGTTGTTTTAATATCATCAAACTCAATTTCTGTGCCGTTTTCCAGGGCGTCAACAAAAACCAGGCTATCTGTTAATGTCTCTGATTTGATGTAATCTTCGTTTTTAAGAATTGCTTCTTCGAGAAGACCACTTCTTTTTATTTGCACTTTAATTTTATCAGTAACCTCAAATCCTGAATCTTTACGGATATTCTGAATTCTGTTTACTAACTCACGCGCAATACCTTCGTTTTTTAATTCTTCGGTGATTGTTATATCAAGCGCAACTGTTATTCCGTTTGAATTTGCAACCAGCCATCCTTCGATATCTTGTGATGTTATTTCGACGTCTTCTAATGATAAAGTTACATTATTTCCAGCAATTACAATATCTAACGTCCCCTGCTTGTCCAACTGATTGATTTGATCTGCAGAAAAACCTTGTATCTCCTTAGAAATCAATCCCATATCTTTTCCAAAACGCGGCCCTAATGCTTTAAAATTAGGTTTAATTTGTTTTACGAGGATACCCGAATCATCATCTAAAAGTATGATTTCCTTTACGTTTACTTCGGCTTTTACTAAGTCAGAAATCGCTTCAATTTCAGCGCGCTGTTTCTCGTCAAGTACCGGAATCATTACCTTTTGCAAAGGCTGACGTACTTTTATCATCTCCTTTTTACGCAATGATAAAACCAAAGATGAGATCGTCTGCGCCTTCTGCATTTTGCTTTCCAACGTTTTATTAACAAAGTTTTCGACAAATTTTGGAAATTCAGCCAAGTGAACACTGGCAAATTCCTCAGATTTTGTAGAAGCTGTCAAATCGCGGTATAATTTATCCATGAAAAAAGGAGCGACCGGAGCACTTAATTTACTGATTGTAAGCAAGCAAGTATAAAGCGTTTGGTAAGCGGCAATTTTATCTTTAGCATATTCCCCTTTCCAGAAACGACGTCGGCATAAACGAACGTACCAGTTACTTAAATTTTCCTGAACAAAATCAGAAATTGCTCTTGTTGCTTTTGTTGGCTCATAATCTTCGTAGCATTCATCAACAAACTTTATTAACGTATGCAATTCAGATATAATCCATTGATCTATTTCAGGTCTTTCATTTAGCGGGATTTCGTCTTCAGCGTATTTAAATCCATCTATGTTAGCATATAACGAAAAGAATGAATAGGTATTATATAAAGTTCCGAAGAATTTACGGCGAACCTCAGCAATTCCTTCAAGATCAAATTTTAAGTTGTCCCAGGGATTTGCATTCATGATCATGTACCAGCGTGTGGCATCCGGACCGTACTCTTCGATGGTTTTAAAAGGATCTATTGTATTTCCTTTACTTTTAGACATTTTTATTCCATTTTTGTCCAAAACCAAACCATTTGAAACAACATTTTTGTATGCTACTTTATCAAAAACCAAAGTTCCGATAGCGTGCAAAGTATAGAACCATCCACGAGTCTGATCTACTCCTTCTGCAATAAAATTTGCAGGAAAATCTTTGTTCTCATCTATTTTATCTTTATTTTCAAAAGGATAATGCCATTGTGCATACGGCATTGCTCCTGAGTCAAACCAAACATCAATAAGATCACTCTCACGTTTCATTGGCTGGCCTGAAGCTGAAACCAAAGTAATTTGATCGACTACATTTTTATGCAAATCGATTAAATCATAATTTGATTCAGACATGTTTCCAATTTCAAAATCTTTAAATGGATTTTCTTTTTGAAAACCTGCTTCTATAGATTTTTCGATTGCATTGTACAATTCTTCGACAGAACCAATAAGAACTTCTTCTTTCTTGTCTTCTGTTCTCCAGATTGGCAATGGAATTCCCCAATATCTAGAACGAGATAAGTTCCAGTCGTTGGCATTTTTCAACCAGTTTCCAAAACGTCCTTCACCAGTAGACTTAGGTTTCCAATTGATAGTTTCGTTCAGGTCGAACATCCTATCTTTTACATCGGTTACTTTGATGAACCAGGAATCTAGTGGATAATATAATAATGGCTCATCTGTTCTCCAACTGTGTGGATAACTATGAACATATTTTTCAACTTTAAAAGCTTTATTTTCTTCTTTTAAACGAATTGCAATTTCAACATCTACAGAACGTTCTGGAGCTTGACCCGCATCATAATATTCGTTTTTAACATATTTCCCGGCCAGATCTCCTAAATGCGAAGTAAATTTACCTTGCAAATCTACTAGTGGCACGGCTGTACCATTCTCATCTAAAACTAACATTGGCGGGATTTCCGGTATAGCTTCTTTTGCAACTTTTGCATCATCTGCACCAAAAGTCGGCGCTGTATGTACAATTCCTGTTCCGTCTTCAGTTGTTACAAAATCTCCGGCGATTACTCTAAATGCATTCTCAGCATTTTGATATGGCAATACATACTGCAATAATTGCTCATATTTGATTCCAACCAAATCAGCACCTTTAGCTTCTGCTAAGATTATATACGGAATATTTTTATCTCCAGATTTATAGTTTGTGAAATCAGCTTCATCAGTACTTGCAACAAAACCTTTACCAAATTGTTTTCCAACCAAATTCTTAGCCAAAACAACATTGATTGGCTCAAATGTATATTGATTAAATGTTTTTACTAAAACATAATCAATTTTTGGTCCAACTGTCAAAGCTGTATTTGATGGTAAAGTCCAAGGCGTTGTCGTCCATGCTAAAATGTGAATATCTCCAAAACCTTGCAAAAATGAAGGCAGTGTTTCTGGCAATGTTTTAAATTGTGCTACAATCGTAGTATCTGTAACATCACGATAAGCTCCCGGCTGGTTTACTTCATGAGAAGACAATCCTGTTCCTGCTTTTGGAGAATATGGCTGAATTGTGTACCCTTTGTACAACAAACCTTTATCGTAGATTTGTTTCAAAAGCCACCAAACAGACTCCATATATTTTGGTTTATAAGTCACATACGGATCTTCCATATCTACCCAATACCCCATTTTTTCGGTCAGATCATTCCATACGTCGGTATAACGCATTACGGTTTTTTTACACGCTTCGTTATATTCTTCGATAGAAATTGTTTTACCGATATCTTCTTTTGTAATGCCTAATTCTTTTTCTGTACCCAATTCTACAGGCAAACCGTGGGTATCCCATCCGGCTTTTCTTTTTACCTGAAAACCTTTTTGAGTTTTATATCTGCAAAAAATATCTTTAATCGCACGTGCCATCACGTGGTGAATTCCAGGTAATCCGTTTGCTGAAGGCGGACCTTCAAAAAACACGTAAGGCTCAGCACCTTCACGGGTTGTTACACTCTTTTCAAATATATTTTCTTTCTTCCAAAAATCAAGAACTTCGGATGCCACTGTTGGCAAGTCAAGTCCTTTGTATTCAGTAAATTTTGTACTCATTTTATCCTTTTCTTAATCGAGGTGCGAAAGTAAGGAATTTTGGATTATTGTACACCAATTTCTTTAAATTTCACAAACTTTTGTTGAGATAATAGATACAAAAACAAAAAATTTGATTAGTTTCCGGTACTATTCTCAAAACATTGAGCATATAGGCCGAAAACCAATCAAATTTAATTTACTTAATTCAGAGAAGCTGAAGATTATTTAAATCCTCCGAAATATACTTCTTTCATAAAAATTCTGTTTCCAAAGACAGGGTTTACTTCTATCTTTTCACGGATTTCCTGATAAAGGGTTTCTCCATTAAAATCCTCGATTTCATAATTAATTTTATGCGGAATTTTTCCGGAATTTAATGCTGCAACCGGGCGATAATCCCCAAAAAGTTTTCTTTCAGAAAAGCTTTTATTTCCATTATCAAATTCTGTTTTTTCTGTAGAAACGATATTATAGTTTTCTTTATCGATAAAAACATGATAATCTGTTTTAGGGATTGTTCTGTTCCCTGTACTTAATGTTTTTTCAAAATAATTTAAGTGATAACATAACCTTCCTTCGTACATTTCGTCTTGTAAAACCTCAAGATTATTCCATAAATCAAGTCTTAAATCGGTAAGGAAATTTACTAAATCAACATTTTTAGACAAATTACTGTAATCGTATGTTGATAATTTTGCCCATTTTGCATTTACTCCGCTTTCGCGGTCGTCATGACTCCATGCTTCTGCCCCGTTTACAATTTCATAATAGGTTTCAGGCATTTTTTTCTTTAAAAGATAATTAGATGTCGTTGCCCACTTTTCTTCTGTTTGAGGGATATTAGTTCCTTCTATAGAAAGTTTCGATAGCAGATGTGCTTTTTCAATTTTTTTCAAAGCGTGGCTTCCGCCTAAATTATCTACAATTTTTACCAGTAAATTGGCATTTGCCTGATACGGAATTGAATCCAGAAGATTAACTCTCTGCAGCTTTGCTTTTTCTAAAGCTGCTTCACGATTTGCTTTTTCACTTTCCCACGCTGCATCCTGCTGTTCTATTTTCTCAAAAAAGGCTAATCTTTTTTCTTCTTTTTCTTCGGCAATTTTAAGACCTAACTTTTTAAGATCAGCAAAACGAGTTGTGTGGCTTCTTATTTTTTTATCGGCAAAATAGCCTTCGTTTACTTTTTTAATAATCGACGATCCTCTCGAATCCTGTTTATCATTCTCCACAAGCAAATTCGCATACATTAGTGCTTTTTCTTTATTTTCAAGTAAAAAATAAGTTTCGGCTAAATTGTTTGTTACAACAAAACGGATGTTTTCGTTTACCGGAGAAGGCGGATATTTAACCAATAAGCTTTCCAGATATTGCAAATGTGGCGTCAGGAGTTTTTCATCCAAACCTTTTTCGAGCGTTACTTTTCCCATCTGGGCTGTAATTTCATTCTCAAATGCCAGTATCTGGTTATATTCCGGATGCCCTTTTGAAGTTACAAATTCAAACTTGATTTTATTTTCACCTGTTTTGTACCTTAATTTATAATTAAGATACCTTTGGATTGCGTCGACAGAGCTATAAATCACGTGGTCTAATCCTAATTCTTCTACAGTATAATCACCATTTTTCTCTGCTTCGGCAATTTTTTTATTATTCATTTCGATAGCAGCTCCCAAATTGTCTTTTTTAGGACCAAACGCAAGTAAAAATGATTCTACACTATTAAAATCCTGAGTCAACAAGAGTTTATCAGCACATTTCGCTTCCATTTTTACTTTTACACTATAATTAGAAAAAGCCTGAAATATCCAACCATTTTTCTCTTTATCAAATGTACTGTCTATTTTTGTTGCTTTATATTGCGGAAGCTCAACAGTTAAATAAATTTTCAGTTTTCCATTTGCGGGATCTTTTATAAAGCCTTCTATATTAAAGTACTTTTTCTTCAATATAGCCTCTTCCTGTATTAACTGTTTATCCATTTGATAAAAAGTGGTTTGCGTTAATACATTGTCAAGAACAGGAAACTCAGAATATTCAATTACAGGTATATAGAATTTCTTTTTTTTAGAGCTTATTTTTTCTTGTGACTGAACTGTACCAATTACAAGTAAAGCGATTAAGAGTATTATTTTTTTCATAGGCATAAAAAAAGCCACCAGAATAAATCCTGATGGCCCTGAGATTTTTTATTTTTTACTTTTTGTTGAAAATCTGAATTGACTTGTCAGAAACATAAAAGATATTCTGAGTTGCCGGGTCAATTTCATAAACTGGCTGATTGTTGTTGAAAATAATTTTATCAACCTCAACTCCATCAACTTTGCTTACTTTCACTAAAACTTTTTCTCCTGTATCTGCTTTTGCAAAAATATAAGAGTAGTCTCTGTTTTGTTTCATCGCTTTAAAACGAGAGTTAAATTTAGCTGCTACAATTCCAAGAGCCGCAGATCCTGCAGCATACGCTTTTGCCTGATCCTGATTAGTCTTGTCTGCATCTTTGACAACCGAAGTTCTCATTTTACCTTCAGAGTCACGGTAAGTCATTGTTATTTCTGCTCCTTTTACTGAACTTACAGCAGAACCAACACCTAAACCTATACTTCCTGCAATTGCTGCACTTTTTAGAAGACGTCTTGTACCTTCTCCAGGTTGAGAATAAACACGGTGGTATTTGATTGTTCCGTCCATATTAACACCCATTACTTCAACAGGACCTGAAAGCACAACTCCCCAAGGAAATTGTTCTATACTGTTTAATTCTTTTTCTTTCTTGATATTTACTTTTGCAAACGGCTCTGGCTTATCGCTAATGCTTGGATCAAACTTGTATAATTTTTCGTCATTATATACTACATAAGAATTTGTAGCTTCATCATAAGCAGGTAATACAGGACGGTCTTTATCAAACTGAATGTTACGTTTCCAAAGTTTAACTCCTGATTTATAGTCTACCATGTTTCCGTAAGTACCTGTAAGATACATCACTTTTTCACCAACTTTTCCTAAATAATATATTGGATCTTCTTTATCATCAGAAATTTCGATGAATTTTTTCCAAAGTTTTTCTCCATCTTTATTAATCAGCATCATTTCGTTTTCAGCAACGTATAAGAAATCCTGCTCAATCGGGATAACTCTTTTCAAACCATCACCACGAGCATCTTTTTTCCAGATTTTTTCTCCTGAGGTTAGGTCATAAAAATTAAAGCCGCTATAGTGTGCCACTAATATTTTTGTTCCCCAATCTTCCAGATAAACAACTCTTTTTGTTTTGATAGATTCTTTCCATATACTTTTTCCGTTCTCAGTATTTAATACATTTAAATATTGTTTTGTAGAAAAAGTTCCGGCATTATTAACTACAACAATATTTTTGTCATTTTGAGTTAAAAAGAATTTTGAATAATCTTCTTCACCTTTCCAGTTTAATTTTCCTGAAGCTCTGTCAAACGAATACAATTTTCCGTAAAGTAAATAGTAAATAACAGATCCGTGCACTGTGGCAATATTTGTATTTGCAGATTCTTTGAAAGAAAAACTAAACAATGATTTTGCTTTATCTACCGTTGTATTCCATTTTAATTCTCCTGTTTTCATATCCAACAAGGCAATTGCCATGTCGCCGTCTTTTTTCAAAGTAAGCAAATACTCGTTTGTTTCTGGAATAAAATCTGATTGTGTTACCCAAAAAGATTCTTTAGATGAATTGTAAACAACTTTTCCAGAATCTGTATTAATGATAATGTATTTGTTATTGATATAAGCCTCAACATAAGGGCTTCCCGGAACACTTGTTAAAGCGCTTTTATCTTTGAAGACTTTTCCAAAGTCAGGATCGCTCAGGATATCTCCTGCAGATGTTGCACCAAAATCATCTTTGGTTAAAGTCCAGACAATTTTTTTAGTTTCAGGATCCAAACCTTTTACAGTTCCGCCTTCTTTAAAAACTACAACCCCTGTGATTTCGTTTTGTACGAGGTCCTGTACATTATTCTCAGTAGTTACGATCTCGTCATATTTTCTTTGAGAAAATGCCGAAATACAAACTACCAGAATCAAAATAATAGAAAAAGTAAATTTCTTCATAGTAAATTTTGTTTTGAATTGGTAAATTGGTATATTTTGATTAAAATATTTGTCTGCGAATATATAGAAATTAAATTCTATTTAAGAAAATATTTCTTTCAAAACATCTAATGATTTAGGCTTTTTAAACCCCTCTAAATGAGAGGCGTAATAGTCTATTAATATTTTTAACAAAATCTGCCTTTCGATTACGTGAAATATTTTCTCATTATTATCAAATTTCAATTCAATGAGCTTTTTAAAGAGTTTTGTTTCGTGGTCTGTAAGTGTATTAAAACCCTGAAAAAGAGAAAAAACACCATCATTTATTTCAAAATAAGGCAGATCTATTTCTGTTGTGTCCGGGTAGAACCCTAAATATTTTGTGATTTCCAAAAGAAGTATTAAATGAAAATTAGAAATATCGTCATGATGGTCCAGCCATGTCAAGGCGGTTTCTAAAAAAATAAAAAGTGATTCGTTTTTTTCTTCTTCCTGAATGGAATAATGGAGCATTTCTGAGAGAAACATTACCATTGTACTTTTTATAATATCGGTATGAATGCTCTGAAAAGGAACGGCGGTCTTTATTTCCTTGAAATTTTCTAAAGTGCCCTTGTTTTTATGAACTGCCTCTATCTCAAGAATGGATAATGGCTGAAAATAAGCGATTTTCTGACTTGCTTTTCGACTTGAAAAAGCATCACGGACGAAATACGATTTCAGGCCGTTTGAAAGCGTAAAACATTTTACGATCAGGCTTTTTTCCTGAAATTTTAAAGATGAAATTACGATTGCTTTTGTTTTGACTATCATACAGCCGGAATTTGTATTGTTTTATTTTCTTTAAATCTTTCCAGAAAACGTTTTTCAACTATAAACCACGATAAAACTGCAAAAAGCAACGAAACTAAAATCACAGCTAAAGCTATAATAAAAGGATTATATTTTTCGAATAAATTGTATTGTCTGAAGAGCTGAATAACCGGAAAATGGTAAATATAAAGGCCATAAGTAAAATCCCCATACTTACCGAAATTATTAAACCATTTAAAATTATAAGCAAAGATGATCACAATTGTTCCAAAAGCTGCCGGATAAAATAAGTTTGTTTGAGGAACTGAAAAATAATATGCCACTAAAAACAAAATGGATAAAATGAAAAGCTTGATTTTATGCAACATTATAAATTCAAAATTCAAAAAGATAAAAATTCCGCTTACAAAATACGAAAGATAGCCCGGAAGCTGCTTCGCCAAAACTGGCTTATTAAAGTAATCCATAACGAACCAATACAATAACGACAAAACATAAAGACTGATAAGGACCAAAAATGTTTTTTTTGTTTTTCTGATAATATAAAATATCAACGGCAAAATAAGATAAAAACCTTCTTCAATTTTTAAAGTCCATAAGGCTCCGTTTACGGCACAAATTAGATTATTTTCGAACAGACCCGGCAAGCAGGGCTGCATAAAATTCATAAAAATTAAATTCCAGCCTAAATATTTGTACGTAGCTAATGCTGAAAAATATTCTGAAAGGCTGTAAGAAGTAAAATAAGCAAAAACAAAAACCGACAGCAAAATAACAACTACATACGCGGGTAAAATCCTTTTGGCTCTTTTAATAAAATATGTTTTTAGAGAAGGGGTATTGACATAACTCTTTGCAACCAAAAAACCACTAATAATAAAAAAACCTTTAATGCCTATAATTGCGTTAGAGAAATTAGATAAAAAATAAAGGCTTTTGTTTTGGGAAAGTTCACTAATATGTGCCAACAGAATATTTGCAGCAAAAAAGAATCTTAAAAAGTCAAAACAATTTTTATTATTCATAGTTGAACTGACAAGTGTCACATTACCTAACAATCATTACTTTTTTAACTTTTGTTTCGCCTCCATCCTGAGCCGAAATAAAAATCATGTAAACTCCAGATGCTACTTTATATTTACCAAAAGCTGTTGTATCCCATTCTATTGTTCCGCCTTGCGAAGTAGTTTCGTAAACAAGGTTTCCTTCTATGTCTGTAATTTTTATATTTGCCTTATCGATTAAACCCGCAACTTTTACAGTTCCGCCATAATTGGGGCGTACCGGATTTGGATATACATATACATTATTTAAATCATCATTTGCCGCAGTAGATGTTCCTTTGAATGAAATCAATCCTTTGTCTGTAGCAATAAAAACTTCTCCTGTTGCGCTATTGATATCAATATCGTTTATCGTATTACTTGGCAGTGGCGAATTGTTTATTGTAAAATGATATTTGGTTTCCTGCCCATCCGGAGAAACTAAAAATACACCCGAATCTGCTGTTGCAATCCATTTGTTATTTGCTCCGTCTACAACAATGTCTGTGATAAACTGTTCATACAATAATTCCTGGGCCAGGCCATCTTCAAGGATAATAATTGATTTTGTTGTGAGTTGGCCATCTGTTAAAAAAGTATTCACATTAGATAAAATCCGTAATCCTTTTGTAGTTCCTATCCAAAGCTGATTATTATTGTCAGGTGTTGCCACACGTGCATCTATAGAGGGAAGATTACCGGCATCTGTACCAAAGGTAATTTTCTTTAAAAGATTTCCTTTTTCATTAAAACCTACAATACCGTTATTAAAAGTTGCCATCCATTTTGTTCCGTTTTTATCAATAGACATTCTGCCAAAAGGACAACTGGCTACATTGCTTATTATTGGTTTTGTAGGATAAACAACCCAGTCACCATTTGGCTTAAGCACTTTTAGACCGTTATCTACCAAACTATTATTCATCCATAAATTTCCGGCATTGTCAAACACAGTTCCGTTTACCCATACATCGCTTGTATTTGGAACAGCATCTAACTCGCTATTTTCTGTACCATACAAATACGTCGGAACATTATTTTCTACTTTTAGCAAACCTGCATCGTAAGACCCGATATAAACTTTATTTTCGTTGTTAGGATCCACGGCAATACGAACTAAAGATTTTGCACCCAAAACTTCTTCATAAGGAATATTTGTCCATTTTGACTGACTAAATTTACTTATCCCGTAATTATCTTTTGGGTAGGGATTGTATACTCCTGAATAATCTCCAAAAACTGTCCAAAGCGAATTTGTTGTGGCCTGAAGTGCAAAAACACTATTTCGTATAGGTCCGCTTGGCGTGCTACTCTCAAATGTAGAAACGGAAGCAAGGCTTGAAGAAAACATTCCATTTTCTTTTGTGCCAATAAAAATTAAATCACCTACTGCTGTTGTACTTGTAAAACTCAATTGATCATTTAAAACCTGAGTATTACTAATTTGGCGGCTTAGAACCATTTGATTCGTATAGATAAAAATAGTATTTGGTGTAGTCACCAACAAGCTATGATTTCTTGCACGCATATCTGTTGAAGGCTGCGGAAGCTGCAAAAGCCCCACAAAAACATTTGAATTATAGCGATGAATATAACCGGATGAGTTTATGGCTATTAATTCTGTATCGAGCGTTTCTACACTTGACCAATCACCGGAATTTACCTGACTCCATTGATTGAAATCTATTAAATTAGCATTGGTAATGTCTGCTCTTCTGATTCCGTTTGAAGTGGCGGTGTAAATAAATCCGTTAAAAAAAGCGGTTTGTTTTACACTGATTTCTGCTCCATTATCTCCTATAAAATAAGTATCGCCAAATTGTGATGTCTTTAGATTAAATTGCACAATTCCAAAATCGCAGGAAACATAAACCAAATCATTATATTCCATAAAATGATTAATTTTTTTGAGATTTGGAGCTAACTGTTTATTGATGATGTCTACTTTTTTTATCAGACTTCCATCACTTTCATTAATAACTATCAATAAACCATTCTCATAACCGACTAAGGTTCTTTTGGATGTTTCACTGTGATAGATTGCAGAAATGGTCTGTCCGGAAAGCCCCTCAACCGTTGTGGTGGTTTTTAAGAGATTGGTAGCGGTATTTTTAGAAAACAATGCATTTTCTGAAGCGGCAAAAACAGTTGTAGGACTTTCTGAAATGTCTTTTATTTCATTAAAAGAAAAATATCCCTGCCAGGACAATCCATTCTGAGCAAAACTGAATTGCGTCAGTAATAAAAACAAAATATAGAAAAACCTTTTCTTCATTATAAATATGTTCAGATAGACAAATATACTACAAACGCCAGTATTTGAATTTTGTTCTCAAATAATTCGATAAAATTCTATCCTGAAAACACAAATTCTCTTCTTCTCCTTAATGTACAGGAATAAAAAAGCCTTCTATTCGAGATGAATGAAGGCTCTTTTTTATTGTTTTGCAAAAAATTACACTACACCCTGAGCAAGCATAGCGTCTGCAACTTTAACGAATCCGGCTATGTTAGCTCCTTTAACGTAGTTTACATATCCATCTTCATCTGCACCGTATTTTTTACATTGGTTATGAATTCCAACCATAATATCTTTTAATCTCAAATCTACTTCTTCACTTGTCCAGTTAAGACGAATTGAATTTTGGGTCATTTCTAATCCTGATGCTGCAACACCTCCGGCGTTAGCGGCTTTTCCAGGAGCAAACAATACTTTATTATCTAAGAAAAGTTTAATGGCGTCTAATGTAGAAGGCATATTTGCAGCTTCGGTTACACACAATACTCCATTATCAATTAGTTTTTTAGCATCATCTCCGTTTAACTCATTTTGAGTAGCACAAGGAATAGCAATATCAACTTTTACTTCCCAAGGGCTTTTTCCTTTATGAAAAACAGCATTTGGATATCTCTCTAAATATCTTTCTGCTCTGTTATCTCCGGTTGCTCTCATTTCGACCATATAATCGATTTTCTCTCCAGAAATTCCTTCTTCATCATAGATATATCCATCAGGTCCAGAAATAGTAAGCACTTTACCACCAAGCTCATTGATTTTTAAAGCAACTCCCCAGGCAACATTTCCAAATCCGGAAATTGCAACTCTTTTACCTTTAATCTCATGTCCGATTGTGCGCAGCATTTGATCTGTAAAATATACTACTCCATATCCTGTAGCTTCAGGACGAATTAATGAACCTCCATAAGCCAAACCTTTACCGGTTAAAACTCCTGTAAATTCATTTCTGATTCTTTTGTACTGACCGAATAAATAACCAATTTCTCTGGCACCCACACCAATATCTCCGGCAGGAACATCTAAGTCCGGCCCGATATGACGACATAATTCTGTCATGAACGACTGGCAAAAACGCATTATTTCACCATCAGATTTTCCTTCCGGGTCAAAATCAGAACCTCCTTTTCCACCTCCCATAGGAAGTGTTGTCAGACTATTTTTAAAAACCTGTTCAAAAGCCAAAAATTTCAATACAGATAAATTTACTGTATGGTGAAATCTAATTCCGCCTTTGTAAGGTCCTATCGCAGAGTTCATTTGAATTCTAAAACCTCTGTTTACAATTATTTCTCCTTTATCATCTACCCATGGAACTCTAAAAATTATTGAACGCTCTGGCTCAGCAATTCTAAGAAGTAAGTTTTTTCCATCATACTTTTTTCTTTCTGCAATAAATGGAATTACCGTTTCTGCAAATTCTCTAACGGCTTGAAGAAATTCTGGCTCGTTTGGATTTTTTGACTCAACAAGAGCCATAAATTCATTTATTTTTTGTTCCATTTTTTAAATAAATTATTCTAGTAAATTATTTTATTTTCACTCCCTTAACTCAGAAAACACGTTTAAGAAAACGTTTTCGTTTTGACACACAAAGATATAGTAAAATGATAATCGAATGTTATTTTTTTTTGTTTTCCTGACCGATTTGTGTATTTTTCAAACAATCGGAAAAATAGTATTTTACACTTCTGATATAACATATAAACAACCGAATTAAAGTTAACAAATTAAGTATTTTGATACTTATTTTCTAATAGGTTAATTTTAAATTTTGAATCGTATATGTTTTTTATATATTTGCCAAGATTTGAAAGCCCAAACTCATGTTTAAACCTATAGTACTCACATTATTTGCCTTTTTAGGAATCACTTCAACCATGTCTGCCCAGTCAGACTTAGCACACGAAGTAGGAATAATATTCGGTCCCGTATCTTTTCAATCTGATTATGGTGAACGCCACGACATGAACAACAATGTCAAAAACACAGGTTTTGGCGTAGGACTAGTTCACTTTCTTAACTTTTCTGCCAATAATAACAGAGAAAGTTTCTTTACAGAACACTTTAAAGTTAGATCAGAATTGTCATTCAACAAAATCAATTTGCATCATTTTGGGGAATGGGTTGACAGAGAAAAACAAAAAGGAGTTGTCCGACACCTAAGAGCAATGAACGGAAAAACGACTTTAGTAAACTTCGGATCTCAATTGGAGTTTTCTTTTATCAAAATTCACGATTTTGAAAACTCTGTTGGTAGTTTTAGTCCTTATGTAAGCTTAGGATTTCAAGCAAGTTATTACTCAACAAAAGCAGAATCACAATTAGGACCATTAGGGCTTACGGAAACAACTTTTCCAAAGTACCTTACTCCATCTGACGGTCGTGCACACGGCTTCTCGAACGAAAACGGAGTTGTATTATCTGTAGTTACAGGTGTTGGAGTTCACTATAAACTAACCGAAATGAGCGATTTAATGTTTGATATTCGTTATCAAGGCTTTAGTTCTGACTGGGTTGATGGTTTAAATCCAAACAAAGATATTTATAAAGAAAATAAATCAAACGACTCACAAGTTTGGTTCAACTTAGGATACATCATGTATTTAGAATTCTAAGGAAATCCTAAATAAAAAAAATCCCAAATTCCATAATTATAGATTGGAATTTGGGATTTTTTATTTTGATTTAATTTATGCTAAAGCCTGTTCTAAGTCGGCAATTAAGTCTTCTGCATCTTCAATACCTACACTTAATCGAACTAAGTCATCAGTAATACCGACTTCGGCTCTTTTATCTGCAGGGATAGAGGCGTGTGTCATTAAAGCAGGATGATTTGCAAGAGACTCTACTCCTCCTAACGATTCTGCCAAAGTAAAAACTTTTAGTTTTTCTAAAAAAGCAATTGAATCTTCTTTTTTTCCTGAATTAAAAGTAAAAGATACCATTCCTCCAAAAGCTTTCATTTGCTTTTTAGCAATTTCATGAAAAGGATGATCTGGCAATCCGGGATAATAAACTGTTTTTATTTTTGGGTGATTAATTAAAAAATCAACCACTTTTTCTCCATTTTCACAATGTCTCTGAACTCTCAACGAAAGTGTTTTAATCCCTCTCAAAACCAAAAAACTATCCATTGGGCCAAGTGTTGCTCCTGTTGCAAATTGCTGAAAGTGCAATTGTTCTCCCAAAGCCTCATCTTTTACGATTAAGGCACCTGCAATAACATCAGAATGTCCTCCTAAATATTTTGTAGCAGAATGCATAACAATATCTGCGCCCAAGTCTAAAGGTTTTTGCAAATAAGGCGTTGCAAAAGTATTATCTACAGCCAGCCAAATTTTGTGTTCTTTAGTGATTTTTGCAATTTCCTGTATATCGGCAAGTTTCATTAACGGGTTGGTTGGCGTTTCAACCCAGATTAATTTTGTGCTTTCATTAATTAATGATTTCAATTTATCGATATTTGTCATATCAACAAAATGAAATTTAATCCCTGAATCTTTATAAACTCTTGAAAACATTCTATATGTTCCTCCGTATAAATCATCCATTGCAATTACTTCATCTCCGGCTTTAAAAGATCTCAAGATACAATCTGTTGCTGCCAAACCAGAAGAAAAAGCCAGTCCGCGAGTACCGTTTTCAATACTAGCCAAAGCATTTTCTAAAGCTGTACGAGTAGGATTTGATGCACGGCTATATTCGTAATCACCCAAAGGCTGACCAGGGCTTGTCTGAACATAAGTTGAAGTTTGATATACAGGAGGCATCACTGCTCCTGTGCTTGGATCATGATGCTGACCGCCATGTATTACTTTTGTATCGAATTTCATATTGTTTTATATTTTAAAAATCGTAATTTTAGATTACAAATTTACCGTTTAATTTATTTTTCCTGCCCTTATACCTCACATTTTAATATAATTAACACTTTCAGACATGAAACCATATATATTTTTATTCTCTTTACTTTTAACATTTGTCAGCTGCAACAAAGAGCTTTCGTTTGAGAATGAAACATTTAATAAAAAAACCTCCTTAGGCTGTGATAAAGATTGTCCTGAAATTTCTATTGACATTCCCATAGCAAAACAAAAAGGGATTACATCTGACAGCATCAATAAAAAAATCTTTTCTGTGGTGAAAGACATTGTCTATTTTGGAGAAAAACCGTTAAAATCTAGTGATTACAATGTGCTTGCGTCATCATTTATTGCTTCATACGAAGAAATGCATAAAAATTTTCCGGGTGAAACTTTTGGATGGGAAGCCAAAATTACCGGAAATGTAGAATTTCAATCTGATCAGATTTTAAATATAAAAATAGACCATTACACCTTTACCGGAGGAGCTCACGGTTATCAGGGTTTCCGTTCTTTATTATTTAACCCTAAAACAGGAAAAATAATTTTTAACGATCAGATCTTTAAGAACCCAAAAGATTTTAAGGCTTTCGCCGAAAAAGAATTCAGGGCAAAATATAATATTCCTGAAAAAGCAAACATAAATGCTACCGGATTAATGTTTGAAAATGACAAATTTCAATTACCTCAAAATATTTTTTATACAGATGAAGGACTGCTTTTGTATTACAACGCATACGAAGCCGCTTCATACGCTGACGGCGCAAAAGAGATTTTATTTCCTTATGATGAAGTCAGTCAATATTTATTGTATCAGTAAAACCTTTGTTGCTCTGAACCTCTTCTACTTTGCACCTTCCTGAAAATCATATTTCATTTTTCTCAAAACACGTAATGCTTCCTTAAATGATAAATATACTTGCCCAAAAGGCTTCAAAAGTAATTTAGAATCGATTAATTTTTGTTTCGCATCATCAAATCCATTAAGATAACAAATCATAAAAGTAGAGGGAAGATTTTCCAGATCTATCATTTCACGTTCAGAAAGCGTTAATCCTTTTTGCAGTTTTTGAAGTAAGGCTATGTTTGAATTGTAAATATGAAATAACATTCTTTTATTAAATTCCGGCGGCTGAAAAAGCATTTTTCGGTCAATTTTATAATAACCATTATCAAAAAAACGAATCGTTTGCTCTTCAAGAGGATAATAACTAGTCTTATCATTTAATCCCAGCGGAACGTATTCTGTTATTATAAAACTATTGTCATCATATGTAATGGTAACAACATCCTGAGCCGAATAAAAAAGCTTAATCTGTTCATTAATTAATTCAATATCAACACGGGACAAGAAAGTTTTATCTCTTGATTTTTTGGGAACACCTGCCCAGCAAATCACAAATAACTCTTTGAAAACATTGTATTTTGGCGACATATCTTTGTGTCGGAAATTCATAAAATCAATAACGCCGTCAAGTGTATACTGAATACTGTTTCGGGAACTGTTTTCAATCCCGATAACTGTTTCGGTATTCTGATAATTCTTTTCAAATTCACCTTCAACCGGAATAGAGTTACTGCCGCGTCTCACAAAAACACTATTCGCGGGAATAGTATGAATGCCTTTTTTAAAATAAGATATTTTGTTTTTGGGTTTTATAGTAACCAATCCGATTACTTTGTCTTTTGGAAGATTCGGAAAAGGAACATTTTCATACTGAATTTTAGGGGGATTTTCTAAAAAAGCATTAACCAAATTCTGAATCCGGCTGTCGTCAAAGAAATCATCTCCTACAATTTCATTATCCTGATCTTCTACTCCAACAACGATATACGAATTATTCGTCGGATTTGAATTTGACAGTGCACAAATGTGTTTCAGGAATTTTCCTTTTCCTTCGCGTGTATGCAGATTCAGCTGTCTTTTTTTATCATAAAAACTGCTCTCGTCATTATGGGCGAGTAAGTTTTTGATTAAAAGACGTTTGTTGATCATTCTTTTAGATTTTAGACTGGCTTAGATTTTAGACTTCTTAGATTATTGAATTTCAGATTTCTAAAATTAATCTAATTTTCTAAGAAGTCTAAAATTCCAGATTATTTTATTGACAATAAAAAGCTCTAGAGGAGCGATACTTTTTGACATTTTATAACATGAAATATCCACCTCAATTGGGATTCTATTAAATAAATTATAAATATCTATAAACATGATGTCCCTCCGGGACTTTATTTTACCACTCTAAAAAATCTAAATATTTTTCTTTACAATCGTAGATGATGCCTGCGCCGTACTCATCACGACCAAATCAGCAATATTTACATGATACGGTCTGGTCACCACAAAATGAATAATATCTGCAATATCTTCTGCCTGCAATGGGTCAAACCCTTTGTAGACATTTGATGCTCTGTCTGCATCACCTTTAAAACGGACTTCACTAAACTCTGTCTCTACCATTCCCGGATGAATTGCGCCTACGCGAATACCAAACGGATTCAAGTCTATTCGCATTCCGGCAGTGATCGCATCTACGGCATGTTTGGTTCCGCAATATACATTTCCATTCGGATAAACTTCCTTTGCAGCTGTTGAACCGATATTAATAATATGTCCGGATTCTTTTGCAGTCATCTTCGGGATAATTGCTTTAGAAACATACAAAAGTCCTTTTACATTAATATCAATCATCGCATCCCAATCTTCTACATCTCCCGTCTGAACTGGATCTAAACCGTGTGCATTTCCTGCATTATTTATCAAAACATCAACATCTGAAAATTCTTCTGGCAAAGAATTAATACCTTCAAAAACACCCTGTTTATCACGAACGTCAAAAGACAGAGTATGCACTTCTGTAAAAGCAGAAAGTTCTTTTTTGAGTTCGCTAAGACGGTCTAACCTTCTTCCGCAAATAATAACTTTAAAATTGTTTTGGGCTAATATTTGGGCTGTGGCTTTTCCGATTCCGCTTGTTGCTCCAGTAATTAAAACTGTTTTTTTCATGATTTTAAACTAATTATTTTAATAATTAATCAAATTTTTCGCTTAATATTTGATTAATATTTTTCAAAAATACATTTTTATGATACTATTATGAACTTAATCTGCGTTATTAATTTACTAATTTTAAAATAGAAAGATATGAAAAAAGTAAATCTCAATTTAAGAATGTTTCTTTTAATGTTCTCATTATGTTTATTGGCAACAAGTTGCAATAACAGTGACGATAATGATCCTCAAACTTCCAAAATTAGCGTAAGAATGACGGATGCCCCTGGTGATTATGATGAGGTAAACGTTGAAGTATTAGACGTTAAAATTAAAAGCACTTTAGATACAGGCGAAGAAGGCTGGGTTAGTATCGGGAATATAAAACCAGGAATATATAATTTACTTGATTTGACTGGTGGAGTAAATGTACTTTTAGCCGACAACGACGTGCCTTCAGGAAATTTGGGTCAAATTCGATTAATTCTTGGAGAGCATAATACTGTTGTTAAGGATGGTGAAACGTATCCTTTAAAAACACCAAGCGCCCAACAATCAGGTTTAAAATTACAAGTTAACCAAACATTGACAGGTGGTGCAACATATGATTTTTTACTAGATTTTGACGTAGAGCATTCTGTAGTTGTTGAAACAGGGAATTCTGGCGGTTTCAATTTGCATCCGGTAATCAGAGTATCTACAAACGCTACATCAGGAATAATTAAAGGAATTGTAACGCCTTTCACATTTCAGTCTGTAGTATCAGTGCAGGTTGGAGACACAACTGTGTCTGCTTATACAGACGAGTCGGGAGTATTTCAGCTAAATGGGATACCTGCAGGAACTTATTCTGTTACAATTACACCAGCTGTAAGTTCAGAATTACCACCTTTGGTAGTTCCTAATGTAGTTGTTGTTAATGGACAAATCTCAAACATGAACACTCTTGTTTTACAACAAAACAATTAACCATAAAAAAAACAGCTATTCTATTTTTAGTATAGCTGTTTTTCATTTTTATTTTAAATCATTTAAGGTACATCGTCACCCATGCTTTCTGTCCAGATTGCAAACCAGTCTTCCTTATCCATTTCTAATTCTACTGCTTTCATTAAAGACTGAATTCTTGCAATATTAACGGTTCCGGCAATAGGGATAACTTTGGCCGGATGCTTTAAAATCCAGGAAAGTAAAAGTGTATCTGATCCTAAATGATATTTTTCAACCAAAGCCGAAAGCAGTTTTTTCAGTCGGCGCGTTTTCTTAGTATCTTCTCTAAAAACAGTCCCAAGCGGATTCCATGACAATGGCCTGATTTTATGTGTCTGCATATAATCTAAACTTCCGTCTACCATTGGCTCAAAATGGGTTGCCGAAAATTGTACCTGATTGTAACTTACTTCTGTTTTGCTTCTGATTAATTCTGTTTGTGAGCTGGTAAAATTAGAAAGCCCAAAATCAATAATCTTTCCTTCTGATTTTAATTTTTCAACCGCTTCTGCAATTTCATCTGCCTGCATCAACGGACTTGGCCTGTGCAATAAAAAAACATCAACATAATCTGTTTTTAATTTTTTTAATGATTCTTCAACAGACCAAACTATATATTCCTTAGAATATTCATAATGTTTGATTTTGTTTTCAGGACGTTTTTCAGCAATCATCTGAATGCCGCACTTGGTAATTAATTGTAGTTTTTCGCGATCAATTTTACTGGCATGAAATGCTTTTCCAAAATCTGCTTCTGTGGTATAAGATCCGTAAATATCGGCGTGGTCAAAAGTGGTGATTTTATTTTCGATACAGACTTGTATCGTGTGTTCCATTTCTTTTGGTGTAAGATTTTTATCCCATACACCCCAATTCATAGTGCCCGAAATTATTGGCGATAATGTTGTTTTGCTCATGGCTGTATTATGTTATTTTTGGTATTAATTATGCTTTTGTAAAACATAATCACCAAAGTTCTTAAAAATATAAAAATAGATTCCCAATTCGTCCTTAAAATTAGGTCATTGGTCGAAGTTTTAACCATTCTTTAACATCTTACTTCTCAAAAAATATTCAATTTGCACTCTCAAAAGTTTGGCTTAAAAATCAACGTTTCAAAAAGGTTTTAAAAATATTTATATGGAAGAAAATACAACGACTTTAGACATTAGAGCGATAAATGAAAAAATTGAGAGAGAAAGCGCTTTTATAGACCTTCTTACAATGGAAATGAACAAAGTTATTGTGGGCCAAAAACACATGGTCGAACGTTTATTAATCGGGCTTTTAGGACAAGGACACATCTTATTGGAAGGAGTTCCGGGACTGGCCAAAACTTTAGCCATAAATACTTTATCACAGGCTGTACAGGGTTCTTTCAGTCGTATTCAGTTTACACCAGACTTATTACCTGCCGATGTTATAGGAACAATGATCTACAACATTAAGGCAAATGAATTTTCTATAAAAAAAGGGCCTGTTTTTGCCAACTTCGTACTTGCCGATGAGATTAACCGTGCTCCTGCAAAAGTACAATCTGCACTTTTGGAGGCGATGCAGGAAAAACAAGTTACGATTGGTGATACTACATTTAAGTTAGACCGTCCGTTTTTAGTACTGGCAACGCAAAACCCGGTTGAGCAGGAAGGTACATACCAACTTCCTGAGGCGCAGGTCGATCGTTTTATGTTGAAAACTGTTATTGATTACCCAAAAATTGATGAAGAGCGTTTTGTAATTCGTCAAAACCTGAAAGGAAGTTACGAAAAAGTAAATCCGGTTGTTTCTGTAGAACAAATTTTGCGTGCGCAGGAAGCTGTTCGCGAAGTTTACATGGACGAAAAAATTGAAAAATATATCTTAGATATCATCTTTGCTACCCGTTATCCGGAAAAATACAAACTTGCAGACTTAAAACCTCTTATCAGTTTTGGAGCATCACCACGTGGAAGTATCAATTTAGCAAATGCTGCAAAATGTTACGCTTTCATTAAACGCCGTGGATATGTAATCCCAGAAGATGTCCGTGCTGTTGTACATGATGTTTTACGCCATAGAATCGGGATAACTTATGAGGCTGAAGCCGAAAATATTACTTCTGTAGACATCATCAACAAAATTGTAAACGAGATTGAAGTACCTTAAAAAAAATTTAGATTTTAGATTGCTGATTTTAGATTTAGAATCAGCAATCTAAATTTCAATCTAAAATCTAAAAATCTAAAATCTGCAATCCTAAAAAATGGATACAAAAGAGCTTTTAAAAAAAGTACGAAAAATAGAAATCAAAACCAAAAGACTGAGCAATCATATCTTTTCGGGAGAATATCATTCTTCTTTTAAAGGGCGGGGTATGACATTTAGCGAAGTGCGCCAATACCAATATGGTGATGATATTCGTAATATCGATTGGAATGTTACGGCACGCTACAATGAAGCTCATGTAAAAGTTTTTGAGGAAGAACGTGAGTTGACCATGGTTTTAATGGTTGATATTTCGGGTTCTGAAAGTTTTGGTTCAAAAAGCCAGTTTAAAAAAGACATTGTAACCGAAATTGCGGCAACAATGGCTTTTTCGGCTACACAGAATAATGACAAAATTGGTTTGATATTATTTTCGGATAATGTCGAATTATACATTCCGCCAAAAAAAGGCCGTTCTCACGTTTTGAGAATCATTCGTGAATTGATTGAGTTTGAGCCTAAAAGCCAAAAAACTGATATTGGTCAGGCTTTGAAATTTTTATCGGGAACACAAAAGAAAAAAGCTATTGTTTTTATGATTTCAGATTTTATGTCTGAAAACTATGAACAAACACTGAAAATTGCTTCTAAAAAACACGATCTTACCGGTGTTCGCGTGTATGACATTCGCGAAGAAAAAATTCCAAATTTAGGAATGGTAACGATGCTTGACGCCGAAACCGGAAAAACACAGTTAGTTGATACGGGCTCAAAAACAGTACGATTAAATTACGAAAAACATTATCAGGAAAGAGTAAATTATTTCAAGGAAACTTTTAGTAAATCCGGAGCAGGCGTTGTAAATACCAGAGTTGATGAAAATTATGTTACTAAATTATTAGGCTATTTCAAATCGAGATAAGAACAAATTTAGATTGCAAATTTTAAAGTTTAGATTTTTTTAAAATCAAAATTTGAGGTTTCTGCTTTACACAAATAAAACTCGCTTAGATATCAACTGCTTTCCTATTTAAGTATTCATTTTAGAATAAAATCTGAAATCAAAAAAATCAAATGAAATTAAAGTTTTACATATTTTTATTTTTGCTTTCTTCTGCTGTTTTTGCACAAAAACCAGTAGAGACAAGTATTGATACTACAAAAAATAAAATTGGAGCCGAATTTAAGTTAACGCTTAAAACGGTTGTAAGCTCAAAATCTAAGGTAGTTTTCCCTAATCCGAAAACCATTGGCTCATTAGAAGTTATTCAATCTTACCCTGTCGATACGGTTAAGAAAAACGACACGTATGAACTTATCAAAAAATATGGTTTAACTCAATTTGATTCAGGCAGATATACGATCCCTCCGATTAAAATTTTGATTGACAAAAAACCTTTTTTATCCGATTTTATTACAGTTGAAGTTGCTAATATAAAAGTAGACACCTTACAACAGAAAATGTATGACATTAAAGACATTACGGCTGTTGAAAGCAGTACGGGTAATTGGTGGAAATATGTTTTGGCTATAGTTCTCATAATCGGTATAGGCGTTCTTGTTTACTGGTTTATTAAAAAAAATCAGAAGAAAAAAATTGAAGAAGAGGTTTATAAAACACCTATTGAAAAGGCAACAAGTTTATTAAACAATCTGGAGAAAAAAGAACTTTGGCAAAAAGGTGAGATAAAAGAATATTATAGCGAATTGACCGATATTGCAAGAAACTATATCGAAGAAGCTATTCATATTCCAGCCATGGAAAGCACTACTTCTGAGTTGATTCAGGCAATCAGAACAGCTTCTGCCAAAAAGAAAATGACACTTACTCCAGAAATTGTGGAGAACTTAGAGCGTGTTTTGCGTCAGGCCGATTTAGTGAAATTTGCAAAATCCAAACCTTTGGATTTCGAAATTACCGAAGACAGAAATAAAATTCAGAAAGTAATCTTAACGTTTGATAACGCAATTCCGACAGAAGTTCCTAACGAAGAAGACGAATTGCTGAACGAAGCACAAAGGCAAAAACAAATCAAACTTCAATTGCTTAAAAAACGCAACAAACGTATTGCAATTGCGGTTGGAACTGTTTTCCTTTTACTATTAGGAACAACAACTTTCTTTGTTATTACTAAAGGTTTCAACTACGTAAAAGACAATGTTATTGGCCATCCTACTAAAGAATTATTAGAAGGAGAATGGGTGAAAAGTGAGTACGGAAACCCGGGTGTTTTAATAGAAACACCAAAAGTACTGAAACGTATGGATACTCAAAAAGTACTGCCAAAAGAAACTATGGCTTTGATTAAGGAAATGCAGCTTTTTGTGTACGGAAGTATGATTGACGATTTTTATATCGCTGTTTCGACCAGTAAATTCAAAAATCCTGTTGAAATAGATTTAGCAAAAGCATTAGAAGGTTCATTAAAAATTATTGAAGTTCAGGGCGGGCAAAATTTAATTGTAAAACAAGAAGATTTTCAAACTAACGAAGGTGTCCAGGGACTAAAAGGTTACGGAACAATGACAGTTTTAAATCCTGTAGATAAAACAAGTAAAAAGGCTTATTATGAAATTCTGCTTTTTAAACAAGATCAGGGATTACAACAAATCGTAATCCTGCACGAAGAAGGTGATACTTATGCAAATGATATCACAACCCGAGTTTTAAATTCTGTTGAACTTAGAAAAGCTAGTAACTAATGAGTAAAATAACTTTTTTAAATCCAGAATTTTTTTGGTTGTTTTTGCTAATTCCAATTGCAATCATTTGGTTTTTACTAAAACGGAACCAACAGTCGGCTACCCTAAAAATGAGTTCTACGCAGGGTTTTAAAAATAGTGAATCACTGCTTGTAAAACTAAAACCATGTTTGTATGTTTTCAGGATTATTGCTTTGTCATCTTTAATCATTGCATTGGCAAGACCAAGGACTGTAGATATCAGCAATCAGACAAAAACGACAAAAGGTATTGACATTGTAATGGCAATTGATGTTTCGGGAAGTATGCTTGCAAAAGATTTAAAGCCAAACCGTATGGAAGCTTTAAAAAGAGTAGCAGCCGATTTCGTTGAAGAAAGACCAAACGACAGGATAGGATTGGTTTTGTATGCTTCTGAAGCTTATACAAAAACACCTGTTACGAGTGATAAAGCTATCATTCTTGAGGCCATAAAAGACATTAAGTATGACACCGCTTTACAGGACGGAACAGGAATCGGAATGGGATTGGCAACAGCTGTAAATCGCCTTAAAGACAGTAAAGCAAAAAGCCGTGTAATCATTCTGATGACAGATGGTGTTAACAATGCCGGTTTTATTGAGCCCGAAACGGCTGCAGATATTGCAAAACAATACGGTATAAAAGTATATACGATAGGAATTGGAACCAATGGAATGGCACCGTCTCCTTATGCATATGCTCCAAACGGAGGTTTTTTATTCAAAATGCAGAAGGTTGAAATTGACGAACAATTAATGAAGAGTATTGCCCGTAAAACCGAAGGGACTTATTTTAGAGCGACGAGCAATGACAGGCTGGCTCAAATTTATAACGCAATCAATAAATTAGAAACAACAGAAATTCAGGAATTAAAATTCTATGATTATGACGAAAAATACAGAGGTTTTGTTTTATTGGCAGCCTTTTTATTATTGTTAGAAGTTGGTTTAAGAAATACAGTTTACAGAAGCTTCATTTGATTTTTCAAATCAAATGAATTCAATTTTAAAATTCAATTTGAATTGGGTTTAAAGATTGAAGACAAAGAAAAAAGTTGGAATTTGGAATTTATCCCCGCAACGATCGGGATTGGAATTTTAAAAATTATATGGAATTAGACGAAAAAAAATATTTATACCTTTTATTCTTACTCCCGATTTTGGTGTGTATTTTCCTTTTCAATATGTATTGGAAAAGAAAAAAGCAACGTGAATTTGGTGATATCGAAATGGTTAAAAGACTGAGCCCTGAACGTTCTGTTTTTAAACCTGTATTAAAATTATCGGTAATTCTTCTTGCTCTTGCCTGCTTAATTATAGGGTTAGTAAATCCTAAGATTGGGACTAAAATGGAAACCGTAAAACGCGAAGGTATAGATATCGTTTTTGCTGTTGACGTTTCTAAAAGTATGCTTGCCGAAGATGTGGCACCAAGCCGATTAGATAAAAGTAAACAATTGGTTTCGCAAATCATCAATAATTTAGGAAGCGACAGGATCGGAATTGTTGCTTACGCGGGCAGTGCTTTTCCTGTTTTGCCAATTACTACAGATTATAGTGTTGCCAAAATGTTTCTGCAAAGCATGACTCCGGATATGGTTTCTTCACAGGGAACTTCGCTTGACGAAGCGATCAGGTTGTCCTCTACTTACTTTGATGAAAAAAGCAAAACCAGTAAACTATTAATTCTGATTTCAGATGGAGAAGATCACTCTGAAGGTGCTCCTGCAGCTGCGGAAGAAGCCAATAAATTGGGGATGAAAATCATCACTATAGGTGTTGGAACTGAAAAAGGAGGAACAATTCCGTTAAAAGAAAATGGTGTTGTAAAAAATTATCAAAAAGACCAAAACGGCGAAACAGTAATTACAAAACTAAACCAGGATGGATTAAAAGCTATTGCAAAAGCTACTAAAGGTGGTTATGTATACGGTGGCAATACCAAAGAAGTTTTAGAATATGTAAAAAATGCACTCAATAACATTCAGAAAACAGAGTTTGAAGCAACACAAATGGCCGATTTTCAATCACAATTTCAATGGTTTATTGGCTTTGCTTTTCTGTTATTGTTTTTAGATATTTTCCTTTTAGAAAGAAAAACAAACTGGATCAAAGAATTGAATTTATTTAACGAAAAGAAATAATAAGTTCGCCACGAATTACACGGAAAAATTAGTTCAATCGTGGCAAAACAAAACATAAAAAATTAGAATGAAAAATTTACTTCTTTATATTTTACTAACGGTTTCTCTTGCGGTTTCTGCCCAGGAGAAAGACAAGACATTGCCTAATGCCAATGAAGAATATAAGCAGAATAAATTTGTTGATGCAGAGGCAAATTACAGAATTTCAGAATCTAAATTTCCAGGACGCGGTATTGCTTCTTATAATTTAGGAAATACGATTTACAGACAAAATCAGGCTTCGGAGGCTAAACTTGCTTACGCCAAAGCAATAAAAAATGCAAAAACAAGACCTGATAAGCATAAGGCTTACCACAATCTTGGGAATGTCTTTATGAAAGAGAAAGATTATACGCAGGCAGTTGAAGCTTACAAACAAGCGTTGCGTAATGATCCCACAGATGATGAAACTCGTTACAATTATGCTTACGCAAAACAAAAACTAAAAGAGAATCCGCCGAAAAACGATAAAAATAAGGACAAAAATAAAGATAAGGACAAGGATAAAAACAAAGACAAGGACAAGGACAAGGATAAAAACAAGGATCAGGATAAAAAAGACGACAAAGGCGATAAGGACAAAGATCAGAAAGATGGTAAAAATGATCCGAAGAAAGATAATAAATCTGACAATAACGGACAGCCAAAACCAATACCTGGCGGAATATCAAAAGATCGTGTTCAAAATTTATTAGACGCCGTAAATAATGAGGAAAAGAAAGTTCAAGATAAAGTTAACGCTCAAAAAGTAAAAGGAAATCCTAGAAAAACAGAAAAAGACTGGTAGTTTTTAGTTAAACCTTTAAAACGATTAAACAATTAATGAAAAGATATTTAATTTTATTACTATTCACTTTTCAAGGGCTTTTGGCTCAAGTTCAATTTGAAGCCAGAGTAAGCAAAAACACGCTTGGCCTAAATGAAAGACTTAGAATTGACTTCATCATGAATGTTGACGGAGACAATTTTGACCAGCCTTCATTTGACGGATTCAGAGTTGTAGCCGGCCCCAGCCAGCAGGTAAGCCAATCCTGGATAAACGGGAGAAGCTCTTTTCAAAAAATATATTCTTATATTTTACAGCCAGCTCAAAAGGGAACGGTTATTATTAAACAGGCATCGATAGAATTTAATGGCCAGATTTACAAAACCTCGCCAATAAAAATCGTTGTTACAAATGCTGTTGCACAGGAAAGAGATCCTAATGACAGACCTCAGGGGTCAGGAAGCGAAACGCTTAATCTGGTTGCAGAAATTTCTAAAACCAATCCGTACCTAAACGAGCCGATTACAGTAGTTTATAAATTGTATTTCAATAATATTGGTGTTACCGGTTTTAAAGAATTGGCAAAACCAAAATACAATGATTTCTGGAACCAAAATATTGACATCAAACAATTGACCATTGAAGAAGGAAGTTATCAGGGTCAAAGATGTTATTATGTAGTCCTGAAAAAGACTATTTTGTATCCACAGAAATCAGGAAGGCTTACTATTGAGCCGCTTTCATTAGATATTGGCGTACAATTGCCAACAAATCGTCGTGATATGTTTGGTCAGATGATACTTTCTGATGACAATAAAATTGTTTCGGCAGGAGCTAAAACAATTAATGTAAGACCACTTCCAGAAGCAAGTAAACCGGAAAGTTTTAGCGGTGCTGTCGGAAAATTTACCTTTACAGTAACACCAACAAAAACAACGCTGAAAAATGGTGAGGGTCTGGACCTGATCGTAAGTGCTACCGGAGCCGGAAACATGAAATTATTTACTTTACCAAAACCTGTTGTACCAAATGCACTGGAAATGTACGATCCGGTTCATGATGAAAAAGTAACAACTTCACTGGCGGGAATGTCAGGAAGAATTTCAGATAAATATACCATCGTTCCGCAGTATAAAGGAAAGTATGCTATTAAGCCAATGCAATTTTCTTATTTTGATTTGAACAGCGGTTCTTATAAAACCATTACATCTCAGGAAATTATGATAGATGTTTTGGATGGGCCAATGCAGGCTGAAGCTAATAATACCACAGCAACTGCATCTAAAAATGTAATTTCAAAAACAGAACAATTCAAATACGTTAAGTTAAAAACAACACTGGTAAGTATTGACAAAAACGATTTTTACGGCTCTAACCTTTATTATGCTTTATTGTTTGCGCCTTTTATTATTCTGCCGATAATTATTTTGGCTAAAAAGAAAAAAGAAGCAATCGACAGTGATGTAACCGGCAATAGAATTAAAATGAACAACAAATTGGCTAAGAAATATTTATCTGAAGCCAAGAAACAACTTAATAACAAAGAACCGTTTTATATCGCGCTGGAAAAAGCAATGCACAATTTCCTAAAAGCAAAATTACATATTGAAACCTCAGAAATGAGTAAAGACAATATCAGGGAATTACTATTATCAAGAAACGCAAATCCAGAAGCTGTACAAAGTTTTATTACGCTGACAGAAAACTGTGAGTTTGCTAGATATGCCCCGGCATCAAGTGCATCTATTCAGCAGGATTATGATAAAGCTGTTGTAATTATTTCTGAATTAGAAAAACAAATTGTTTAAAATGAAAAATATATTATATCTCTTTTTATTAATCTCTCAGGTTTTCTTTGCTCAGAACAGCTTTGAAAAAGGAAATACGCTGTATAAAAATGGAGAATATCAGCAAGCTATTGATGTTTATGAAAGTATTATAAAAGAAGACAAACAACAATCGGCAGAATTGTATTTTAATTTAGGAAACAGCTATTATAAATTAAATAAAGTTGCGCCTTCTATTTACAATTATGAGAAAGCTTTGGTTTTAAAACCTAATGACCCTGAAACATTAAATAATTTAAAGTTTGCTAAAAAACTAACTATTGATGAAATAAAAGAAGTTCCAAAAGTAGGTTTTGCAAAACTGATTCAGAACTTTACAGGGATTTTTAATTATAATACCTGGGCAAAGATTTCTGTTGCAATTGCTTTTGTTTTTTTACTGTGCTTTATTGGCTATTATTTTTCGCAGCTCACACTTTCAAAAAGAATCTATTTCATCGGAATGTTTATTCTTTTGGTTGCCTTGTTTTTAAGCGTTGCCGCCGGAATGTCTGAAAAAGATCATTTTGATAATGATCGCCCTGCAATTGTTTTTGCCGAAATAAGTGAAGTTCGAAGCGAGCCTCAAAAAGCAGGATCTCCTATTTTCTTATTGCATGAAGGAGCAAAAGTCTATGTTAAAGAAACTTTGTTAAACTGGAAAAAAATAGAATTAACAGACGGAACAGAAGGTTGGATTGATTCTTCGACAATTAAAGAAGTAAAATAAAGACTTTTAAAAATTCAAATATAAATCCCAAATTCCAATTTCAAAAATGGTATTTGGGATTTTCATTTATAAAAAATCCATCTTTAAAACAACATGTGATATAAATTTTTATCACATCATATATAAATTTATTTATATCACTGGCGATTCTTCAATCAAAAACTGTAGATTTTTAAAGGTGTAACGCAATAATCCATTTTTACATCAGATTCAAAAACATCTTCAATTTCATTTTCGGCTTCAAAAAATGAAAGTCCAATTTTTAGCGTTTCAGGTCTGCATTCAGAGAGGAATTTATCATAGAATCCTTTTCCGTAACCCACGCGATTCCCAAAATTGTCAAAAGCAAAAAGCGGAACAAAAACAACTTCTATAACTTCTGTCGCAACAGGCAAACCATTTACGGGTTCGGGAATATTATATTCGTTTTTTTTAATTTTAGTATTATCCGTTAATAAAAAATGAGACATTCCGCGAGTTGCGAAATCACTTTTAGAAACTACAATTTCTTTATCTTTTCCGGAAAGCAAATGAAGGACATATTCTGTATTTACTTCTTTCTGTTCTTCTATCGGAAGAAAAACATGATAATACGTTTTATTCCAAATTGGCATTTGAATTAAATTATTGGCAATTGCCAAACTTTTATCTTCAACATCCTCAGGAGAAAATTCTCTTCTTAAACTTTTATATTGTAATCGTAATTCTTTTTTATTCTTCGGCATCTTCTTCTGGTGAATTTTTAGAAATATGATAAATGGCATCACCTTCATAAACGATTGGCGAATGATTGGCATTAATCACAAATCCGTCGTGAGGCGCTTTTACTTTTTGTTCAAATTTACCAAATGGATCGGTTATTATCGCCAGAATTGTTCCTTTGGTAACAAATTTGCTCACCATATTAAAATCATGCAGCAAACCGGAACACTTTGCACGCAGCCAAACCGAATTTTTAATATAAATTGAAGGTTCTTTTGCTTCCTCTACAACCTGGTTGGGATCAAGCATATCCAGATAATTCAATAAACGCTTCACTCCCATCACCCCTTCATTGGCAATTTCATTATTTATATCTAATGATTTACCTCCCTCAAAAAGCAGCATCTTTACGTTTGCTTTTTCAGATGTATTTCTAAAAGAACCACTGATGTTTTTTGAATACAAAGTAAATGGAGCATTAAAAATATCGGACAAGATTTTGAGTTCAGGATTATTTTCTGTGATTCGAATCTGTGGTGCATTAAAGCGGCTCGCTCCACCGGCATGAAAATCGACTGCATAATCTAAAATCGGTAAAATCTCTGCCACTATATGAAATGCAAAACGGCTTGCCAGCGAACCTTTTTTACTTCCGGGAAAAACGCGGTTTAAATCTCTCCCATCAGGAAATTCACGCGATTTATTTACAAATCCATAAATATTAATAATCGGAATACAAATGATAGTTCCTCGGGTTGGCCTGTTTATTTTTTTGCTGATAATCTGACGTACAATTTCAATTCCGTTTATTTCATCTCCGTGAATTCCCGCTGAGAATAAAACCACCGGACCGTCAAGTTTTGAGCGGCGTACGATAACCGGAATATTAAGCTTTGTGGTTGTGTGTAACCTGGCAATTTCAACGTTTATTGTTCTATGTTCTCCTGGCAAAATCGATTCGCCAAAAATAATCATGGGTTTGTTATTTTTCATATAGAATTATAAAATCTAAATATAGAAATTATTCTTTTGATTTCGTAAATTTGGAACTAAATCACTGTAAAGCAAATTATCAAAATCGGAATAGTTTTTGAAAAATGCTTTTCAGCTATCTTCAGAAACAAAACAGAATGTCAAAACCGTCTTTAGATCTTCAAATTCAAACCTTGCCAGACAATCCGGGCGTGTATCAGTATTACGATAAGGACGATAAAATATTATATGTCGGAAAGGCAAAGAACTTAAAAAAAAGAGTCTCTTCCTATTTTAATAAAATTCATGATACCAGAAAAACAAATGTGCTGGTTAGAAAAATTGTAACCATAAAACATATTGTGGTTCCTACTGAAACCGATGCGCTTTTATTAGAAAATAATTTAATCAAAACACTGCAGCCACGCTATAATGTATTGCTGCGTGATGATAAAAGTTATCCTTGGATCTGTATCAAAAAAGAACCATTTTCGAGAATATTTTTAACGCGAAGAATGGTCAAAGACGGCTCTGAATATTATGGGCCGTATACCAATTTCAAAATGGTTTATACTATTCTTGATTTAATTAAGGAATTGTATCCCTTGCGAACCTGTACTTACGATTTAAGTGAATCCAATATCAATTCAGGAAAATTTAAGGTTTGTCTGGAATATCATATCGGAAACTGCAAAGGGCCGTGTGAAGGCCTGGAACCGCTGGAAGATTATCAAAGACAGGTTGATGCTATTCGCGAAATCCTGAAAGGAAATTTTAAGGAAAGCCTGAAAGACTTCAAACGCTTAATGACAAAATATGCGCAGGATTTACGTTTTGAAGAAGCTCAAAAAATCAAGGAAAAAATTGATATCCTCGAAAATTATCAATCGAGATCGACTATTGTAAATCCGAAAATAACCAATATTGACGTCTTTTCAATTGTGTCTGATGAAAGTGCCGCTTATGTCAACTTTCTTCAAATTTCGCACGGATCGATTATTCGTTCGCATACTTTGGAAATAAAAAAGAAACTGGACGAAAGTGATGAAGAATTACTGGAACTTGCCATAATTGAACTTCGGGAACGTTTTCAGTTATTATCGAAAGAAATTATTGTTCCCTTCGAAATCAATTTGGGTGAAAATATACGGACAACAGTTCCGCAGCTTGGAGATAAAAAACAGATTTTGGATTTATCCATCAGAAATGCAAAATTCTATCGAATCGAGCAACTCAAACAATTACAGATTGTAGATCCCGATCGTCATACCAACCGAATCATGGCGCAGATGCAGAAAGACTTACGCCTTCCGGTTGAGCCCCGCCATATAGAATGCTTTGACAACTCTAATATTCAGGGAACAAATCCTGTTGCGGCCTGCGTTGTGTTTAAAGACGGTAAACCAAGCAAAAAAGATTACCGCCATTTTAATGTAAAAACGGTTGAAGGACCTGACGATTTTGCTTCGATGACCGAAATTGTAGGCCGTCGTTACAAAAGATTATTAGAAGAAAATGAACCTTTGCCACAATTGATTATTATTGATGGTGGTAAAGGACAACTTTCTGCTGCCCTAAAAAGTATAGATGAACTGGGATTACGTGGCAAAATTGCTATTATTGGAATTGCAAAACGCCTCGAAGAACTTTTTTATCCAGGAGATTCTATTCCGCTTTATTTAGATAAAAAATCAGAAACATTAAAAGTTATTCAGCAATTACGAAATGAGGCACATCGTTTTGGAATCACCTTCCATCGCAACAAACGAAGTAAGGCAGCACTGAATTCTTCGGTAGAGAGTATTCCCGGAATCGGCGAAAAAACAATGCTTACATTAATACAACATTTTAAAAGTGTTAAGAGATTAAAATTGGCTACAGAAAAAGAAATTTCTGATGTTGTCGGACTATCAAAAGCCAAAAAAATTGTCGACTTTTACAAAACCAACTAGTACTTTTTTTATGCGCCTAATCCAGCAGTTCATTTCTAAAACTCAGTCAAAAAGATTTTTTTCTTTTTCAAAAAAGGGAACTTATGTTTCTGCTCTTTCTTTGCAGGAAAAAATATCTTTTTACATCCAGCGGTTTTCTATTTCCATCTGGAGCTTACAGTTGGTTCTCTTTCTGCTTTTATTTATAAATCCGCAAAATTCTTTTTCACAGGAAAATGAAAAAAAAGTGGTGCAGGATAGTGTCAGAAGACCAAAAATAGGTTTGGTTTTGAGTGGTGGTGGTGCCAAAGGTTTTGCCCATATCGGGGTTTTGAAAGTTTTGGAAGAGGCCGGAATAAAAATAGATTATATTGGTGGCACGAGTATGGGGTCTGTAATTGGCGGACTTTATGCCTCTGGTTACAACGCTTCTCAAATTGATTCTATCTTCAAAAGAACAAATTTTGACGAATTGATAAACGATTATATTCCTCGTTCGTCTAAAAACTTTTATGGTAAAAAAAATGACGAATTATATGCCATAGCTTTGCCTTTTAATAAATTCAAGGTTGGTATTCCCGAAGCACTTTCAAAAGGAATGTACAATTATAATTTATTGAGCAGCCTTACCCGAAATGTTCGTCACGTTCGTGATTTTAATAAATTGCCAACACCTTTTTTATGTATCGCTACCAACATAGAAACTGGTGAAGAAGTATTGCTTAACAAAGGAAACCTGGTTCAGGCCATGGTGGCGAGTGCGGCTTTTCCTTCGTTATTTACGCCGGTAGAAATTGATGGAAAATTATTAGTCGATGGCGGAGTTGTAAATAATTATCCGATTAAGGAAGTTCGAAATCTTGGTGCTGATATTATCATTGGTGTCGATGTTCAGGACGATTTACTGAACAGAAAAGGGTTGAAAAATGCCACAAGAATATTGGTTCAGATTACCAATCTTCAGTCGATCGATAAAATGAAAAGCAAGGTAAAAGACACCGATGTTTATATAAAACCTGACATTCGTGATTATGGTGTAATTTCTTTTGACAAAGGCGAAGAAATAATCAGGAAAGGTGAAGAAGCTGCTTTTGCCGTTTTTGAAAAAATTAAATCTCTTACAGATGAAAATCATTTTTATAAAAAGCCAAAACTAAAAATAAGTACAGATACACTTGAAATAAAAAATATAAACAGTGACCGTCTGGAAAATTTTACGCGTGAATACATTCGTGGTAAACTCCGTTTTAAACCAGGAAGCACTATAACCTATGACGATCTAAAAACAGGAATAAATAATATTAATGCTACACAAAACTTTAGCACAATTTCTTATTGTTTGCAGCCTAATGGCAATAAAGATGATTTGGATCTCGTGCTTCGCGAAAATCCAACTCAAACGTATTTAAAGCTTGGACTGCATTATGACGGTCTTTATAAAAGTGGAATTTTATTAAATCTTACGCATAAAAAAACATTCTTAAAAAATGATGTCACCTCGATAGATGTCATTTTGGGAGATAATTTCAGATACGATTTAAACTATTATGTAGAAAATGGTTTTAATATTAGTTTCGGATTTCGCTCCAGATTAAATCAGTTTAACCGGAATGTGGCGAATAGTTTTAGCTCACTGATTTCTGAAACTCCAACCGGGAATCAAATTAATGTTGACTTTTTTGATTTGACAAACCAGGCTTACTTTCAGACCATATTTGTTCAAAAATTCTTAATGGGCGGTGGGTTGGAGCATAAATATTTAAAAATAAATTCACCTACACTCTCAGATGAAGATAATGTAATTGAGAAAAGCACTTATTATAGTGTTTTTGGATATTTAAAATATGACTCTTTTGACAATAAAAGTTTTCCTCATTCGGGATTATATTTCTCTACAGACGTGCAAACTTATTTAGCATCAACAGATTATACAAAAACATTTAAACCATTCTCAACAGCAAAAGCAGAAATCGCATTTGCAAATAGGCTTTTCAAAAAAGCGACTTTTAAAATTGAAGCAGAATCAGGGTTCAATATTGGCAGTGATAGTGTTCCGTTTTTTGATTATATATTGGGTGGTTATGGCTATAACAAAATCAACAACTTCAATTATTTTTACGGATACGATTTTCTGAGTATCTCGGGAAACAGTTACATAAAAACGGGCCTGACACTGGATTATGAAATACTTAAAAAAAATCACGTCAACATTTCTGCAAATTATGCCAATCTGGGTGATGACATTTTTAGCACTGTTGACTGGATCTCAATGCCTAAATATTCTGGGTATGCTGTAGGTTACGGACTCGAAACTATAATTGGGCCAATCGAGATTAAACATTCATGGTCTCCTGAGATGTCAAAAAGTTTTACATGGTTTAGTATCGGATTTTTGTTTTAATTTGTAATTTAAATCAATAAAAATTACGACATTTGTTACAATGAAAACAAAATGGACCGGTTTATTGGAGTATCTTCAATTTCTTATTAAGAGAAATCCGGAGTAATGCTATCGAATTGAATAATTAGCCAATTTAGAAAATGGGCTGATTATCTGTTCACAATTCACATTTTCTAATTATCTAATTTATAAATTATCTAATTGAAAAAGCCATGCCATTATATCATAAACTTGGAGATTTTCCTCAAAAAAGACACACCCAGTTCGAGAAACCAAACGGAGGTTTTTACTACGAACAATTATTTGGAACAGAAGGTTTTCACGGACATTCGTCATTATCTTATCACGTTCACAGACCAACACAGGTAAAAGAAATTTTAAACTCTTATTCTGTTGAACCTAAAATTGCAATCGGAAAGAATATAAAATCATTATTGTTTAAAGGTTTTGAATTAAAGCCTGAAAACGATTTTCTTGACAGCCGAAAAGCAATGTTGGTCAACAAAGACTGCATTATTGGTCTGGCTGCGCCAAAAGAATCGCTTAGAAATTATTTTTACAAAAATGCCGATGCTGACGAAATGCTTTTCATTCATAAAGGAAAAGGAAAGCTTCATACCATGCTTGGTAATATTCCTTTTGAATATGGAGATTATTTAATCATCCCAAGAGGAATTATTTATCAGATAGAATTTGAGACTACAGAAAACCGACTTTTTTATGTCGAGTCTTATTCTCCATTTTATACTCCAAAACGTTATAAAAACCAATCAGGTCAGCATTTAGAACATTCTCCGTTCTGCGAGCGTGATTTTATTTTGCCAAATGAATTAGAGACACACGACGAAAAAGGTGATTTTTTAATTAAAATCAAAAAAGAAGGAATGATTCACGAAGTGGTATATGCCACACATCCGTTTGATGTTGTTGGCTGGGACGGCTACAATTTTCCTTACGGATTCTCAATTCATAATTTTGAACCTATAACCGGACGTGTTCACCAACCGCCACCGGTACACCAAACTTTTGAAACGGCCACTTTTGTCGTTTGTTCATTCTGCCCGAGACTTTATGATTACCATCCAAAAGCAATTCCGGCACCTTACAATCACAGCAATATAGATTCAGACGAAGTTTTGTACTATGTTGATGGCGATTTTATGAGCCGTAATAATATTGAGCAGGGCCACATTACTTTACACCCAAAAGGAATTCCACATGGACCTGCACCAGGCGCCATGGAACGCAGTATTGGCCACAAAGAAACACAGGAATTAGCCGTTATGGTTGATACTTTCAGACCTTTAATGGTTACCGAGGAAGCAATGGGATTGGATGATGGTCAGTATTATAAGTCGTGGACGGAGTAATTTTAATGTGGGAATGTGCCAATTTGATAATTAGATAATGCTTTTGAAACCGCATAAAATTGGAAAATATGGCAATTAGACAATTATAAAATGATTTAATTTGTAGATTTAAACTCACAATATAGCAATTATCTCATTATCAAATCTTCTAATTATCACATTAAAAAAATGACTTTCAACGAAAAATATAAAGACAATGCTCTTTTAATAAAAACTTTCAATTTTGCATTAAATATAATTGACTATACAAATGAATTACAGAATCAGAAGAAATTTGTAATTGCAAACCAGTTATTAAAAAGCGGAACATCAATTGGGGCAAATTCAAAAGAATCACAAAACGCCGAAAGCAAAGCTGATTTTATTCATAAATTAAAAATAGCTATTAAAGAAGCTGACGAAACAGAATATTGGCTGTTTCTATGTGATGCTCATAGAGAATATCCAAATTGCAAAAGCTTACTAAATGATCTTTCAGAAATTTTAAAAATTTTAAATAAAATAATATCAACATCTAAGAGGAATTAGAAAATTTGCCAATGTGTCAATTAGAAAATTATTTTTTAATTATCTGCATTCCAAAA
>Ga0307410_10000028_pt1 | contig 50901 bp, 49 predicted proteins | sample 322Ometagenome_3_FD_203707 | JGI IMG/M metagenome (GOLD analysis project Ga0307410, IMG submission 203707) | Maize rhizosphere microbial communities from greenhouse at UC Davis, California, United States - 322HYB-O-3 | ecosystem: Host-associated > Plants > Roots > Rhizosphere > Soil | place... | reverse complement strand
TTCTGTATTAAATTTTAAACCGCTATTTTCATTGTTAGAATCCTTAGTGACCGGTATATAAATATTAAAAGTAACACCGTTGTTTAGATTTCCGTCAGCGATTATAATACCGTTGTGATTTTCTACAATTTTTTTGACTATGGCAAGACCAATTCCTGTTCCTAAATAATCCTCGGTGTGATGCAGCCTCTGAAATATAACAAAGATATTTTGGTTATACTCAGCTTCAAAACCAATTCCGTTATCCTGAAAACTGAGGTGCCAGTAATCACATATCTCTGAGGTTTGTGGCAGATTAAGAAGTCTGAAATCTTTATTTTTGAGCATAACAGATTGTATGGTAATCTCAGGTGGAGTCTCTGGTATTGAGAATTTTAGCGAATTGCTCATTAAATTATAGATAAGCTGGCGAAATTGAAAAGCTATTATTTTTACCGGGATTAGTCCTTTTACTTTAAAAACAGCTTTTTTTTGATGAATCGTATCTGTAAGTTCTAATTTTACATCTTCGATAATATCCTTCAGATCGCTCATCTCATAATGATGATCGTTGGTACTAACTCTCGAAAAGTCCATAAGGTCCTCAATGAGCTGTCTCATTCTGGTTGCCGCTACATGTATCCGTTTTAAGTTGTTTTTTCCGTCTTCAGTCATGGTTTTCATCTCTTTATCCATCATTATAGAAATGAAAATCTGAATTTTCCTAAGCGGTTCCTGAAGGTCATGGCTTGAGATAAAATTGAAGGCAAGAAGTTCCTTATTAGCATTAAGCAGTTCAATTGCTCTTTTTTCTTTTTCGGCATTTTGAAATTCCAATTCCTGATTGGCGACAAGAAGCGCCGCAGTCTGAATTTTTAACTTCTCAAGAAGATCTTCTTTTTCTATTAGTTCCTCGGCTTCTTTTAGTGCACGGGTTATCTTTTGCAGTAAGGATGAGAAATTGCTTTTAGAAACATAATCTGTTACACCTTCCTTTATAAGCATTACAGCATTTTCTTCACCAATTATTCCGGAAATTATTATAAAAGGAATATTAAGGTTTTTATCTTTTATTATTTTAAAGGCAGAAACAGCATCAAATGAAGGAAGTGAATAGTCTGATAATATAATATCGGGTAAAAAGTTGTCAAGAGCATCTTCAAATGATTTTCTGGATTCAACTATTTTTGAGACAAAGGATAATCCGGATTTTGTTAGATGACGTACCAGTAAATCCGCATCAGCAGCATTATCTTCTAATATCAATATTTTAATATTTTCTTTTATTTGATATGGTATCATAGTTTTATATTAAAATAGTATTTAAAATTTAAATAGCAGGCTGGCTTAGGATCATCCAGTACATTCCCATTTCTTTTATGGCATTAAAAAAATTATTGCTGTCAACAGGTTTTACTATATAACTATTGGCTCCCAGACTGTAGCATTTTGCTATATCAGGATCTTCCTGCGAAGAGGTAAGAATAACTACCGGAATCGATTTAAATTCCGGATCACTTTTTACTTTTTCAAGCACCTGTATTCCGGATATCTTTGGCATTTTTAAATCCAGAAGAAGAAGTTTCGGATATGTTTTTGGATTTCTTTGGGCATAAATATTTCTGCAGTAGATAAAATCAAGTGCTTCAGCTCCGTCTTTTACATGTAAAAGTTTATTTGTAAAACCACTTTTGTTTAACGCACGAATAGTTAGTAAAGCATCTTCCATACTGTCTTCGGCAAATAAAATTTCAATATCGTCGTAATTCATTTTTTTTATTTTTAATGTTTAATAACTGGCAGACTAAAATAAAATTTTGCTCCTGCGTCTAATTTTGATTCAGCCCAGACTATTCCATAGTGGCGGCTAATTATTTTCTGCACAATTGCCAGACCGATGCCTGTTCCTGAAAACTCCTCTTGTGAGTGCAGCCTCTGAAATACACCAAATAATTTGTCATAATAAGCCATGTCGAAACCAGCTCCCCAGTCCTGTATGCTATAAATTATTTTATCATTTTCTGAAATTGAGGTTATCTTAATTCGGGTTTCAGTTTTGTATTTTGAATATTTAAGGGCATTAGAAATTAAGTTTATCCAAACCTGTTTAATGAGGGACGAATCTCCATTTGCAGGAGCAAGTTCATCCAGTTCAAATATTGGACTATTTTCGCCCTTTTCTATTACGATGTCATTTATTACTCCATTTACCAATGCTGTCATATTAATACTGGAAGAAGATACTTGTTTGCGTCCTAATTTGCTAAAAGCGAGTAAATCATCTATCAGGACTCCCATTTTATTTGAGCTTTTTATTATCGCATTAAACATATTTTTTCCATCCTCATCAAGTAAATCGATATGGTCTTCTATCAGAATTTGAGTATAGCCGTTAATGGCACGTATAGGAGCGCGAAGATCATGCGAAACAGAATAGGAGAACGATTCCAGCTCTTCCTGGGCTTTTTTAAGTTCATCATATGCAAGGGTCAGTTCTTTGCTTCGTTTTTCCTGATAAGCAAGTTCTCTGTTTTTTACAATCAATTCAGCAGCACGTTTTTGCTTTTCAACCTTTCTCTTTTCCTTCAGAATATTTTCGGCAGCCAGTTTTTTATTAGCAATTATCAATTCGGCAGCACGTTTTTCTTTTTCTTTGCTCTGTATGGCAAGTTCTTTATTGGCTACAATTAATTCTTTTGCTCTTTGTTCTTTTTGCTCATTCTGAAATTTCAATTCCTTATTAGCAATTACAAGTTCTGCTGCACGTTTTTCTTTTTCTTCATTCTGAAAAGCGAGTTCTTTATTAGCAACTGCCAGTTCAGAAGCGCGTTTTTCCTTTTCCTGTGCCTGTACCGCAAGCTGCAAAAACTGAGTCTTTGTAAGCGTAATATCGGTAGCTATTTTTAAAATTTTATAGGGTTTACCCAAAATATCCAAAATAGGGTTGTAGCTGCCTAAAAGCCAGATTGATTTTCCGTTTTTGGACAGGCGAATGAATTCACCTTTTTGATAAATTCCTTTTCTCAGGTTACTCCAGAACAAATCATAAGCTTTTGATTCTGAATAAGCAGGATCAACTAAAAGCCGATGATGTCTTCCAAGGAGATCAGTTTCATCATAACCCATAATTTCCAGAAAATTTTTATTGACATTAAGGATATTGCCTTCAAGATCAAACTCTATCGAGGCATTTGAGGTATCAATAGCATTAACATGGTTGTTGAGCTGCTGTTCTTTTGCCTTGAGCTGTTCTTTTAGATTTTGGATTTCTGCTGTTTGCTTTTGGCTATTTGTAAAGGAAAGTTTATTCCTGGCTGTAATAAGATCAGCAGGTTTTTGCTTGTTCTCTTTTTCAGGAGATTTCTGATCTGAGGAAAGGATTATTTCCCTATTGTCATTTTTTTCTTTGATATTCATATAATGCGAAGTTATATTTAGAAAAATAATGGCAGTAATTTGCTGGAAAAGCACCTATATTTTAGTAATTATTAGAACATAATACCTAAACTTAATTTTTAAGTTTATTAGGATTTCAAACGAATGTAGCGAAATTAAGTGGTTTAGCCCTTACTTATTCTCTTTATTTGCCGATATAAAAAATATGGGGAGTAGAAATGTAGTAAACTATACGTCCTGAATCATTTATGAGAGCTATTATAAATGGAATATTTAAATAATTATTCGTTTTATTTTCAGAAGAGAAATGTATACTAAATTTAAGTACCTTTCTCACAATAAAAAAACAATAAACTCATGAATAAGGGCGGCCCAATAATTATTATAGAAGATGACGAGGATGACCAGGAAATACTGGCATTGGCATTTAAAGAACTTAATTACAGAAATGAAATTATTTTTTTTAGCGATGGAGAAAGGGCACTTAATTTTCTGACTGAAACAGCTGTTGAGCCTTTCATTATTTTTTCAGATATTAATATGCCTAAGTTAAACGGAATAGAACTACGGTCAAAAGTCCACGAGAACGAAGATTTGAGAATGAAGTCTATTCCTTACCTTTTTTTTACCACGGGTGCCGAACAGAAGCATGTTGTAGAAGCTTATTCAAAGTCAGTACAAGGATTTTTTATAAAACCATACGATTTTATAGAAATGAAAGAATTGATAAAAAATATTGTTGAGTATTGGCAAAAATGTGTTTCACCGAATTATATAAAATAACGATTGTAGACTATAAAATGTAGTATCTAATTTATAACTTAGATTTAAATAAGTACCTGTTTATCAGAAGTTAAACTCATTAAATCTATGTTAAAAGTGTGTCCGTGTTTTAATATTATTTTGAACTTTGTATAACTGTATAATTTAAAATAATAGGATTATGGAAACGCAAATAATGGAATTAGAAAAAAAATATTGGCAGGGAATGGAAAATCACGATTATGAAACGGTAAAAAACCTGACTCGTTTTCCGTGTATAATCGCCGGTAAAAATGGTGTACAAAGTATCGATGAACCGAAGTTTAAGGAGATGTTTGAATCTGGGGACGGCGATAAAATAAAAATACTGAATTTTTCTGATATTGAAACACAGTTAGTTGCCGAAGACGCCGCTGTAATAGCTTATTCGATAGAATTGGGGTTGCTGGATAATGAACAAAAAGACCCAATGAAATGCGCCTGTACTTCTACCTGGGTAAAAGAAAATAACAATTGGGTATGTGTACTGCATACCGAAGCAGAATTATCTCAGCAATAAATTGTATTGAAGAACATTAAATAGTGTTTTATAATTGATTACATAGTAGCGAAATTTTCTACTATGTAATCAATTAAAGAAGCTTTAAGAACAAGTCACTTTTTGAGTTGTTTTATGTTTTTCGATTTAAATCCTTAAATCGAAACAGTTCTGTTAATTTTCTTTTGTTTTATGATTTGATAAACCGTGCCTGCAATAAACAATACCAAAAGGATTAATAATGTATTGGCAATTACAGGATCTTTTATATCCTTTGCAAGTGGATGTCCGACAGGAACACGTGTAAATGTTTCATTAACAGTCGGAACCAGTGACAGAAAAAAGCTGAAAGACAGGCAAAAGTTTTCAAAATAGCGAGCCCTGATATTTCCTTTCTTTCTCCAATAAAGAAAATAAGCCTCCAAAATTAAAATAACAATCAATATCGAGAAAGCATGCCCTGGATTAAATCCTCCATGCTTGGATATGCCTAATGCTGTTAGTGAAGTAACTAATGTGCAGTAAAAATAGATTTTGCCTGTAAGTTGATCCAGATCAATTTTGCCATATTTTACATATGCTATAATTGCAGCAATAATGGCAACAACGCCAACTACGGTATGAAAAATACCTAAACCTGATAATCCCATATTTTTTAAGTTTTAAATTAATGTCATGATTGACACTGCAAAAGTAATTTTAAGGGAAAAGCTGCATTTCGTCAAAAAGTCCAATCTTTTGGCAATTTGGTCCAATATATTTTAACTGGACTTAGCAGGTTTGCCTGTGTAGAAAAACTGTGATATTTATTTATTCTGAAATGTAATTATATAAGTCTAAATACGAATTGTATAAGAAAAAAAACTAAAAAAAAACAAATTTAGAATAGTAAAGCAGTCATTAGAAAGTTACAGCATTTATGAATAATTCGGGAAACTAAAAATTAAACCATGAGTATATTATATAAGATGATAAGACTATTGCTGGTATTGATTTGTTTACTGTTTGCAGGAACCAGTTGTACAACATGGAAATTGGGTTTATCCGGACAGAAAAAAATTTCGGGTAAAACATATGTAATTGTGGGAGCATCCAGTGGTATTGGCCGTGGTGTGGCACAAGAATTAGGAAAATACAAAGCAAATGTAGTTTTGGCAGCACGAAGAACAGACCTGCTGGAGGAGATTGCAGATACTATTCGCAGCTACGGAGGAAATGCAATAGTGGTAACAATGGATATCAGTAAACCCGAAGACCTGCAGCGTGTATGTGATGCAGCCGTAAAACAATATTCTAAAATTGATGTCTGGATTAATATGGCAGGAGTGGCGGCTCTTGGCCGTTTTTGGGAAGTTCCTATAGAAGATCAGTCACGCGTAATAGATGTAAACCTAAAAGGATTTTTGTATGGAAGCAAAGTTGCTGTAGAACAATTTATAAAACAGCGAAAGGGTGTATTGATAAATATGGGATCCATAGAAAGCGAAATACCTCTTGCATATCAAATTAGTTATGCAGCATCAAAAGCAGGTGTGAGAACCTTAGGTCTTGCTTTAAGTCAGGAATTGCGCCTTAATGGATATGAACAAATCAAGGTGGTGACTATAGAACCATGGGCTGTCGATACGCCGTTGTGGAAACATGTCGCTAATTACAGTGGGGTAGAACCTAAAATGGCACTTATGGACGAGCCTGTTAAAGTGGTGAATGCAGTTTTGCGAAAATCATTAAGGCCTAAAAAAATAGTTCCGGTTGGATGGAAAGCAAAAGGTTCATCGTTTATTGCTAATGTTTTTCCGAGGTTTACGGAGTGGTTTAGCGGTAATATTTCACACAAATATCAAATGGAAATGGGACCGGCAGCTCCCAATACCCAAGGTTCTTTATATCAGCCCATGACTGAAGGCCGTGGGGTTGATGATGGAGCAGATGAAAGAATGAAACAAAATAAAAAAGAGGGCAGGGACAAAAAGAGATAACTTCTATGGCAATGCAGCATCTTAAGGCTGTGATAATGTTACCACTTTTTCAAAACGCCCATGATGACTTATAGAAACGTCCTGTGCAATATTTTTTAAACCACTGGCTAAAAACGGAATCCCATTTTTATCTTTATGAATAGCCTTATTTTCAATTTCTAAAACATTATTCAAATCATTAAAAAAGCTAACCGCTACTGTGTGAATAAGGTCATTAGAAAGAATAGTTTTAGTGTGAAATGTATTTTCTGAACAAATAACTTTACCTGTGATAAGAATTTCGTTTTGTGATTCAATAAAACAATTAAGTTTTTTAGGAATATATTCCCGTACTTTTGTTTTACGGTTATAAATCTTATAAGCAGCTTCCTTCATACTCCAAAGTGCCCAAACCATAATTTCAGGATCTGAAGCATTTGAGATATACAATTGTTCCTCAGGATTAAATATTTTTTCTATATAACCTTTGCGCTGCCAGTTACTATCCTTGCGTGACTGCAATAGATCTACAACATCGTTACCGATCATTTTGCAGCCAATTTGGTTTCTATGATTTCTACCGCTGTTTTTACATCAAGCATGCGCTCCATATCGGTATTATCAATTACAACGTCAAAAGATTCTTCTATATCGAGCACAATATCTACCAGATTTGCCGAGTTGATGTTGAGATCTTTAATAAAATCAGTTTCTTCGGTAAGGTTGTCGTACGCTTCAGTATTAGTGGTGTACGGCTTTATAATTAATTTTAATTTGGAGATTAATTCTTCTTTATTCATACTGTTATTTTTGAAATTTTTTAAAGATTATACAGGCGTTTACATCGCCAAAACCAAAACTTGCCTTGGCAATAATATTAGGTTGACTGTGGATTGTTTTTAAAGGAATTTTTGACGAATCTATTAAGTCGCTAATTTCCGGATGAAGATCTTCACAATTTGTATTTCCGAATATAAAACCTTCATGCAGCTGTAGAATGGCTGCTACGCTTTCGATACTTCCGGCAGCGCTTAAACAATGTCCGGTCATACTTTTTAAAGAATTAATATACGGAAAATCATTTCCTTTTCGATCCAGTGCTTTTGTCCAGTTTTCAATTTCAAGACTGTCTTTTGTGGTTGCCGTAAGATGTCCATTTATGGCACCAATGTCATAAGCCGAAATACCAGCATTCTGAATTGCGTTTGTAATACAGCGTTGAACAGCTGTACTGTTGGGTGCCGTCATACTTCCGTTGCCACGCTGTCCGCCAGAGTTTACGCTTCCGCCTAAAATTTCGGCATAAATGGTTGCACCGCGGTTTAAAGCCGTTTCCAGTTCTTCTATTACCAATGCTCCGGCACCGCTTCCCGGCACAAATCCTGCCGCTGTGGCACTCATTGGTCGTGAACCTTGTTCAGGATTATCATTATATTTTGAACTGCAGACACGAAGCGCATCAAATCCTGCCCAGATATAAGGCCCGCTGTCTCCCGTACTTCCCGCCAATATGCGTTTTGCCTGTCCCGCTTGTATACGATCGTAGGCCATCATAATAGCTTCTGTTCCCGTTGCACAAGCAGATGAATTAGTGGTGACCTGATTTCCGAGCCCCAATTTTCCGCCCAGATAAGCGCTAATGCCACTGTTCATGGTTTGGGCCACAACAGTACTGCCTAATCTTCTCGTTTGTAATTCGTCAATTTTATAAATGCTTTCGCGGAATTTATCGATTCCGGATGTTCCGGATCCAAAAATAGTTCCGCTGTCCCAATCGGGTTCGTCGTTTGTTTCTATCGGTAATCCGGCATTTTTCCAGGCTTCTATACCTGCAATAACGCCGTATAAAATACCGGTACTGTTAAAACCCCGTAATTCCAGTTCGGTAAAATAGTGTGTTTTGAGTTCTTCGGAAATTTGTGGTTTACCGGCTATCTGACAAGAAAACTGCAATTCCTGCAATTGTGGATCAAACCGAATTCCTGATATTCCGTTTTTTATGGCATGAGTGAATTCCGATATTCCAACACCGTTCGGAGCTGCGACGCCCAATCCTGTTATTACAACCCGCTTACTCATAATTTATTGGTCATCATGCCGGCCAAAATGCCTTTGCAGACTTCTTGTCCGGCTTCGTTTTTCATTATTACATCACACTTCAGCTTTCCAAATCTAAAAATTACTTTTTGAGAAGTAACCGTTATTTTTTCATTTGGATAAACCGGTTTTAGAAACTGCATATCGGCAGAAGTAAAAGCAATTACGGTATTTTTAGTAAACGTATCTCCCAATAAATAAATACCCAGACAAACCAGACCAATCTGAGCCATCGTTTCGGTCAGTATTACACCCGGAGTCACCGGATTATCTTTAAAATGACCTTTATAAAAATCCAGATCTTCGCTATACGTATACGTACCGCTCACACTATTTTCGTCTACATGAAGTAATTCGTCGACAAACAAAAAAGGTTTGCTGTACGGCAGTTTTGCTAAAATATCAGTCAGTTCCATAGCTTTTTTCTAAAAGATTACCATTGTAATAAAACCCTTTGTGCAGAAAATCCGGGACCAAAACTGAGCATCAAACCTTTTTCTCCCGGTGTAGGCTTTCGATCCATAATTTGTTCTAAAACATACAAAACAGTTGCACTCGACATATTGCCGTATTGTTTCAGTACTTCTTTGGTATCGTCGATATTTTTTCCTAATCCTGAAAAAAGTGCTTCAACAGTTGTAATAATCTTTTTGCCGCCGGGATGAAAAATCATGTACTCAATATCCTTGATTTCAAGATTGTTCTTTTGTAGAAACGGATGAATAATAGCGCCAAAATGAGAGGCTATCGTATCTGGAACTTCAATGTCCAAAACCATTTGCAAACCGCTGTTAGTGAGTTTAAAACCCATCATGTGTTCGGCCTCATAAAAATGATACATTTCTTCATTTATTATTTCAGGTCCATAATCAACTTCATGAGAAGACAGCAGACAACAAGCAGATCCGTCGCCAAAAATGGCGGCGCTTACAATATTGGGCATCGAAAAATCATCAAGCTGAAATGTTGCCGTTGGAGACTCGACTGCAATAACAGCAGCCCGTTTTCCGGGATTTGCTTTCAGAAAGTTTTTGGCATATATAATACCGGATATTCCTGCAGCACAGCCCATTTCCGTTACCGGGAGACGTACAATATCCTGTCTGAGTTTCATTTTATTGATGAGATAAGCATCTAATGACGGAATCATAATTCCGGTACAGCTTACGGTAATAATGTAATCCAGACTCTGCGGATCCCAATTGGCTTTTTCGAGTGCTTTTTGCAGTACCTGCTCGCCTAAAATAATGACTTCACGGGTATAAATATCGTTTTTCTCTTCAAATGATGTGGCGGTAAAAACTTCTTCGGGATCCATTATCGAATACCTTTTATCTACTGCTGCACCTTCAAATATTTTTTTTACTTTTTTTATAAATCGTTCCTCTTGTCCGTGCAGCCATCCATCCAGCATAGGGAGAATATCAGCCGTTTCACGGGAATATTTTGGGAGTTGCTTAGCAACAGTTATTATTTTTACACTCATTTTTTTGCAATTATCCACTGGTAGCGAAAAGCCCACTTCCAGTTTATGGTATAGTTTTTAAAATTTAGTTTTTTAGAGAATTCAATGAGTTCGTTTTTCTTAAATCCTCTCAGGATAGAAACCAGTCCATCTTCGCGCGACATGCTGTTTAAATTAAAAACAATACAAATTAGCTCAAAAAGCCTGTAGGCTGTTTTACTGCGATGCAAATCGTTAATAATAATGCCGGTTTCAGCATTATTATTAAAGATACTAATTATTTTTAATATTTGTTCGTTGGTAAAATGGTGCAATGTCAGAGTACATAAAATAATATCAAACTTCATGGTTTTAAAATCATCGCTAAAAATATCCACACATTGGTATTGAATATTCGAATATTCATGTGATAATTTTTTCGCATAATTGATCGTAAACTCATTGGCGTCTATACCAATAAGTTGAAAATTAAGCTTGTTTTTTTGACCAAATTTTGCCAGCATTCGCAACATGTCTCCGTTTCCGCATCCTATATCAGCGATCGTAATAGTTTTGTTATGATCCGATTCATTTAATAAAGTTCTAACACCATTTAGCGTCACTTTATTCCCGCCCAATAATTGGTTGATGCGGGCAATTTGATCCAGTGCTTCTCTGAGTTCTTCTCCCTGCAGAGAAAAATCGTCCATTATTTCGGTTGCTTGTGTTCTGTATTTTGTATTTATGCTCATTTAATTGATTACTATGGGTTTACCATGAGTTTGTTTAATAATCTCAGGCAGTATTTTAGGAAATGAGGCCACTAAGGAAACAAAGATATTGGTGAGGGTTTTGTTCGTTAAAACTCTTGCCAAAATTCTGCCCATTCCAATTCTTTTTCCAAAATGCCTATTCCATTCTTTGGTATAATTTTTTTCTAACTGATTTCTGAAAATGCATTTATCAGCATAATATTCTAAGATTAATTCCGATGCTATTTTGGCACTGTGAATTGCCATTGCCATTCCGTTTCCACAAAGCGGATGAATAAGTCCGGCCGTATCGCCAATCATTAAAATATGATTTTCTACAGGCTGTTTTTTTTCAAACGAAATCTGACTAATTGTTAAAGGTTTATCAAAAAGAAGCGTACTGTTTTCAAAAACAGCTTTGAGATGCTTGTTTTTATAAAGTACATTTTGTTGATAATCTTCAATGTTTTTATATTGCTTAAAAGTAGCATAATCGGCCAGATAGCAAATGTTTATGATGTTATTTTCCACTTTAGAAACGCCACAATAACCACCATTGAAGTTGTGCAGGGCTACAAGATCATTATCTAAATTGCCTTCATAATGGGCCTTTACCGCTAGCCATGGCGATTTTTTGTTAAAGAAATTTCGATTTAGGACCTGGTCGACATTAGAGCGTTTACCAAAAGCACCCAATACGATTTTAGCAGTTAAAACTTGATTTGCAGTAGTAACAGTAAAGATGTCTTTGATGAAAGTCACATCTGTAACATTGTCTTTAAGTATAGTACAATTATTTGATACCGCTTTTTGATACAAAAAATTATCAAGCACATATCTGCTGATGCCAAATCCACCAAGTGGAAGTGTTGCGGTTGCAGCTTTGCCACTGTTAGTCGTAAATTCAAATTTAGAGATATTGGTGGGATGAAGTTCTGAAACATCTGTGCCGAGCCATTTGAGATAAGGTAAAATTTCATTCGAAATATATTCACCACAAACCTTATGTTTTGGAAACTCGGATTTTTCGATCAGGGTCACTTTCAAATTCTTTTGAGACAGATGAATAGCTGCCGTCAAACCAGCGAGTCCTCCACCAATAATCAATACATCTGAATTTGTTTCCATATCACCAATTTACTCATAAAATCTCAGCATTCCAATTATTACTTTGCCTTAATTTTACTAAAAATACTGAAAGATAAATGGTAATTAAACCTGGAAATACATTCGGAGCTACATTTAGATAAGTTGGATTTAAGATAGTATCTTTTAACCTGTTTTAAAAATTAGGAAATTTAATTTAAAGATATATCAACAACGATATGATGGTAAATAACCAGAGTTGAATACTTCTATATTTAGATTTTAATTCAAAACAAAATAATTTCAGTTCTACAAAATTAGGACACTAGAAACTTAGCTATTACTTTGTCCAGTTCTTCTCTGATGGCAGCAATAGAATAAGGTTTGGTGATAAACTGCGCGGCATCATGTTCTGCAGCAAACATTTTGTCTTCTTTATTGGAGGAAGTCGAATAAATAATTACCGGAATGTCTTTAAGATCAGTATCCTGCTTGATGCGTTTCAAAAATTCCCTGCCATCCATTACGGGCATATTAAAATCAAGAAAAATCAGATCCGGTTTTTGAAAATCCTCTTTTTTTAATTTTTCTAACGCTTCCTGGCCATGTCTGGCTTCTTCGTACCGTACAGCGGTTTTTAGAGATAGAAGTGACTCCTGAAATATTTCGCGGTCGTCCTGGTCGTCATCAATTAGAAAAACTACTTTCATTTAAAATGGATTTTTGTAAGTAAAGATACGGTTTTTTTATAAAATATTTTAAAACTATACTTCTTATATCTGTTCAGTCGCAATTATGATAGTGAAGGTAGTTCCTGTTCCTTCCTGGGAGCTTGCGGTGATTTGTCCGTTGTGGTTCTGCATGATCCTGCGACACATGGCAAGGCCTATACCAGTACCTGCAAATTCTTCTTTTCCGTGTAAACGCTGAAAAATATTAAAGATCTGTTCTGCATATTCCTGACTGAATCCGATTCCGTTATCGTGTATTTCTATTTTGGCATATTCGGTTTCACTTTGCATTAAAAGCATTTTTTTTGCTGCATCCGAAAGTGTTTCGAATGTAATTTTAATCTGTGGCGGAACTTCATTTTTGCTGTATTTCAATGCATTTGAAATCAGGTTACCAAAAAGCTGTGACATTTGTAGTGGAATTGCCTGGATTACAGGAAGGTGTTCAACAGATATCGTAGCATTTTTCTGTTCTATAGTTAAGTCAAAGTCTGTCAGAATATCATCCATTATCTGATTGAGATCAGTTTTCTCGAATGTTTTTGAAGTATTGGATAGCTGTGAATAACCTAGTACATCTTTTATAAGGTTTTCCATTCGTTTGGTCGAACTGATAATCTTGCTCAGATAAGAATAGACCTTTGCAGGATTTTTATCCAGATTATCCCGGAGCATTTCGGTAAAAACACTAATCTTTCGTACAGGCTCCTGAAGATCATGCGAAGCAATGTAAGCAAACTGCTGGAGCTCCTGATTGTTAATTTCAAGTTCTGCATTGGCAGCATGAAGCTCAGCAGTACGTTCTTTTACTTTAAATTTAAGTTCCTCCTGCAGCTCACGTTCCTTAGTTACGTCCTGTGCAGTGCCGCTGAGGCATTCCGGTATGCCATCTTTTGAATAAATTACCTGAGCATTGGCATGTATGATACGTACCTGACCGGTGATATTGTTGGTGATAGGAAACTCATAGTCATAAAAATCAGAAGATTCCGGCTTGACTGCTTCTTCTATAGAAGAAATTACCTTCTGCCTGTGTGTTTCTGCAATCTGTTGAAAAACCTTGTCTTTGTGCATGCTGTGTTGCTGAAGTCCCAACCAGTGTTTAAAGCGTGTCGAGCATATAAAAATACTATTGGCAATGTCCAGCCTCCAGGTAGCCAGCTCGGCCAGTTCGATAGCACCTGCAAGTGCCATTCGGGTCTCTTCGAGTTTTTTATTGGCCAATACCTGATCTGTAATATCAATAGCGATATCCATAATCCCATAAATCTCACCCTGTGCATTTCGGATAGGGGTGTAGGTGAAATCAAAATAAAAGGTGCTGAGAATGCCGTTTACCAGAAGCTCTGCCGGCATGGCGCGACCAAAATATGTTTCACCAGTACGATAGACTTCCAGTAGAATATCTAGAAATGGCTGGCCCTCAAGTTCCGGAACAGCATTTATCAAAGGTTTTCCAATGACCGACTTGTCCTTGCCCCAATAGCCGGTCATAATATCATTTGCAATTTCAATTTTCATTTCGGTGCCTGTAAAGAGACAAATTGCGACCGGAGACTGCTCAATCATCAGGCTTATACGCTGTTCGCTTTCTGAGAGTGCTTTTCTTCCCGAAATAATTTCGTCCATATCCATGCAAAAACCTGCATATCCGGCATAGTTTCCTTGTGCATCATAGAAAGGATCTCCTGCAGCCCGACACCAGATGATCTCTCCGCTGTGCTTTCTGGCTCTGAAAAGTACATCAAAATGGCCATTTCTGGCTATGGCTTCCATATAAGACTGTACTGCTGTTTTAAGGTCTTCTTCGAGAATAATCGACGACCATCCTCCATCTTGAAGCGCTTCAGAAGTAAGTCCCGTGAATTCAATAAGTGTTTTATTAAAATAGGTCAGTTTTCCTTCTGCATTGGAGAGCCAGAGACCCGTTGGAGAACTGTCGGTTACGTTCTGAAAGAGTCTGTCGGCTTCCTGTTTTGTCTTAACAAGCCTTGATTCAGCTTCCTGTAGTGCTATACGGTTTTGCTCCTGTTCGGTGATATCGGCAACCGTACCCGAAAAAGCGGTAGGTTTTCCATTTGAATTGATCATTCTGGCAGCCGAAACTGCAATTCGGTGCACAGTGCCATCCTCCCAGATCACTCTTGGCGTATAATAAAAAGTACCGGTTTCAATACCATCCTCTATTGCTTTTGAACGAAGGGACAGATCATCCGGATGTACATATTTCAAAAAATCCCTGCGGGTTAAATTATTTATTATTTTTCCTGACAACAGCAGCGAAAATTCAGGTGAATAATCAATACTGTTATCGGTAAAGTCAACATTAAAAAGTCCAAGTCCCATACTTTTTATAGTAAGGTCAGTAAGCTGGCGGGATTTAAGCAGATCTTCTTCCGCTTTTTTATGTGCGGTGATATCCTGAAGCGTGCCATTAAGCCTATAAGCGGTGCGGGTATCGTCAAACCAGGCCTTACCGAGCGCATGAACCGTCCTTTCGGTTTTGGTTCGGGGATGTATAATTGTATATTCAATATCATATTTTCCGCCAGACTCATACCTAAGTGCTTTGTAGATAGCTTCCGTAACCCGTTGCCTGTCAGATTCGACAATAGCTGCTGTGGCATTGCTCAGCAGTATTTCATCTTCGGCTTTTAGTCCAAACCATTTCTTGAGTCTGGAATTGGCAGAAAATTTATTAGTAGCCGGATTTAGATCAAATGTTCCAAATTCAGCGGCATTAATGGCAAATTCAAGTTCTTCCTTACTTTCTTTTAATTTTTGATTGTAGAAAACTTTTTCAGTGGTTTCATTACAAACGACCAAAACACCTTTAATCTGACTGTCATCGTCACGAATCGGACTGTAGCTGAAGGTCCAATACACATCCTCAAGCTTTCCGTTCCTGTAGATAGGAAGCAGAAGGTCATCATACCATATACCTTCTCCTGTAGTCAGTACCTTTGTAATCAGGGGATAGATAAAATACCAGATTTCCGGCCAGCATTCAACCGCTTTCTGTCCCATTGCTTTAGGGTGTTTGCCTTCATTGCCCATGCTCGGACGATAAGAATCATTATAGAACTGAATAAGATCATCGCCCCACCAGAGAAACATTGGAAATTTGGACGACAAGATTGTAGCAAGTGTGTTTTTAAGACTTTCAGGCCATTTATCTGGCGTTCCCAAAGAGGTTGCAGACCAGTCTGTATTTTTAATAATTTCGGCAGATTCACCGCCATTTTGAAGATAAAATTGATTATCGATGTCCAAGTTATTATTTTTTGAATGGCAGAACAATTAGGTCCCTCTCGCCTTAGATTACTGTAAATTTATGTAAATAAAAAATAAAAATAAAATTAAAGATTGAGGATGTTACTGCAACTCAACAACAGACTTTTATAATAGAAACTGTTGGTAAAATGTTATTGTCATGCAAATTATATAAACTTACACACCCGATCCTATAAGTTTTCTTGTGATTATGATCTCTATTTTTACATGGCTGATGATCTGAAATTATTTCAGTAATAGTAACTGCAAAGGATACCGCTTGTATGTTTACTATTTTATTATCCGGGACAAAAAATAAAATTTATAACCAAACAAAATAAAATTATGGCAGAAATTAAAATTGAGAAAAAGAAACCTGTATGGCCTTGGATTTTAGTGTTACTACTAATCGCAGCCCTTGTATATTTCATCTTTTACAGAGATAATGAAACAGCAACTGATACTGGTACTGAAATAGAAAATACGACAGGTGATAACACAACACGAGACTATAAGGAAAGAACAGGTAGCAAAGGCATCACTGTTGTGGCAGACATAAATGTTGTGAAAAAGTACACGCAGTGGAGTTAATCACAATTAATGCCCGATAAAAATGGATTGGTTAGGGTAGTAGCAAAATTAGCATACTAATTAAAAAATAATATGGAAAATAAAGATAGAAATTTATACAGACTGGACGAGCTTACTGATTACAAAATAGCTTCAGACTATTCTGATGTAAGAGGGTGGAAAATAGTAGATGCAGATAATCGTACTATTGGTACAATAGATAACCTTTGGGTAAATAAAGATATGCAACGTGTTGTTTATCTGGATGTGAATGTAGATAAAGGACTTATTGAAGACAGTCGTCATGAAGTACACGATGTGATAGCGAATGAAAATGGGAGGGAGTTTATGTACAAAGAAGGGGACAGCCATATCATTATTCCGATAGGATCAGTTTCAATAAATAAAGACACGAAGGTTGTACAGGCAAACAGTATCGGATATGATACTTTTAGAAATACAAGCCGATATAGCAGACAGGAGAATTTCGACAGAAATTATGAAAGAAGAGTTATGAAATCTTACTATCCAGACAGTAATACTGCTGCTGAGAGTGAGGATAATGCGTTTTACAACCGAAGGGAATTTGATAACAGATAGTGTTACCTTATTTAGAAAATATATAGTTCAGACATTTTAGGATGTTTGAACTTTTTTTTTAATATACTCAAATACTATCGTATTATAATTTATACATTTGTTTAGTTATTATAAAATGTTTTCAAGTTACAACCAATCCTGCGAAGACATTGATAAGACAGACGAAAATGAAAAAACTAATATTAAATACTGACAATTCAAAAACGACAATATTAATTAGATTAATGGTTGGAGTTGTATTCCTATCAGAAGGCATTCAGAAATTTTTGTTTACTGAGACACTTGGAGCAGGACGATTTGAAAAAATCGGTTTACCCTCGCCTGAATTTTTAGGAAGTTTTGTTGGAAGTTTTGAAATTGTTTGCGGATTTCTTATTCTGCTTGGATTTTTGACAAGATTAGCAGCTATTCCACTTATCATTATAATGTTAGTAGCAATTGCGACCACCAAATCAGAAGTTTTAGCCGAAAAAGGTTTTTGGGAAATGATGCACGGAAGCAGAACAGATTGGGCAATGCTTTTGGGAAGCATTTTTTTGTTGATTAAAGGCGGTGGCTTCTGGTCGGCTGACAAAACTTTGATCAAAAATGGAGCATAAAGCAGGCTTAAAAGATATTGCCACACTTTTTCTAAAACTAGGAAGTATTGGTTTTGGCGGACCAGCTGCACATATTGCAATGATGCAGGACGAAGTTGTCATCAAAAGAAAATGGTTGACTGAACAGCATTTTCTGGATTTAATAGGTGCCACAAATTTAATACCTGGTCCGAATAGCACAGAAATGGCAATCCATATCGGGCACGAAAAAGGAGGTTGGAAAGGTTTGATAGTCGCAGGTCTTTGCTTCATTTTGCCTGCCGTTTTTATTACAGGAGTTTTTGCTTATCTCTACAAACAATACGGGCAAATTCCTGAAGTACAACCCTTTATTTACGGAATAAAGCCTGCCATTATTGCTATCATTTTGGCTGCAATTTTTCCATTGGCAAAAAAATCTCTAAAATCTACAACACTGATACTAATAGGATTACTTGTTTTACTTGGCTCACTATTCAATATCAACGAGATTTATTTAATGTTTGGAGCAGGTTTCTTGGCCTTGTTTTTGGCTTATTTAAGAAACAAAAAGCAAAATAACAGCATCAGTTTTCTGCCACTAACTTTATTGCAAATTACAAATACGACAGTACTTTCTGCAACAAATGCAAACCTTTTTTGGATTTTTCTAAAAATTGGCGCAATACTTTACGGAAGTGGTTATGTATTGTTTGCTTTTCTAGATACAGAATTAGTCGCCACAGGACTTTTAACAAGACAGCAATTAATTGATGCCATTGCAGTCGGGCAATTCACACCAGGACCTGTTTTTTCTTCGGTAACATTTATAGGTTATCAAATCAACGGTTTAGCAGGGGCAATTTTTTCAACAATCGCTATATTTTTGCCTTCATTTGTTTTTGTAGCATTGCTAAACCCATTTGTAAAGAAAATGCGAAATTCAAAACTTTTTTCTGCATTTTTAGACGCTGTAAATGTTGCATCAGTCGCAATAATTATAGCGATTTGTTTTGAAATGGGCAAAGAAACTATTACAGATTGGCGGACAATTTTGATTGCAGTTTTAAGTATAGTAATTACATTTGGGTATAAGAAATTAAATAGTGCTTTTGTGGTCTTAGGTGGTTCATTAATAGGTTATTTATTGACACTAATATGAAACGATAAAAACTTTGGAAATATGAACATATATTCTTTTCAACCTAAGTCAAATAAGGAGCAATTAAAATGAAATCATCATCAAATTATATATATGACACTTATAGCAATTTTTTTTCCATGTATTTCTTTCCTGTTGAGAGGAAAGATCCTGACAGCTCTTTTATGCCTAATCCTGCAGATCACTTTAATCGGATGGATTCCCGCTGCAATCTGGGCAGTTCTCTCATTACAAAATGCAAGAGCCGACAAACGAACTAATAAAGTAATCAGGGCTATGAAAAAATAGCTTTGAGATACTGGATAAAAAAAGCTCAGGAGAAACAATACTGTTCTTCTGAGCTTTTTTTATAGTCAATAGTAAACTCAAAAAATAACCTGCCCCGATAGTGCAGGTTAAGCTTTTGCTAAATTGATTTTCTACAACATATAAGTTGCAGTACCATAATTTGGCCACAACTCATTTGTTTGTTGTTTTGTCCTTGTTATTTCCCAATACAGAAATTAACTCCTGTTCGTTTTAGTATGATGGCAGAGTTATAGTATCACAATTAGTAAAATGCCAATGCTGAATTTATATATTAGCTTTCATTTTAAAGTAAATTTTAACAAGTTCCTCATCTTGATTTTTCAATAAATACTCTTCAGTTTTTTTAACTATATATTCAATCTTTGAAAATTTTTCAATGTATGAATCCCAATAAAATATTTTTAACCATTCAACATCAAATTTTGTTTCATTATAATTTTCAGGATCGATAATGAATTTAAATAATTCAGCACTAATATTTAAGAGATAGTAATTTTTCATCTTTTATTAATCCTAAGTTAAGCAATTCAAAATATTGAATAATAGGATTTAATAAATAAAAATTGTCATAGTCATCTTTGTTAATTTCTGCCGTATTTTCTAGTTGTTTATGTTATTAATTGCTTTTTTAATTAGAGAAACATTATTATTAAATTTATTTTTAATCATATTTTCTATTTGATAAATCCAAACCCTCTTTTTAAACTTCTTTAAAATTATACTATGAGTTAATCTACTTAATTAGTAATTAGCAACTGCCTGAATTTTTGTATTATCTTTTCCGTAAATATCAAAACTAGTTATCAGTTTTTTTGATTTCAGTTTGCCTAATAATTCTCGATTATATGGATTATCATCAAATTTGGGGCGATGTTGTTTGACAAATAATTCTTTATAATCCCAATTAACACTTGTAATAAGCATTACTAAAATGTCATTACTCAAGCTTTCAAAATATAAATTAATTAATTTTATTTTGTCAGCAATTGAATTTGAATTTTTAATGATACTATCTAAGGTGTTAAATTCAAATGCTATTTTTGTGGATTTTTCTAATATGATCTCACTAACCTTTTTTGAGATTTGTTTATTATCTACTATTATTTCTTCATTTAATAGAGAAATATAATTAAATTTATTAGTATTATTAATTGTATCTGATTTTAATATTAATAAAATGTCATTTTCACCAGTTTCAAAATCATTTAAGTTTTCGAGGAATTTCTCAAAATCTTTTTCAATAAACTTAATATGTGTAGGGTTAAAGTTAATTCTTAAAAAATTATAATTTAATTTTGTCGTAGTTAAGATTTTGTCTGCCAAATAGTTAATTTTAATTTTACTTAATTCAATATAATCAAATGAAGCTCTTGGAAATATACTGTTTGAGAAAATTTCGAGATAACTTTCATCCGATATATTATCACACTTCAATAGATTTAATCTAAACGTTGAATAGTCTGTAGTCTCATCTTTGTAAGGCATTTTTTCTTTTGATAGATCAGAATAAACATTTTTAAAATTTAAAAACTGTACTAAATTCTCGTCTATCTTATTATCACAGTAAATGTAATAATCAATTATATTACTCCATGTAGGAGCAACTTTATTACTTATTAAAAGTTCTTGTTTTACTTCCAGCTCTTCAATTTCACATAAATCCGTAATAACCGTTTCTACTTTTTGAATTATTTTAATTTTTAATTTATCATTTAGTTCTTCATTTTTTAAAAGTTTTAATATAATAACTTCATTGTCGGATTTATTTTGTTCTAACTTTAGATATACATGTTCTACATAGATATTTATTTTATAATTAATATATTCTATTAGTGCCGTACAATCTGACTGTAATATTGAGGTATAATTAGATATTTCAAAAGTATCTTTTGCTTCACTGTTTCCATATAATTTAATAATCTGTTGCAAATTACTTTTATTTATTTGGTAGTACTTGTTTTTGTAAACATATTCAAACAGTTCATTTGTTTCATTATTTGGATCTTCTAATTTTTCAAAACTGATATTTAGTTGTTCAATAATTTTAACTATTTTTTCAAAGTAATTTACTTCTGCATTATTATTAACTAATGAAAGAAAATTAGGTTTTTGTATTATTGTGGTAGTTAAGGAATTATTGCTTGGTAAAAGCGAAATATCTTCTATTTTAGCATATCTTATAATTAAGGATAAATAATGATCTTTTTTGTCTTTAAGAAGGTTACTTTTTGATATGTAATCCCAAAACCCGCTCCAATTTTTAAATAAGTTTTCGATAAATATTTTTAATGGTCTATTTTCGTCTGAGATATACCCATCAATAAACTCAATAGACTTTTCTTTCTCATTCGATAAAAGCAATATAATTGCATTATATTGCTTTGAATATTTTGAATAATTCTTTGCTAAATAATTTACTAAATCAAAATTTAAAATTGTTTCTCTTTCAAAATATTTTGCATCTAATTCATCAATCAGGTTTTGAATATTTGTTAATCTATATTCAAAACCTTCATTTTTACCACTTTTTACACCACGTTGAAATTTTTTATCCTCTTTTGTAAGTGAAACTTCATGGAATAATGAAATATAATCATTATAATTTTCGTCAATATAACCTTCTAAAAATAAGTTTCTTAATAAGCCATTATTAGAAAATTGATTTAAATATTTATCAATGTCAATTTCCCTGAAAATTTGTTTTAGATCCTAATTTTCAATTTCTGATTTTTTGATTTTTAAGTTATATATTTCCTTCTGTAATACCGCATCATGATTATTATGATAGTCTTTAATTAATTGAACTCTCTCTTCATAATTAAAATCAGGATTAATTTCATTCTCTATTTCTGAAAATTTGAAATTTAAATTAGTAGATTGTGAATCACTGTAATTTTGATGACGCCATTTATATGATAAATATTCATTTTTAATTAAATCATCGAATTCTGTATCTTCTAAAAATTTATTAATTCCAAGTTCATTTATGTAAATTGGAGTATTAGGCAATTTCGTTAAAATTTGGTTTATGTAAATTCGTCTTAATTCTTTTATATTTGATATAGTTTCAGCTTGTATGTCTAATATTATTTTTTCTTTTACATCAATTTTATCATTTATGTTGGTAATGAGTTTTTCTATATACGATTCTTTGTTATGAATCAATTTGTAAAGTTTTCCTTCTTTACAGTTTAATAGATTAAAATCTTCTGGCTCTATGTTCTTATATGTAATCATGGAAAATAACTCAGCTTCCTTACCGTTCAAAATATCTGGTTTTAGGATATTTCTATAAATGACAAACTCGTGGAAAATGTTTATCAATAACCTCATATCAATATCATCAATGAAAGTAGTTATATCAGAAATAAACTCATTTGAAAATATATTTTCTTCTAGATCAGATTCTTTTATTAAAGTCTTTAATTGCTCATTTGCATTTGAAGAATTAATAAACGGAATAACCGGAATAATATACTCAAAGAATTTTACCCTTTCTTTCTTATCATTAAATAAGTCATCTCCAACGGCATATAAAAACTTAATTCCAAAGTCCTTATATGCAGGCTTATTTATTAATGAATCAGCATTATTTAATAAAATATTAAGCTCTCTTAATTTAGTGAATATGTTAGTATTATCAAATCGATCTAAATCTTCAATTACTACGACATTGAAATTATTCTTTTCAAAATAATATAATATCTCGTCGTAATGTTCATTCAATATTGATTTGTTGGAATTATCTCCAATTTCTATTTCTCCCTTTAGGTTTACCTTATTTATTTTAGAATTGCTGAATAATTCAACTACTAATTTTGAAAAGTATCCAATACCTAAAAATGAAATTAAGAAGACAAAAAACGTACTTATATCTAAATCATTCTTTAGAAGCCAGGTATGTGGATTTAAGCTATCTAAATAATCATATTTAAAAAGTAAAACAATACTTGATATCCATAAAATAAATCCAAATGGAATCAAAAGAAATAACTTCCATTTAGGAATATTTATGATTCTTTTAAATCTTGACTCAGGAAGTTGTGATGGTTTTACTTTATAAATTATTTGTTGTAATATGCTTATTTCAAGTTGCTTTTCAAGTTCACCATTATTTATTAAGGTTTCTTTAAATTCACTTGAAATCTCTTTTTCCGCCTCCTTTCCAGTTTTTCCGTTTTTAATCTTTAGTTCATAAAGATCTTTTAAATCTTCTTTTATTTTTGTTTGATTGAAAGCAGCTAATGATATATTTAAAAAATTAAAATCACCATTATTCCAATGTTGAAAGGTTTTTAGTACTGTGCTTTTTCCAGAACCATATCCGCCAGTTAAAGCGATATTATTTATTCCTTTAACGTTTAAAGTGTCTTTAAGTTTATCTAAGTAGGGTTGAACCCTTTCTAAATCTTCCCTTTTTGTCAATATTTTTGGTGCAAGTGAACTTATTGTTGTGTTTACTTCACTTTTAATTTTTTTCAATGGAAACCAAACGGGTAGATATTTTTGCATAAAGTTTTTTCTATACTCAAAAATAGCTTCTTTTTATAAATAATTCACTATATATTAGAGAGATATAGTTTTGAATAAAAGTCAATGTTTCTTAGAATTATTTTTTTTATAAATTTTTATATAAGTGTGTTAATATGTTCTATTTGTTTTTTATAAATTTTTTAAATTCTAAAGCATTATTACTACAATCAACTACATTATTTGTCAATTTATTTTTAGCTTTTAACCACTTCTCAGTAACATCTCTCTCTGAAGCCATAATTTCTGTTTCTGTATTATTAACTTGATCAGTCAATTTAAAATAGTATTGAGTGTACACTTTCTTAACGGGATAATCGAAGTACTCAATAGGAAAAGTACATGTTTCAATTTCATCGATAACCCATTCTTCGTTAGGTTTCCAATTGCTTCTAAATTGAGGAACTGTACCGCTACCCAATAAGCTTTTGGTATAATTAATTTCACTGCAACTCAATTCGTTGCCATTTTCCAACACAATTATCAATTCAGCTGTCAGTACAGTTTTTTTATATGTATTAGTTGTATTATTCTGCAATATTCCCTTAAAGACATGAGTTGCCGTATGAGGTTTCCCCATTTTGTCAATTGATGCGCTTAAAATAACAAAATCACTAAATGTATTTTGAGTGCAGATAAACTTGTCTGTCCCATCTTCATTCTTATTTTCAGGGAGTTCTTTATTAGCTATCGGATTGCACGAGAAAGACATTATAACAAAAATTGCACAAAAAAAGATTGATTTCATTTCAAAACTATTTAATTAATTATTTGCCCTTAACTCATAAAGGCCATACAACAAATATCATAAAAGTTTTTAAATACTCGTACATGTACGAGTGAATATTTTTTAGGCAATAGCTCCCTTTGTCTAAATATAATTTTATGGACAATTCAAGCTTAGAACCAATAGAGCAGTATGTTATTGATGCTGTTAGAAAAATGAGAATTGAAAAAAATATATCGCAAAAGGATCTTGCATATTCTTTAAATCTTTCAATTGGTTTTATAGGCGATGTTGAAAGTTCTAAATCACGAGCAAAGTATAATTTATCACATATCAATAAATTAGCAGAATATTTTGAATGTTCTCCTAAAGATTTTCTTCCTAATACACCTTTTATGGAATAAAAAATCCTCTTTTATATAAAGAGGACCTATAAGCACCATTATAAATTTTGCTTATTTTTAAAAATATATTTGGATGCTTTTTGAGAAATTTTTTCATTTTTATTCCGTTTGTTCCCTAAAAGAAAATCATCTAAATCTTCAATTTTAAAATAGATACATTTTCCATTTGGTTTAAATGAAGTTAATGTTTTGTTTCTTGCTAATCTTCTAATATAATGAATACTTAAACCTAAATATAAAGAAGACTCTTCTGTATTTGCAAAGCCTCTTATTTTAATAAGTTCTACCACTTCTATTGGTGTACTAACTACCATAATTATTTGATTTTAATATTTACGATTTCTATTTTTCGATTAATTATTATCTTTCAAAAACTATTGTAGTTTTTAGATAATCAGGACGATTTTAGTGCGGAAGAATTTACCTTATAAATTGAAGGTAGGCATATTGGCAACTGCGTTGATTTTCTTTTTATCAATAACCTTTGCGTATATTTCAGTAGTTTTTAGATATCGATGCCCTAATAATTTACTTACTGTATATATGTCAGTATTAAATGTTAATTGCAAAGTTGCAAAGCTATGTCGAGCACAATGAAATGTTATGTGTTTTTCAATTCCTGCTTTCTCAATCCATCTATGTAATATTTTATTGTGGTATGCACTATATATCAAATTATTAAAAACCAATTCATTATCTAATTTTCTTTCTCCAATAATTTTAATAGCCTGTTCGCTTATAGGAAGATGTTCCAGACCTTTTGTTTTTTGCTGTATAAATTTTATAGTGTATCCATTTTGTGAATCAAAAGAAATATTTTTCCATTTTAATGCTTTGATATCAGAAAAACGTAAACCTGTTAATGAACTAAAAAGGAAAGCTTCTTTCAAAATGGGATAATCACAATCCGTTTTACTAAAAGTTGTAATTCCTCTAAAGTTAGATATTGTCTATCAGTTTCTTTTTCTTTTATTCTATTTACTGGATTTTCAGCAATCATCTTTGTTTGATATGATTCTTTTAAAGCTGCTCGTATTTTATTGAAGTAGGAGAGTGCTGAGTTTTGTGATAATTTACCGCTTCTTGATGATATTTTATTTGTCAGTAGATAAACTTTAAAATTTTCCAAAAATTGATCATCTATTTTTGATAGTTGAATATCCTTGTTTTTGCAGAAGTTAGTCAAATGTTTGAAGGCGCTTAACCAATTTCCATAGTTTCCCTTGCTATCACATTTTTGTTCCACTATTATTTTAAAATACTCAAGGAATCCAATTTTGCCACTAACACTACTTACAAATCCGTGTTTTCTACTCTGTAAATCCAATATCTTTTGAGCTCTTATCGATTCAGCTAATAGTTGAGTTTCTTCGTTGTGTTCTTTTTCTAAATAGTTTTTCGGTTTATCATAAAGGTATAATCTTAAAAACTCATAGCTCCTTTTCTTATTTTCCTCATCATGGTACATCAAAAATAAACTATTCATTTTTGGTCTACCTTTTTCCGCATTCTTCTTTGACTGTTGCCCTTTACGTACTGACAAATAAATTTTCATCGTTTCCTCGTTTTTGTGGTTACTAATTATGATGCAACATTCCTCCTAATTAGTAACACAAGGCAACAGGAAACTCTGTAAAATAACCTGCTTTATATATTTATTTATTATAAATTACTTTCTCAATTGAAAATATAACTAATGTTTCAACTGCGTTGGGAATTATAGTTAAAAATTAATTTTTTAATTAACTTTACTCTATTGGCTTTCTGTCAAATATCTTTGTCACAACACTTCTTTTCTTAAACTTATAACCCGAAAATAGTTCGTTCTTAATCAAAAACTGATTATCATATAATAATGTTGTATAATTACTGATACTACTTTCACTAATTCTTAATCGGTCACTGATGAATTTTCTACTTGCATAGTAGACTTTTTCTCCTTTGCTTAATGAATTATATTCTCCCCACAATAGTTTTGCTCCACTTGGTAATTGACTGTGAAATACTTCAAAGGGTAATAAGATACTTCTCTCTACTGATGAATCTATAGATTGTTGTGCTTCTTCACTTAATACATAGCCTTTTAATTGTTTTTCAATAAATGTAAGTTGCTGTAAACTTTTTAGTGTAGTAGATATTGTATTTTCACTTAAACATAAATATTCAGCTATGCGTTTATTATTCATTGTAGTAATCTTTCCGATCTTGTTTAAACTACAGATAAATCCTAATACTATTTTTTCGTTAGTGGTAATCTTCAATTTTAAAATTTCCGATGATATAAGTATATTAAAATGCCTCCCTCTTTGTGTTGTTTCCCAATTTTCATTATCTATACCTAATTCAGTATTACCATTTTGTTTCAAAAATTCAGCGAATTTTTGTTTATTTCGTTTTTCCATTTGTACTACTATTTATAATTTTAAATGTACTACACAAATATAAAAGAATCTAAAAAACTAAACTTCATTTATCTAAAATATTAGACTTGAGAATCAAAAACAATAAACTTCAATATTTAGATTGCTAAACTTCATTATCCCAAAAGCGAAACTTATAATTAATTAAGTAATTAAGTAATTAAATAATTCAAATAATAAATAGAAATAAAAAAATCAATTATGTTCTTTTTTTAAAAAAAGAACCAAAAAAATATTATAAATAGCGAAACTGCGTTTCGAATTTGTTTTCCTTCAATCAATTTCCAAAGAATATATTTCCTTTGAATAGTTTTAACATAAACATATTATGTTTTTTTGTTTGAAAAGAAACTTATAAATATCTTACAACATCATTTTTTTTGTGTTGTACAAACGTTCTTCTTCAAAATGATAATTTATACATCTATTGAATTATAAATTTGTTAGAACATTTTAAAATTCTAAAAATGTAGTTTTGCTATCTTTGAAAAAAACAATTATTAAGTTTAATTAATGACGATTGTATAGATTTTAGTTTTTATAGATTTGAAGAAAGTAATTTAGGAGATCAGATAATTAACTAAATTGTTCTATTTGGGTTTAATACCAATAATAAACTAAAAAATTTAGTTGAAAAACAATAAATAAAACAATATAAATGAGTCGTAAAAATAATAAAGAAACTAAGTTATTTGAACTAATAAAAGACAATTTTTCAATCATATTTTCTTGGGTAATTTTTGTCATCATCATTCTTCTTTTTCAAAGTAATATATCTTTATTTATATCTGATAATAGTATTATAACAGATAAGGAAGTAAAAAGTAATTATTTTTATTTTGCTTACACATTTCTTATTGTTATAGTAATAATAAGGTTTTTATGGTTTGTTTTTAAGAATTATAGAATTTCTAAAAAATACAACTATTTAATTTTTTTAGTTAGCATTCTATATTTGGCTATAAGAAATAATGAAGATGATACATTATGGTTTTCTATTTACAATATTAAATTAAAATTGTACTATACAGATATAGTTTTGTTAATGTCTTTTTTGTCATCAATACTTTTAGTAAGAAATATATTTTATACAAATTATAAGTTTTATGATGTTCTAATTAAATGGTTTGATAATTTTAAGAAAAAAACTGAAGAAATTAATACTTCATTTCTTTTAGAAGATGTTCCATTTGAGGAAACAAATTTAAATGACAACGAGAGAGTTGTTAATGAAGTTGTTTCTGCAGTTAGGAATTTACAACCAACAAAGTCTTTTATTATTGGAGTAAACTCAATATGGGGATTAGGAAAAACAAGCTTTTTAAAAAGACTTGAATATAAGTTAAAGAATGAACCATATGATGAGTCTCAACCAATTACTTTTTGGTTTAATGCCTGGCAACATCAAGACGAAAAATCAATAATTAATAATTTTTTTAATCAACTTAAGAAAGAGTTGTCTTTTTATTCAGGAGATTCCGAAAATATAATTGATAACTATTTAAAGCAAATGTTAGCTTTAGTTGATAACAAATACCTTAGTTTTTTAAAATCAATTACTGAATCTATCTTTAATGGAGATGATAATACAATAAAGAGATTTTATGATGATATAAACGAAATAATTAAAAAAGTTGATAGAAAAATAATTGTTTTTGTAGATGATATTGATAGATTAAATAAGAATGAAATTTTAGAAACATTACGAATTTTAAGAAATATTGCAGATTTTAAAAATGTAGTTTTCATTTGTGGTTTTGATAGAGAATACGTTGTAAAACAGTCTCAAATAGATAATCATTATTTAGATAAAATTTTCAATTTAGAAATCAGTTTAACCATACAGAATCAAAGAGGTTTTATTATTTTTTTTAATGAGTTAATAAAGAATTCATTAGGTTATAATGATAATGAGAAATCATTATTGATTACATCTATAAATAAAATTTTTTATGATAATGATGTTGAAAGTAAGATAAATTTAGAAGAATCTTTAAATTTACCTAATAATCAACATGGTACAGATAATCTTGAGCAACTTAAACAAGCACATTTAACTCCATCATTTTTCTTTGAATCAAGAAGGGATGTAAAAAAGTTTTTTAATGAGTTATTTATAAACATTAAAACATTGAAAAATATAGAGGATATAGAATTAGAAGAATATATTCTGTTAAAGCTACTATTGTATAGATATAAATGGATTCATAAAAATTTCACTTCTAAAAGAATGGATTTTTGGCTTGGTAATGATATAACGTTAAAATTTGAACATCCAAATTTAAATGAATTGATAATCAATCCAGAAGTCGAAAATCATGATAGAATTATTATATTTTCGGTTCTTAAAAACTTATTTCCATCTACAGGAATTAATAATAACTCAAATAATATTAATCAAAAAAGATATTTTCCTATTTATTTTGGAAATAATGTCTTTAATGAATCCTTTTTATTTTCAGAATTAATCAGGGCTCTTGAAGAAATTGCAATTGAAAATTTAATTAATAATAGGGTGCTTGGAAAGCCAAATGAAAATTTAATTAAAGACGATATTAAGAAGTTTGTTTTAAAAAGAGAAAACATTAAAAGTATAGATGAATATAAACAAGCAATAGCATTAATAAAAAATAATTTAGTAGGATTTGTTAATGAAGTTGAAATACTTGATTTTATCCATTTAGGAGAAGAGAGTTTTGAGGATAATTACAACCAAATATTGGACATAATATTCACTAATTTTCAAGATTCATTTGGAATTTTTATGTATGAATTAAGTGTACATTATTCAAAGATACCAGCAGAGGTATCTCTATCGAGACAAAATAATATTGGAAGTTATTTAAATTCAAGAAAGATAAATGACTTTAAAATATTAAATAAAAATAAGCTGTTAAGCATAATGCTTAAAATTATTCTTTGCGAAATTGAAAAAAATAAAAATGATTTTAATAAAGTTTTTCAGTTTTTCGATTTCTTTTATGAAGTATATTATCCATACTTTCATTTTAGATTATTTTTCGATGAAATAAAACCAATTATAAAAGAATATCTTGAGGAAAATTTCGAAATTATATTTCTTAGCGAATCAGTAATGAAAAATATTGCTAATAATATAGATACTTTATTTATTGCAACTGTCTTTGAAGATGCTACTGAAAGAGAAAAGATTGTCAAAGAAGCAAAGTCATTAATACAGGGAAGAAGTAGTTGGACACCTTCGGATTTAGATTGGAGAGAATATGAAATTAAAGGGATGGATAATTTTGTAATATTTGTACAAAATCTAAAAGATAAAATTGATTTACACAAAATAAGCAAATTTAATGACTTTTTAAATTGGCTTCATCTGGATCTAAATTCTAAAAAAAATATATTATAGTATCTTAACTAAGTCCGACTTTAAGAACCAAAACCTATTTTTTAAGCAAACATAATTTATATCGTGTAATTTAATTAATCTCCTTAAAGTTGTCTCTGAAATTTCAAAGAATATAACAGCTTCCTTAATAGATAAATAGTGCTTTGAAAGTAAATCTTCTTTAGTAGTAATTGATTTTATCTTTGGTGTTAAAATTTTATTTTCTTTTTGTGATTTTCTCCAATTTCTTTTAAAACATAATGTAGAACAATACACTCCTTTACTACTTTTAGCGGTAAATTCTTCGTTACATACTAAACATATTCTTTTAATTGCCAAATGACTCATTACTAAATTTTTAATGATTTTTTATACTGAAACACACTGGCTATATCAAAGAATGATAATTGGAAAGTAACTTTCCTTTATTCATAAGGTTTTCAGAACAGTGGTAATATAAAATTCATAAAAAATCTCTTATTTCCAAACGTAGTAGTATAATTAGTAAACTAAATATAGTAAATAAGGGTAAACAAAGTTATCTATAAAAGCATAGAAAACCCTTTGATAATAAGGCTTGGAATGTAGTAATATGACACTTTGAAATGGTCGGTTACTTCCCAATACAGAAATTAGCAAAAATATTACCCAATAATTCATCATTGCTAACCTGACCCGTAATAAGTCCAAATTGATATAAAGCCTCACGGATATCAAGTGCCATTAAATCGCTTGAAAGACCGGTTTCCAGACCAAATTTTACTTTTTGTATTTCATCTAAAGCTTTTAATAAAGAATCATAATGTCTTGTATTTGTTATGATTGTTTCGTTATTACGAAGAGCTCCCGTGTTTACAAATGATAATAATTCATTTTTTAAATCATCAACACCAATTTTTTGTTTTGCTGAAATTAAAAGAAGTTTTGCGTTCAGGTTTTTCAGTTGATTTGTGATGTTCGAAATTTCGTTTTCTGATAAAATATCCTTTTTATTAACTACAATTACTAAAGGTTTTAAAGGATATTTGTTTTTGATTTGTTCAATTTCAGAAACAAATTCAGAACTGGAAATCTGAAATTTTAAGCCATCAAATAAATAGATTATGACTTGTGCCTGTTCTATTTTTTCAAAAGTTTTTTTGATTCCAATACTTTCAACTACATCTTTTGTTTCTCGAATACCGGCTGTATCAATAAATCTAAAACCAATTCCGCCAATTACCAGTTCATCCTCAATTGTATCACGTGTTGTTCCGGCTATGTCAGAAACAATAGCGCGTTCTTCATTTAATAATGCATTTAGTAAGGTAGACTTTCCAACATTTGGTTCTCCTACAATCGCAACAGGAATTCCGTTTTTAATTACATTTCCGACAGCAAATGAATCTATTAGGCGTTTTAAAACAAATTCTATCCTGTTTAGTAATTCATGAAACTGAGTTCTGTCTGCAAATTCAACATCTTCTTCAGCAAAGTCTAATTCTAACTCAATAAGAGAGGCAAAATTCAAAAGTTCTTCACGCAGCTTAGCAATTTCGTTACTAAAACCGCCACGCATTTGCTGCATTGCAATCTGATGAGAAGCTTCATTATCAGAAGAAATTAAATCTGCAACTGCTTCTGCCTGAGATAAATCAAGTTTTCCGTTTAAAAAGGCTCTCAATGTAAATTCTCCTGCATCTGCCATTCTGCAGCCTTTTCTCAACAATAACTGAATGATTTGCTGCTGAATGTAAGTTGATCCGTGACAAGAAATCTCTATAGTATTTTCACCTGTATAAGAATTTGGTCCTTTAAAAATAGAAACTAAAACTTCATCGAGCGTTTTTGTTCCGTCAATTATATGCCCTAAATGAAGTGTATGTGTTTTTTGCTTAGTTAAATCCTTGTTTTTTATAGATTTAAAAACGCTGTTTCCGATTGTAATGGCATCAGAACCTGAAATACGAATTATGGCAATTGCACCAGCTCCGGATGGTGTCGCTAAAGCAACTATAGAATCTTGATTTATCATGGTACAAAGGTATAAAAAAAGCCTTAAAATTGCGAAAATGAAGTATTGACGTATATTTCTGTTTTTATTTTGTTTAAAAAAAATCAGAGTTTTGAAGCTCTTATTTTAAATGTTAAATTACTGATAATTGTCAGGTTGATTTGTTTTTAGAATGATTAAATTTGAGAGAACAACTTAAATCTGAAACAAAATGAAAAAGATATTATTCCCCACAGATTTTTCTGAGGCAGCAAACAATGCATTTGTACATGCCTTAGAATTTGCTAAAATTGTAAATGGCGAACTTATTTTGTTGCATACATTTGAGATTCCGGTTTATGATAGTCAGTTTTTTCCCGAAAATTACGCATCTATATATAGTTCGATAGAATTGGCAAAATTTGAAATGTTCAAAGATGAGATTCCAAAACTGAGAACCATAGCAATGGAAAGAAAATTAGAAGATATAGTCATAAAACATCGTTTAATGGATGGCGACTTGTTGTATAATTTGAAGAATGCAGTTAAGGAAGATGAAATAGATTTTGTCATTATGGGAACTACAGGTGCTTCTGACTGGACTAAATTCTTTCTCGGTTCTAATACTAGCTCTGTAATTTCAGGAGTTGACGTTCCGGTTTTATGCGTACCTATTGATGCTAAATTCAGAAAAATTAAAACAATCGGATTCACAACCCGTTATCGTGAAAAAGATAAAAAAGAACTAAAAAAAGTTTTGAAAATTGCAAAGAAGACCGATGCTAAAGTTAAAAGTTTATATGTAAAGACTTCAAATTCTGATGTTTCAGCCGAAACGGTAAAAGAATGGGAAAAAGAGTTTGCTAATGATAATGTTGAGTTTCTGGTTTTGCCTAGTGATGAAGTAAAGGAAACAATACTGGATTTTGTTCTTTATAAAGATATTGATGTTTTGGCAATGATTACACATAAGCGTTCTTTCTTTGAGAGTATTTTTGACTCCAGTTTTACAAAAAAAATGTCAAAAGAAGCCTCTGTCCCCGTTTTGATTATGCACGAAGATTAAATTTTCAGAATTTTCAAGCTCTTATTTTGTTATTGATAACCTATATTTGTATTTCATCAAATTAATGTAATGGATTCATATCAAAATAAAGTCACTCAGTATTCTCAACTATTTAACAAAATCAATAAAAGATACAACAGCATTAGTATTTTACGTCTATTAAGTGTTTTTCTTTGTTTGTTTTTTCTCTTCTATTATATAAAAAAAGATGAAATCCTGTATGTAGCTTTTGCTTTTATATCCTTTGTTGGTTTTCTTTTTTTAATGAGAATCCATTCAAAGCTATCTTTTAAAAAACAGATTGTCACTGCTATACTGAAGATTAATGAAAATGAAATTGCTTTCTTTAAAAGAGAAAAAATTCCTTTTGAAAACGGTATTGAGTTTAATGACTTTAATCATCCGTACGCTTACGATTTGGATATCTTCGGAGAACATTCCTTATTTCAAAGTCTTAACAGAACAGCAACCTTTATAGGAAAAAAAACACTTGCTTCTCAATTATTGAGAGTTCATCCAAAACATATAATTTTAGAAAATCAGGAAGCTATCCATGAGTTAAAGTCAAAAATGGACTGGAGGCAGGATTTCCTGGCATTGGCAACAATAAGTAACGATTCAAAATCTTCTTATGATTCTATAATTAATTGGATTTCATATAAGAATAATTCATTATCTAAAGTTTTGGTTTTACTTTCTGTTGCACTTCCAATCTTGTTTTTTGGACTTTTAACAGCCTATTTTATCACGTCAAAAATCATTTTACTCTCTTATCTTACTTATGCTTTTATTGCAAATATGATAGTTTTAGGAAGGTCGGTTAAGCGAATTCAATCTGAAATTGCTAAAGCAGATGACGTTGACAAAATCATTAAGCAATATGGTTTATTAGTAGAAAAAATTGAAAAAGAAAAATTCAGCTCTAAAAAACTAATTAATTTGCAACAAGAGTTGATTTTTAAAAATGCTGCCGCCAGTTTACATTTGAAACAATTATCTGAATTGTTTTCGCGAATGGATACAATCAATAATTTTGTTACTGCTATAGTGTTTAATGGAACATTCTTGTTTAATCTGCACGTACTAAGATCACTTTTAAAATGGAAGGATAATTATTCTGAAGAGCTCGAGAAGTGGATTTCTGTTATTGGGGAATTTGAAGCCTTAAATAGTTTTGCCAATTTAGCGTACAATAATCCTGATTTTGTTTTTCCTGAAATTAATTCAGAATATAAAATAGGGTTTAAAAATTTAGCGCACCCATTATTAAATCCGGAAAGCAGGGTAGGAAATGATACCAGTTTTTATCCCGAATCTTTTATGATTTTAACCGGTTCTAATATGTCCGGAAAAAGTACATTTCTAAGAAGCCTTGGAGTAAATATGGTTTTAGGAGGAATAGGGTCTACTGTCTGTGCATCAGAAGCAAACATTCATCCACTGCAAGTTTTAGTTTCAATGCGATTATCAGATTCCTTATCAGATAGTGAATCGTATTTTTTTGCCGAAATAAAACGTTTAAAACAAATAATGGATGCTTTGGAAGAAAAGCCGGCCTTTGTATTATTGGATGAAATTTTAAGAGGAACAAATTCTGATGATAAACGAAATGGAACAATTGAAGTAGTAAAAAAAGTAATAGCTAAAAAAGCAGTTGGAGCGATTGCAACACATGATATTGAAGTGTGTTTGACAACCAACGAATATCCTGAAATTTTAACCAATCAATGTTTTGAAGTTGAAATCAAAAACAATGATTTGCATTTTGATTACAAACTGCGAAATGGAATCTGCAAAAATAAAAGTGCAACTTTCTTAATGCAGAAAATGGGAGTTATATAATTTTTAGATTTCAGATTTGAAAGTGCTGATTTAAATTATGAATCCTTAATGACCTAAAATCTAAAATCTAAAATCTAAAATCTAAAAATTTACTTAAGTACCTCTTTAATAGTATTCACGAAAGCTTCAACTGGCTGCGCTCCTGATACAGCATATTTCCTGTCAAAAACAAAGAATGGAACTCCTTGCACACCAATTTGCTGCGCTTCGGAAATATCGTTTTTAACGTTGTCTAAAAACAAGTTTTCATCTTTAAGGACTTCTAAAACCTGAATTTGGTCTAATCCAGATTTCACAGCCAATTCTATCAATGTTGGACCATCATTTAGATCTCTGCCTTCTGTGAAATAAGCCTTAAAGAAAATTTCCTCCATTTCATTGCCTAAATTTTTAGTTTTAGCGAATTGGATAATTCTGTGCGCTTCCAGTGAGTTTGAAATAATAGCTTTGTCGAAGTTATAATCCAGTCCAACGCTTTTAGCGCGTTCTGTGACACCTTTGTGCATTTCTTTAGATTCTTCAACTGAAATACCTTTTCTTTCAGCCAGGAACGTAAAAACGTCTTTGCCGGACTGAGGCGTAATAGTAGGATCAAGTTGGAAACTTTTCCACTCAATTTCAAATTCATCATTCGGGAATTCAGTCAAAGCCGATTCCAGTTGTCTTTTTCCGATATAACAAAACGGACACATGATGTCCGACCAAATTTCTATTTTCATATTACAAAGTTAAAGAAAATGTTTTAGGTTTTAGTTTGTTGGGGGCAAACCTAACATGTTTTAAAAACCTGTTAGGTTTACATCTTCACATTCACTCAAAATAAAAAACCGCAACTCTTATTAGGAATTGCGGTTTCTAGGTATAAAAAATGGTTGGTTAATAGCGATATTTTTTTTTACAATGATATATCTTTAATTTTGAACTAAAAAATATCCCTGTAACAAAAAGAAGATTTGATGTTAACTATTTAACATTACAGGCATTACCAGCATGGTAACACTTTCTCCTTCTTCTAAACCATCAACAGGAGTAAGGATTCCCGCTCTGTTTGGTAATGACATTTCTAACATAATCATATCCGATTGTAAGTTAGTAAGCATTTCTGTAAGGAAACGTGAGTTGAAACCAATTTGCAAATCATCACCTTGATAATCACAAGTTAATCTTTCTTCGGCCTTGTTAGAATAATCAATATCTTCTGCTGAAACATTTAATTCTGCACCAGCAATTTTCAGACGAATTTGATGTGTGGTTTTGTTTGAGAAAATCGCAACACGACGAACAGAGCTTAAAAATAAAGAACGATCGATCATCAATTTGTTTGGATTTTCTTTTGGAATTACCGCTTCGTAATTTGGATATTTTCCATCGATTAAACGGCACATTAAAATATAATTATCAAATGAGAAAGTTGCATTAGAATCGTTGTATTCAATTTTAACTTCAGCATCTGAACTTCCTAAAATACTTTTCAAAATATTCAAAGGCTTCTTTGGCATAATAAAATCAGCAACCTGAGATGCTTTTACATCTGTACGTGCATATTTTACTAATTTGTGCGCATCTGTAGCTACAAAAATTAATCCTTCTGGTGAGAATTGAAAAAATACTCCCGACATTACCGGACGCAAATCATCATTTCCGGCAGCAAAAATTGTTTTACTTACGGCAGTTGCCAAAACTTCTGCAGGAACCAAAGTTACAGACGGATCTTCAAGGTGAACAGCTTTAGGAAATTCTTCTCCGGCTGCATATGCCAATGCATATTTTCCTGAATTAGAACTTATTTCAACCGTATTGTTTTCTTCAACTGTAAAAGTCAGTGGCTGCTCAGGAAACGTTTTTAAAATTTCAAGTAAAAGCTTTGCAGGCACAGCTACGCTTCCTTTACTTTTAGAATCGATAGATAAGGTAGCTGACATTGTTGTTTCAAGATCTGATGCAGAAACTGTCAACTCATTGTTATCTAGTTCAAATAAAAAGTTGTCTAAAATAGGCAATGTATTATTACTGTTAATAACACTACCTAAAACTTGTAATTGTTTTAATAAGTACGAACTCGATACTATAAATTTCATCTGTTTTATTTTATTTTTTGATGTTTCTTCAGCAAACTATAGGCTAAATATACGGATTACAAATATATCGTAAACTATCTAAAGTATAACATTTTTTTATTAACATCTATCTGCTGTATTTCCTTTTTCTGATAAAAGTAAATGCTAATCCAAAAACCACTAATATAAGAATTGGAAGTCCGATAGTTACGAATTGGGTCGTACTATAATTTTCATATACTTTCTCTTTATCAAGTAGCGGCAGATCAAGATCTTTACTTCTTATGTTAATAAGTCCCGTATCATCCAGTAAATAATTGATGCAATTCATCATAAAATCCTTGTTATCATAAAGATTACCAGTACGTTGGTCATAGCCTAATTCTACTGGCATCATGTTTTTATCTAACTGGTTTCGGGCCAAATCCCCATCAGAAATAACAATCATTTTTGTTGGTTTACTTTTTGCCTGAAATGAACTTTCCTTGAAAGGTAAAACACGGTTTTCAAAAGCAGAATGAAAGGAACCTTCTAATAAAACCGAAAGCGGCAGGTTTCCTTTGTTGATATAATCTTGTGGAGAAGTTTTCTCTGCAACAATATTCAGATTAATTTCAGACGGAGTTCCGATGGTTTTTGAATATTGCGAAGAATGCAATAAAACAGTCTTTTTGATTCCGTTTTTTAAAGTGTCAATTGGGCTTGCAAAATCGAATTTAATTTCGCCTAAATTTTTAACTATAGGATGCAATGAATTTGGAATCACTTTAGGCGCATATTTCCAGACAAATTCCTGGTATTGTGTAGCACTTCCTTGTTCTCCGGTAGCCAGTTTAATTGGACTTCCTACTTCATCCTTTACTAAATCAGGGTTAATTCTGAATCCGTATTTAAAGAACATATCGTTCAGGTTTAAATCTCTCGGATATGCCAAAGTCGCTCCAGACTGATTGTATAAGCTGTCCATATCTGCCGCAACCTGATCTATCAGCCAAAGCGTTTTTCCGCCATTCATAATAAATTGGTCCAAAACCTGTTTTTCTTCATCAGAAAAAGTTTCAGTTGGTTTTGAGATAATGGCCAGATCATATTTTTTAAGGGCTTCTAAACTTCCTGTTGGATTTTTAGCTACAGAATCCAGTGTAAAAGGTCCAATGTAATAACTTTCACGAATTTGCATCAGCATTTTGGCAATATGAATTTCATTCATTTCACCGTTTCCTTTTATTATTGCAACTTTCTTCTGTTTGTCTTTTGTTATTTTATTAATCGCATCAGCAATAGAATATTCTAAATGCTGAATAGAGCCAATTACTTTTTGTGTAGTCGAAGCACCCATTCTGTTTTTTAGCAATGGTATGTTTACTTCCTTGTTGTTATAAACCGCAATTGCCCAGGGAAAAACCATTGCCTGAGATTGTTTTCCTTTGTCATCAACTGTGATATTTATCGGCGTAAGTCCTTTTTGAAAAAGAGATTTTGTTAAATCCATGCTTTCTTCCTCATTCCCAAGAGGATTTACAAACTCAAAAACAATATTACTGTTATAAGCCTGAAATTCTTCGAGTAATTGTCTGGTTTCCTGTTGCAAACGTCTAAAATCTGCAGGAAGATCTCCATCCATATAAATCTTGATAGACAACGGATTACGAACTTGCTTGACAATATTTAGGGAAGTTTCAGATAGAGTGTATCGTTTGTCTTTTGTCAAATCAAATCGTTGAAAATAAAGGCTTCCGAGTATATTTAAGACTATTAAAACAAAAACGGTAATACCTAATGTTTTGATATTTTTCTGTGTAATTACTTTCATTAGGCTTTAAAAGATTTTAATTTATAAACGGTAAAAGACAAAAATAAAACGGTGATGCTCAGGAAATAAATAACATCGCGTGTATCGATTACGCCACGGCTCATACTCTTAAAATGATCTTGCATTCCAAATGCTGAAATAATACCTGAAAAACCCGGAATTAAGGAAGCTAAACCTTCAAAACCAAAATAAAATATGAAACATAAAAAAACAGCAATAATAAAAGCAACAATTTGATTTTCTGATAAGGTTGAAGTAAAAATTCCGATTGCAGAATAGGAAGCAATTAGAAACAACAATCCGAAATAAGAGCCAATTGTGCTGCCCATATCAATATTGCCTTCCGGTAGCCCTAAATTAGAAATTACTTTTACATAAATAAAGGTTGGTACAATTGCCAAAATGATCAATAATAATGAACCTAAAAATTTACCGTTTACAATTTCCCAGATAGATAATGGCTTGGTTAAAAGCAATTCAAGAGTTCCTTGTTTTTTTTCATCAGAGAAACTTCTCATAGTTACAGCCGGAATAAGGAAGATTAAGATCCACGGCGCCAATGTAAAAAACGGAGTTAAATCGGCATATCCTGAATCTAAGATGTTGTAATCTCCTTTAAAAACCCATAAAAACAGCCCGTTGCTAATTAAGAAAATTGCAATGACCAAATAGCCAATAGGAGAGCCAAAAAAGGATTTTATTTCTCGTAAAATGATTGATTTCATTTGTGTTTTTTTTATTGTTTCAGGTTTCAAGTTGCTTTGCTGAGCGAACTTTATGTTTTATAAAACCTTTTAAATTTAATCTTTGCGTTCTTCGTTTAAGTTTACAGTTTAATTAAACCTGAAACTTGAAACATGGAACAATTTAAGTCAAAGAAACTAACTTTTCTACACTCCATGCTTCTGGTTTTGCGTTGAATAATTTTTTTGTAAAAGTCCAGACTGAATCAAATAATTCAGAATTTCTATAATTTTCCAAATCAGCTTCAGTTTCCCAATAACTGTAAGTAAAAAATATCTCTTTGTTGTTTTTATCCTGATATAATTCTAAAAAACGATTTCCTTCAGCATTTCTTATTTTATGTTTTATGGTTTCAAAATTCTCCAGAAAATCGGGAATTTTTTCTTCGTGAAAACTCATTTTTACAATTCTGACAAACATAAATATTATTTTAGATTTCTGATTTTAGATTTTAGATTGAAAATCGCTTACAGGTGCGCAAAAATACCAAAATTGATTGTTTTTTTTATGAAAAAAGAAAATATTATAAATGTGCCATTTTTGTGAACTCTAATAACGAATAGTGATTCAAACATAGCCCGCGGTTTCAACCGTGGAATACATATCATATTTGGCATTATCTTAAGGTTGAAACCGCAGAATACTATCGTGAAATGCTTTTGCCCCAACGGTTTAAATCTTTGGCTATGTTTAATAAAAAATCTGTCGAATCTCCAAAATTTGTTAGCTAAAAATCTGAAATTTAAAATTACGAGAACTGAATAGTAATTACATCACGATAATTCAGCCCTAGTAAACTATTGGCAGAACCTACTTTAGTCGGATTACTTCTGAAAATTGCTATTTCTAAAAAGCCCGCTTCATTAAAAATCGCGAGCTTTTCTCCTTCATAAGTCTTTATAGGATATTTGTCTGATGTGGCTATAGCCGAATAGTTAGGCAAAATGGTTTTAATATTTTTAGTCTGCATCACAATCTCATACGGACGGCCTTTTGCAACCTCCAAAAATTGTTGCTTGGAGATATTTGTTACAATGTTTCCGAAGTGATCAATATAAATCACGTAACCTTTTATAGAATTTCCTTCTGCAGAAACTACTGGCTGTAATTCTGTAGCTTCTTTGACTGAAGGTATTTCTTTTCCAATGACATTCAATAAACCGCCTTTGGCAATATGACAAGCAACCTGAATAAATATATCCATATCAGTTGATTCTGGCGGAAAACGATCGTGAATATTAATAGCCACAATTTTTTGTGGTACAATTTTCTGCGTAAGCATACTCAGGATTCCGTTGTCTGCACAAATAAAATAATGGTCATTCCATTGCATGGCAATGTGCTGGTTTTCTTTATTGCGCTCTATATCTACACCGATCAGATGCACAGTTCCTTTTGGAAAACTCAAATAAGATGCACCAATAATATAACTTGCTTCGGCAGTATTAAAAGGATCAATGTCGTGAGAAATGTCAATTATTTGAACTTCTGGGAGTTCTGATAAGATTTTACCCTTCAGCGAACCAACAAAGTGGTCCTTTAAGCCGTAGTCTGTAGTAAGGGTAATTATTGACATCATTTTGTTTATAACTATTGATAGTATTTAAATCTAATTTTCATTAAATTTGAGAAATGCAAAGCTAGTAATAGTAAATACAAATTGAAAGAAAGAAAAGACAATTTGTAATTTTTAAAGTGATCGACCGTTACAGTTATCTCAGTTGCCATTTATATTGTATTAAAAAAAATTATAACTGCTGCTGAAAATTGTACCTGAAAAAAGACCCGACAGCTAATACATAATAAACTTGAGTAAAATTAATTTAAAACTACTTCATTTGAACGAAAGAATAATTGAGCTAATTGACATCGCACCCAAAGAGTTTTGGGGCGCTCACGACAGCCATCTTGAAATAATCAAAAAGTATTACCCGAAGCTTAAAATAGTAGCGCGAGGGACAACCTTAAAAGCATTTGGCGAAAAAGAAGTCTTAGATGAATTCGAAAAAAGATTTCAGAGATTGATGCTCCACTTTACCAGATACAACAACATTGATGATAATGTAATTGAACGCGTTATTATGAGTGATGGTCAGGACGAAAAAAGAGCATATGATCATGACAAAATATTAGTTCATGGTGTTGGCGGCAAAATAATCAAGGCCATGACACCCAATCAGCAGCTGTTGGTAGATACCATCAAAAAAAATGATATGGTATTTGCAGTTGGTCCTGCCGGAACCGGAAAAACCTATACGGGTGTGGCAATGGCGGTAAAAATGCTAAAGGATAAGGAAGTAAAAAGAATCATATTAACACGTCCGGCGGTAGAAGCAGGGGAGAACCTTGGATTTTTGCCTGGTGATATGAAAGAAAAACTGGATCCTTACATGCAGCCGCTTTACGATGCCTTGCGCGATATGCTGCCCAACGAAAAACTCGAAGATTACATTTTAAAAGGAATTATTCAGATTGCGCCATTGGCATTTATGCGTGGGCGAACGCTTGATAATGCCTTCGTAATTCTGGATGAAGCGCAAAATACAACCCATTCGCAAATGAAGATGTTTTTGACCCGTATGGGAAAAAATGCCAAATTTATGATTACGGGTGACCCGGGACAAGTAGATTTACCACGCAGAACAATTTCTGGTCTTAAAGAAGCACTTTTGGTGCTAAAAGATATTGACGGAATCGGAATTATTTATCTGGATGATAAAGATATCGTACGTCACAGATTAGTGAAAAAGGTAATTGACGCTTATAAACAAATCGAGAATCACGATTAAATTAATTATAGTGAAATGTTGAATGTAAATCGTGGATTGTGTTTTAACATTTATTAATATTCGTTTTCTACATAATCTTATAAGAATGTAGAAAACGAATATTTTTTTTGAAGAGGATATTATGAAACAATTAGACGATTTCTACCTGAAACAAGAAGAGCCTGTAAAAGGAATATTTCTTTCATTAAAAGAAATTATTTTGAATCAGGACAAAGACATTACAAATGTCCTGAAATACGGAATGCCTTTTTTCTGTTACAAAGGAAAAATGTTCTGTTATTTATGGATTCATAAAAAATACAAAAAGCCATATATTGGAGTTGTTGAAGGAAAACATTTTGACGAAACATTTTTACTTCAGGAAGCACGTTCAAGAATAAAAATTATGCTCTTTGATGCTTCCGAAGATTTGCCTTTGGAACAAATTGAAAAGGTTGTTCATAAAGCATTAAATTTATACAAATCAGGGATTATAAAAGTTTAAATATTTATAATTCAATATTTAATGAAATAGTTAAATAAATAATAAACTTACCTCAATTTGGCTTCAAACACCTTGGTTTCCTTGCTCTTCTGAGCTTAAACCCGTAAATTTGCACCTCATAAATACGTAATCTTAATATGACTAAGCTTAAAAATATAAAAGTTGTAGTGAGTGACTTAGATGGAACTTTACTCAACACCAACCACCGAATTTCAGATTATACAAAATCAATTTTTCAGGAACTTCACAATCAAAATTATCTTATCGTTGTAGCTACTGGGCGCCACCATCTGGATGCCATGGCAATTATAGAAAAACTTGAAGTACCGGTTTATTTAGTAAGCTCAAACGGAGCCAGGGTACACTCGCCAGAAAAAGAAGAACTTTTTGCCTTTAACTTAGATAGTGATGTAGTAAAGGCAGCTTTGAATGTTGAAATTGACCCTGAAATTACCGTAGTCTTATTTAAGGAAAATGTATGGCAGACCAATAGAATTAGCGATAAACTCAATGCTTTTCAGGAAGAATTAAAATATCGTCCTGAATTGGTAGATTATAAGACATTGCAGGATTTTGGAGCAATCAAAATTTTCTTTTCATGTGATAACCACGAAAAATTAGTAAAACTAAAAGATGATATTCTGGCCAATTCCTCAGAACATCTTCATCATGCTTTTAGTTTGCCAACTTGCCTTGAGTTTATGGATAAATCAATAGATAAAGCTGTTGCGATAGAACAAGTACTCGAAAAAGAAGGTTTTACATTAGCAGAGGCCGTATCTTTTGGAGATGGTTTTAATGACGTTCAAATGCTGTCTGTATCTGGAAAAGGTCTAATTATGGGAAATGCGCCTGCGTTGCTAAAAGAGACTTTACCAGATTTGGAAGTTATAAAAACCAATGCTGAAGATGGCGTTGCGAGATTTATTGCTTCAAGAATTTTAGACAAAGAATTTGCAGCAGGTTAATTTTATATTATTAGCCAAATAACAAAATTTTATCGCATTCTTAATTTATCTCTTTATTTTAGTAGTGTAACTCTCTGAAATAATTTTAAATTTGCATTCATAAAAAACAACACAACAAATCAATGAGCAATACAATTACAACTACAAATTTTAATTTTCCGAATCAGAAATCAGTTTACCGTGGAAAAGTTAGAGAAGTTTACAATATAAACGACGAACTTTTGGTAATGGTAGCAACAGACAGACTTTCGGCTTTTGATGTAGTTTTACCAAAAGGAATTCCGTATAAGGGGCAGATTTTAAACCAAATCGCAACAAAATTTATGGAATTGACTGAAGATATTGTACCAAACTGGTTAATTGCAACTCCCGATCCAAATGTTGCTGTTGGACATTTATGCGAGCCTTTTAAAGTAGAAATGGTTATTCGCGGATATGTTTCCGGTCATGCTGCCCGTGAATATGCAGCAGGCAGAAGACAGATTTGCGGTGTAACAATGGCAGAAGGTTTAAAGGAAAATGATAAATTTCCGGAGCCAATTATTACCCCAACAACAAAAGCAGATAACGGCTCTCATGATGAAGATATTTCCCGTGAAGATATTTTGTCTAAAGGAATTGTATCAGAAGAAGATTATTTAGTTTTAGAAAAATATACCCGCGCATTATTTCAAAGGGGAACTGAAATTGCTGCAAGCCGCGGATTAATTTTAGTTGATACAAAATATGAATTTGGTAAAACAAAAGACGGTGTAATTGTTTTAATTGATGAAATTCATACTCCGGATTCTTCCCGTTATTTTTATGCAGACGGTTACAAAGAAAGACAGGAAAAAGGAGAGGAGCAAAAACAATTATCCAAAGAATTTGTTCGTCGCTGGCTGATCGAAAATGGTTTTCAGGGGCAGGAAGGACAACATATTCCGGAAATGACAGACGCTTATATCGAATCTGTTTCTGAAAGATATATCGAATTGTATGAGAATATTTTAGGAGAAAAATTTGTAAAGGCTGATATTGCCAATATAGATCAACGTATTGATAAAAACGTATTAGATTATCTTTCTTCAAAATAGTAATTTTCAGGTTTAAACTAATTATTTAAACCATGAAATTTATATTCAATAAAAAAAATGTCCTGTTATTTGTTTTTATAATAACAGGACATTTTCTTTTTGCTCAAATTGATGAAAATGCGACAAAAGAAACCAAAAATTTGTACCGCAATCTAAAAACAATAGCTAAAAAACATATTCTATTTGGTCATCAACATGCATTGGAGTATGGACATGGCTGGTCAAATGAAACAAATAGGTCTGATGTAAAATCAGTAACCGGTTCGCATCCTGCTGTTGTGGGAATTGATTTCAGTGATTTTTCCGGGCATTCCAAAGAAGAAATTGAAAATGCAAAAGCAATTCTGAGAAAAAATGTGATTGATACTTATGAACGAGGTGGAATTACAACCGTTTCGTGGCATTTTTCGAATCCGGTTTCAGAAGGAAGTTTTTATTGGAAAGACTCAGTCTCTGTTGCAGCCATGGAGTTGATTAAACCCGGTGGATCTCATCATGAACGGTATAAAGAAATTTTAAAAACAATTGCTGATTTTGCAAATTCTGTAAAGGGAAAAAACGGAACATTGGCACCAATGATTTTCAGACCTTATCATGAGTTTGACGGCGATTGGTTTTGGTGGGGAAAAAAATATACTTCGCGAGAAGATTTTATAGCCGTCTGGCAATTTACAGTTTCTTATTTGAAAAATACTTTGGGTGTACATAATTTTATATATGCTTTTTCTCCCGATAACAAATTTAATTCTCAATCTGAGTATTTAGAACGTTATCCCGGTGATGATTATGTAGATATGCTTGGTATGGATGACTATGCTGATTTTGGCAGAGACGGAAAATATGATTTAAAAGCAGGAGTTAAGAAACTCAAAATAATATCGGATCTCGCAATAAATAAAAATAAGCTGGCAGCTTTTACAGAAACAGGTTTAGAATCGATTCCGACCCCAAACTGGTGGATAGAAATTTTATTAAAATCATTAAAATCAGAAAATCTTCGACTGGCCTATGTTTTAGTTTGGAGAAATGATGTAAAAAGTCCCACACATTTTTATGCTCCGTTTCCTAAACAAATTAGTGCTCCTGATTTTGTCAAATTTTATGATGACCCTTATACATTGTTTGAAAATGATTTGAAGAATATTTACAAAAAAAATTAAGGTTTAAATAATTATAAATACCAAAAGCGCAATTCAATTAAGTGAGTTGTGCTTTTTTTATTTTTTGAGTTTAATGCAACCTAATCAGTTTTTTTATCGTCTTAGTTATATAAAATATCATCATCAATCATTTAACAAACAATCAGCATGAAAAAATCATTAATTACGGGAGTAGCCCTTGTACTGGTATTTACAAATTTATCAATGGCTTCAAATAACACATCATCAAAAATTCAGACTCAAATCTTAGCTTTTTCAGAATCACCATTGCATCTGGCAATAAGCAGAGGAGATATTGACAGTGTCAGAAAATTTATTAAATATGGGGTTGATGTCAATAAAATGGCAAAAGATATGACACCATTAATGGTTGCAGCACTTCATAATGAAGCCGAAATCATTAAAATCTTATTGGCAAATGGAGCAAAACCTTCTGACAAAAATGAAAAAGGTTATAAAGCTCTCAATTATGCAGAATTTTCTAATGCAAAAGATGCAATCACTATTCTGAAATCTATGAAATAAAAATTCATTATTTATTCAAAAAACGCAATTCAAAATAATGAATTGCGTTTTTTGATTTTTAAGCGATTGTGCGGTCATTTCGAATTCTCAGGTTTTATGGATTCGAATTAAATATTTGTATTTTCCTACTTTTTTGTTTTTTTGAAAAATAATTTATTAAGATGATTAATGCATGTTTTCGTACTAAAAAATTATGCATTAATTAAAAAAAGTATCCTTTTTTACCTATAACTTTAAAGTAAAGTTAAAAAACTAAAGTTTTATAGCTTTAAATGCGTAAAATTTTCGTTTTATTTTTTAAAAATATTCCTATTAGTGTAACATTTTTACCTTTGCGGCGTCTTTTATATGTGTTTAATTTAAAAATAGTAATGCATTAATCAAGAATTATTAATTAAACGTTAAGTGTTAGTTAAAACATAGTACCTTGCAATACATTATACTAAAATTTATTTTACATTTGTAAAGAATTAAAGATCATCAATCAAATATTTATCAATCAATTTAACAAACAAACCCATTATGAAAAATTCAGTTATTTATTTAGGATTAGCATTAGTAACATTTGCAAATGTTTCAATGGCTTCAACTCACAAAACAGCAGTTGTAAGCGAACAAGTTGTATCAGTAGCATACGACGCGACTCCACTAAACGTTGCAGTTAGCAAAGGAGATATTGAAGTAGTGAAAAAATTTATTGAATATGGAGCTAATGTAAACGAAAAGTCAGACGATATGTCTCCTTTAATGACTGCTGCACGTTATAATAAAGTTGAAATTATGAAAGTTTTAATAGCAAGCGGAGCTCGTCCAAATGATAAAAATGAAAAAGGATATACAGCTTTAAGATATGCACAATTATCAAATGCTACAGAAGCTATTGCCCTTTTGAAAGATTTAAAATAAGATTTAAATAAGTTTGAGTTAGTATACAAAACGACCTTCCTGAGCAGAAGGTCGTTTTTTTGTATACTTTCTAAGCTTTAATCTTTTCTCCATATTAAAAAGAAGTTCAGGCAAGCAGTTCTTCAAAATGAAAAAGCTTTACCAGGTAATGATCTCTGAACTGACTTTTAATTATTTAAAATAAGAGAAAGTCTCATTGTTTTCAATTTTCAATAATGACTCATAAATTAACTGAATCACATTCTCGACATCTTCCCTCTGAACCATTTCCACAGTAGTATGCATATAACGCAAAGTCAGAGAAATCAAAGCCGATGCAACACCTCCATTACTGTAAGCAAAAGCATCCGTATCTGTACCGGTTGCGCGGGAACTTGCATGACGCTGAAACGGAATTTTATTTTCAATTGCTGTATCAACAATTAAATCACGTAGTCTGTTTTGTACAGCCGGAGCATACGCAATAACAGGACCACGACCCATTTTAAGATCACCTTCTACCTTTTTGTCAATCATAGGAGTTGTTGTATCATGGCACACATCTGTAACAATTGCAACATTAGGCTTAATTGTTTGTGCAATCATTTCAGCACCACGAAGACCGATTTCTTCCTGTACAGAATTCACAATGTACAAACCAAAAGGTAATTTCTTTTTATTTTCATGCAATAAACGAGCTACTTCAGCAATCATAAAACCGCCCATGCGATTGTCAATAGCGCGACAAACAAATTTGTTCTCGTTCAAGATCATAAATTCATCCGGATATGTAATCACGCATCCCACATGTACACCCAGGGCTTCAACCTGTTCCTTAGTTTCACATCCCAAGTCAATAAAGATATTACTCAATTTTGGAATTTCTTCCTTATCACGCAATCTCGTATGAATCGCCGGCCAACCAAAGACACCATTTACAATTCCTTTTTTCGTATGAATATGCACTCTTTTTGATGGAGCAATCTGATGGTCAGAACCACCGTTGCGAATTACATATAATAATCCATCTTCAGTAATATAATTTACATACCACGAAATTTCATCAGCATGCCCTTCGATAACAACCTTAAAAGGCGCTTCCGGATTAATAACCCCAACAGCAGTACCATAAGTGTCAGTAATAAAAGTATCAACATAGGGTTTTAAATAATCCATCCAAAGTTTTTGGCCTTCACTTTCGTAACCAGTAGGAGAGGCGTTATTAAGGTAGCTTTCCAAAAAAGCTATAGACGTATCTTTTAAGATAGAATTCGTGCTCATAAAAATATTTTTGCGCTAATTTATAAATTTGGTATTAGAGTTGTATATAAATATATAATTTTACATTTAAATTATGACTCAATGAAATTTACCTACTGTATTTTAGTTTTATTATTGATTTCTTTTAAAAGTCAAGCACAGGTTACTCCTAAAGAAAATCAGGAAATGGGCTACATATTGACAGAACACGATTCTATCTTAAATGATACTATAGAACTGCCAGAGATTATCATTTCTAAAGAAAAACTGGACCCCGAAGCCCAAAAGCAATTTCTCATTCTTCAGAACAGAGTCTATAAAACGTACCCCTATGCAAAGTTGGCTGCAGATAGATTAACAGCCTTAAATCAGGGAATGGCGCGTTTAAAAACCAACCGTGAAAAGAAAAAATACTTTAAAATTGTAGAAGACTATCTTAATAACGAATTTGAAGCAAGATTAAAAAAGCTTTCACGCAAACAAGGTCAAATTCTTGTAAAGCTTGTTCATAGGCAAACCGGAGTTACTACTTATGAATTAATCAGAACATTAAAAAGTGGTTTTAAAGCATTTGTGTCCAACACTACAGCCAATTTATTCGATATAAGTTTAAAAACCGAATACAAACCCTATGAAGTCAACGAAGACTATTTGATAGAAACGATACTCATCAGAGCTTTTGAATCCGGAAGATTAATAAACCAGAAATCAGCAAAACCAATTAATTACAATGATCTTGCAGAAAAATGGCAGCAAAAAGCAAAAGAACAATCACAAAACAAATAAGAATGTTTCTAATGATATAGCGTAAAATTTCTCACTCTATAAAATATGGTACAATCCCACAGAACCCGGCAAGTTTTCAAAACCTGTCGGGTTTGTTTTTTACACCTATATATAAGGAGAAAACTATATTATAATTATAAAGGTATATCAAGGATAAAAAGATGTTTTACCAGATTTTAATACCGATTGTCAGGCTGAGCGAAGTCGAAGCCACTTCATGTTTGGTTTTGGACCCAAGCGCAGCAAACGGGTGAGTAGGTCTGGAAACTCAAATTAAAATCAGGAGCTTAATCCCGCTATCCACTTCAATCTTTTATTTTGAACCCCAAAATAAAAGGATTTCCGTTTCTATCGGGGCTAGGGAGCTGTTTTTACAAGAAGCTCGGGAATTAAGATGCGGGCAGAGTCTGAAAAACTATTTGAAAAGCGGTATAAATACTGAAAGGTTCATAAAAAGTAACGACAAAACAACCCATAAAATAAGAAATCGGCAAGGAGCAAAAGAAAAACCTCACAAGAAGTCGAAAAAAGTTTGATTGTAAATAATCTGTTATCAGTGAGTTAAGAAAAAGAAATAAAAAACATGAAAAATATATAATAAAAAGGCTTGTAAATGTAAATAAAGGTGCTACTTTTGCATCCGCAACAACGACAAACGTTCCCTGATATACTGACAAGCAAACGAATTTGAAAAGAAAATATTTTTTCAAAAAAGATTCGAAAAAGCTTGTGAGATTAGAAAACGGATGTTACATTTGCACCCCGCAAAACACGGAAAGTTCATTGATAGATTGGTAAGATTTAGGAGAAAAAAGGAA
>Ga0307410_10000027_pt1 | contig 52776 bp, 39 predicted proteins | sample 322Ometagenome_3_FD_203707 | JGI IMG/M metagenome (GOLD analysis project Ga0307410, IMG submission 203707) | Maize rhizosphere microbial communities from greenhouse at UC Davis, California, United States - 322HYB-O-3 | ecosystem: Host-associated > Plants > Roots > Rhizosphere > Soil | place... | reverse complement strand
GCGGCGGGGCTCACCTCTTCCCATCCCGAACAGAGTAGTTAAGCCCGCCTGCGCAGATGGTACTGCAGTTATGTGGGAGAGTATGTCGTCGCCTTTCTTTTAAAAAACCCTGTTTCGTAAGAAACAGGGTTTTTATTTCTTATTCCACTTATTGATATAAGTGAATATAAGGTACCTTAGCTCAGATGGTAGAGCAATGGACTGAAAATCCATGTGTCCCTGGTTCGATCCCTGGAGGTACCACATAATGCTCGGATGGTGAAATTGGTAGACACGCTGGACTTAAAATCCAGTGAACAGCAATGTTCGTGCGGGTTCAAGTCCCGCTCTGAGTACTAAAAACTTCAATCAGTTTATACTGATTGAAGTTTTTTTTTTGATAATTAGTTAAACTACTCTTCTGAAGTTTCTGTCGGAAAAATTAGTTGCTAATATTTTTATTTATGATAAAGCTGTTACCCGTATCTGAACTGTTTTTAGCTTCCTTCTCATAATGCTTACCATAAAAATTCCCACAAGTTCATTATAATAGTTTTAGATATACATATATTCAATTTTAGTATTATTTTAGTTGTTGCAATTCTGAAAGATTTTTGGGCTTTAAAACGTTTAATTAAGCATTCATTTAAACTTTAAAATTCAAGCATAATAGAAGATAGAACAATTTAAATTTTTAACTATGAATTACGGACAATTAGTCTTTACGGATGCCATAAAAAAAATGCAGGAAGAAGCTGGTAGCAGAAGTGCTTATGATCGAATGGAAAAAATGTCTGTTGTGGATGGATTAACCGATAACGAAATTAAATTTATAGAAGAGAGAGATAGTTTTTATATGGCCAGTTTTGGAGAAAATGAATATCCATACGTTCAGCATCGTGGAGGGCCAGCAGGATTTATTAAAGTGATCGATAATAAAACAATTGGAATTGTTGACTTTTCAGGCAACAGGCAGTATATTTCTACGGGTAATATTTCTAAAAATGAAAAAGTAGCTTTAATTATGGTCTCATATCCACAGAGAGCCAGATTAAAACTTTATGCGAATGCGAAAATTGTTGGTCTGGAAGAGAATAATGTATTATATGCTCTTTTAGAACCTAAAGAGTATAAGTTTCGTCCGGAACGAATGATGGTTTTTGAAATTCAGGCTTACGACTGGAACTGCCCACAGCATATTACTCCACGTTATACTGCTGAAGAAATTGAGCAGGTATTATTACCGCAGAAAAAATATATTTCTGATTTGGAAAATAAGGTAAAAGAACTAGAATTAAAATTATCAGAAATATAAAATACTGAACATTTATTGATTTTAGAGTTGTTATTGAGATTTAGAAATTCTTGAAGTAGCATTCCATTTTTTTATATTATGAAACTGTTTAATTAAACAGTGATTTGTGGTTTTATAAATCATTTGAATCTTAAATTAAATCCTGCCTTTTTTTTAAAATTTTCCACTTCGTAAACGAGTAATCTAACTCATTTTGAGATGAATAAAAGAATCCTTTTTATTTTTTATTAATAGCAAAGCAATTTTTAATGTAGTTAAATACTTATTTATGTTCGAGCACACTCATTCTATCTCATACTTGCTTTAATTTTGTGTATGAATAATATTATAAATATTAAAAAATTTGCATTTTTTTGTGCTCGAACACATTTTTTTTACTTTTTTCTATTGCTAATTAAAATTCATTATTTACATTCGTCTGAAATAAGCTACTTTATGGGTTGTTTTAAAACGATCTTTTTTCAATAGATAATTTTGAGCTTATTTTTTATGTACAAATATTGCAATATTTAATCATAGATTTTTTTAAAATCATTAACTCAAAATCAAAATTATGAAAATCAAGAAAATTACTTTAATTATTTTATTTTGCTTTGTTCAGGGTTTTTCCCAAACATATGTATCGACAACTGGTAATGATGTAACCGGTACCGGTACAGCAGCTTTGCCTTTTAAAACTATTGTAAAAGGAGTACAGGCCGCACCTTCAGGAGGAACAGTATTGGTACTCTCAGGAACTTATCCTGTAACGGGTCCAATTTTTGTTGGAAAGCCATTAACAATTCAAAAAAGTGGTTCAGGTGCTGTAGTAGTCAATGCTTCTGGCTGGACAAGTACAGACCCTTATGTATTAGGAATTGTTAATACAAGTAATGTTACCATAGACGGTTTAACGATTTCGAACAAAATTGGTAATGGTAGTAAAGGGATCTGGATTCTGGCCAATTCTGGTGCTACAGCCAATTTAAATAATATTACAATCAAAAATTGTATCGTTCAAAACATTGGATGGATTAGTAATAATCTTTCTTCGATTCCTGCTAATAGCGGCATTGTCGCAAATGCGATTAAAGTGGATGGAGGTAATGGTACTTATGCCATTACTAACGTTAAAATTGATGATAACGAAGTAAGTAATTGCGCCACAGGCTGGGGAGAAGCTGTTACGGTAACCGGAAACGTAAATGGTTTTTCGGTATCCAGAAATACGGTGTATGACATTGCCAATATTGGGATTGTAGCCGCAGGAAATTATACTTCGACCGGAGCCACAAGTAATAACCAGGCTAGGAATGGTGTTATTGCCTCAAATGAAGTTTTTGAGTGTATGAGTGCTGTTGCCAATAGTGCAGGTATTTATCTCGACGGAGCATTAGACTGTAAGGTTGAAAGAAATGAAGTATATAATTGCGGAGTTGGGCTTGCGGTAGGTGCAGAACAAAATACGGCAACAGGAAATGGAGGTGTAGCTACAGGACATATTATAAACAATAATTCAGTTTATAACAATGTGGTAACAGGAGCAATTTTTGGCGGAGTTATAGGAAGTGGTTACACAACAAGTGTTGGAAATACAAAAATTTTCAATAATACTTTTTATAAAAACAGAACAGGTGCTGTTATTAATGGTGTTACAACTATTGGAGGAGTAGCTGTAGGAACAATTGCTGATATTTATGGAGGCGAAGTCCATTTTCAAAACAGTTCTGGAATTACCTTCAAAAACAATATTTTGTATGCAACAGATGGCAAAAAAATACTTTTAGCATCTTACGGATACACAGTTTCGAGTTTTGTATCCAACTATAATTTATTTTACAGAGATGGAAGTACTGATTACACCATCGATTTGACCGGGGTAAGTTTTAATGGCAGCTCTACAACAGGATCATATAACCCTGCAACATTTGCAGCATCAACAGGACAAGACGTAAATTCTGTTGTAGGAACACCTGGATTTGTAAATGCGGCAGCTTTTAATTTTACCTTAGCCTCAGGAGCATTTGCTTCAGACAAAGGAGATCCAGCTTATAATGCTGCGTATTCCGGAACATTAGATTTTGATGATGATATCCGTAAAAGAAATGGCCGTATCGATATTGGATGTTCTGAATTGCAAATTGGATCGACAGCTAAAAGAGTGGCAACAGCTGAAATAACTAAAGAAATTGCTCCAGATTTTACCATTTTTCCTAACCCGGCTTCAGATGAAATTAATATTAATTTTGGAAAAGAAATTCAGTTGGTTACCGTTTCTGTATTAGATTTAAACGGTCAGGTTCTTTTAAAAGGCCAATATAATACAACGGATTCAGCAATAATTGATGTTTCGGATTTACAAAAATCACAATTGGTTATTCTTCAAATTAATGCTGATAACGAAATAACTAATAATAAAATTTACCTGAAATAATGCAGATTAGGGAGTAGAATATATTTATATTTTGCTCCCTTTTTTTATTTTCAAAATTGCTTACCTTTTTAGAATGAAAAATTACACTGTACATCGTATTGAAAAAAACATTTTGCAAATAAATGGGCTGGGAGAAAGCCCTTTTTGGAATCAAGCAGAAATTCTATCCGATTTTATTTCTCCCTGGAATGATACAAAACCCGAAAAAATTGAGCTGAGAGCTTTATGGGATACAGAGAATATCTTTTTTTGTTATACCGTATATGATACCAATATTCATATCGATAGAAAAAATGATTCTGTAGACAGCATTGCAGAATCTGACAGAGTAGAAATATTTTTTAGAAGAGATGAAGCTCTCAACCCATATTATTGTTTAGAAATTGATCCCACGCCACGTATCATGGATTTTATCGCTTATCCCGACAAGAAATTTGATTATGACTGGAATTGGCCAAAGAATGATCTTATAGTAAAATCAAGCACAAAAGAGAATTGTTTTGTTGTTGAAATAGGTATCAGTATTCAATCCCTGAATAACTTTCATTTAATTAAAAACAATATTATCGAAGCCGGACTTTATAGAGCAAAATATACAAAGCAACACAATAATCTTTTTGAGCCAACATGGATTTCATGGATAAATCCAAATACCGAAACGCCTAATTTTCATATTGCCAGTTCTTTTGGTACTTTGACTTTAGAATAAAATAAAAATGTAAATATTTCTATGTGTTAAATATCCACAAGCTTATAAAAAATAATCCTTAGCGTTTTCAGTATTGATAATGTCGATTGGCAAGAGCTTTTGAGCGCTGATTTCTTTTTCAAAGATAAAATGCTCAATCAAACTCGTTGTTCCTAAATAAGCTTGTCTTTTTGGATTTTGATGAATCAGGAAGTCAATTGTTTTATTATTTAAATACTCAAGATTATTTTCAAGTAAATCGTAACCCACAAGAACAATTTTTCTTTCAGGGTTTTTGGCAATAATTTTTGCTACCTGATAAGCTTTTGAAGTCGTAACAAAAAGCCCCTTAATTTGAGGATTTGATTCTAAAAATTCTTTAAGTGTAGTTTTAAATTGAGGGTGTTTTACTTTAAAAGTTTTAATGTCAAATTCACCTCTTTCAAGCGTATCAAAATAATCCCTGAAACCCTTTTCCTTTTCCTGCATGTGAATCGCGTTCTCATAATCTTCATCAATATGAACGATGGCAATAGTTCCTTTCTGAATCAATAAATCAAGTAACCTTGCCGCAATTCTACCGCTTTGAAATAAATCCTGGCCAACAAAACTTTTTATTGCACTGGATTTAAGCTGGTTATTAAAGATACTCGAAATTATACCTTTTGAATTGTATATCTCAATAGCGTCAATTGCTTCCTTATGAAATAAAGGTACTAATAAAACAGCATCTGGAGATGCATTCAAAACAGCTTTGTTTGTTTCGACAAACGATGCTGTGCTTGTGGCATCAAACAAGAAGATTTCTACCTTAACATTAAAAGATTTAAACTCTTTTTTGGCTTCATTTATGCCATCAATACAAGGCTGCCAATATGGATCGTTTTTAGAATCCGGAAGCAAAACACATATAGAATAGATTTGAGTTTTCTTTAAGCTTCTTGCCATTAAATTTGGCTGATAATCAATCTTATCCAAAACCTCATTTACTTTGTCAAGAGCATCTTGAGAGACTTTTCCTCTTTTATGCAAAACACGATCTACAGTGCCTTTAGAAACACCTGCAAGTTCTGCAATATCCTTAATAGTATAAATTTTTTCCATATAGAAACAAATATATATAAAAATCAAATATCTAAAAAATATTAAATTTTATGTGTTCGAAAACATTCTCATTGTGTTCGAGCACATTTTAACAGTATTTTCTTTTTTTATAAAATATTAATATATATTTTAGCCAAATATTAATCATATAGTTTATGATATTAACGTAAAAATTGTCAGATTAATATTTATTTCTCGATTTATAAGAGAAGTTGCTAATAACGTTTTGTCTTTAAATCATTTCTTTTTTTTGAAGGAATTAATAGAGAAAAACTAACCAAAAAAATAAAATAATTAAACCAATTAATATACTATTTAAATGAGCAAAAGTAAACCTACTCTCGTGATTTTGGCGGCAGGTATTGGAAGTCGATATGGAGGATTAAAGCAGCTAGATACATTTACTCCCGAAGGAGATACGATTATGGATTTTTCTATATATGATGCATTGCAGGCAGGCTTTGGAAAATTTGTATTTATTATAAGTAAAAACATTGAAGAGGAGTGTAAAGAAATTTTCAATAAAAAACTGGAAGGAAAAGCAGAAGTAGGATATGTTTTTCAGGAAATTGACAATGTTCCTGCAAAATATCAGAATCCGGAAAGAAAAAAACCCTGGGGAACAGGACATGCATTATTGATGGCGAAAGATGAAGTAACCGAAAATTTTGCCATTATAAATGCCGATGATTTTTACGGAAAAGAAGCTTTTGAGATTATGGCAAAAGCCTTGACAGAAATGGATAAGGAATCATACCATTTTAATATGATGGCTTATTTGCTTAAGAATACGGTATCTGATCATGGTTTTGTTTCAAGAGGAGAATGTCAGGTTGATGAAAATAATTTTCTGACAGATGTTACCGAGCGTACACACATTGAAAAAATAAATGGCAAACTGATGCGCAAAGACGATAACGGCGAATTTATTCCGATTGATGAAAATACCATAGTATCTATGAATTTCTGGGGATTTACTCCAAAATGTTTTGAGTTTGGAGGTGCCCTGTTTGAAGAATTCCTTAAGGAAAATGAACACGATCTAAAAGCAGAATTCTTTATTACATCCGTCGTAAACGAAATTTTAAAATCAGAAAACGCATCTCTCGAAGTGCTTCAGTCCAATGCGAAATGGTTTGGCGTTACCTACAAAGAAGATAAGGAAATTGTAAAAAAAGAAATAGAGAAGTTAAGAGCCCAAAAAGTTTATCCAACAAATCTTTGGTAATATGGCAGCAGAACATTTAAAATTTATATTCGACCAGTTCGACCATATAGAAGTTTTCAAAGAATTTGATGAATTGGCTTCAGGTCATATCAATGATACATATTTAATTACTACTGATAGCCGTAGACAGTTTATTTTGCAGCGTATAAATAATGGTGTTTTTAAAGATGTTCCCGGGCTTATTGCTAATAAAGTAGCCGTGAGCAAACATTTACTTAAAAAATTAAAATATTTATCTGAAGAAGAACTAAAACGCAGGGTTTTAACTTTCATTGGTACAAAAAAAGGTGTTTTTTATTATCATGACAAAGAGGGAAACTTCTGGAATATGATGGTTTACATTGAAGGTAGTTTAACTTTTGAAACCGTTAATAATGAAGAAATTGCTTATGAAGGCGGAAAGTTGTTTGGCGAATTTCTAAATCTTACCAGTGACTTTGATGCCAGAAAATTAACAGAAGTAATTCCGAATTTTCATAATATGGCGTTTCGTTATACACAGTTTGACAGAGCTTTAAAAGAAGCTTCAGAACAACGAATTGAACAGGCAAAAAAATACATTAATCTCGCTCATGAACTGAAGGAAGAAATGCATGTTTTGCAGAATCTAAAAGATAACGGAAAAATAAAACTCAGAGTTACCCATAATGATACCAAAATATCAAATGCCCTTTTTGATACCAATAAAAAAGGACTTTGTGTTATTGATACCGACACTGTTATGCCTGGAATTGTACATTATGATTTTGGAGACGCCATTAGAACGATTTGCAATACAGCCGCCGAAGATGAACAAAATCTGGAACTTGTCAATTTCAACCTGCAATATTACAAGGCGTATGTGAAAGGTTTTCTGGAGAAAACAAATTCATCACTTTCATTATTAGAGATAAAATACCTTCCGCTTGGCGCAAAGACGATGGTGTTTATTATGGCATTACGTTTTCTAACAGACTTTTTAAATGATGATGTTTATTATAAAACAGAATATCCGGAACACAATCTGGATCGTTCTAAAAATCAGTTTAAGTTAATTGAAAGCCTTTCGGAACAATTTAAAGAAATGGAAGATTATAATTTGAATTTTATTGGATCATTAAAATAATAAAAATGAAAAAATATGTAATTACCGGCGGTGCAGGTTTTATAGGAAGCCACATTGCCGAACATTTATCAAATCAGGGTCATCAGGTCACCATTTTAGATAGTTTGAGAACAGGTTTTGAACATAATTTGGACGGGCTAAATGTTGATTTTGTAAAAGGAGATATTCGTGATGAGAATTTAGTAAATGAATTAGTAAATGGAGCATCAGGCATTTTTCATCTGGCAGCTTTGGTGAGCGTTCCTGAATCTCTTTTGAAAATAAAAGAATGTATTGAGATCAACACCATCGGGACAATCAATATTCTCGAAGCCGCAAAAAAAAATGCAGATTGTAAAGTCGTGCTTTCAACTTCTGCAGCAAATTATGGCAATAATCCGGTTTTGCCAAAAGTAGAAACGATGTTTCCGGAGCCAATGACACCATATGCGATTACAAAACTTGACGGAGAATATTATTTAAAAATGTATCTCGATCAATATCAGGTTCCAACGGCCTCTTTGCGTTATTTTAATGTATTTGGACCACGCCAGAATCCCGAATCGGCTTATGCAGCAGCAGTGCCTATTTTTATTAATAAAGCACTTCAAAACCAACCCATAACTATTTATGGAGACGGATTGCAAACGAGAGATTTTATTTATGTAAAAGATGTGGTAAAAGCCAATATTCTGGCCTCCCAAAAAGGAAATGAAACCTATAATGTTGCATTGGGACACAGCACTTCAGTTTTGGAACTGGCAGAAAAAATCATAAAAATCACCAATTCAAAATCGCAGATAAAATTTCTCGAAGAAAGACCTGGCGATATCAAACATTCTAAGGCTAATCCGGAAAAGTTTAATCAATTGGGTTTCAAACCAGAGTATACAATCGACAAAGCTTTGGAAGAAACTATTCTTTTTTACCATCAGGAATTGGTAAGCAAATAGCAGAATAACATTGCCAGAGCTTTGTCAAAGTTTAAACCGCATAGAATATGAGAATAAGTAAGATTTTTAATTCTCAATTTTTTAATAAAAAAAAATAACTAACCCAAAAACAAAAAACATGTCAGAAATCGATATTACCTTAAAAAAAGGACAAAGGAGTACTTTGATTCCAATGGTTATTTTAACTTCATTATTTTTTATTTTTGGATTTGTAACCTGGTTGAACGGACCATTAATTCCGTTTTTTAAATTAGCTTGTGAGCTAACAGAATCACAATCGTATTTTGTGACTTTTGCTTTCTATATTGCTTATTTTGTGATGGCAATTCCGTCCTCATTTTTAATAGAAAAAGTAGGCTATAAAAACGGAATTTCATTAGGATTGCTCATCATTGCAGTTGGGGCATTATTGTTTTATCCAGCAGCGGCTACACGAACTTTTAGCTTTTTTCTGATTGCATTATTTGTAATGGGAACCGGATTAGCCGTTTTGCAAACTGCTGCAAATCCATATGTTGTAGTAATTGGCCCTCGCGAAAGTGCCGCAGCAAGAATAAGCGTTTTGGGTATTGCAAATAAGTTAGCAGGATTTCTGGCTCCGTTATTATTGACGGCATTGGTATTATCAAATATTGGCGATTATTCTGCAGATAAAATCGCGGTGATGAGCTCCGTTCAAAAAGAAACGGCACTTGATTTATTAGCCTTGCAATTGCAAACGCCTTATATATACATGGCTGTAATTATGTTAGTTTTGGCTGTTTTGGTAAATTTTTCCCCGCTTCCCGAAATCAATTTAGACGATGAAGGACAAGTAGAACATTTGAGCATATTTAAACAAATAAAAGAAGCTTTCAAACATCCGCAATTGGTTTTTGGGGTAATTACTTTAATGGTTTATATCGCTGCCGAAGTTTTGGCAGGAGATTCTATTGGAGGTTTCGGAAAACAATTGGGAGTTTATGGACAAAGTGGCGCTTTTTATCTAAAACTAACATCCTTTACCATGACTGCTATGGTGGTGGGTTATGTTTTAGGCATTACACTTATTCCTAAATATGTTTCGCAGGTTTTTGCTTTAAAACTATCCGGATTTTTAGGTATTATTTTAGTCACTTTAATCGTAATACTTTCTCCAAAAATAATGATTCAGTTACCTGGAATACCGCAATTGCCTTTGATTATTATTCTGGTTGCACTTTTGGGATTGGCTAATGCGCTTTGCTGGCCGGCAATTTGGCCAATGGCACTTCAGGACTTGGGTGGATTTACAAAAATTGGAGGCGCCATATTAATCATGGGAATTATTGGAGGCGCCGTTTTTCCTTTGTTTTATGGTTTATTGGCCGATCATATCAATACAGCAAACGAGGTTGCAGGAATTACTGAAACAGCAAAGAGTGGTAATCAATTGGCATATTTAATTCTTTTGCCTGCCTACTTTATGATCGTATTTTTTGCATTCAAAGGACATAAATACAGAAGCTGGTAAAGGTTTTTAGTTTCAGGTTTTTGCCCAAAAATTCGTCATTTCGACTGAGGAGAAATCTCCGCAAGTAGCTCGCAAAGATTGATGATTATGTTGCGCAGGACAGATTGAAATCCGTTGAAATATTAGGCAAAAATCACCACAGAGCTTTGTCAAAGTTTAAAACTTTGACAAAGCGTAGACAAGCATAACATATTTTTCAATACTAAAATTAAGCACTCAGATATCCGTATTTGAAAGTGCTCAGGCACAACTTATGCCTTTTTTTATCGCACAGGCAATTTTTAAAATTAAAGAATAACATAATAAAATATATTTCAAAATGTTAAAAAGTAAAATAGACAAAGCGACAGGATTCGAAAAGCGATTTGAGAATATCAATACCGTTGTTTTTGAAAACTCCGGCGAAGCATCAAAACAGTTGCCCAGCAAATAGCAGCTTTAATTCAGGAAAAACAAAAGGAAAACAAACCTTGTATTTTAGGGCTTGCAACAGGTTCATCTCCAAAAGGGCTGTATGCAGAACTGGTGCGCCTGCACAAAGAAGAAGGTTTGAGTTTCAAAAACGTAATCAGTTTCAATCTGGATGAATATTATCCGATGGAGCCCAACTCGATCAACAGTTATGTTCGTTTTATGAAAGAATTGCTGTTTGACCATGTCGATATTTTACCTGAGAATTACCACGTTCCTGACGGACTTTTAACCAAAGAACAAATTGCGGATTACTGCCACGATTATGAGGCAAAAATCGAAACCCTTGGCGGAATCGATCTGCAGATTCTTGGAATTGGAGGAAACGGGCATATCGGTTTTAACGAATCAGGATCACTGCAAAACTCAAAAACACGTTTGGTTGCTCTGGACCACATCACAAGAGTTGCGGCAAGTAAGGATTTCTTCGGATTGAGCAATACACCAAGAACAGCCATTACACTGGGAGTTAAAAAAATCATGGAAGCCAAACAGGTAATCCTGTTGGCCTGGGGTGAAGGAAAAGCCAATATTGTAAAAAAATCGGTAGAAGATGAAGTTACCAATCAAATTCCTGCATCTTTTTTGCAGGAGCATGATAATGCCGTTTTTGTTCTCGATAAAGAAGCCTCTTCAAAACTAACCAGAATCAATAAGCCGTGGCTGGTAGAAAAAGTTATCTTGACAGACAAATTAACCCGCAAAGCGGTTTTAGGATTGGCATTACAGCTAAAAAAGCCAATTTTAATGCTTACCGATGCCGATTATATCGAAAACGGAATGAGCGATTTACTGGCAGATTCAGGTCCGGCTTATGACATCAACATTAAAATATTCAACAAATTACAAAATACCATTACAGGCTGGCCGGGCGGAAAACCAAATGCAGACGATTCCAACCGTCCCGAAAGAGCAGAGCCTGCAAGAAAACGAGTATTGATTTTTAGTCCACATCCCGATGATGACATTATCAGTATGGGAGGAACCTTCATGCGTTTGCAGGAGCAGGGGCATGAGGTGCACGTAGCGTATCAGACCTCAGGAAATATTGCTGTCGCGGATGATGAAGCATTGCGTTTTGCAAGTTTCGTGATTGATTACAATGAGAAATTTGGAATCAAAAGCCCTGAGGCCGATGCAATTTACGAAAAAGCAGTTGCCTTTTTGAAGAATAAAAAGAACAGCGAAATTGATATTCCCGAAGTGCGTTACATCAAAGGACTTATCAGAAAAGGTGAAGCAAGAGCAACAAGTCATTTTGTTGGTCTGACCGATGATCAGATTCATTTTATGGAGCTTCCTTTTTACGAAACCGGAACCATTGAGAAAAAACCAATCGGAGAGGAAGATATTCAGTTGACGATGGATTTAATCGAAAAAATAAAACCACACCAAATCTATGCAGCAGGTGATTTGGCAGATCCGCACGGGACGCATAAAGTTTGTCTTGATGCCATTTTTGAAGCTGTAAAAGCCTTAAAAACAAAACCATTTATGGACGATTGCTGGTTGTGGCTGTACAGAGGCGCATGGCAGGAATGGGGAATTGACGAAGTTGAGATGGCCGTACCAATGAGTCCGGATCAGGTTTTGGCAAAACGTCACGGAATCTTCAAACACCAGTCACAAAAAGACGGGGTTGTTTTTCAGGGAACCGACGCCAGGGAGTTCTGGCAAAGAGCCGAAGACCGAAATGCAGAAACAGCAGCAGTTTACCAGCAAATGGGGCTTGCGAGCTATGCTGCAATGGAAGCTTTTGTAAGATGGCATTTTTAAGACGAAGGTTCTGAGGTGCTAAGATTCTAAGTAAAAAAAAGTTAGCCACAGATTTTAATCATTTAATCTGTGGCAAAAAAATAAATCAAAATGGCTTTAATAAAATCAATTTCAGGAATAAGAGGCACAATTGGAGGAGTTGTAAATGAAAATTTAACTCCCGTAAATGCCGTAAAATTTGCCGCAGCTTATGGAATGTGGCTAAAAGGACAAAATTCTAATAAATCGTTGCGTGTAATTTTAGGAAGAGACGCCCGAATTTCGGGAGAAATGATAAGTAATCTCGTGGCTAATACACTTACGGGTTTAGGAATTAATGTTATAGACATTGGTTTGTCGACTACACCAACCGTTGAAGTTGCCGTAACATTAGATCATGCTGATGGCGGAATTATAATCACGGCAAGTCATAATCCGAAAGAATGGAATGCTTTAAAATTATTGAACAATAGAGGTGAATTTTTAAATGGCATTGAAGGAGAAAAAATCCTGATAATAGCCGAAGAGGAATCTTTTGTGTTCTCTGAAGTAGATGATTTGGGAAAATATGAAAAGAAAGAAGGTTATATAGACAGACATATAAAAGAAGTTTTAAGCCTGAATTTGGTTGATGTTGAGGCTATTAAAGGCGCCAATTTTAAAGTGGTTGTCGATGCGGTTAATTCTACCGGAGGAATTGCGATTCCGCGTTTACTGGAAAAACTAAACGTTGAATGTATCAAATTATATTGCGAACCCAATGGTCATTTTCCTCATAATCCGGAACCTTTAAAAGAACATCTCACAGACATTTCGGCGTTGGTAGTAAAAGAAAAAGCCGATTTTGGAATCGTAGTAGATCCCGATGTTGACCGACTGGCACTAATTTGTGAAGACGGTTCTATGTTTGGGGAAGAATACACGCTGGTAGCCTGCGCCGATTATGTCCTGGGAAAAACAAAAGGAAATACAGTTTCTAATTTATCATCTTCAAGAGCATTAAGAGATATTACACTAAAACATGGCTGCATATATGAAGCCAGTGCAGTTGGCGAAGTAAATGTTGTAGAATTAATGAAAAAGACAAATGCCATTATTGGAGGAGAAGGCAACGGCGGAATTATTTACCCGGAAGCACATTATGGAAGAGATTCCCTAGTGGGGGTTGCTTTGTTTTTATCGCATTTGGCGCACGCTAAAATTTCTTGTAAAAAGCTAAGGGAAAGCTATCCGGATTATTATATGAGTAAAAGTAAAATTGAATTGACACCGCAAATTGATGTCGATAAAATTTTAGAAAAAATAGCGCACAAATTCAGTAATGAAAAGCCAAATTGTATCGATGGGATCAAAATTGATTTTGCATCAGAATGGGTGCACTTGAGAAAGTCAAATACAGAACCTATTATAAGAATTTATACAGAAAGTATTTCCCAAAAAAAAGCAGATGAATTGGCAGAAAAATTTATTGGGGAAATCAAAGCTTTTTTATAATTATCAGCATCAATAAATGATTTTTTTGAAATGCGAATTTTGTTTAAAAAAAAGATTAAACAGCTGATTTATATATAAAAAAGTCAATTTTAATTACATTTTATAATTAAATAAATATCAAATAGAAGCCGTGTTTTTTAAAATATAATTAAATTTTTCTAATAATTATTTAGATTCTTACACAGTGATAATTCAAAAATAGTAAGAATTTAATAATACTTTTTCTAAAAAATGTGTTCGAAAACACTTTTTTTATGTGCACGAACACATTTTTTTGATTTTACCATTGTTTATTAAAAAATATTATTTAGTTTAGCCAAAAGTAAGTCCAAAAAGAGCTTTTTTTAAACCCTGTTTTTAGTTGAAAATGAGGAAGAAAAGAGAAGTTTAAAATCAAAAAAAACTAATTCGGAAATATTAGGCTTTTAAAAATCAGGTGAGACATAAATCCAAAATACAGAATGCCAATTAAAAAAAAATAACCAACAAAAAACAGGACAAAAAACAAAACCAAAAAATTATGAAACCAAAAGAAACATAGCATGAACCAAATGCTTTGTGTTTATTAAAATTCCTAACCATTTTTTATTTACACAAAGCTGCTTTTTACATTAACCATTAAACTAACCAGAATAATATGAAAAAAAGTAATAAGTTACTATACAGTGACTATAAGGAATTAAAATTTAATTTAAAGACAATAATTACAGTTTTAGTTCTAATAGTTTCTGTTGTAAAAGTAAATGCAGCCAGTTCCACGAGCAGCAGCACATCAGAAATTATAAATAATAAATCAGAAGCAGATATTATCATCAAAGGTATTGTTCTGGATGAATTGGGGCAGCCTATGATTGGTGTAACAATTGTTTCAAAAGGATCATCAAGAGGAACAACAACTGACTTTGACGGAACATTTACAATTGTAGTTCCAACCAATACCACAGCTTTAGTGTTTTCTTATGTCGGATATGATAACAAAGAAGTTGCAATAGCAAACCAAACTAATATGAAGGTTTCTATGGTTCCTGCATCAAAAACACTGAATGAAGTAGTTATTGTAGGTTACGGAACCCAGAAAAAGAAAAATGTATTGGGAGCAATGTCTTCCGTAAAAGGAGAATCTTTAACTTTATCATCTGCACCGTCTGTTCTAACAGCACTTCAGGGTAAAGTTGCCGGTTTGCAAATCACGCAAAACAGTGCACAGCCAGGAGGAGGATTTAATATCCAGATTCGTGGTGCCGGTTCTATTAATGCTTCAAATGATCCTTTGATTGTTGTAGATGGATTTCCAATTACAAATCTTGATCAGCCAGGTTCTGGAAATCGATATAATGGAGGAACTCAGAGTGTCTTAAATTCATTCAATCCAAATGATATTGAATCTATAGATGTATTAAAAGATGCCAGTGCCTCTGCAATTTATGGTGCCAGAGCTGCAAATGGAGTTATATTAATTACTACTAAAAAAGGAAAAGAAGGAGAAGTCAGAGTTGACTATTCTGGTTCTTATTCTTATCAAAAATACAATGACGGTTATGATGTTTTAGATTTGAAACAATGGATGCAATTGCGAAATGATGCTGCGCTGGAAAATTGGGAATTTAATAATAAAGTATATCCCTATTCTTCAAAAACACTGGAAGAAGCAAATGCTGCTCCGGTAAATGGAATTGCATATAAGAGATATTATTCAGACGAACAAATCAGGAATGCCGGAAAAGGAACAGATTGGTTATCACTGGTAACGAGAGACGGAATGGTGCAACAAAACAATTTGTCGTTAAGAGGCGGAACTCAGTCTACCAAATATTTCTTATCTGGAAATTTATACAATCAGGAAGGTATTGTTAAAAATTCAGGTATTAAAAGAAGTACTGTTCATTTTAGTCTTGATCAGAAATTATACGACATTCTTACTGTCGGTATGAATATGACCAAAAGCAGGATCAATAATCAAAATTCACAATTAGGCGGAGAATTTAATGAAGTTACGGGAGAAGAAGTTTCTCAATTTGAAAACTCTGGAATTATCAGATCGGCAATTCAACAGGGACCACACATTTTGGCTATAGATGAATACGGAAAATATCCGGTTAATCCTGATAGTTCACAAGAGCCAAATCCATATTCATTGCTTACTATTTCTGATGAAGGCGTTGTAGACAGAACTTTGATGAATTTTTATGCTGAAGTAAAACCGTTTAAAGGTTTTACAGCAAGGGTTCAGGCAGGTTTTGATCAGGGCGATGCCACCAGAAGTACTTACTTACCAAGAACAACACTTTATGGAGCATTAGAAAATGGTAAGGCCTCTATAAATTCACAAAAAAAGAATGATGATTTGCTGGATGTTATTTTGACTTATAACACAAAAATAGGAGACCACAACTCTTTTACTTTCATGGCGGGATATTCTCAATCGACCTACAGAGTAGAAACAACAGCATTAAGCAACAGTAATTTTATTACAGACTCTTTTTTATGGCACAATATTGATGCCGGAGCAGGAATAAAAACAACTGCCTCATCTGGTGTAGAAGATACTTATCGTTCTTATTTTTCAAGAATTAACTATTCTTATAAAGACAAATACATGGTAACTTCTACCATACGTCGTGATGGGGTAAGTTATTATGCTGCAAATAAAAAATATGCTTTGTTTCCTTCCATTTCAGTAGGCTGGGATGTATCACAGGAAAGTTTTATGGAACCTGTTTCAGAATATGTTTCACAACTTAAATTTAGATTCGGATATGGTTCAGTAGGAAACTCAAACGGAAAAGCTTCGGGAGCATTTGATGCAAGAGCAGCCTATTTACATCCGGATGAATCAATTTGGACAGGAGTATTTGCTAATAGATTAGAAAACCCTGATTTGATGTGGGAAACAACAACAGAAAAGAATTTTGGTGTTGATTTTGAAATCTTTAAAAGAAGAATTTCAGGTTCTGTAGAGGTTTACCAAAGAGTAATTTCAGATTTATTACAGGAAAAAAACATTAATAGTTATAATGAAGTAAATAAGGTTTGGGCTAATATAGGAAGTACACAAACTAAAGGTATTGAGGTTACAGTAAGTACTGTAAATATTGATCGTCCTGATTTTAAATGGAGAACTACATTCTCGTATTCCCAGTACAAAACAAACTGGAAAGAGAGAGCTCCTGACTGGAAACCAAAAGTATATGAAAGTTATGATGACCCTGTTCGTGCACAATACAGCCAAATTGCTGACGGAATAATGCAAATAGGAGAAGTAGTGCCGGCACAGCCTGATTTATATCCAGGACAAGTAAAAATTAAAGATGTTAACGGGTTTGTAAGAGATAATCTTGGAAATCCTGTAACAGATGCAAATGGGATATTTTTGAGAACAGGCGCTGCAGATGGTAAAATTGATGAGGCTGATACGGTTTTATTAGGATCATCTGATCCTGATTTCGTAGCAGGTTTAAGTAATACAATTATCTGGAAAAACTTTCAGTTGAACTTTCAGTTTAATGGAATGTTTGGAAGAGAGATTATGGACAGAACTGATTTTGCTTATGGTGTAACAGCGATTGGTGTGGCGCAAAACGGAAGAAATGCAACAACCGCAATCTATAACAGATGGACACCGGATAAACCGAGTAATACACGTCCTGCTTCGCATTTTGGATATTCACGATACGGATCTGGAAATTTATTTATGCAGGAAGCTTCATTTGTTCGTTTACAAAGTGTATCGCTTACCTATAATTTACCTAAAAAATGGTTTGGAAAATTCATGCAAGGTGCTGCTGTTAGGCTTGATGGGCAAAACCTTTTTACCATAACAAAATACGATGGTATAGATCCTGAAACAGATGGTTATGCAGCAGCATATCCAAATGTAAAAACATACACAGTAGGAATTGATCTTAAGTTTTAATAAAAAAGACATGAAAAATTTAAAAAATTATACAATAGTTTTACTATTACTAGTTTTCTCAGGATGTAACGATGATGATTTTGAATCGATCAATTACGATGAGATTAATCCAAGTATTTTTCCTAGTTCAGAAGCCGATATTCAGGCTATAGTAGCATCAGCGTACTATCCTTTAAGAGGTGCTTATGGTGACGGAATTCACTCTACTTCAGAGAATGGTCTGATGTTTATTTTAGATGCTACAACCGAAATTCTTCAGGGACCTTACGGCGTACAGCAAGAAGCATCATTACACAGTTATAAAGTCAGCTCTACAAATTTTACCCGTTTTTATGATGTGTTCTATAACAAAATAAGCAGCATGACTTTGAGTATTGACAGAGTCGAAAAATCTAGCGTAAATGAGTTGGTAAAAAAACAGGCTATTGCCGAAATCAAATGCGCACGGGGATTATTGGCTTATGAACTTTTTGATATGTATGGTCCACTTGTAGTAGCACCTTTAAAAGTTCTTCAAAGTCCACTGACAGAAGAACCCTTAGCACGACTTTCAAATGCAGAAATGGTGAGTTTTATTGAAAATGACCTGAAAGCTGCAGCAGCAGATTTACCAGCGCCCGACAAAGCAGAGTATGGCAGATTTAGCACTGGGCTTGCGAGAATGGTTCTGATAAGATTATACCTCCATGAAAAAAGATGGGCAGAAGTTGAGGAACAAGCCAATGCTATAATTGGTATGAATTATTATGGACTTGAAAATGATTATGCTGGTTTATGGGGCGTAACAGCACCAACTAAAAGTAAAGAAGTAATTTGGGCTGTTCCGGCAGACTACGCAGGAACAAGCGAAAACCAATGGCAGCTGATGGTATTGCCGGCCAATTTCCCAGGTCGTGGTGGTTACGGAACGATTCAAAGTTCATGGACTTTTTACGATTCTTTTGAAGCCACAGATATTCGTAAAAAAGCGCTTATTGCAGAGTTTACAGGTACAGATGGTGTAACGTATAACAGAGCAAATCCTGCCAATTATATGCAGTTAGGACCAATTCCTTTAAAAATTGATCCGGATGCAGCCAGAACAACAGCTTTAACAACAGTAGATATTATTATTTATCGTTATCCGGATGTATTATTATCAAAAGCAGAAGCTTTGGTAAACAAAACCGGGACACCAACACAAGAAGCTATCGATTTGGTAAATATTGTGAGAAAAAGAGCTAAAATAAGCGAAATAACATTAGCAAATTATAGTACGCTGGCTAGTTTTAATAATATGATTCTTTTAGAAAGATCACACGAATACTGGTGTGAAAATGGACAATATCGTTCTGATTTAATCAGACATGGCAAATTTACAGAGCATGCTATTTCATTAAATGGAGCAGCAAGCCAGAGTGAACCTTATAAGGCACTGTTTCCTTTTTCATTAGACAGAGTAAGCGAAGGAAAAGGGAAGTTTATTCAGAATTTGGGATACTTTTAAAAGTATTGCAAATTAATTAATCAGATAATTTAATTATAAAAAATATGAAACATTTAGTAATAGCAATTTGCCTTTTTCTGAATCTGGCCTCAAGTTGCCAAAGTGATAATGGCAGTGACAACAAAGAAGAAGCAAGCGGACAGGAAAAAGTAACTTATACCGTTTCTAACGAAGTCTTTACCAATCCGGAACGTGGTTTTATGCATACCTGGCAGGTAAATTCTGAAGGAGCTGCAATAACTGCTGCCTCTTTGGCGAATTTGAAAAAAGAAAATGTAAGCCTTATTTTGCGTTTGTATTATTTGGAGAAATTCAAAACCACAGCTTTAAGCCAGGCACAATTAGATCTTATAAAAACTGATTTTACACGATTGAGAGAATCGGGTTTAAAATGTGTTTTGCGTTTTGCTTATACTGATGCTCAGGATGGAACAGATGCTTCTGTTGCTGTTATTTCAGGACATTTAGATCAGTTAAAACCAATTTTGGAAGAAAACAAAGATGTTATTGCTTTTGTTCAGGCCGGTTTTGTAGGCGCTTGGGGAGAATGGTATTATACCACAAATCAACTGACTACGCCTGCGAATAAGAAATTAATATTGGATAAACTTCTAGCTGCATTTCCAAAAGAAATCAAAATTCAGGTAAGAACGCCAAAAATCAAACAAGATTTTGTTGCCACTACAACCGCAATGGATGCAACTGTTGGTTACGGAAATACCAACACTGCGCGTTTAGGTTTTCATAACGATTGCTTTATGGCAAGTGTTGACGATTATGGCACTTACGTAAATGTAACAGCAGAAAAAACATATGTAAGTAATGAAGCCCTTTTTGTCCCAACAGGAGGAGAAACTTGTCCGCCGACTGATGTTCCTGTCGCCAGCTGCAGCATCGCAGAGAAAGAAATGACGCTCCTAAAATGGACGTATTTGAACCTTGATTATTACGGTCCGGTTTTGCAGGAATGGAGAAACAATAATTGCTTTGCCGATTTTGAAAGAAAGTTAGGTTACAGATTAGCTTTGGCTTCATCAGGCATTAATAAAGAAGTTGCCCTAAACGGAACTTTAGAATTCAACGCAGTAATTAACAATTCAGGTTTTGCTCCGGTTTATAATCCCAAAAATACCTATTTAATTTTGAGATCGACAAACGGAACCGTTTATAAGAAGAAATTAAACTTTGATATAAGAAAAGTAGTTCCAAGAGTAGCGTTTGATTTAAAAGAATCAGTGAGTTTATCAGAAATTCCGGCAGGTTCTTACGAATTGCTTTTAAAAATAGAAGACTCTTCTTCAAAATTAAGCGACAGGCCAGATTATTCGATTCGCCTAGCCAATATAGGATTATGGGAAACCGCAACAGGATTCAACAAATTATCACAAACGGTTATCATTAAATAGTTCTAAAACATTTAAACCAAAAACCATGAAAAAAATAAAACTAACCAAATACATAACAATGCTAGTGGTGTTGTTATTGCTAACGGCCTGTTCGAGCGATAGTTCGTCTTCGGATTCAGACACAAAACCTGTAGCTGATTTTTCATTTACCAATGACGGGAGTACGTTTACGTTTACCAATCTTTCTACAAACGGAACAAAGTACAGATGGGATTTTGGAGATCTTTATTTTCCTTCAGAAGAAAAAAATCCGGTTTATACCTATCAAATTGGAGGCGAAATTAGAGTTTCATTAACTGTAACAAACGAAGCCGGCGAAGAAGCATTTATCACAAAAGTAATTACAGCACCTATTATAAAAGTTATTGACGTTCAAATTGACGGTGATTTTACAGAGTGGGATGACGTTGATATAACAGATCAAAATACATCTGGAAATGGATCTATCCAAAAAATCAAAATTTGGGCAAAAGGTCCAAATGTGAATGTATATTTAGAAGGAAACAAAAAAATGCAGCTAGAATTGGTAGACATGTTTATCAATACCGACGGAAATATACAAACCGGATTTTTACATTCTAATTGGCCAGACGGTTCAGGAGCAGAATTTTTATTTGAAGGTCCTATGGTAACAAATGGATGGGGAGCATTTTACAATCATACAGATCCTAGCGGAGGCTGGGGTTGGTCTGCTATTGCGGGTTCTGGTGTAAATTTAAAAGCATCTGCGCTTGTAAGCTTAAATGATACAACAAATGCTATGGAATTTAGTATTCCGAAAACACAGCTTGGCACTTTAACAGGTTCTATTGGTATTGCAATTACAGAAATGACCGGCGGTTGGGCAGCTGTAGCCAACTTCCCTGAAGGCCCGAAATTTTCAACCTTAAAATTGTAGTTTGTCATCGATAGCCTGTCAAAATTGCCATTAGAGAAATAGTTTTTTGAAGAGGTCATTTTTTAAATCTAATGGCATGAGCTATCGAGTTATCATAATCAAGTAATCCCTTATATCTTGATGATATTAAGGATTACTTTATAAAATCAATTAAAAGAACAAACAATAATGAATAAAAGCATAGCCAATAACCGCTTGATGTCTGTAGATGTACTTAGAGGATTTGATCTGTTAATGATAATCGTTGCAGATCGCTTTTTCTACAACCTGAATACTGCAGCTAAAACCAATTTTACAAAGACTTTGGCAGATCAGTTTGAGCATCCGGAGTGGATTGGTTTTCATTTATATGATGTCATTATGCCTTTATTTCTCTTTGTTGTTGGAGTTGTTATTCCATTTTCATTAGCAAAAAGGAATACAGAAACAGGATCGAATTTCAAATTATACAAACACATTCTAAGACGATTTGTAATTCTGTTTATTCTGGGATGGATTGTTCAGGGAAATTTATTGTTTCTTGATCTTTCAAAATTTCAAATATTCAGTAATACATTGCAGGCTATTGCCGTAGGTTATTTGTTTTCTTGTTTTGCTTATCTTAATTTATCCAAAAAAGGGAGATATATATTCTTCATAACATGTCTTATTTTATACGCCGTTTTATTGTCAGTACCCAGTTTATTTGGACATAGTTTTGAGTTATTACCCAATAAAAATCTCCCTATTTATATTGACCAGCAGGTATTTGGACGTTTTTACGATCAAACTCAATATTCATGGCTCTTAACCGGATTAGGATTTACGGCCACAACAATGTCAGGATTATTCGCAGGAGAGCTATTGCTTTCTTCCTTATCACGACAAAAAATTGCTAATTATTTATTTTTAATCGGAATAACGGCAATCGCTATTTCATTAATTATAGGTTTATGGCACCCTATTATAAAAAAAATATGGACGAGTTCATTTGTCATATTCTCATCAGGAATAAGTTTTGTTTTACTGGCTTTATTTTATTGGTTTGTCGATGTAAAAGGATATACAAAATGGGCGTATCCGTTTCGGGTTATCGGCCTTAATGCTATCGCGGCTTATGTGGGTTCACATGTTTTAAATTTCTCCTTAATTGCCAAACAGATATTCTTTGGTTTTGAACAATTTACGGGAGCGTATTACGACGCATTTTGCGATCTGGCAGGATTTGGAATCCTTTATTTCATACTTTGGTACATGCATAAAAATAAAACCTATATAAAAGTATAGGCAAAATAATTACAACTAGCCCACCTCAATAAATTATCTAAATTAAAAAAAATGAAAAGTTCAAGTTTAAAATTTTTACTGATAGCTTTTTTGCTATTGCGAGTTTGTGATGTATCGGCACAAATGATAAAAACAAAAGCACCAAAAAGAGATAAAGGCCAAACCGATGTTTTGCGTTTGGCGACACCTGCTATTCCGGTTGTTCGTGTAGGGGTTATAGGTTTAGGAATGCGCGGTACAGGAGCTGTAGAACGCATAACACATATTCCCGGAGTAGAAATTGTGGCGCTTTGTGACATGGTCGAAGACAGAACAAAAGCGGCAAACGATACTTTAGTAAAACACGGAAAACCAAAAGCAGAAACGTTTTTTGGAGAAGATGCATGGAAAAAAGTAACAGCACTTAAAAATGTTGATCTCGTTTATATCGTAACCGATTGGAAACACCACGCAAGTATTGCCGTACAAGCCATGAAAGATGGGAAACATGTTGCTGTTGAGGTTCCGGGAGTATTAACTATGCAGGAAATCTGGGATATTATCGATACTTCTGAAAAGACACGTAAACATTGTATGATGCTCGAAAATTGTGTTTATGATTTCTTTGAACTGACCACTTTAAATATGGCACAACAAGGATTGTTTGGAGAAATTCTTCATGCCGAAGGTTCTTATATTCACGGACTTCAGCCGTATTGGAATAATTACTGGAACAATTGGCGTATGGATTATAACCGTAAACACAGAGGTGATATATATCCTACACACGGAATGGGACCAGCTTGTTTAGCCTTAAATATTCACAGAGGAGACAAAATGAACTTCTTAGTTTCGATGGATACAAAAGCCGTTGGAAATCCTGCCTTTATTAAAGAAAAAACAGGCGAAGTGGTAACTGATTTTAGAAATGGCGACCATACCATGACGATGATTCGTACAGAAAAAGGAAAAACAATCCAGATTCAGCATGATGTTACAAGTCCCAGACCGTATAGCAGAATGTATCAATTATCCGGAACGAAAGGATTTGCAAATAAATATCCGGTAGAAGGATATGCAATAGATGCAAAAGAAGCAGGAGCAGAGATTGCAAAAAATTATCAGAACCTGAACGCTGAAGAATTTGTATCTGAAGATGTAAAAAAGATATTAATGGAAAAATATAAAAATCCAATCGTAAAAGATATTGAAGAAATGGCCAAAAAAGTTGGCGGTCACGGCGGTATGGATTTTATAATGGATTACCGTATGTTTTATTGCATTCAAAAAGGACTTCCTTTAGATATGGATGTTTACGATTTAGCCGAATGGTCTTGTTTGAGTCCATTGACTGAAATTTCGCTGGACAATAATTCTGCTCCTGTTGAAATTCCTGATTTCACACGTGGGAGCTGGCAAAAATTGAGCACCGTTGAGTTTTCAAAATAAAGAGAACGCTATTAATTGTTTAGTTATATTTTGTGTTAGACTTAAAGCTTCTGTTTATTAACAGAAGCTTTAACTGTTTTTATATTTAATGCTTTTGAATTCTGTCACAAAGATTTTATTTGAAATACCATTTTACTGGTTTTTAAACGATCCTTTATTCGAATATTCTTAAATTTATTCAATACCCGCTGATACTGGGAATTTTTTAATAATTAACGACTTCAGCCGCTCCTGATTCTGATCTCCCCATTGCCCTAAAGCTCCTATAACAGGAATCAGGCTCTCGCCAAATTCCGTAAGACTGTATTCTACTTTTGGCGGAACTACAGGATATATTTTCCTAACAACGAGTTCATGTTCTTCCAATTCGTTCAACTGGATATTTAAGACCCTGCGTGATGCATCGGGTATTTTACGCTGCAATTCACTTGGTCTCTTATGCCCTTCATTAATAAACCAAAGGAGGCGTATCTTCCATTTACCGTATAATACTTCACCAATCAGGTCAAGTCCGCAGTTTAAGTTCGGTATTGTTTTTCTTTCGTACATATTGTAAAAGTAAGAGTATGTAACGATTTGTGCAATAGGGGAAAAATTTATCCCTATCCGAATCGTAATTCCGTACTTGTGAGAAAGTTACATACTTCTGAAATTTGTACAAAAGAAATCAACATGAAACAAATACCAGATTATCAAAACGAGTTATCAGGCAAAATAGCACTGGTGACAGGAGGAACAAAAGGGGCCGGAAGAGCCATAGCCGAACGTTTAAAAAATGCAGGTGCTACAGTAATCATCATCGCCAGAAACCACCCCGAAACACCGGATAAAGAGCTGCATTTCATTCAGGCAGATTTAAGTAAACCAGAAGCTGCTGATAAAGTGGCAGCAGAAGTATTTGACACATTCGGTAAGCTAGATATCTTGGTAAACAATCTCGGAGGCTCTGAAACTCCCGGCGGAGGATTTGCTGCATTAACCAATACAGATTGGGAAGAAACAATCCAATCCAACTTACTGGCGCCAGTTCGTTTGGATAAGTCATTCCTTCCTCAAATGATTGAAAACAAAAGCGGAGTAATTATACATATTGCATCGATTCAGGGAAAACTGCCTTTGTATGATTCCACGTTGCCGTATGCTGCCGCAAAAGCAGGGCTTATTAACTATAGTAAAGGACTATCAAAAGAAGTATCTCCAAAAGGAGTCCGCGTGCTAACGGTTTCTCCGGGCTGGATTATGACCGAAGCATCCATACGAATGATGGAACGTATTTCAGAAAGCAATAATATATCTGTTGAAGAGGCTGAAAAAAGTGTAATGGCAGCTTTGGGAGGTATACCTTACGGAAGACCTGCCAAACCAGAAGAAGTAGCTGAACTTGTTGGATTTCTTGTATCACCCAGAGCAGGTTATTTAACAGGAACAGAATATGTAATCGATGGAGGAACAATTCCAACAATTTAATTAAGTGAGTTTTTAGTAAATGCAAAAAAAATTAGTAACAATAAAATAAATAATTATGAACTTACCAAAAGTAATACAAGACTTAGTAAACGCACAGAATAATTTTGACAGTACAGCCTTTGCCGATTGTTTTTCAGAAACTGCAATAGTATTTGATGAGGGTAAAAATTATACCAGTAAAACAGAGATAAAAAACTGGATCGAAAAAAGCGCAAAGGAGTACAATGCAGTAATTAAACCTATTGATTTTGAATGAGATGCAGAAAAAGGTAGTTTAAAAGCAGAAGTGTCAGGAACTTTTCCGGGCAGTCCTTTGATTCTTACCTATGATTTTGAGTTTAAAGGAAATTACATCCAATCGCTGAAGATTGATTAAAATTCTGAAATCTTATATTAAATTAATATTTATTGCAAATTAGAAGAATTATCTGGTCAGGAATTCAACGCTGGATAATTCTTCTAATTTTATAAATGGATAAGTTTACACATTCGAAACCAAATTCGAAAGTCCTTGTCGCAATAGTTTCATTCTCAATTTTTCAGGGAGTATTTGCCATACGTTGAGAAATAACAAAAGCTATTCTTTTGGTTACATTTTCAAAGGGTACTTTTTTTAAAGGATGTCCGGCATACAATTCGTATTTTGGCAGCGAGTCCTTTGCAAAAGTTAAGCGTTCTACCTGAATAATTTGATTAGGAATATTAGCACCGTACCATAATGAATCTGCTTTCTGATTCCAGGTAACTTCATACAAAACAGCTCCATTTGGGTAAAAACTATTTGATTTGCTCATGGCATGGCGGAGAGCTATAGTATTACCATACAAAGTCGACATAGTAGCCTCACCAGGATTAATAGAGAATGTTATAGCAGACAACAATAAAGGGTTTTCCGGCAGCTCATCTAATGCTGATACAGATGCTTTTTCATTAATATTGTCTTTATAATTTCTGTTACAGCCCAAGAGTATAACAATAGAGACCATGATAATATAGTGAGGTAGTTTCATATTATTTGCTTTTTTTGTAGATATTAAATGTATTTGAATTAAGGTGCAAAGGAGTAGTAAAAACATAATCATTATTTTTAACGGGATTATGACAGGCTATGCACTCCTGATCAAAGTTGGGTTTATCGCCATATGGTTTTAGATTATTTCCTTTCCATCTGGCCCAGCCCCAACCTTTTGTAGATTCATATTTTTTTGCATCTTTTATCATGAATTCAACCTGAATAAATTCACCGGCAGATACACTTCCGTCGCTTTCTGTTTTTTGTTTCCAGGCTGTTTTTGCAAAAATAGCACCATCAGGCCAGGGATTGGTTTGATGTTCTTCAATAGCTTTTACTGCAATACTGTTTCCGAAAATAATACGCATACTGCCATTGTCAAAACGATCAGATGTGCTAACTGCTTTCCAATTTCTAAAATCAGGAATGTATTTAATATTATTCAGCGAAGGCTTAACTTTTGAATAATCGGATATTGTATTATTCCCCAATATTTTGTTGTCATCCTTAGAATTAGGAGTAAGTAATATATCAGCATATGTTTTTCTGGCTGCTATTGATGTGACATAATTTTTCAATACCACCATCGAACGTTCATCTAATTTGGCAGATGGATGAAGTGCAGTATAACTTTTAAGAGGCATTTCACCAGAGAGTATTTTGTTATAAGCATAAAAAAGTACCGCATTCTGCTTTTGCTTGTTTAAATCATCCCAATTAGAAAAATTCAGAACTTTTCTGGCATCCTTTATATGAGAACTCACTATAAAATTGGCAGGAGTGATTTTGTCAAACCAGCTTAAATTTGTTGTGTTGGAATGACAATCAAAACACGAGTTTCTTAAAATAGTATTTACTTCCTCAGGAACATTTGTTAAGCTCTTTGTTGGAGTACTATATTCAATTTCCTCAGGTTTCCAGAATTGTAAAGCGATAAAAGCCAACAACATAATTACGATTATTTTTATTCCCTTTTTCATTCGTTTTATTTTAAATTATGAATCAAAATTAAGCACAGTTCAAATCATCTAATCCGATTAACTTGTTCAAAGGGCATTTTTAGGCGTTAAAGCCGAATATTAAAAGCTAAATAAATTGTTTACTTTAGCCTTTATGATAAATTTTCTAATTAGTTCCATTAAGAATTTTAAAATCACATGAAAAAAGCCCGGCTCTATACTTTGACACTTGCAGGTATTAGTATTGTTGTTCTAATCATAAGCCTGATTTCTTCGGCTTATCTTTATTCTTCCACCAAAGAAAAATTATGGAATAGCAAGTTAGAATCCGGGGAGCGGGAAGCCCGGGAAATTTCTCGTCTTTTAGAACAGCAGCTTCATAGCGGATTGTCTAAAAATGATGTAATACATAATTTGCAGGTAAGCATTGAGAACACTGATGTAAAGAGTGATTTTATCTGTATGTACAATCAGGAAGGAATTGAACTTTGCCATCCAAATCCGGCACTTATCGGGCAAAAAATTCAGGAAGGCAATTCTCAGGTAAAAGGAATAGCAGATAAAAAAACAAAGACATTAAGAGCAGTTTTAGAGCAAGGAAAAAAAACGACGGGTTTGCGTACATTTCCTGACAATCCGAAAAGAAATTCAGAAATCGTAAACATAAATCCCGTTGCAGGAACAGACTGGATGGTAGCTTCGCACGCCAATTTAGATGTCTTACAAGAGCAATTATCAGATTTATACAGGCAATTTGTTCTCAGTATGCTTTTGAGTACAATATTCATCAGTGGTTGCTGCTATATAATCATACGGCTTATATATCGGAATTATGAAACAGCTTTAGACCTTGAAAAAAATGAATTAAATAACAAAGTCAATGAGCTGCAGGTTTTAAATTCACAATTAAACTCAAATCAGCAGAAATTGCAAAACCTTCCTGACAGCACTTTATATAATGATACAAAAGAGACCGAAATAACAAAAAAAAGGATACTTACTTACCATAAAGATGAATTGATAAAACTCGATACCCATGATATTGCATACATTTTACTAGACACAGGAATTACCTATATCTATACTTTAGACAATCGCCAATTTACCAGCAACAGCAGTTTAGATGAAATCATGAAATGGCTCGATCCGATTAGTTTTTATCGGGCCAACAGGCAGTTTATAGTAAATATCAGGGCTATTGCCAGTATATTGCTTTATGGAAAAAATCAGCTGAAATTAATTATAAAACCTGAACTTAAGGCTGATGTTATTATCAGTAAGAATAAAGTTTCTGAATTTAAGAACTGGCTTGACCAGTAATCTAAGAATATATAAAATGGTTACAGAATACAAAAAAATTGACTTATTCGGTCAAACCTTAATTCAAAAAGTAATATTAAAAGCGCCTTTTGAATTTCCGTTTCCAGTTTCAGATAACGCTTGCTTTTTATTTTCTTTGGAAGGTGAAATAAAGTTTCACGCACAAGAAGAAGAAATGCTCGTTCAAAGCAACTATTCATTACTTCTAAATTGTTTAAATACAGGAAAAAAAATAAGCAACTCTACAACAAGCACTCAGAATGAATTAGTTGTTATTAGTTTTCATCCGGATACTTTAAAGAAAATTTACCAACGAGAACTTCCTTTATTGCTTCAAAAACCAAAAAGCAATATATCAAATCAATCAAGTGGGAAAATCAACAATGATTTTTTAATAAACAAATACATTGAAGGTCTTTTGTTCTATTTCGAAAATCCGTCTTTAGTAAATGAAGAAATTTTAATTTTAAAATTAAAGGAAATCATTCTTTTATTGTCCCAGTCGCAAAATGCAGAAACAATTCAGGTAATCCTGTCACAGCTTTTTTCGCCAGCTGCTTATACGTTCAGGCAAATTATAGAGGCAAATATATTTCTGCAGGTTAGTGTTGAAGATCTCGCACAGAAAACCAATTTAAGCGTTTCCTCTTTCAAAAGAGAGTTTACAAAACTTTATAATGACTCTCCTGCCAATTATATCAAAACTCAAAGACTTGAGAAGGCTGCCGAACTACTTATAATTTCTGATCAACGCGTTACAGATATTGCTTTTGATTGTGGTTTTAATGACCTCGCAAATTTCACTAAAAGTTTTCATGATAAATACAACATTACTCCAACAAATTATCGCTTGAAATTAAAATAAGAGATAAATTAAAGCATAATTAAAATTCAATATAATGGACTAAAACGATTGCTCACAGGGAATTTATGTCATGTTTTAGAATTTGGCTTGACACATAGGATTTTTGATATTTTTAAGTATTACTCAATGTCATAAAATGACAAAATTTCATTTCTGAAAGTGAAAATTTGTCATTTTTCTTCTGTGGCACAATTTTCGATTTTAGCAGGGTATATCATTGTTAACCAGTGATATGGTGAAATTAATGTATAACAATTTAAAAGTAAAAGTTATGAATCTTATTAAAAGAAACGGAAATCAATACCCTGGTTTCCCACGTTTGTTTTTTGACGACTTTTTTGGCCGAGAGCTTTTCAATTGGGAAAACAATAACTTCTCCACAACAAGCTCGACACTGCCATCAGTGAACATTAAGGAATCTGCCGATAATTATCAGGTAGAAGTAGCTGCTCCGGGTATGGATAAAAATGATTTTAAAGTGGTCCTGGAAGGAAATCTTCTTACGATTTCCTCAACAAAACAGCAGGAGCAAACTAACGAGCAGGAATCCTTTACCCGCAAGGAGTTCAGTTACCAGTCATTCCAGAGAAGTTTTGAACTCCCTAAAAATGTAGTAGAGGAGGAGCACATTTCCGCCAGATACGAAAACGGGCTGTTGCAGTTGACAATTCCAAAAAAAGAAGAGTCCAAACAAAAACCGCCCAGAGAAATCGAGATTTTATAAAAAATTAATTAGTAGTATTGTTTCAGAAAGCTGTCTTTAGGACGGCTTTCTTACTTTATTTAATTTAGAATCTATGTCATCAGAATTATTCTCAGGTCTTGCGATACTTTCTTTTGTGTTTTTATTTTTAATCCTGCTTTTAAGACGATTAAGGCAGCCCTATTTTATTGCATATATTGGAGCCGGCATCCTGTTGGGGCCACAAGTTTTGAATATTATCCATCAGGCAGAAGTTATTTTACAGCTGGGTGAGATCGGAATTGTGCTTTTGATGTTTTCGATTGGAAATGAAATTGATTTGGATCATTTCACAAAGAATATTTATAAGCCGCTCATTATAGTACTTGTCCAGATAGTGCTAAGTTTTTTGTGTATATTCGGCGTGGGACAATACGCCGGCTGGGACATCAGGACAATTATTCTCATTACATTTATAATCAGTTTAAGCAGTTCAGCAATTGTTTTTCAGTATTTATCACAAACCGGAGAGATCAGAAGCGCATTGGGTATAATCACCAGTGGTGTTCTGCTGATGCAGGATATTCTTGTTGTGCCCATGATAGTAGCACTGAATTTTATGTCCGGAAGCAACATTTCTGTTTTTGAACTTATAAAAGTTTGTATCGGCGCCATTATTATCCTGTTGTTTTTAAGGGCCGCTGTTCAGAAAAAACTCTTCAAGATTCCAATGGGAAGGGAAATTGCGGCAGATCATGACCTCCAGGTCTTCATCGGTTTTTGTATTTGTTTTGGAATAGCATGGGTTAGCTCATGGTTTGGACTGTCACCTGCTTTTGGTGCTTTTGCCGCCGGAATTTTCATTGGGCAGGATAAGGCCATACGCTGGCTGGAAAAGTCATTAATTCCCTTTCGGGTATTTTTCATGGCTTTCTTTTTTCTTGCCGTTGGCCTTCAGTTAGACACTCGTTTTTTTGCGGATAACATTGGAACAATTCTCAAGGTAACATTTAGTGTGCTGTTAATCAATAGTGTAATCAATGCACTCTTATTCCGGTTTACAGGAAGCAGGTGGCGGGACAGCATTTACGGCGGAGCGTTGCTGTCGCAGATCGGAGAATTCAGCTTTGTTTTAATGACACTGGCCTCCTCGTTGAATCTTGTCGGGAAGTATACCAGCCAGCTTACCTTAGCGGTTATTACACTTACCATGCTTCTAACCACCGTATGGATTACCATTATTCAGAAACTCATATACCGATTGTCTGAAAAGCGGTCCGGACATAAATAAAAATCTCTGTTTTCGAAAGAAACAGAGATTTGAATATACTTATAATTTGAAACAATTATTTTATTGTGTTGACATTACCTTAAAATAATATTTTACTGTTATTGTCTTTTTATTTTTGCTGTGAACTTAAAAAATTGGAGCCGGAAAGCCGGAAAGAAAAAAAGAAAAAGATTTAATCGTTTTATTCAAACTGTTTTGAATATGGAATAAAAATATACGATTTGAATTTTTTATTTACTGATTTGCATACACGAAATAAAAGTTTAATTTTACTTTATTATATATTGCCTTCCCGCTTGTCAGCGAAAAATAATCCTTCCTAATTATTTTGACAAGTTGTTGGTCTAAGAAGGTGTTTTTTTGAAAACTCATTTTTCATCTGTATAAACTCATTATTCATGTATTCAATTATAAAATATATTTTGATGCTTTTTTTAGTATCATTAAGTTTAGTTTCCTGTAAACAAAAACAGAGCGACAAAATTAAAGTTGGTTTTTCGCAAGCCATGACAACCGACGATTGGCGCAAGCAAATGAACAGCTCTATAAAAATTGAAGCTTCACTGCATCCTGAAGTAGAACTAAAGATCAGTGATGCCAATAATAATATCGAAAAACAAATTGACGATATCGAAAGATTCATCTCTAATAAAGTAGATGTAATTATTGTATCTCCCATTCAATCAAAACCCTTAACGGCGGTAGTCGAAAAATCTATAAAGGCCGGAATCCCGGTTCTTGTTGTAGACCGTAAAATTAACAGTGAAAAATACACCGCTTATCTTGGAGCAGATAATATTGAAATAGGACGAATTGCGGCGCGCTATATTGCTTCACATAGTAAAGGCTCCGGCAACATTATCGAAATTACTGGTGCAAACGGTTCTTCGCCAGCTTATGAACGCAGTCTTGGATTTGGACAAGTACTAAAGGAGAACAAGCATATTAAAGTTGAAAATACAATTAATGGCGATTGGGAAGGAGAATCTGTAAAAGAGCCCTTAAAAGCAATTCTTCTACAGAATCCAAACATCGAATATATTTTTGCCCATAACGATCGTATGGCTCTAAGCGCCTGGGAAACAGCTAAAACGGTAGGACTTGAAAAGAAAATTAAATTTATTGGTGTAGATGGGTTGAATACCGTTAATGGCGGTATAGAATTGGTAAAAAGCGGCGTTTTAGACGGTACTATTTTATATCCGACAGGAGGAAATGAGGCATTAAAATTGGCTTTAAAAATGTACAATAAAGAACCCATTGCAAAAAACAATATTCTCAATACCATTGTAATCGATAAGAACAATGCTGAAATTATCGAAAATCAAATGGATAAAGTCGATCAGCAACAGGCCGTTATCGATTCGCAGCAAGGAGCCATAAAAGTGCAGGAAAAAGAATATGCTTCACAGAACAATCTGGTTCGATTGCTGAGTTTCTTTCTCGTAATTATTTTGAGTTTAACGATTTACAGTATTTATTCGACGATTTCTATTTCAAGAAAGAAAAAACAGCTCGAGAGAATCAATCAAACGGTACTTGATCAGAATAATGAAATTCAGGAAATGGCACAGATTGCCCAAAAAAGCAATGAGGCAAAACTGAATTTCTTTACCGGACTTTCGCATGAATTTAAAACGCCCATAACTTTGATTATGAGTTATGTAGAATCATTAATCGAAAATGAAAAAATTAAAGGAACAACGCTTGTCGATGAAGTAAAACTAATTCATAAAAACTCCAACAGATTACTTCGATTAATAAATCAATTGCTGGATTTTAGAAAAATTGAAGAGCAAAAATTTACGTTAAGAGCCTCAAATACTAAAATCTATGAGTTTACAAATGAAGTACTGACCAACTTTAAAGGTGAAGCTGCCCGCAGAAATATTGATTTTCAGTTGATCTGCAAAAATAAAAACCTGGAATTGTTTATCGATAGAGGATTGATGGATAAAGTGTATTTCAATTTGCTTTCTAATGCCTTTAAATTTACACCCGATAACGGAAAAATCACTATTTCGATTGTAGAAAATCAGGACAATACCGTTAAAATTAGTTTTAAAGATTCTGGAATTGGAATCCCCGAAAATGAATTGTCGAATGTTTTTAATCCGTTTTTCAGGGCTTCAAACAACAATAAAAACAGTTCAGGAATTGGACTGCATCTCTCTAAAGAATTTGTGCTTTTACATCACGGAACCATCGAATTAAAGTCCAAGCAAGGAAGTGAGTTTGTGATTACGCTATTAAAAGGATCCAGTCATTTACAGCCTTCTGAAATAATTAATAAAGTTGAAAATCTAAATGCAGCACCAAATTTAATAACAGATAATTTAGATATCGAAGCTGATTTAAATGAAGCAAATGCAATTTCTGAGTCAGAAAAACATACGCTTTTGATTATAGAAGATAATATCGATTTGGTAACATTTTTAAAAGCCAAATTATCGAACGAATATGCAGTTCATACTTCAGATGGAAGCGACGCTATTGAAAAAGCAATGGAAATTGTTCCCGACATTATCATTTGCGACATTAATCTCGTAGACAAGGACGGTTATGAAATTAGCAAGGAATTGAAAAAAGATTTGCGTTCGTCACATATTCCCATTATAATTTTAACCGCACAAAGTGATAAAGAATCTACTTTGAAAGGTTTGCAAAGCGGAGTAGATCAATATCTTACAAAACCCTTTAGTCTTTCTATTCTAAAACAATCTATTTCGGGTTTGCTTTTCAACAGAGAAAAACTACGTTATTATTACACCAATAATATCTATCGTATTGAGCCTGAGTCTAAATTTGGCAATCAGGAACAATCGTTTATTACTAAGATGAATGATATAATTACGAGAAATGTCGAAAATCCTAAATTTTCTGTTGAAGATTTAGCCGATAAATTGGGGGTTTCCCGAGTTCAGTTGTACCGAAAAGTAAAAGCCATTATCGGAATCAATATCAGCGATCATATTAATAATGTAAAATTGGAGAAAGCCTCTGAGCTTTTAAAGTCAAATGATATGAATATTTCTGAAATTGCATACGCCCTCGGATTCTCTTCTCCCAACTATTTTTCTACAGCTTTTAAGAATAAATTTGGAATTTCACCAAAGGAATACAAATCTTCCAATTAGGATTTGTTCAAAATTGATACAATAAACGTATCAATTTTGAACCTTATGTAACAAAATCGAAACTACATGGTTTTCGTAAATAAGTTTTAAATTACGTAAAGCCTTGTAAATAAAGCCTTTTCTGTTTAAATGTCAAACTATCAGTATTTATAGAATTAAATTGTAACATCATTAAAAATAAGTTGTTTTTTTTGCGGATATCTTAGCGATAAGTTTTTAATACATCTACAATGAACAAGATATTGATTTGGTCTGTTACTGCTGCACTGGCAGGTTTTCTATTCGGTTTTGACACCGTAGTTATTTCTGGAGCTGATAAACAATTACAGCTTCTTTGGCATTCTTCTGATGCTTTTCATGGATCTGTTGTTATGGCAATGGCACTTTGGGGAACTGTTGTAGGTGCTATTTTTGGAGGAATCCCAACTAATAAAATAGGTCGTAAAAAAACACTATTCTGGATCGGGATTCTATATTTCATTTCGGCTGTAGGTGCCGCTTTTGCAAATGATCCCTTTGTATTTGCCGCCTTCAGATTTATAGGAGGTTTAGGAGTTGGCGCTTCTACTATCGCCGCTCCCGCTTATGTTTCTGAAATTGCTCCGGCTGACAAACGCGGACGTCTGGTTGCTTTATACCAGTTTAATATTGTACTGGGAATTCTAATTGCCTTTATCTCAAACTACTTTTTAAAAGATATTGGAGAAAATGCATGGCGTTGGATGGTTGGAGTTCAGGCTATTCCATCTTTTATTTATATTCTTTTTATACTTACTATTCCGGAAAGTCCAAGATGGTTATTGTCTAAAAACCGTGATGAAGAAGCGCGTAAAGTACTTTTCAAAATTGATCCGACAGCAAATCTTACTGATATAATGGGCGATTCGCGAGAAAATGGAGTAACCAAACATGAAAATATCTTCATGAAAAAATACCGTTTTCCCTTAATACTGGCTTTTTTAATTGCATTTTTCAATCAGTTCTCGGGAATCAACGCTTTTTTATATTATGCGCCAAGAATTTTTGAAGAAGCAGGTTTAGGACAAAACACCGCTTTATTAAGCAGTATTGGCATCGGGATTACCAATCTTATCTTTACTTTAATCGGTGTAGCATTAATTGACAAATTAGGAAGAAAGTTGTTAATGTACATTGGTTCTGTAGGATACATAATTTCTTTAGGATTAGTTTCGGCTGCATTTTATTTCAATTGGGGAGGATTATCAGTACCTATTTTCCTTTTCTTGTTTATTGCTTCTCACGCCATTGGTCAGGGAGCCGTGATCTGGGTTTTTATCTCAGAAATTTTTCCAAATCACATTCGTGCATCCGGGCAGGCATTTGGGAGTTCAGTACACTGGGTTTTGGCGGCCATTATTCCCTCTTTAATTCCAATGTTGTTTTCAGAAATAGGTCCCGAAGTCGTATTCTTAATCTTTACACTGATGATGGTCCTGCAATTACTGTTTGTCATTTTTATAATGCCCGAAACCAAAGGAATATCCTTAGAAGTTTTAAGTGAAAATCTAACTAAAAAAAATATCAAAAACCATGAAATTAAAGAAACATCTACCGCTGACATTTTATAGTGCCGCTGTACTTTTAATAGCAGCTTGTAAACCGAATTCGGCGACAGCTCAAACAACAAAAGTAACCACAGTTTCAGCTTCTGTTGAAGAAAAAATGTACCGTCCTAATTTTCATTTTACACCCAAAAAAGGCTGGATGAACGACCCTAACGGCTTGTTTTATGCCAACGGAAATTATCATTTGTTCTACCAATATTATCCTGACGGAAATAAATGGGGGCCAATGCATTGGGGGCACGCCATTAGTAAGGATTTAATTAAATGGGAAGAACAGCCAATTGCAATTTATCCCGACAAAGACAAATATATTTTTTCAGGAAGTGCGGTTGTTGATACAAACAATAGTTCTGGTTTAGGAACGGGTAAAACAGCGCCAATTGTAGCTATTTATACGCTGCATGACATGACAAAAGAAAAAGAAAACAAAATTGATGTTGAGCAGCAGGATATTGCGTACTCGAACGACAACGGTTTTACATGGCAGAAATTTAAGGAAGGAAATCCGGTCATTAAAAATCCCGGAATTCGTGATTTCCGTGATCCAAAAGCGACTTGGGATGAAACCCATAAACAATGGATCATGGTTTTGGCAGCTCAGGATCGATCACAGTTTTATAAATCTAAAGATCTTAAAAACTGGGAATATTTATCTGATTTCGGAAAAAATATCGGCGCTCACGGAGGTGTTTGGGAATGTCCGGATTTCTTTGAAATAAAAGTAAAAGGAACCAATGAAACCAAATGGGTTTTAATTCAGAGTTTAAATCCGGGTGGAGCAAACGGAGGTTCGGGAACACAATATTTTATTGGAGATTTTGACGGAAAAACATTTACGATGGATGCTGATTTTGCTAAAAAAGTAGAACAGGAAAAAGCCGTTTGGATCGATTACGGAAAAGACAATTATGCCGGCGTAACCTGGAATAATGTTCCGGCTGCTGACGGGCGAAGATTATTTATAGGATGGATGTCCAATTGGAATTACGCGCAAGATGTGCCAACGAATGCCTGGAGAAGCGCTACCACAATTGCCCGTGAAATTCAATTAATCAAAAAAGGAAATGACTACAGTCTAGTTAGCAATCCGGTGAAAGAGATCAATAAATATGTTTCTAAAACCATCAAAGGAAAAAATATTAAAGGAAAAGGAAAACTTTCAATTCCGGAAGCAGGAAAAGTGGATCTAACTCAGGCGATTGTCAATTTTGATTTAAAAAACTTAAAACAGGACACCTACACTTTTACACTTTCAAACGCGGCAGGTGAATCTTTAGTTTTCGGATTAAATAATTCTGATCATTATTTATTTCTGGATCGTTCGAAAGCAGGAAAAAATGATTTCTCAGAAAAATTTGCTTCCACAATTACCAAAGCAGCTTTAGATGGAAATCAAAAAGATGGTGCTTTTAAAATCATTTTAGACAAAACATCTATTGAAATATTTTACAACAATGGCGAAAAAGTAATGACAGAAATCTTTTTTACAAACCAGCCACTTACTTCTCTGTTAGTTTCTTCAAACGAAGGAATTGAAATGAGTAACCTTGTGCTTAACCAATTAAATATAAACTAACTAAAAACCACTAACCTCATGAAAAGTAAAATTATTTATTTTCTATTTTTCTTCTTTCCAATGCTGATTGTAACAGCGCAGGAAAGCGGAATTAAAGGAACGGTAATTTCGTCAGATGACGGAATGCCGCTTCCGGGAGCAACCGTACTTATTTCGGGTACAAACACGAGTACAGTAACAGATTTTGATGGAAATTTTTCTTTCGGAAACATCAATCCAGATGCTGTAATTGTGGTGTCTTTTATCGGCTATGCACCGCAATCAATTCCTGTTAAAGGGCAAAATGCAATCAATATAACTTTAAAAGTAGACAACAACCAGCTAAATGAAGTGGTTGTCACAGGATATTCCAAACAAAAGAAAACAGATATTACCGGAGCGGTTGCGGTTGTAAACATGAAAGATGTTATGAAACAGCCGGAACCAAACCCAATTAAAGCGCTGCAGGGAAGGGTAGCGGGGGTAAAAGTTTCATCTGACGGATCTCCGAGTGGAGCAAATACAAAAGTGGTCATTCGTGGCGTTGGAACTTTAAACAACACAGATCCTTTGTATGTAATTGACGGAATGCCAACGAAATCCGGAATGCACGAATTGAACCCAAATGACATAGAATCTATTCAGGTTTTAAAAGATGCTTCTTCTGCGAGTATTTATGGTTCACGCGCCTCAAACGGAGTCATTATCATTACGACCAAAAAAGGAAAAGAAGGTAAAATGAGAATTAATTTCAGTACTTATACTTCACTTTCTGACTATTCGAACAAGCAGCAAGTATTAAATGCGAACCAGTTTGGTCAGGCTTTATGGCAGGCAAATATCAACGACGGATTAAATCCGAACAATAATAATTTACGTTACCAATTTGACTGGTCGGTAAATAACAACAAACCGCAGTTAAACAATATTTTAATTCCGGAATATTTAGATGCTGCCAAAACGCTGAAATCATCCGATACAAACTGGTATGATGAAATTTCGCAAACCGGAATCGCTAACTCTTACGATTTATCGGTTTCAAACGCATCAGACAAAGGGAATTACGTTTTTTCTTTGGGATATTATGGAAATGAAGGAATTGTAAAAACAACTGATTTTGAAAGAATCTCAGCCCGTATGAACAGTTCTTATAAATATTTTGACGGTAAGCTGGTTGTCGGAGAAAACTTTTCCATGACCCGTACCAACGAAGTTACAGATCCCGGAGTTTTAGACCCTGCGCTGCGTGCTTTGCCTATTATTCCGGTTCGCACTGTTGACGGAAAAGGCTGGGGAGGACCAGTGGGCGGAATGAACGACAGACAAAATCCGGTTCGACTTTTAGAATATAACAAAGACAATAAATACGATTATTTACGTCTTTTCGGAAATATGTATGCTGATCTGGAAATCATTAAAAACCTTCATATCAAGAGTAGTTTTGGTATCGATTACGGGTTTTATAAAAAACGTACTTTACAAAGAAGTTACCAATCCGGTTATTTACAAAATGACCAGACATCGGTTACTATAGACCAGTCTGTTAGTGATAAATGGACCTGGACAAACACAGCCATTTACAGTTTAAATTTCGGAAAAAGCAATCTGAATTTAATGGCAGGAACCGAGATGTACAAAGATACGTATGACACCACGACCTTGCGTAAAAACGACTTTTTGATTGAAACGCCAGATTATATGTATCCGGATGCAGGAACAGGAGAATCGTTTACAAGCGGAACTTCAACTGTATATTCTTTGCTTTCTTATTTTGGAAAAGCAGATTATGAATTTGATAATCGTTATTTGCTTTCGGCTACAATTCGTCGCGATGGTTCGTCGCGTTTTGGTAAAAACAATCAATTCGGAACCTTTCCGGCAGTTTCGGCAGGCTGGAGAATCAGCAATGAAAATTTCATTAAAAATAATGTACCCGTTTTTTCTGATTTAAAATTAAGAGCAGGATGGGGGCAAACCGGAAATCAGGAAATTAGCAATACAGCTGTTTACAGTTTGTATCTGGCTAGTTATGCAGGAGGAAGTCCAACCTGGGCGACGTCTTACGGAACAGCTTATGACATAGCAGGGAACGGAAACGGATTGCTTCCGTCAGGTTTTATTGCAACGCAATCCGGAAATGATGATTTAAAATGGGAAACCACTACACAAACCAACATTGGTTTAGACTTTGGGTTATTCAACCAAAAATTAAGTGGTTCTGTTGATTATTACATCAAAAAAACAGAAGATATTTTGGTTTTACCACCTTATTTAGGCGTAATTGGCGAAGGCGGAAATCGCTGGGTTAACGGTGCTTCGATGGAAAATGAAGGATGGGAAGTTTCTTTAGGATATCACGATGAAACAGCCTTCGGATTAAAATATGACATTTCGGCAAACGTTTCTGCAAACAAAAACAAGATTACCCAATTGCCGGATGAAGTTAGAAATAATTATGGCGGAGACGGATTAAATGATAATATTTTGGGCCGTCCGATAAACTCTATGTACGGTTATGTTACTGACGGATTGTTTAAAACTCAGGACGAAGTAAACAACTCGGCGCTACAGGAAGGAAAAGGGCTGGGAAGAATTCGTTACAAAGATTTAAACGGCGACGGAAGCATTACCGATAAAGATCGTACGTGGATTGGTAATCCGAATCCGGGATTGACTTACGGATTTAATTTAGGTTTAGGCTATAAAAATTGGGATTTCACCACTTTCTGGGAAGGAGCAAGTGATGTTGATGTGATTAACAATACCAAATACCAAACCGATTTTTGGAGTGTAGACGACGTAGGTTCAAACAAAGGAACGCGTTTATTAAATGCCTGGTCTGTAGACAATCCAAATTCGACTATTCCGGCTTTAACTACGGTTGATAGAAATGCAGAATCAAGATTTTCAACTTATTACGTAGAAAACGGAAACTATCTTAAACTTAGAGTTTTACAATTTGGCTACAGCCTGCCAAAAGATTTATTGAAAAAAATGAATTTCGACAGCTTTAGATTCTATATCAGCGGACAAAATTTATTGATTCTTGATGCCAAAAGTTTCACAGGTGTAGATCCTGAAAATCCAGGATTTGGATATCCGCAGCCAAGAACGTTTACGGCGGGTCTTAATTTTACTTTATAATAAAGATTAAATCAAAAAACATGAAAAAAATACTATATATAACAGGGTTTTTAGTGATGGGAATATTTGCTTCCTGCTCTGATTTTCTGGAAGAAGCTCCTCGCGGCGTATTATCTGAAGATGATATTGTAACGCCGGAATCAGTAGAAGGATTTATGAACGCGGCGTACGCACAATTAGGAAATGATCATTATGATTCGCCGTATAGTTTGTGGCCGTTTGGAAATGTTCGCTCTGATGATGCCTACAAAGGCGGAAGCGGAACTAATGACATTCAGGATTTTCACTTTTTTGAAGTTTCGAATAATATCAGACCTGATTTTGGCGAATTAGATAATTTCTGGTACATTAGTTATGTGGGAGTTTCAAGAGCCAACAAAGCTTTGAAGGCATTAGAACAAATTTCTGAAGCAGATTATCCGCTAAAGAAAACACGTATGGCCGAGATGCGTTTTTTAAGAGGACATTTTTATTTTATGCTGAAAATTATGTTCAGAAATGTTCCTTACATCACACAAGATATTGCAATTGAAGATTATAAAACAATCTCAAACAAAGCACTTTCAAACGAAGAACTTTGGAATAAAATAGCAGAAGATTTTCAGGCTGCCGCCGAAGCTTTACCGGAAACACAGCCACAAGTGGGTCGTGCGACTCAAAAAGCAGCATTCGCATATTTGGCAAAAACACGTTTATATCAGGCTTACACGCAGGATGAAACGTATAAAGTTACAGGAATCAATCAACAGCATTTGCAGGAAGTAATTGCAGCCACAGATAAGGTAATTGGGAAAGCAAGTTTAGAGCCCGATTTTGCGAATAACTTTTTGCCGGGAACTTTTGAAAACGGAGCTGAATCCATTTTCTCCATTCAATTCTCAGACAATGACGGAACTTTATACGGAAGATTAAATTTTTCAGATGTTTTGTCAACGCCTCAGGGTTTAGGATGCTGTGATTTTCATAAACCAAGTCAAAATTTAGTCAATGCTTTTAAAACAGGAGCAAATGGTTTGCCTCAAATGGATACGTATAACAATCAGGATTTTGATTATAAAAATATCGACGGTAATACGGTAGATCCAAGATTGTACCATACCGTTGCCATGCCGGGTCTGCCTTATAAATACGATCCTGAATTTTTATATGTGGAGGCTTGGGTAAGATCTCCGGGAACGTACGGATATTTTGCTTCCTTAAAAGAAAACGTGGCGCCAAGCTGCAGCTGCGTCGTGAACATTGATCCGTTTTACGGAAATTCTAAAAACAGAATCCAGATTCGTTATGCCGATGTGATTTTAATGCGTGCCGAAGCTTTGATTGAATTAGGAAGACAAGCCGAAGCTTTACCATTAATCAATCAAATTAGAGAAAGAGCCGCTCAAAGTACAGGACGACTTCCTTATGTACACAACTTTAAAATCAATACGTATGTAGACGGAGTAAACTGCAACTGGACACAGGATTTTGCCCGTAAAGCCATGCGTTTCGAGCGCCGTTTAGAATTGGCAATGGAAGGAAGCCGTTTCTTCGATTTAGTGCGCTGGGGTGTTACAGATCAGGTGCTGAATGATTTTTATGCAGGCGAAAAAACAAAACACACCTATTATCAGGATGCCTTTTTTGATGCAAGTAAAGAAGAGTATTGCCCAATTCCGTTGAAACAAATTAATTTCAGCCAGGGAGTGTACAAACAAAATCCGGGTTATTAATTGCTGTTTTAGAATTTAATGATAAATGAAGAATAGCTAAGGAGAAAGAAGTTCCGTTTGCATGATTTTTTACACATGCGAACGGAATAACATTAATAATAAATATTTTTAGAATGAACAACGGAAAAAACCTTAAGGCGGTTGCCTTTGGAGAGGTGCTTTGGGATGTTTTTGCCAATGAAAAAAAAATTGGCGGTGCACCATTAAATGTGGCTTTGCGAATGAAAACATTTGGTTGCGAGGTAGCCATGATTAGCTGCGTAGGAAATGATGAAGATGGTGAGGCAATCATCAGTGAGGTAAAAAACCTTGGACTTGAAACGGATACTATTAGTAAATCAGAAGATTTTCCGACTGGCTTAGTAAACGTAACATTAAATGAACGCGGATCTGCAAGTTATGAAATCACATATCCATCGGCATGGGATAAAATTGTTTTGAATGAATCTGGAAAAAAAATAGCGTTTGATGCCGATGTTTTAATTTACGGAAGTTTGGTTTGCAGGGATGAGATATCAGGAAAATCTTTGGAAGAACTGCTTCAGACGCAAGCCTATAAGGTTTTTGATGTTAATTTGAGAAAGCCTCATTATTCATATGAAATGTTAGAAAAATTAATGCACTTAGCTGATTTTATTAAATTTAATGATGAGGAATTGCTGGAAATAGCAGAGGCTATGCATTCGCCCTATGGAGGTCTGGAAGAGAATATGAACTTTATTGCAGAAAAGACCAACACAAAAGCGATGTGCGTAACAAGAGGAAAGCACGGTGCATTGTTAATGTGGGAAGGTCAGCTCTATGAAAATGGAGGTTATCCGGTAAAAGTTGCTGATACAGTAGGAGCAGGCGATTCGTTTTTGGCAGCTTTAATTACCTCTGTAGTGAACGGAAAAAATCCGCAAACCGCTATTGATTTTGCCTGCGCAGTGGGGGCTTTGGTTGCAGAAGCACCAGGTGCCAATCCTGAGATTTCTAATTCCAGAATTGAAGATTTAATGTCTGGAATTAAAATTTAATTTAAACAAGAGTCATAGTATTCGGTTAATGAGTACTTATGTTTTTTTTGAAGTTAAGCCCGATATTTTTTGGTATCGGGCTTTTTCTTATAAAAGAGTAAAGGATTTTTAATTTTAAATTTTTCCAGGAATGGGAGGAAAGTATATTTGTTTCATTATTTTTCAGTTTCTTTACAAGTATGCTTATGGTGTTTTTACCCATGTTTAAAAAATCTATATTATGCAGATACTTCCATCACCGGAGCTCCGGGCATTTATAAAACATTACCTTTTTATAAGTAGTGTTGCGCCGTTAGCAAACGTTTTACGAATATTTGGCGATGGTAATACAGGTATAGTTTTTTGCCTTGGGCCTACACTTCTGTCTACCGATCAGGATATATTGCCCAAAACATTTGTGTATGGACAGATTACCGATCATAAAACTTTAAGTGCCAATGGAACTATTTTACTTTGTATTGTAGTTTTTCATCCATTCGGGATGAACGGTTTACTTGGTATTCAGGGAACGCAGCTAAAGAATATTCTGGTCGATTCTCAGGATGTATTAGGGGCAGAGGTACATGAACTTCAGGAAAAGCTTCAGGAGTCAGAAAGCACAGAAATAATGGCAAACCTTCTTGATAATTTTTTCAGGAACAAAAAATCAATCAATGTATCGCTTTTTCCTATGGTGTCCTCGGCAACACAATGGATGCTCAGGCGTAAAGGAGTTTTCACAGCAGCAGAACTTATTAACTATACCGGCTGGCAGCAACGCTCACTCGAACGGGCTTTTAATGATGCTGTCGGGCTTAGTCCGAAAAAGCTGGGAGGCATCATAAAGCTGCATCATTTTCTTGGTGCAATTCGTAACGTAAAAGCTAAAGGAGAATTCACCTCTTTGGTGTACGATGCAGGCTACTATGACCAGGCACATCTTATACGTGAATTCAAAAGCATTACCGGACTTACACCGGGATCGTACCACAAAATTGAAAATCAACTGGCAGTTAATGTAGTGCTCTTTCCTGACGAAAATATACAATTACAGGTGAAAACAGATCTGTAAGTTTGTCAAAAAAAGATATGGAAGATATAAAAATTGCAACAGCACAATTTGAAAATAAAAGTGGTGATAAAGCATATAATCTACAGCAAATTGCGACATTGTCGACACGTGCCGCCAGCGAAGGGGCTAAAATTATAGTTTTTCACGAATGTTCGATTACCGGTTATACATTTGCCAGGAATCTCAGCAAAGAAGAAATGCTGGATATCGCAGAATACCTTCCTGAAAGCCAGAGTGTGGAAATACTGAGACAAATTGCTGCAAAAAATGAGATTGCAATTTGTGCAGGATTATTTGAAAAGGATGAGAATGACAATTTGTTTAAAGCGTATATATGCGTAGATCAGTCAGGAATAGTGGGTAAATTCAGAAAGCTGCATCCTTTTATTAATCCGTATATCACACCGGGTACTGAATACTGTGTTTTTACCCTTTGGGGATGGAAATTTGGTATATTGATTTGCTACGATAATAACATTATCGAAAATGTACGGGCCACAAAGTTATTGGGAGCGGATATTTTACTAATGCCACATGTAACGATGTGTACTCCTTCTCCAAGACCGGGTGCCGGATTTGTTGATCCTCAACTTTGGTATAACAAGGAGCAGGAAAGCGAACAGCTTTGTTTAGAATTCAATGGATTGAAAGGAAGGGAATGGCTTATGAGATGGCTGCCTGCAAGAGCATACGATAATGCGATGTATTGTGTTTTTTCAAATCCAATAGGTATGGATGATGACCAGCTCAAAAACGGTTGCTCTATGATTGTGGACCCATTCGGAGCTATTGTGGCAGAATGTACGGTGCTGGGTGCTGATATAGCAATTGCTCTTATCACATCTGATAAACTTGAGGCAGCTGGTGGCAGCAGGTATATTAAAGCCAGAAGGCCTGAACTTTACAAAGATATTATCGGAGCACCACATAGTTCTGAACAGAAAGTAGCATGGCTAAGTGACGGATCTAAATAATTCTGTGGCACATTTTGCTGACAACTAAATGTGCCACAATTTTGTATATTTTAAAAATAAAAGCACTCCGGAGAAACAATAATATCTAATGATTTACAACAAAATTAGCATAATTACTTTATTAATTTTTCAGCATCATTCAATCTTTGTGCTACATTATCCCAATTTATAATATTAAACAAAGCATCAACAAAATCAGTACGTTTGTTTTTGTATTTCAGATAATAGGCGTGTTCCCAAACATCAATTACCAAAATCGGAATTGCTCCCCATTGTGTTAGTTTTTCATGATTTTCACATTGTAAAACGACAAGGCTGTCGCTATAAGGCTGATAGGCTAAAATTCCCCAGCCATTGCCATCGACATTCTTTGAGGTAGCTGCAATTAAAACTTTTAGTTTATCGAAACTGCCAAAGTTTTTTTCAATACGCTTTAAAAGATTACCAGTTGGCAAATTACTTTTATTGGTTAGGTTCGTCCAAAAAATGGAATGCAATATATGCGAAGAAAAATGGTACGATAATTTTTTTGTCCAAAAATCAACAGTTTCCAAATTGTTTTCATCCAAAGCTTTCCGTATCATCTGTAAATCTTTATTGGCACCTTTTACGGCACCGCCATGATGAAAAGTATAATGCAGGTGAAGCGTTTCTGAATCCATGTAAGGTTCCAGGAAATTTTCATTATAGGGAAGTGTCTGCTGAATATAATTACCATTAGCATCTACTAATTTATCAATATTGTTATCAGCTAAATTTTTTGAAAAAGCATTGGTTGTTGGAAGCACCAGTGCAGCACCAAAGAGTGTACCTGATTTTAAAAAGTCTTTTCTGTTCATAGTATTACTGATTTTATGATAATACCTAAAATAGCAGCTATAAGAATAATATAAGGCTCCTGAATTTTCTTTATATATATCAAAGCAAAAATACTTAAAAAAGCTATAAGTAAAGTTGGAATATCAATAATGCTTCTTTTTGCTATTACGATCACTGATCCAACTAATGCGCCTACAACTGCCGCAGTAATACCATCTACAAATGCTTTGACTGGTTTATTTTGTGCAATTTTTTTAAATGACGGTGCCATTGCAATTGTAAAAATGTAGCAAGGCAAAAATGTTGCAAGTGCGGCCACTAATGCTCCAAGGAACCCATTAACGAGATAACCAATAAACCCAACTGTTATCACAACAGGCCCCGGAGTAATCATAGCTACAGCAACAGAATCCAGAAATTGCTGCTCAGTCAGCCACTGGTTTTCAACCACCACACCTGAATGAAGGAACGGAACGATTGCCAGCCCGCTTCCAAAAACAAAAGCTCCTGCTTTAGTAAAGAAAACTGCAATTTTCGTGAGCGTTGTGCTTTCATAATTCCAAAAAGCAACCTGCAATAAAACTATTGAATTTACAGTTTTTCCATTCCACCATTTAGGCGGTGCTTTAACAATCATATATAAAATTCCTGCGGCTATAAATAATAAAACCTGCTCTTGTTCAGTCAGAAATGTGATGATTACCGCCAGAAAGAAAAATAGCCATAACAGCCATTTTGATTTAAAGGATTCGATATTAAATTTACCAATGGATTTTAACGTAAGCTTATAGGAACTCAAGGCAATAATTCCAATAACAGCAGCTCCTACACCATAGAAAACGGCTTGTATCCATGATAATCCCCCATATATTTTATATACGATTCCCAATAAAACTACCATTATAAAAGAAGGCATTACAAAAGCAAATCCCACCAAAGTAGCGCCAAGAATTCGATAATGCACAAATCCAAGATAGATTCCCAATTGCGCTGCTAAGGGACCGGGGGCTAATTGTGCCAGTGCCAAACCTTCCTTGTATTCTTCTTCTGAAATCCATTTTCTGTCTTCTACAAGATCTTTGTGCATATAACCCACCAACGCAACCGGACCACCAAAGCCAATCGTGCCTAATTTTAAGAAATAAAGCACCAGCGATCTTAAACTGTATTTTTTATTTTGTTCCATTATACGATTTTTTAAAAAGCAATTCCAAATTGTAAACCAACAGTAAATGTTGCAGGATGATCGTTTCCAAAACGAACAGGTAGAGGCATAGCTAAGAAATAGCTGCTGTTTTTGTTTTTTATTACAGTTTTGTTGATCACGGGCGTAAAGCCATATCTACCTCCGCTTTCAAAAGCCATTCTTCCGGCAAATGTGTAGCCTTTTCCCAAAGCAACCAGAACGCCGGGATGAAAAACTATATTTGTCACTTTGTCACTGGCGCCCTGAACCTTAATGTTTGGAACAACCTCAAAAGAGAAACCTATTTTGGAACTTTTCCAGATATTTATTCCAGTTGGAAAACCTACTGCATAATAATCCCTGAAATTTAAATTGGTCTGCTCACTAGAAGTCGTAACTATGGGATGATAAATTCCAAAATATCCCGTAATTTTAGGATAGGTTTCCTGAGAAAAAGCTGGTTTGCTTAAAAAAAGCAATACTAAAAGTACAATATGTTTCATTACAATGGTATAGTTTGTTTTCAGGGAACAAAACTATATATACTAAATCCATAGAAATAGAAGGTTGTTTACTTTTTTGTATCTGAATTACTTTTTTGTGTTTTTTACGGATTGAAGATGAATTTTAATTTTTTGTGGAAAATTAACGGGCAGTTCCGGGTATAGGAATTACACAAAATATAATCTCATTAAGAAATTTTGCACTCGTTATAAATTAATAAAATGTAATAATAAATGATAAATATGTAAAAATCAAAAAGTTATTCGTGTTATGTTTGATATATTTAAATTGGAAATCATGAGATTTGGTATCAATGGAGTGTCAGCAGTTAATCAATCAGCACATAATTATGGTTTACGCAGGTTATTTATTAAGCAATTAAGAGAAATGATATGGGCTGAGCGAGCATTTACGAAAACAATTCCAAAAATAGTAGACAATATAGCTTCGCCAAATTTAATCGCTATTTTGAAGGATCATGCGCAGACTACCAGTCAACAGATTAAAAGACTGGAAAGCGGCTTTGAACTTATTGGCGTAAGCACCCGCGGTAAAAAATGTATCGTGCTTGAAGCTCTTATCAAGGAATGTAAAAATACATTGAAGCACACAGAACATGGTCCTGTACGAGATGCGGCAATCATTGCCGTGGTTCAGAAAATTGAACATTATGCAATGGCAGCCTATGGAACGCTTACTTTTTTTGGTAAGGCATTGGGGGAAAATGCTTTGGCTGATGCACTTAACCAAATACTCATTGAGGAAAAAGAAGCGGATGCTTTCTTGTCTGAAGCAGCTTATAAGACAATAAATTTTGATGCAGCGTTTGATGAGAAAAAATTTCTTGCATCTCATTATTATCGGGGAAATACGCCAAAATTTTAATGCATTCTATTGCATTTTACTATAAAAATTAAATATAATTGACATAATATGAAAACATACAAAATAGGAATAATTGGTTATGGAGGTTTTGGAAAATTTTTGCACCATTGGTGGAGTCAGCTTGAAAATGTAGAAGTAGTAGCTATTGCCGATTCTGGTAAGCACTCTCATACTAATGTTGAGTCTATTAAATTATATCACAATTGGAAAGATCTGATAAGTGATGCAGAAATAGATATTGTAAGTATCGTAACTCCACCAAGCCTGCATGCAGAAATGGCTTGTGCAGCCATGAAATCAGGAAAACATGTATTGCTGGAAAAGCCTGCAGCTATAACCAAAGAAGATGCCCTGAAAATTTTAGAAACTCAAAAGGAGACCGGGATGATTATTACAGTTAATCATATGATTAGGTATAATCCCATAATTCAAAGTTTAATTCAGTTGGGGCACAGCGGTTCCCTTGGAAGGCTTAGACATGTAGTTGTAAATAATTATGCACAGGATGCAGCCTTGCCTTCAGATCATTGGTTTTGGAAAGAAGACGTGTCTGGTGGGATTTTTATCGAGCACGGGGTTCATTTTTTCGATATTGTTAATGCAATAAGCGACCAGAAATTTAGTAAAGTATATGGAGTCTCCAATCATCGTAATGAAATACAACGGGATAGGGTCTCAGCAATGGTGTTGTACAATGAAGGGCTGATTGCCAGTTATTATCATGCTTTTTCTGGTCCCGGTTTTTTTGAGCAAACTACTATAAGCCTGGCATATGATCTGGCAAGAATAAAAGTTGAAGGCTGGATGCCTCTAAAGGGTACGATAACAGCAATGGTAAATGAAACAATAAAAGAACAGCTAAAAGATATTCCTGGCTGGACCATAAATGAGTCTCAGGAACTTGACAGAATCGGTGATAATTCAAGACCGGAAGGGTGGGGTTCAGATCCGTCAATTATTGCTCCAAAAGAGTTGACGTACTGCGGAGGTATTGCGTATGATGTTAATGAAATGATATCAGGAACTTTTCAACTTTCTGAAACAAAAGGTGAGGTATATGGCAAATGTGTACAATCGATTCTGATTGATGTGATAAAAAAAATAGAAAACAGGGATCACAAATTAGCAGTCACTTTTGAGGATGCTTTCGAAGCGGTAATGATTGCTATTTTAACATCTGATAAAGAATAAATACTACGTTTAAGCTTTCTGCCGTTATTAAGGTAGAAATTAATTAAAAACTAATATAAATTTGATTTTGTTTAATGAAATATTATATTTGTTAGACATTTTGTTTATTTCATTAGTTGGCGTAATGTTATTTAAATGGAAAAATATATAATATTGATCGAATGCGAAGAGGAGTGTATAGATTTACAATGCGAATTCTCTCGTGTTGACAGTTTATATGTAGTTAAAATTAGTAATCCATTTGATTCAGATTTTTTTATCACAGGAGATCATGAGCGGCACAGTTATACTGAAGCCGCCAAATATATCCTTGACAGAGGCAGGGTCATTTCAATTATACCAATCGTTCAGAAACACACAATTAATTTTTTCCGTACCTACATCAGAATTGAAGAAATCAATAGGCATTTAGCCAAAATGAAAGGAAACCTTTAACTTCAATTTTAATCATAATCTACCTTTAGCAGAAATGTCGCGTAGGCATATAAATATTTATTCTTGTACCGGCGTTGATTTTGCTCGACGCTTTTATAAATCCGCGATGGTCATCAACTATTTTTTTTGCCAGCGTTAATCCCAAGCCGCTGCCACTGTATTGATTGTTATTATGAAGCCTGTAAAAAGGATCAAAAATTCGGGTTTCGTATTGTTTATCAAAACCGATTCCGTTATCGCTAATACAAATTTTTATGAAATCCATTTCGGGATTTCCGCCAAGCTCCTTAATTTCCTCAACTGAAGGCGCTGTGGTCTCAATATTTATTTCGGGTACGATATCTTCTTTCGTATATTTTATAGAATTGTCTATTATATTGTTAAACAGCTGCTCTATTTGATGTGGAATAGCTTCTACATTAGGCAATGAGGTAATTTTTATTACAGCTTTTTTTTGCTTTTTATTTTTCTTAAGATCGTTCAGGTTCTTTTTTACTATCAAATTTAAATCTGTTTTTTTATATTTTTTTTCTAAAAAGCTAATTTTCGAATATTGTATTAAATCTGCTATAAGCTGTCTCATATTATCTACCGTAAATAATATTCGCTCAAGATTGTGTCTGCCGGTTTCGCTTAAGTTTTTTTCGTTTTCAAAAAGCCTTGTGCCAAACATTCGAATTTTGTCTAAAGGATCCTGCATATTATTACTGGCAGCAGAGGCAAAAGTCTGTAGGAGATTGTTGTATTTTTGCAATTCCATATTTTTTGATTCTAATAAATCATTAGCCGCTGCTATTTCTGTAATATCATCCATAGCCAGAAGTATCAGACCCGAAGGTTTGCTGTCTAAAATTTGACAGGCATTAAGATGAATGATTTTTTTTCCAATATGTTCGCATACTGTTTCTACCTTAAAGTTTTTAATATTCTGTTGATCTTCCTGCATTTTAAGCATTTGCTCTTTTAACTGAGGAACATCCCATTGACAGCTGCCTATCGCAAAAAAGTCAAAGCCTTCTGTTTGATTCTCTGTTGTTTTAAAATAATTATAAAATGCAGGATTTGCACTTTTAATTATAAAGTTTTTATCAATAATCAGCAGCGGTTCACTAATAGTGTTAATAATAGATTCGGCATAATTTCCCATTGCTATCAACTGGAGTTGGCGGTCCAGCAATTCATCATTAAAAACCGTTAACTCTCCGTTTTTGGACTGAAGCTCTTTGGTCAAAGCTTCAAGCTCTTCATTCATTGCCTGAAGTTCTTCACTGCTGCTCAATAATTCTTCATTAGTTGTTTGAAGTTCTTCCAGGGCCAACTGCTGATCTTCTGTTACTAATTTTATATCTGCCCGAACTTGTAATAATTCAGTTTCAAGCTCTTTAATTTTATTCAGGGAGAAATCCTTTTCATTTAATTCGGTTTCGTTTTCAACAATTGCTTTTCTATTAAAAATAATCAGCAAATAATCGGTTTGATTGCCAATGAGCTGTATTTCAAATGAAACCAAATACGGAAGTACAGCTTCATTTACTTTAATATTTTCTTTTTGAATTCCGATCTTATCATTTTTTACTTTTATTATGGCATTGTGCAATTCAAAACTGAT
>Ga0307410_10000024_pt1 | contig 59872 bp, 60 predicted proteins | sample 322Ometagenome_3_FD_203707 | JGI IMG/M metagenome (GOLD analysis project Ga0307410, IMG submission 203707) | Maize rhizosphere microbial communities from greenhouse at UC Davis, California, United States - 322HYB-O-3 | ecosystem: Host-associated > Plants > Roots > Rhizosphere > Soil | place... | reverse complement strand
TATTTTTTTTTAACTTTTTTTGTAACGTTTCCATACATTTGGTCTCTTACTATAAAACTGAAAACCAAAGAACCATGATTAAAAAGTTTATTTACCTCGAATGGAAAGCCTTTACCAGATCGGCATCATTTGGAACAAACCTGGCTATGAAAATTTTAATAGGTTTTGTGATGATGTATCTTTCGATAGTTTTTATTGCAATGGGAGTAGGAGCATTTTATTTTCTAAAAAAAATGAATATGGAGCCGCTCATCACAGTCAACAGATTTCTGATTTATTATTTTTTATCAGATTTGGTGATTCGGTTGCTGATGCAGGCAATTCCTGTTTTAAATATAAAACCGTTGTTGGTTTTGCCTTTCAAAAAACCAACAATTGTTCATTTCTCGCTTGGCAAAACAGCCTTATCTTTCTTTAATTGGGTTCATGTCTTTTTCTTTTTTCCTTTTTCTGTAGTTTTACTTATAGAAGGCTATGATAGTATTAGTGTTGTCTTGTGGCTTGTGGCTGCTTTTTCATTCGTTTATATCAACAATTTTCTAAATATAATTTTGAGTAATATTGACAAATTGTTTGTAGTTTTCATCGGGTTAATCCTGGCTTTGGGAGCGGCACAATATTATAAAGTTTTTGATGTAACCACTTTTACAACACCTTTATTTGAAGGGTTTTATGACAAAAAATGGATGTTTCTTATTCCCGTCCTGGTCTTGATCGGGTTGTATGTTTTTACATTCAACTATTTCAAAAAGAATCTGTATCTGGATGCCGGGCTTTCTAAAAAAGAAGATATTGCTACAACAGAAAATCTTTCGTGGTTAAACCAGTTTGGAACTTTGGGAACATTTCTCAAAAACGATATTAAACTAATTAAGAGAAATAAGAGATCGAAAATGACCATATTAATGAGCGTGATTTTTTTGTTTTACGGATTTTTATTTTTTTCCGGTGGTATAGAAACATATGACAACCCTACCATGCATATTTTTGCAGGCATATTTGTTTCTGGAGGATTTCTATTTACTTTCGGACAGTTTGTACCAAGTTGGGACAGTTCTTATTACCAGCTTATGATGACTCAAAACATCCCATACAGAGGATATATTACTTCAAAATGGTGGCTGATAGTTATTGCGACCGTTATATCTACAATCGCTGCATCCTTTTACATTTATTTTGGATTGCATTATTATATCATAATTGTTGTTGGTGCGATTTATAATATTGGCGTCAATTCACATCTTGTGCTTTTGGGCGGTGCATTCACAAAAACACCAATTGATTTATCATCTACCAGCGGCGCTTTTGGCGATAAAAAAGCTTTTAATATAAATGTAATGCTACTCACGATTCCTAAGTTGTTGGTGCCTATAATTTTATATTGGATTGGTTTTAAAATTAACGGTCCAAATCTTGGTTTGGCCTTTGTTGCTTTGGCAGGAGTTACAGGTTTTGTTTTAAGAAACAAAGTCTTTTCATTAATAGAAAAAAGATATAAAGTAGAAAAATACAGTACGATAAGTGCTTATAAACAAAAGAATTAATTAGAAAATGCGCCAATTTGATAATGGGATAATTTCTATCAGATTGAAATCAAATATCAAAAATAAAGAATGATTTTTTAATCTAAAGTCACCAATCTAAAATCTAAAATACCATGATACAAGTAAACAAGCTTTCAAAAAAATATAATGATATAACAGTTTTAAATATTGATACTCTTGAGATCCCAAAAGGGCAAAGTTTTGGATTGGTTGGAAATAACGGCGCAGGAAAAACAACTTTTTTCAGCTTGCTTTTAGATTTGATCCAGCCTTCTACAGGAAGTATAAAAAACAATGATATTCAAGTAAATACAAGTGAAAACTGGAAATCTTTTACTGGCTCTTTCTTAGATGAAAGTTTTCTTATCGGATATTTAACCCCAGAAGAATATTTTTATTTTATCGGCGATTTACGTAATCAAAACAAAGCTGATATTGATACTTTACTGGCAAAACATGAAGAATTTTTTAATGGAGAAATTTTGAAAAACAAAAAATATCTAAGAGATCTCTCCAAAGGGAACCAAAAAAAAGTAGGTATAATTGCCGCACTTATTGGTAATCCCGAAGTGATTATTCTAGATGAGCCATTTGCAAACCTGGATCCGACAACAGTTAGCCGACTAAAAAAAATTATCAAAGAACTAGCTGAAGATCCTAATGTTACGGTTCTCGTTTCAAGCCATGATTTGCAGCACACAGTTGAGGTTTGTGACCGAATTGTTGCGCTTAACAAAGGAGAAATTGTAAAAGATATTCAGACATCAAAAGAAACGCTGCAGGAACTCGAATTGTTTTTTTCCGTTTAAGTTTATATATTACAAAAAGAAGCGTAATTTTACAAGTCATTATACTAAAATTCTTATTTTGCAGTTAAATGACTTAAACTCTTTCTATTGAAAAAGATTACTCTAAAATATGGTTTTTTCTTTGTGTTTTTATTCCTTTTGATAGCTTGTTCTACCAAAAAAAACACATTTTTGTCACGTAATTCACATGCGTTAAGTACGAAGTATAATATTTTGTATAATGGCGGTATTGGGTTAGAGAAAGGTTTACAGTCTATTCAGGGTAATGATCAGGATAATTTCTGGAAAACATTACCCATTGAGAAAATGCAGTTCGATGAAAGTTTTCCTGACGAAAACAAAGCAAAAAACCCCGATTTTGAAAAGGCGGAAACAAAAGCCACAAAAGCCATTCAGAAACACTCCATGAATATTGGCGGAAGAGAAAAAAACTATCAGATAGACGAAGCGTATTTAATGCTCGGAAAAGCCAGATATTATGATCAGCGTTTTATTCCGGCTCTCGAAGCATTTAATTATATTTTATACAAATACCCAAACAGCAGTAATATATATACAGCAAAAATCTGGCGCGAAAAAACCAATATGCGTTTAGGAAATGATGGTATTGTTGTAAAAAACATCAACCTTTTATTAAAAAAGACAGACTTAGACAAACAAACTTTTTCTGACGCAAATGCCTTGCTGTCTGAAGCTTTTATAAATTTAGAAGAAAAAGACAGTGCAGTTGCTAAGCTCAGAATTGCCGAAGAGTTTAGTCGTGTAAACGAAGACAAAGCCCGATACCGTTTTATTCTGGGGCAAATGTATCAGGAACAAGGAAAAAAAGACAGCGCAATTTATTTTTATGACGGAGTTATAGATATGAATCGAAAAGCCGATCGAAAATATATGATGCACGCTTACGCGAAAAAAGCCCAGTTGTATGATTATGAAAATGGCAATGATACTATATTTTTAAAAACGTATAACAAACTGACTGCCGATCGTGAAAACAGACCTTATTATGATATTTTGTTTTATGAAATGGGAGTCTTTTATGATAAAAAGAAAGAAAAGGAAAATGCTTTAAAATTTTATAACAAATCATTAGGCAGAAAACCAAAAGATCCATATTTGGCTGCTTCGACTTATCGTAATATTGGTAACATGTATTTTAAAGAGACAAATTACTCAATGGCCGCCAAATATTACGATAGTACATTAGTAAAATTAGATCCAAAAACAAGAGAGTTTGCCTTTATAGAAAAAAACAGAAAAAACCTTGATGACGTTATAAAATATGAAGCAATTGCAAAACGCAATGACAGTATTATTATGGTATATGGTTTACCTGTTCCTGAAAGAAAAATTTATTTTGAAAATTACATAGCAGAATTAAAAAAGAAGGACGAAGCCAAACGAATCCTTGAAGAAAAGGAAAAAGAAAAATTGGCAAATATTGATCGCAACTCCAAAGCCGATGAGCCAACAGCTGTAAATCCGCAATCGCAGCCAAGTATGCCTCCGGGAGTTGGAGCATTTAACCCACCAACAGGAAATGATCCCGTAAGTACATTTTATTTCTATAACCCAACAACAGTTGCTTATGGTAAATTGCAGTTTAAAAAAATGTGGGGCAGCAGGTCTTTAGGAAGTTATTGGAGAATGGCTTCGGCAAAAGCTGCAAACGATGATGCAATGTCCAAAGAAACAGAGGTCAATCAGGATTCTTTAAACGTTGTAAAAGATTCAATAGTTATAGAAAAGTACACAACAGCTTTTTATGAAAAACAACTTCCGACCGCACAAACAGCAATGGACAGTATTGGCAAAGAACGCAATTTTGCTTATTACCAGTTAGGCCTTATTTATAAAGAAAAATTTAAAGAAAACAAATTAGCAAGTGATAAACTGGAACAGTTATTAAAGAACAATCCGGAAGAAAAACTGGTTTTGCCGACGATGTATAATTTGTACAAAATTTATGAAATTACAGATCCTGCAAAAGCACAGGCTATAAAAGCGAATATTACAACGACTTATCCAGATTCAAGATATGCCCAAATTTTAAATAATAGCAATAGTGAAGATTTGGCATCTCCCGAAAAAGAATATCAAAAATGGTATAAGTTGTTTCAGGAAGAACAATTTAATATGATTTTGGATAATATTGATAATTTAATCAATCAGTATTCTGGAGATGATATTGTTTCTAAATATGAATTATTGAAAGCCAATACTTTAGGAAAAGTAAATGGTTTGGCCGCCTATAAAAAAGGTTTAGAAGCAGTAGCAGACAATTATCCTAATAGTGTTGAAGGTAAAAATGCCCGCGAACTTTTAGAAAAACAAGTTCCGATTTTAGAGCGACTTACTTTTACCACAAATGACAATAAGAATTGGAAAATTATATATCCGGTTTCTAACAGCGACACCAAAACGGTTCAAAAGATTGAAGAAGCAATAAGAGTGTTTTTATTAGTTGAAAATTTTGAAAGGTTAACAACTTCTTTCGATAAATACAATAAAACTGAAAGTTTTGTAGTTATACATGGTTTAAAATCTGAAGCTTACTCGAATGATATTGCCGGTGTTTTTAGAGATGATAAAAAATATAAAATCTCCAATCAGGCGATTATTATTTCTGCGGAAAACTATAAAATCGTTCAAATCAAGAAAAATCTTGATGCCTACTTAGTCCCCAAAAACCCATAATATAATGTTTGAAAAAGTTAAAAAACCCGGTACAGAACTGTTAGGAAAAACCAATAGAATTGTTGAAGGAACATCAATTGTCGGAGACATTGTCTCAAAAGCCGATTTTAGATTAGACGGAGAATTGATAGGAAATTTTACCTCACAAGGTAAGCTCGTTATTGGAGCAAAAGGAGCTGTAAAAGGAGAAATAATATGTAACAATGCAGATGTAGAAGGAGAGTTTCACGGAAAAATAAAGGTACTGGAAATCCTCAATATAAAAGCTACAGCAAGAATACATGGCGAAGTTCTGGTAGGAAAACTTTCGATCGAACCAGGAGCTGAGTTTACAGCAACCTGTACCATGATTACAACTTCGAAAGAAATCCCGGAAAAAAATGGAAAAGGAACCGAACAAAAACCAAAGGAATAAATGGATTACACTCATTAATATTCCGATACAAATGGGTGTGATTATTTTTCTATTTTCTTATTTAGGAAGCTGGCTGGATGAAAAATACTCAAACGGATCTTCTGTGTGGATAATAGTTCTATCTTTGTTCTCAGTTTTTTTGGCACTTTATAATGTCATAAGGCAAGTTAAAAACTTAAATAAATAATGAATAGAATTGTAGATTTTTTAAAACATTTCATTCCTTTTTCAATTGTATTATTTGCATCACAATATTTTGTGATGCAATCCCTATCTTCACAATTTAATTTCTTCTACTCCACATGGAGTATTTATATTTTCAATGTTGTATCTACTTTCGTGGTTTATCTCTTATTGATTTATGTAAATAAAACCTTCCCGACTTACACTGGATTGACTTTTCTTGGAGCGAGTCTGTTTAGGATGATGGCAGCAGTCGTTTTTCTAATTCCATTTATAAAATCTGATGTCAAAGATCCGATCACAGATGTCAGCACGTTTTTTATCCCCTATTTTTTATTTTTACTTTTCGAAACATACTTTACAATTAGATTGATTAATAAAAGTTAATTAACTCATTATTAATTAAATTGTAGTTAAAAAATGAAATATTAAAAATTACATCGATATATTTTCGATTTTCAATTTTATATGTACCTTTGCAAAAAATTTTTGAAACCTAAAATTAGATAAAGATTTAATAATGATAAGTTCAAATAAACCAGTTCAGTACTTACTAGTTGCCTTATTCGCATTTACTTCGTCGATCAATTTCGCTTCAACTCCTATTGATAGCGTTTCTGCTGCACACGAAAAGATGGTGGTAACAGAGGAGAATCATGCAGTAGCAAACGGTCATGGAGAAGGTGTTGGACACGAAATAGAAAAAGAATTTAATGCAAGTGAATTGATTAATTCACACATTGGAGATTCTCATGATTTCCATATTGCTGATTGGGATGGTCACCCTATTTCTTTTAGCCTTCCGGTTATTTTGTGGACTAATAATGGATTGGAGATTTTTTCATCAAAAAAATTTCATCACGATAATTTAGGTCATCATGTTATTGATGTTAATGGTCAAAAATTAGTTCGTTTTAAAGAAGTTATTTTTTATGCCGATAAATTTGAAGCAATGACAGCAGAAGAAAGAGACAATGGAGCTTTTGCATTTAATGCAAGACCTTTGGATTTTTCAATTACAAAAAATGTATTCTCAATGTTAATGTCTGCAATTATTTTATTTCTGGTATTTTTTGCAGTAGCAAGATCATATAAGAAAAATCCAAATGCACCAAAAGGATTAGCAGGTTTCTTAGAGCCTCTTGTAACTTTTGTAAGAGACGAAATTGCAATACCAAATATAGGTACAAAAAAATATGCTAAATATATGCCGTATCTTTTGACTATCTTTTTCTTTATTTGGATTAACAATCTTATAGGTTTAATTCCTTTCTTCCCATTTAGTTCCAACCTTACAGGAAATATCTACTTTACATTTGTAATGGCATTTATTACTTTCGTTGTTACAACTCTAAGCGGAAACAAAAATTACTGGGGACACATTTTTAATACACCGGGAGTTCCTGTGTGGTTGGCTCCAATTATGATTCCTGTAGAAATTATCGGAATGCTTACAAAACCTTTCGCTTTAATGATTCGTTTATTCGCAAATATTACAGCAGGTCACATTATTATTTTAAGTTTAGTTTCTTTGATTTTTATTTTTAAAACAGTTGCTATCGGACCAGTTTCAGGAGCGTTTGTTTTATTTATGTCTGTTTTAGAAATGTTGGTTGCTGCTTTGCAAGCGTATGTATTTACATTGCTTTCAGCATTATTTATTGGTCAGGCCGTTGAAGAGCACGATCATCATTAATCAGAGTTTTATTAATTATTAACTATATAAATTTATTATTATGGTATTAGCTGGAATCGGAGCTGGATTAGCTGTAATTGGAGCAGGTCTTGGTATTGGAAAAATTGGTGGTTCTGCAATGGACGCTATTGCTCGTCAGCCAGAAGCTGCTGGAAAAATCCAGACTGCTATGATTATTGCTGCTGCACTTATCGAGGGTGTTGCACTTTTCGCAGTAGTTGTTGCGTTAATCGCAAAATAATTAAAATCTAAAACTTCCTGCAGCGGTTGGCTTCAGGAAGTTTTTTAAACGAAAAAACAATTTTAAATATATAATGTTATGCAATTAACTTCACCAGAAAGTTTAATTTTTTGGACAACAATTATCTTTATTGTTTTCTTCATTCTTTTGGCAAAATTTGCCTGGAAGCCTATTTTAGGAGCTGTAAAAAGCCGTGAAGAATCTATTAACAATGCTTTGGCAGCTGCAGAAGCAGCTCGTAGAGAAATGCAAAATTTAACTGCAGATAACGAACGTATTCTACAGGAAGCAAGAATGGAACGTGATGCTTTATTAAAAGAAGCTCGTGAAATGAAAGAGCAAATTATTGCTGATTCTAAAAAAGAGGCACAAGAGCAAGGTTTAAAAATGATTGAACAGGCAAAAAACGCTATTCAAATTGAAAAAAATGCAGCAATGGCAGATTTAAAATCTCAGGTTTCTTCATTGTCTCTTGAAATTGCTGAAAAATTATTGAAAGAAGAATTATCTAACAAAGATTCTCAGGCTAAATTGGTCGAGAAAATGTTAGGTGACGTAAAGTTAAACTAAGATTATGGCAAGTACAAGAGCAGCAATTCGTTATGCAAAAGCAATTCTGGACTTGGCAAACTTTAAAGGTGTTGCCGAAGTTGTCAATAATGACATGAAGTCTATTGCTTTGGCAATTAGCACTAATGAAGAATTGAGTGCATTTATTCTAAACCCAACAGTAAAAGGTGAAGTGAAGGAAAGTGCTCTTTTGGAGGTTTTTTCAAATACAAATGGTGTTACTAAAGGTTTATTCCGTTTGTTGTTTGAAAACAAAAGATTTGAAATTCTAGAAGCAATTGCTGTAGAATATAATAAATTATTTGATGAAAGTAATGGAATTGAGGTAGCAAAAGTTACAACAGCTATTCCTATGGATGCAGCTTTAGAAGCTAAAGTTCTGGCTAAAATTACAACATTGTCAAATAAAAAAATAACAATTGAGAATATTGTAGACCCTTCAATAATTGGAGGATTTATTTTAAGAATTGGAGATAAACAATACAATGCATCAGTTGCAAACAGATTACAAGTATTAAAAAGAGAGTTAAGTAATTAGTTTTATTACACATAAAAAGTGTCTAAATTATAAATTAAGATGGCGGAAATCAAACCTGCTGAAATTTCAGCAATATTAAGAAAGCAAGTAGAAGGTTTTGAATCTGGTGCTACGCTAGAGGAAGTAGGAACAGTACTTCAGGTTGGAGATGGTATTGCTCGTGTTTACGGGCTATCTAATGTACAATATGGTGAGTTAGTTGAGTTTGAAACCGGACTTGAAGGTATAGTATTGAACCTTGAAGAAGATAATGTTGGGGTGGTTCTTTTAGGACCAACAACAGGAATCAAAGAAGGTTCAACAGCAAAAAGAACACAACGTATCGCTTCTCTTAAAGTAGGTGAGAAAATGGTTGGGCGTGTAGTTAATACTCTTGGTTTTCCTATTGATGGAAAAGGACCAATTGAAGGAACTTTATACGAGATGCCATTGGAAAGAAAAGCTCCTGGAGTTATCTTCCGTCAGCCGGTTACTGAACCATTACAAACTGGTATTAAAGCAGTTGATGCAATGATTCCGGTTGGACGTGGTCAACGTGAGCTTGTTATCGGTGACCGTCAAACAGGTAAATCAACTGTTTGTATCGACACAATCTTAAATCAAAAAGAATTTTACGATGCAGGAAAACCTGTATTCTGTATATATGTTGCAATTGGTCAAAAGGCTTCAACTGTAGCAGGAATCGCAAAAATGTTAGAAGAAAAAGGTGCAATGGCTTATACAGTTATTGTTGCAGCAAATGCTTCTGACCCGGCTCCAATGCAAGTTTATGCTCCTTTCGCAGGTGCTGCGATTGGAGAATATTTTAGAGATTCTGGTCGTCCGGCACTTATTGTTTTCGATGATTTATCTAAACAAGCTGTTGCTTACCGTGAGGTTTCTCTTTTATTAAGAAGACCACCGGGACGTGAGGCATATCCTGGAGATGTTTTCTACTTACACTCTCGTTTATTAGAGCGTGCTTGTAAAGTAATTGCAGATGATGGAATTGCTAAAAGTATGAATGATTTACCAGATTCTATTAAGTCTATTGTAAAAGGTGGTGGTTCATTAACTGCGTTGCCAATTATCGAAACTCAGGCTGGTGACGTTTCTGCATATATCCCAACAAACGTAATTTCGATTACAGATGGTCAGATTTTCCTTGATGGAGATTTGTTCAACTCTGGAGTTCGTCCTGCAATCAACGTAGGTATCTCTGTATCTCGTGTTGGAGGTAATGCTCAGATTAAATCAATGAAAAAAGTTTCTGGAACTTTAAAATTAGATCAGGCTCAATTCCGTGAATTAGAAGCTTTCGCTAAATTTGGTTCTGACTTGGATTCAGTTACTTTAAACGTAATTGAAAAAGGAAAAAGAAACGTTGAAATCTTGAAACAAGGTTTGAATGATCCTTATCCTGTTGAAAACCAAGTAGCTATTATTTATGCTGGATCTAAAAACTTATTAAGAAACGTTCCTGTAAATAAAGTAAAAGAATTTGAAGCTGATTTTATTGCTTACTTAAACAGCAAACATAAAGATACGCTTAACGCGTTGAAAGCTGGTAAGTTGGATGACAACATTACTGATGTTATCGAAAAAGCAGCAAAAGAAATTTCAGCAAAATATAACTAATTAGATAATTTAGTAAATTAGATAATTAGAAAATATCTCAGGATTGATTCTAATTATCTAATTGTCAAATTATCACATTTTCTAATTAATAGATGGCAAATTTAAAGGAAATCCGTAATAGAATTACTTCCGTTTCATCGACGATGCAAATTACATCGGCTATGAAAATGGTTTCTGCTGCAAAGCTTAAGAAAGCACAAGATGCAATCACTGCGATGCGCCCTTATGCCGAGAAATTAACGGAGTTACTGCAAAATCTTTCCGCTTCTCTTGAAGGTGAAGTAGGAGGTGCATACACCACACAGCGTGAAGTAAAAAAAGTATTACTTGTTGCTGTAACGTCAAACAGAGGTTTATGTGGTGCATTTAATACAAACGTAATTAAGGAAATTAAAAACCGTACTGAATTTTACGCAGGAAAACAGGTTGATGTTTTTCCTATTGGTAAGAAAGGAAATGATGTTTTAGCAAAAACGCATAAAGTTCACGGTCATCATAATGCAATTTTTGATCATTTGACTTTTGATAATGTTGCAGGAATTGCAGAAAATTTGACTGAAAAATTCTTGTCTGGTGAGTACGATAAAATTGAATTGGTTTATAATCAATTTAAGAATGCTGCTACTCAAATTGTACAAGTAGAACAGTTTTTACCATTAGCTCCGATTCAATCAGACAAAACAGTTACTGCCGGAGATTATATTTTCGAGCCTTCAAAAGAAGAAATCGTGTTAACTTTGATTCCTAAATCATTGAAAACACAATTATATAAAGGTATTCGTGATTCATTTGCTTCTGAGCATGGAGCGCGTATGACAGCAATGCACAAAGCAACTGACAACGCAACTGAATTGAGAAATCAATTGAAGTTGACTTACAATAAAGCACGTCAGGCAGCTATTACTAATGAAATCCTTGAGATTGTTGGTGGAGCAGAAGCTTTAAACGGATAATATTATATTAAGAATAAAAAAAAGGGGTCAACAATTGTTGACCCCTTTTTTTATATATAAGCTTTTTTGAAGTTTTTTGATTTTAAAATGGTGATTCTCGATCAATTCAAAAACCGAGAATCAATACCATTTTAAGATTTATTGGCAGATCGTAGACACCTGCAGTGCTTTGTCTTTTATGGGAACAAACTAGCTTTATTAATCCCAATGCTCTGTTTTTTTAAGGGTTACATTTCAGCAGAATCAATCCCTTGTGCTTTGTTTTTTATGGGAACAAACTAGCTTTATTAGTCCCAATGCTCTGTTTTTGTAGGGTTACATTTCAGCAGAATCAATCCCTTGTGCTTTGTCTTTTATGGGAACAAACAAGCTTTATTAGTCCCAGTGCTTCGTTTTTTTTAAGGGTTACGTTGTAGCTTTTCTCAATCCCTATGTAGCAAATTTAAGAAGAGTTTAAGAAAAAAATCTTACATAATTTTTGACATTAATTTACATATTTCACATGTTTAGTTTTAAAATTGTATAAATGCAAGAAAGAAAATTGAGTATTTTTGCTGTTTTATTTTTAGAGAGCTATGAAATTACAAATTAAGGAATTTACTACCATCCCAGAAATGCTGGCTCAAATTGAGACTATTCGATTTCTTTATCCCAACCTTTCGGCTGAAAAGTATGAAAAATATCTTTCTGAGATGGTTCCCCATAATTATACTCAAATTGCGGTTTTTGAGAATAATATTTGTTTGGGTATTACCGGCTGTTGGTCTGCAACAAAATTATGGACAGGCAAATATCTTGAAATAGACAATTTTGTTGTTAATCCGGAGCACCGTTCAAAAGGGATAGGAAAGTTACTAACCGATTATATAGAACAAAAAGCATTGGCTCTGGATTGCAGCAGTATTGTCCTAGATGCATTTACAGGAAATTTTGCAGCACACCGCTTTTATTATAATCAGGGTTATGGACCAAAAGGATTTCATTTTGTTAAAGTATTAGATGAAAATAAATTAACGTTATAAATTTACAATTACGTTTTTATTGAATCAACAAAACAATAATTAACCAAAGAAATGGTTATTTTTGTTGTATAAACTTTATTACAAAAAAATTTTGGGATTATATAAAAATCTATTCAAACAAACCGCTATTTACGGGCTCGCAACAGTTTTACCTCGTATGCTCAGTTTTTTATTGGTGAGACTATATACAGGTATTCTGCCAACAGCAGAATATGGAGAAGTGTCGATTGTTCTTTCCTGGATGGTTTTCTTTAATGTGGTACTTTCTTATGGAATGGAAACTGCTTTTTTTAGGTTTTACAGTGCCGAAGATGATAAGAAAAATGTTATTGCAACCTCTACAATATCTATATTTTGGTCTTCAATTGGTTTTCTGTTTGCAGCGTTAATTTTCAGAAACACACTGGCAAGCTGGGCCGAGGTAGATGCACAATATGTCACTTATTCGGTTTGGATTTTAGTTTTAGATGCTTTGGTCTTAGTACCATTTTCTAAACTTAGGGCCAATCAGAGGCCAATGGTTTATGCAGCAATAAAAATTGGAAATGTGGTAATCAATATGTTACTGAACTTTTTCTTTTTGATATACCTCCCTAAACTTGCAGCTTCACACCCTAATTCTATTTGGGATAGCTTATATGTAGAGAATTTTCAGATTGCTTATATTTTCATTGCAAACCTACTGGCCAGTTTGGCTACTTTTATTGTATTGTCTCCAAATTATCTTTCGCTTGGGCGAAAATTTGATCCCGTACTTTGGAAAAAAATGATGAAATATGGTTTACCTATTTTGGTAGCCGGTCTTGCGTTTGCAGTAAATGAGCACTTTGATAAAATTTTATTAGGCTATTTGCTGCCAGAAAATTTGGCAAAGTCTGAGGTAGGTGCTTATTCTGCATGTTATAAACTTGGATTGTTTATGGTTTTGTTTGCAACTGCCTTTAGATTAGGTATTGAGCCTTTCTTCTTTAGCCATGCCAAAAACGAAAACGCACCACAAACGTATGCAGTTATTACTAAATATTTTGTAATTTTTGGTTCACTGATTCTGCTTGGTGTAATTGTTTTTGCAGATATTTTAAAATTTCTTTTACTTGACAACAAATCCTATTGGGAGGCTATGAAAGTAGTGCCTCTTATTATACTTGCCAATTTCTTTTTAGGGATTTACAATAACTTGTCAGTTTGGTATAAACTTACAGATAAAACAAAAATTGGTGCTTATATCTCAATCGTCGGAGCTATAGTAACTTTGGTTTTAAATTATATTTTAATTCCAAAATATAGTTATTACGGATCTGCAATTGCAACTATTTCAGCATACGGTTCAATGATGTTAATATCTTATGTTTTAGGAAACAAATATTACCCAATACCATATGATACTAAGAAAATTGGAGCATATCTGGGCATTTCAATTTTGTTTTCGGCTATTTCTTTTTACGGATTTAGAGAAAAATATTATGTTGGAATTCCGTTACTTTTAATCTTTATTTATTTTGTTTATCATAATGAGAAAAGTACAATAAAGGGAATTATGAATAGAAAATAAGATTGGGTTTTTGTGAATCCAATAGCTACATTTTAAGAATTTAAAAAGAAAAATGAAAATACAAATTATCAATAAATCACAGCACGATTTACCAAATTACGAAACAATTGCTTCTGCAGGAATGGACTTGCGCGCAAACTTAACTGAATCTATAACCTTAAAACCTTTGGAAAGAACGATTGTAAAAACCGGGCTTTTTATTGAATTACCAATTGGTTATGAAGCACAGGTTCGGCCAAGAAGTGGTTTAGCAGCCAAAAAAGGAGTAACAGTTTTGAATTCTCCAGGAACAGTTGATGCTGATTACAGGGGAGAAATTGGAGTAATTTTGGTAAATTTATCTAATGAGGATTTTGTAATTGAAAACGGAGAAAGAATTGCGCAATTAATTATTGCCAGACACGAAAGAGCAGAATGGATTGAAGTTGAAGAACTTTCTGTTACATCCAGAGGAGAAGGGGGTTTCGGAAGCACGGGAGTGAAATAATTTTCAATCTCATCTTCAAATCTTAGAATAAAAACACTTTCGTAACAGGTAAATTGCGGTAACTAATTTGAACCAAACCAACACTTGAAGATTTTAATCTTCCCATAAAAATAAAATCAAATGAAAATAATTGTTCCAATGGCAGGTCGTGGATCGCGACTGAGACCACATACATTAACAGTTCCAAAACCATTAATTCCTGTTGCAGGTAAATCTATTGTTCATCGTTTAGTTGAGGATATCGCTAAAATTCTAAAAGAACCTATCGATGAAGTTGCTTTTATATTAGGTGATCCTGCTTTTTTTGGTGATGATCTTGTAGAAAGTTTACAAGAATTAGCAGGAAGTTTAGGAGCAAAAGCATCAATTTACCGCCAGGATTTACCATTGGGTACAGGACATGCTATTATGTGTGCAAAAGAATCTTTGTCTGGGCCAGCAGTTATTGCTTACGCAGATACTTTGATCAGAGCTGATTTTGAATTAGATCCTGCAGCAGATGCTGTAATCTGGGTTAAACAAGTAGAACACCCGGAAGCATTTGGCGTTGTAAAATTAAATCCGAATAACGAAATCATAGAATTGGTTGAAAAACCAAAAGAGTTTGTAAGTGATTTGGCAGTAATCGGAATTTATTATTTTAAAGAAGTTGGCGATTTAAAAAAAGAACTTCAGAATGTGTTAGATAATAACATTCAAAACGGTGGTGAGTATCAAATCAATGACGGAATTAAGGCCATGATGGCAGATGGAAAGGTTTTTAAAACCGGAAGTGTCGACGAATGGATGGACTGTGGAAATAAAGATGTTACTGTTGAAACGAATTCAAGAATGTTAGGTTTTTTACATAATGACGGAGAACATTTGGTTGATTATAATGTAAAATTAGAAAACGCAACAATTATTCCCCCTTGTTATATCGGTGAAAATGTAGTGTTAAAAAACGCAACAGTAGGACCAAACGTTTCACTAGGAAAAGGATGCCATGTAATTGACAGTACTGTTAAAAATAGCTTAGTGCAGACTTATTCTCAAATAAAAAATGCTAACTTAGATAATGCAATGATAGGAAACCACGTTGTTTATGATGGTAAGTTTACCAGCATCAGCATTGGTGATTATTCAGTTTTGGAATAAAACAATAATTTAAAGATTCACTTTGTTGAATAGAAAATAAAAATGATCAAAGAAGGAGTTTTACTATTTTTATTTATCACTTTGCTTGGTAATATGCCATCGGTTACGGCTCAGACTGAACCGGAAGATATTGCTATGGCAACAGATGAATATCAGGACTCTTTTTATGAATCATTAAAACAAAAAGGAATCGAAAATTATGATAAAGCAATTGTATCACTAGAGAAATGTATTAAGTTAAAACCTAATGATGCTGTAGCTTATTTTGAATTGGGAAAAAATTATCTGGCACTAAAAGAATATAGAAATGCGCAGGATGCTTTTGAAAAAGCGACCCAACTAAATCCGAAGAATAAATGGTTCTGGCTTGGAATTTATGACGTAAGCTTCGAAACAAAAAACTATCCTTTGGCAATAGAAACAATTCAGAAAATTATTGTTTTTGATGAAGAATATAAAGACGATCTGATTTCGTTATACATGATTACAAATCAATACGATAAAGCTCTTGTTGCCATTAATGAGATGAACGAAAAATTTGGAAAGTCTTCGGATCGTGAGATTTATAAAAACCAGATTTTGTCTCAGGGGAAATACCAAAATGCAGAAATCGGTAATTTGATTGATCAGATTAAAAAGAATCCAAAAGAAGAATCGAATTATGTGAATTTGATTTTTTTGTATTCAAAAGGAGAAGAGACAGATAAAGCGTTGGAAGTTGCGAAACAACTGGCAAAAGAAATTCCAAATTCTGAATGGGGCCAAGTAAGTTTATTTAAAGGGTATTTAGACGATAATCAAGCAGATAAAGCTATTAAAGCGATGAATGTAATTTTGTCAAGCGCAAAAATTGATTCAAAAATAAAACATCGTACGCTTAATGAATTTTTGATTTATGTAAATAAAAATCCGCAATATGCTCCTGATTTAGAAAAAGCAGTTTCTTATTTTGATAATGATAAAGCAGTCAATGTGGCCAGAGAAATTGGTAAATTTTATCACAGCAAAAACCAATTTGAGAATGCAATTAAATATTATGAAAAAGCTTTAAAAGCAAATTCAGATACTGATCGTGAAACAAATTTGCTTTTGCTCGAAGCTTACACACAGGCAAAACAATTTGAGCCTATGACAAAAAGAGCAATGAACATGATAGAAGTTTATCCGAGTCAGCCTCAATTCTATTATTATGCAGGTTTAGGAAACAATCAGTTGCAGCAATTTAAAAATGCAAAAACAGTTTTGGAAATGGGGCTGGATTATGTTGTTGATGATACAAAACTTGAGGCAAATTTTAACATACAATTAAGTGAAGCTTATAATGGATTGGGAGACGCTAAGAAAAAAGAGGAATACTTTTTGAAGGCAAATGAGTTATTAAAGAAAAAAAAGTAAAAGACTAAATGCAGATGAAAAAATATATAATGATAATATTGGTTCCGGTTTTTATGATTTCGTGTAAATCTAAAGCTGTTGCCGTGCAAAACAATACGAATGAAGTTGTTGAAGCAAAAACAGATAAAAAAGCAGTAGAAAAACATTACGAAAACAAATTAGATTTTTCGACATTATACATAAAAGCAAGTGCAAAATATGTTGACGAAAAACAAAGTCAAAATGTTACAGCCGAAATCAAAATCGAAAAAGACAAACAGATTTTAGTAAGTGTTCGTTTTTTGGGAATTACAATGGCCAAAGCATTGATTACACCAAATTCGGTAAGTTATTACGAAAAGATAAACAGTACTTATTATGACGGCGATTTTACAAGCCTTAGTAAATGGCTTGGAACGGAACTGGATTACAGCAAAGTTCAGAATCTATTGGTTGGAGAAGCATTGGATGATTTGAGAAAAGGAAAATATACGCAGACAATTGTAGAAAATCTTTTTCGTCTGGAAGATGAAAAAGAGACCAAACTGAAAAAAACTTTCTTTCTGGAACCAGAAAAATATTTACTGCAAAAAGAACAAATTTCCCAGCCTGCAGAAAACAGAATACTGGAGATTAGATATTCTGACAATAAAGTTTTTGATCAGGGAACAATCCCGACAACAATTGAAATTAATGCTGTTCAGCCAAAAGGGAAAACAGATATTAATTTAAATTATACTAATATTTCATTCAACGAAGAACTTTCTTTTCCTTATAGCGTGCCAAGTGGCTATAAAAAGGTTATAATTAAGTAAATTTGCAAAAAGAAAACAGAAAGATGCCAAAATTTCTCCTAAGCCTAATTTTTATATGTACCACAACATTTATGTGGGCACAAGATTCGCAACAAGAAAAACTTGAACAGCGAAAAGCTCAGATTCAGCAGGAAATTAGAGACAACGAAAAAATGTTGCAATCTGTAAAGAAAAAAGAAAAATCGGCGGTTAATGTAATTTTGATTCAGGCAAATAAAATCAAACTGAAAGAAAAACTAATTAACACAACAGCAAAACAAGAGAAACTGTTGACTAATGATATTTATATTAATCAGCTTCAGGTTAATAAGTTAAAAAGAGAATTGAAAGTTCTCAAGGAAGACTATGCAAAAATGATCTTAAAATCATACAAAAGCCGTTCAGAACAAAGCAGGGCAATGTTTATTTTATCTTCAGAAAGCTTTTTGCAGGCTTATAAAAGAGCACAATATCTAAAACAATATACCGCTTTTAGAAAAAACCAAGGTTTGGAAATTCAGTCAAAAAGCTCTCAATTATTAGATTACAATGCAAAATTAGACGGACAGAGACAAGTTAAGAAAAAGATTATTATTGAAAATAATAAAGAGCGTATCGCTTTAGAAGCTGAAAAAAAAGAACAGCAAAAGCTTGTTAATTCGATTAAAAAAGATAAAAATAAAATTATTGCCGATACAAGAAGCAAGCAGCAGGAAGCAAAAAGAATTGACAGACAAATTGATCGTTTAATTCGTGAAGCTATTGCAGAAGCAAACAGAAAAGCTGCTCTTGAAAAAGCGAAAGACAATCCAGGATCAACTGCTTCTACAGGACCGGTTTCTTCATCAAAAATTGCTTTAACGCCGGAAGGAAAACTTTTAGCTGCCGACTTTAAAGCAAACAGAGGAAAATTACCATGGCCGGTAGAAAAAGGATTTATATCACTTGGTTACGGAGATCAGCCACATCCCCTTGTTCCGTCTTTAACCGTTCATAATTCGGGAGTAGAAATTACTACAGAACAAGGAGCAAATGCCCGCGCGGTATTTGAAGGAGAAGTGTCGAGTATCATTGTTTTATCACCAATCAACAGAGCGGTTATGATTCAGCATGGAGATTATTTTACCGTTTATCAAAACTTAAGTCAGGTATTTGTAAATAAAGGCGATAAAGTAAATATCAAACAAAGTATTGGAAAAGTAAGAACGAGTGGAGATACAGGAAAAACAATTATTAAATTTTTGATTCTTCAAAACACATCAAACAATAATCCGGAAGGGTGGTTACAGAACAGATAACAAAAAAGGGAGCAAATTTTGCTCCCTTTTTTGTTGAAAAAACTAATTAATCATATTGTTCTAATAAATAACGGATAACATCAGTAGTGGTGACAATTCCTTTTAAGACACCATTATCAACCACAGGCAAAGCATGAAACTCTTCCTTCACAAAAATTTCGGCTAAATCTTTGATAGCAGTATCTGAGGATACAGTTTTTGGTTTTGAAGTCATAATTTGAGAAATAGTAAGCATATCCAAAATAGCTTCATCGGCCCCATCCTGACCATCAAAGAGAGCGCCAAAAGTTAAGCGGTTTATATCAGTGCGGCTTATTATACCAATTACCTCTTTCCCGTTCACGACAGGAATATGGCGGATAGAATTTGATTTTAATTTTGTTACAACTTCTTTAAGGTCATCATTTTGATTTACTGTAACTACACTTTTAGTCATTATATGACTGATTGGTTCTCTTTTTTTCATAATAGATAGTTGTTATATTTTATATCAAATTTGTATAATATTTCTGATAAAAAATATGACTTATATCATTTTTAAAACATTAATTCTTAGAATTCTAATTCTAATATTTTTTTTAATTTTATAGTTTCATACAAATTTAGATAATGATAAAAACGAATAACAATGTAAAAATCACCTATTGTTTATTTGAAATTGTATGATTGAATTTTAAAATAGTATTTTTGCACTATGGAAACAAACAGACAGAAAAAAATAGGCGGTGTCATCCAAAAAGATTTGGTTGATATTTTGCAAGGTGAAGTGAGAAAAAACGGAATCAGTAATTTGGTGATTTCGGTATCCAAAGTTAGTGTGACTTCAGACTTATCAGTGGCAACAGTATATTTAAGTATTTTTCCTCAGGAGAAAGCTAAGGAAACTTTAGAAGGAATAAAATCCAATACAACCCTAATCAAACATGACTTATCGCAACGTGTAAGATTACAATTGCGCCGTGTACCAAATTTGGTTTTCTTTATCGATGACTCTTTAGATTATATCGAAAAAATAGACAATGCGCTTTCCGGAAAAGAAAACCCAATAGAAAATAGAGATCTTTTAGAAAAAAGAAGAAAATCATAAATTGAATTTTCCCCTTTACATAGCCAAACGATATGTTTTTAGCAGAAGTAAAAACAATGCTATAAATATTATCAACTACATTGCCAGCATGGGAATTATTGTTGGTACAATGGCTCTGTTTGTGGTATTATCCGTTTTTAGCGGATTGAAAGTTTTTAGTCTTTCGTTTACAAATGAAATTGATCCTGATTTAAAATTAACCAGTACTTATGGTAAATCATTTTTGATTACTCCGGATCAGGAAAAAGAAATTAAAAACCTTGAAGGCGTTGCTTCATATACCAAAATTATCGAAGAACGCGTACTGTTTTTGTTTAAGGATAAACAACAAGTTACTAATTTAAAAGGCGTTGACAGTAATTATGTTGTTGTAAATGACATAAGAAAAAAACTGTTTAATGGACAATGGATAAAACCCGATACCTATCAGGTAGTTGTTGGTTATGGAATTGCAAGGGATTTTTCTATGGGAATTTTGGATTTTGAAAATCCATTGCAAATATTTGCGCCCAAACCCGGAAAAGGTGCTTTTGAAAATCCTGAAGAAGCATTCAATAAAACAGATGTTCTTCCTGTCGGAATTTACTCGATAAGTGAAGATCTGGATTCAAAATATGTATTTGCTGATTTAAGTTTAGCGCAGGAATTATTGATGTACAAATCAAATCAGATTTCTGGAATCGAGTTTAAGCTAAAAGAAAATGCAGATGAAAAAGCTATTAATTCAGAATTAAAAAAGATTTTCAACAACAAAATCACATTAAAAAACAGAGCACAGCTAAATGAGTCTTTATACAAAATGCTCAACACCGAAAACATTGCTGTCTACCTCATTTTTACCCTAGTAATAATAGTAGCCCTTTTTAATCTGGTAGGGGCATTAATTATGATGATTCTGGATAAAAAAGGAAATCTTAAAACCCTTTTTAACCTGGGAACAGATATTAGCCATTTGCGAAAAATATTTCTGCTTCAGGGAACTTTGCTAAGTATATTTGGCGGAATTATTGGTCTTGCCCTTGGGATAATCTTAGTGTTGTTTCAACAAAAATATGAACTAATTATGATAACGCCTACTTTGGCTTATCCTGTAGTTTTCACTTTAGAAAATGTATTTATCGTAATGGGAACTATTGTTTCTCTTGGCTTTGTGGCTTCTTTAATAGCCAGCAGCAGAGTAAGTGAAAAGCTGTTAGATTAAAATTTCCTGTTAAAAAATTATTACTTATATTTATCGTCTCAAAACTTTAAGCATATGATTGTTTCTCTTTAATCCTAATTAATTTTTTCAAATTAGGATACTTAATTTTTTCTTCTGTTCAGACACTAAATGAGTCTGGACCATTTCTATCATTTATCCTATTATATCATGTCAGAGACACACATACAAAAGAGTTTATTTTCTAAAATTTTCAACACATTAAAAATAGCAATCAAAGGAGATGAATCTTTTGATTATACATCAGGGAGTATCAAAAAAGCTGTCATTTTACTAGCCATTCCAATGGTTTTAGAAATGATGATGGAATCTGTTTTTGCACTTGTCGACTTATACTTTGTCGGACATCTGGAACACAGTAGTTTTGCGATCCAGACCGTAGGTTTAACAGAATCTGTAATTACAATTGTATACTCAGTTGCAATCGGAATCAGTATGGCTGCAACAGCAGTTGTAGCAAGACGTATTGGAGAAAAAGATCCGGTAGCTGCTGCAAAAGCAGGTATGCAGGCCATTATTATAGCGTTTGCAATAAATAGTGTAATGAGTATTCTGGGTTTTATTTACGCCAAAGATATTCTTATCCTAATGGGAGCATCTGTTGATGCTGCAGAGCATGGTTATGTTTTTACACAAATTATGCTGGGAGGAAGTTTGTGTATTATGCTTCTATTCTTGATTAACGGAATTTTTCGCGGAGCAGGAAATGCTGCCATCGCAATGAAAAGTCTTTGGCTGGCCAATATTTGCAATATTATTTTGTGTCCGGTCTTAATTAACGGTTTCGGTCCTGTTCCGGCTTTTGGATTAACGGGGGCTGCAATAGCAACAACGTTAGGAAGAAGTATTGGTGTTTTGTACCAATTGTACCATTTATTTTTTGGAAAGGGAGTTTTAAAAATTATAGCATCGTATTTTATCCCCGATTTTAAACAGATAAAAGCATTAATAAAAATTGCTGCACCTGGTGTTCTGCAATTTGTTATTGCATCCTGCAGTTGGATTTTTCTTGCTCAGTTGGTTGCGACAACAGGAGGAGATCATGGATCTGCCGGATATCAGACAGCACTTAGAATTATGATGTTCTTTATTCTTCCTGCTTGGGGGTTAAGTAATGCTGCAGCAACTTTGGTGGGACAAAATTTGGGTGCTAAACGAATAGACCGTGCCGAAAAATCTGTTTACACAACAGCAAGATATAATGTTATTTTTATGGCTTCAATCATGATCATTACATTGTGCTTTGGTAAGTATATTATTTCCTTTTTTACCAATGATGAAATGGTAAGAATAATTGCCGTTGAAGCTCTGCAAATTATGAGCGTTGGGTTTGTTTTTTACGGAATTGGAATGGTATTGATTAATACTTTTAATGGAGCCGGAGATACATGGACACCAACAGGAATCAATTTCTTCGGATTCTGGTTGTTCCAGATTCCGTTAGCCTATGTCCTGGCAAAACATTTTAATATGGGACCAACAGGAGTTTTTATTGCGATTCCGGTTGCAGAAACTGCGATAACGCTTACTGGAATTTTCTTTTATAAAAGAGGAAAATGGAAACGTACTCAAGTATAATTCATAAAAAAAGGACCTTCAAACTGAAGGTCTTTTTTATTGAAATATTTTGTACCTTTGAAGGTACAAATTAAAGTACGTTACTATGAAGGCAGTTACAATCTCTACATTAAGAAAGAATATAAAAAACTATTTTGACGAAGTTTCAGAATCATCAGAAATAATTGTTGTTCCAAGGAACACAGAAGAAGATGCAGTTGTAATAATTTCTATGAAAGAATACAATTCAATATTAGAAACACAACATTTATTATCAACTAATACAAATAGAAAAAGACTTAGTGAATCTATTGAGCAATTAGAAAAAGGGAAACTTATATCTTATAATAGTGATGAATTATAATTGAGGTATGGATATTTGTTTTACTAAAAATGGCTGGGAAGATTTTGAATACTGGATTGAGAATGATACTGAAACGGCAATAAAAATAAAAGAGTTAATTAAATCAATTAAGGAAAATCCATTTAAAGGAATTGGAAAACCAGAACCGCTGCGTCATGACTTAAAAAGTTTTTGGTCACGAAGAATTAATAGCGAACACCGACTCGTTTATAAAGTTTCAGGCACTAAAGGTGTTGATCAAAAATGTATTATAATACAGTGTAGATTTCATTATGATGATTAATACCATACATAAATAAATAAAAAGGACCTTCAAACTGAAGGTCATTTTATTTATACAAATTCGTATCCTGCATAAACTTTTTTAATTTCATCCATTATAGCGAACAAAATTTCTGGTTCATCAGTAGTAACAAGTTTTTGTTTGTATTCTTTAAAAGAATGAATTCCTTTGAAATAGTTGGTATAATGACGACGCATTTCTACAATTCCCAAGCGCTCTCCTTTCCAGTCCATCGACCATTGCAAATGATTTCTTGCCGCATCAACACGATCGCTCACAGTTGGAGCAGGTAAGTGTTCTTCGGTTTTAAAGAAATGTTTGATTTCGTTAAAAATCCACGGATAACCAATCGCGGCACGGCCAATCATGATGCCGTCAATGCCGTATTCATTTTTATATTTTAATGCTTTTTCAGGACTATCGATATCACCATTTCCAAAAATAGGCATTGTAATTCTTGGATTGTTTTTTACACGTGCAATGTGAGACCAATCTGCGTGACCTTTGTACATTTGTGCACGGGTTCTTGCGTGAATTGTCAAAGCCTGAACACCAATATCCTGAAGTCTTTCTGCAACTTCATCAATATTAATAGAGCTTTCGTCCCAACCTAAACGTGTTTTTACTGTAACGGGTAAATCAGTGCTGCGAATAACAGCTTTTGTTAAACGTACCATTAAGTCGACATCTTTTAGAACTCCGGCTCCGGCGCCCTTACACACGACTTTTTTTACCGGACATCCAAAATTAATATCCACCAAGTCTGGCTTTACAGTTGAAACAATTTTTGAAGAAAGGGCCATTGCTTCTTCGTCACCGCCAAAAATCTGTATTCCGACAGGACGTTCGTAATCAAAAATATCAAGTTTCATTCTACTTTTGATAGCATCACGAATCAATCCTTCCGACGAAATAAATTCTGAATACATTAAGTCAGCGCCATGCGTCTTGCATAATCTGCGAAACGGCGGGTCGCTCACATCTTCCATCGGTGCGAGTAATAAAGGAAATTCGGGTAATTCTATGTTGCCAATCTTGACCATCTTCAATATTTTGTGCAAAATTACAACATTTAGTTTAATTTGTACCAAATTGAGGTTCAAAGGTTCAAAGCGATAAAGTTGCAAAGGTTTTATCCCCAAGCGCTAAACCTTTGTCCTTTGAACCTTTGCAGCTTTGTACCTTTTTCTAAACTCTATAGTCAAAAAACCGAATTGGTTTTCGGCTCATTGGGTTAAAAACCAATGGATTTAAAATTTCTTTGGAGGAGAATTCAATTTTTGGAGTCACCCTTAGTTTAGCCCTAAAGTGATCTTTTATTTCTTGTAAAAATTCAGGAGTTTGATTTTTTACGGCAATTTTTATCACAATTTCATCAGTGCCTAAATCATTGGTGGAAATTTCGATAATATGATTTTCAATATTGTCGAAATCACTCAGAACATCGTTCATCGCGGGAGGATAAAGCGTCGTTCCTTTATATTTTATCATTTGCTTTTTGCGGCCAATAACAGGACCAACACGAAAAGTATTTCTTCCGCAGGCGCATGGCCCGTCATGAAGCTGAACGATATCTCCGGTTTTAAAACGTAATAGAGGCATCGCTTCAATGCCCAAAGTTGTAAAAGTTAATTCTCCCGCTTCACCATTTTTTACGAGATTATTATTTTCATCCAAAACTTCGGTAATGATTAATTCGGGATGGTGATGGCCTCCAATTCCATGTTCACATTCAGTAAAAGCGGTACTCATTTCTGTTGAAGCATACGTTGAAAACAACTTGATATTCCACTTATCTGTTATTTTTTTAGATAACGTATTCATTGAAAAATCCTGGTTTCTCAAAGATTCTCCAATGCAAATGGCACCTTTTATACTTGAATTATTATAATCAATTCCGTGGATTTCGGCGTATTCAATTAACTTCAATAAAAAAGAAGGAACGGTAATTAAGTAAGAAGGTTTGTACTTTAAAATAGAATCCCATTGCAATTCAGGAATCCCGGCACCTACCCGAATAACGCCCACTTTTAATTTTCGAAGCCCTAAAAAATAAGCTAAACCAGCCATAAATTTCCGGTCAATTGTGGTCATTAACTGCACAACATCACCTTCTTTTATACCAGCACAAGCAAACGAAATCGCTTCATTATAAGCTAATCGATCCAAATCAGAATCGGTTAAACCAAAAGTAACAGGATCTCCCAAAGTACCCGAGGTTGAAGCGTAATCAATAATTTTATGCTGTGGCACACACACAAAATCATCATTGTATTGTTGTAAATCTTCTTTTGTCGTTACCGGCAAACGCTGCAAATCCTCGAGGGTTTTAATCTTAGAAATATCTATATTTTGTCCTGCAAAAAGCCTCTTGTAAAAAGGAGAATTGTTGCTGATATACTGTAAAAGTTCGGTTAATTTTTGCTCCTGAAAAATTTTAATCTGTTCTAAAGAATCCTTTTCTATTGATGGAATCATGTTTATTTCCTTTTGATTTTTTTTAAATATTTTTCAATTGCTTCTTTTTGAGGAACAGTTGTAATTTCTTTGGTCAGTGCTTTTTCAAAATTTTTCTTAGCAAGAGCAAAGTTTTTCTTTTGGTAAAAATACAATCCTGCTTTATAATATACAACCCAATAATCAGGGTTTAAAGATTGGTAGTTCTCAATAAAATCAGCAGGAATTTCTGTTTTGTTTTTTAGAAGCAGGTCTATTTTATGATCCTCTTTTTTAAATTTTTGATAGTTTTTAAATGCCGTCGTTTCTATAAAAGGATCTTTGGCAATAGTAAGATTTGTCTCTTCAAATGAAATCAAAGGATTCTTTCTTTCACCGAAAACAGAATCTAAATTATAACACACAAATTCTCCCATTTGATACGGATTTGCAGAAACCCAAACCAGTTTTTCTTTTGGTTTAAAAATTATTCCATGGTGCGCCATCAACTGGTTTAAAGCTTTTTCATTTCCATAACCCAGTTCTATATCTTGCAAACCCTCTCTGTTTCTGAGAATTTCTGAAGCAATTTTAGGATTGATTTTTTTATTTTCCTCAAAAAGCTCCTGCATTTTTTCAAAACGATATTTCGAATGACTGTTAACGATTTGCGATTGATTTCGTTTATCATTCTTAAAAGCATCACTCTGAAAATGATTAGAACAAAGTAGCTGATTACTGTTCGGCACAGTATAAACATCCATTTTATTCGGAGAAACTTCAATTAAAACAGCTTTATTATCATTTGAACTTCCGACCATTATAGATTCAGAAACAAAAACATTTCTTTTTTTGGCAATGGCAATTGCTTCCTCAATGTTTTTTGCATGCTCTAAAATTTCTCTCGTAAGAATAGAAATCGGAGTTTTGGCAACTAGTGGAATTTTAGATTTTCCTGCATTAATGGTTACTGTCAAACCTTCTTTGTTCATTCCCGAAACGGCACCGCTCATGCCTGGCCAGGTAACCATCATAAAAGGAAATCCCGTCTTTGATTTTATAAACGCCACGATTTTATTTTCCGCGAAAGCGTCACTAATATAAAAATCAAAATTACGACCCAGAATTAAATTACCATTCTCAGATTTTTCACCCCATGCAGCAAAAGAAGAACAGCCAACCAAAGCCAAATCCTGAAGGGCATGACCAATATCGTGCGCTCCATGCAAATACAAACTGCGCTGGTATGGCGGTGCTAAATTGTCAAACTCATGAGAAGTATATTGAGAAACACCGTAAATCTCTGCCTGATATTCGTTGGCAACATTCTGGTATAATTTTCTGTTGTACCATCTTAGAAAATTCCGAAGTAATTTTTGCTGAAATTTTGAAGGAACAAAATCTTGTACTTTGGAGAAAAAAATCTGTTGTTGTTTTTTTAAAAGGGAATCGGTTAAGGCGCCGGTAGTAAGGCCAATTTCGAGCGGATCACCTTCAACATACAATTCCCAAAGACCTTGTTTGTTTTTTAAAAACGAATTTTCCCCTGAAACAAAAACAGTATCAGAAAGTTTTGTAACAACAGGTTTGGTTGCATTATACTGGGTTATATCCGGTAAATGACTATTTGATTTTGAAGTTCCACAGGAAACCAACATCAACAAGAAGCCTAAAAAGAAAAGTATTTTAATTCGATTCTTCATTTTGCTTTTTTTATTCAGATGCCTTATTGATTTTGGTTACCAGGTATTCTTTTCCGAGAATTTCTGAGCAGGTTACAACAGCTCCGATCGTTACGCCCAAAACACCGTGCATATTGATACTCTGGCCAGTAAGATACAAATTATCTAATTTTGTTTTTGATGCAATGAGGGTTTTCATCGGATTATTTGAATCCTTTACATAACCATACATATTACCTCTGTCCCCGCCAATATAATCCCGATAAGAAAGTGGTGATGAAGTATGTACGGACTTTATGCAATCTCTGATTTCAGGAAATTTCTTTTCAATCTCATTTAAAAATACAGTTGCTTTTCTGGACTTAAATTCCTCATAACTTTCTCCACGGTCATTTTCTTCAGCAGCCGTATTAAAAGTATCTGCCCAGGGCAAAACATCGTCGTATTTCATATACGTGATAAAAGTCATTCCTTCTGCCCATTCTTCATCTTGTTTATAAGCATTCATGGATGCCATATAAGCTTTGGGCCAGGAATTTTCATCATATTCATGTGCAGTCCAGACATCATCACTGTCTTTAAAATGATAATAATTATGATTGATATATTTGAAACATTTTGGCTTAAAAACAATATAAAGGCTAAAAGCAGAAATTACACCTTCCAGACTTTGGATCCGACTGTAAAATGATTTTCTGAAACATTCTTCACCAACCATTTTCAAAGTCGTTTTTGGTTCAATATTCGAAATAAAATAAGTCCCCGAAACTTCAGTTCCATCTTTCATTTTTACAGAAATCACTTTATTATTTTCTACAGAAAAATGAATTACTTCTTTGCGTTTATAGAACTCTCCACCATATTTTTTCAGTTGTTTTAAAAGCTGTTTTGTAATCTGGCTTCCGCCATTCAGGCAGCGCCATGAACTTTGAATATAAGAGTTTACAGAAAGGGCATGAACATAAAAAGGAGATTTGTCGGGAATTCCCGCATACAAAAAGTTAGAGCCTCCCAAGACAGCCCGTAGTTTTTTATTCTCAGTAAATTCATCAATTGTACTTTTGGCATTTAATTCTAAAATGGCATTATCGTATTTGCCTTGCCAGTTTAAATTATACAGCGGAAAAGAGTCGCAGATTAACCTTATTTTTTGGCAGTACTCTTCAAGATTTGTTTTTTCGTCGGGAAAATAATTTTCTAATTGTTTTACAAAATTTTCATAACCCTGCGCGTGCGGATATTCGGTATTATCATTCCCGAAAGAAATAATATCAAAACCATCTTCGTCCATTTTTTTTAAATTCAAATGATCAATTATGCCCAGATATTTAAAATATTTATGAAGATTCTGTCCTTCGCTCAAGCCTCCTATGTAATGAATTCCAGTATCAAAAATGGTTTTGTCCCGTACAAAAGTCTGCAGATTTCCACCATATTGATTGTTTTTTTCTAGCACACAAACGCTGTAGCCTTCTTTAGCCAGAATTACCGACGAAACTAATCCGCCTAAACCGCTGCCGACAATTACAACATCATAATGCTCTTTCATTCTGGTTTTTCTTTAAAATGATTATTGAATTTTCATCCAGAACAGACTCAAAACCAAAGTTTATCAAAGTCGTTTTTAAACCCGGACAATCAATTAAAATAAACGATGATGATACCGAAATAAATTTCTCAAGATCATCTTTATAAATTTCATCAGAAATTAAAACGGTATCGTATTGATTTTCTAATAGAGTTTCAGGGTTTTCAAGATAATAAATTTTTCTTTTTCTAACGACATAATTGGTTTGGGCAACAGCGAGTTTTTCTTCGTCTATAGTATAAGAATATATTTTTCGCTGTGGTTCCTGCAAAGTAAGCAAGACATCCAACTGACCGTAATCATTGAATAAATGTAATATTCTGGCCTTCGCCGACAGATATTTATTGAGTTTATAATAAGTTTCTAAATGGGTTTTGAGATTGCTTTTTACGCTATGTATTATTTCAATTTCCTTGTAATCATAACTGTGAAGAAGCATTTTTTTCCAATAATCAATTCCTTCTAATTCCTGACGGATTTTATGAAATTCTTCTTTAAAAAAGGCACCAATTTGTTTTGTTCTTTCGGCGTAATTTTTTCCAAATGAAAGATTTTCAGGAGTAATTCGTTCTAAAACAGAAACAGTAAGAGTACTGCTGTGAATGACAAAATCTCCTTTTGGAATTGCTTCTGAAGCACCATGAATCAAGACCGGAACAATATCCAGATTAAATTCCTGGGCAAGATAAAAGGCACCTTTATGAAAGCGCTTAACCTGATTGCTTTCTGAACGTGTTCCTTCCGGAAAAATCATTAACGAATAACCTTCATTTACTTTTTTACGCAAATGTTCAACGCCTCCCTCAATTCCTTCAGAGACAGGATAAAAACCTGCTTTTCTTACTGCACCTCCAAAAATAGGGGAGTTATAAACCCAGTCATTTACCAAAAATATAATTTTGGGACTCAGCATACCCATGGCCAAAATGTCGATAAAAGAAGAATGATTGGCAATTATGATGGCAGGTTTATCAAAATTTTCATTGAATTTATTTATGACTTTTTTATGAAGGAAAGGATTTGAATACAATACTGATTTCATGAATTTAGAAATCACATATCTAAATCCTTTCATTTTCTTTTGTTCGCTAATTGGCAGAATCGGCATAATGATCAGACTGAAAAGCGACATTAGAAATCCACCAAGCCCATAATAAGCAAAGGAAATAATGCCGTGTATTAAACTACGTAATTCAAACGGTGCATTTCCTTTTTTTGGACGGTTTGATAAAAATAATTTAAACAAAATCGGATAAAAAATAAACGTAATAATCAAGGCGGCAAAAACCCCAATTAGCGAAACTGACGAAATAGATCTCAAAGCAGGATGCTTGGCAAAAATCATCGCACCAATTCCTAAAATGGTTGTGATTACAGCCAGAATTATTGATGTTCTGTAAATCGCAATTTCATTTTTTCCGGTAGTATATTCTTTTTGAAGCGCGCTCGTCATGAAAATACTAAAATCGACACCATGACCAAAAATCAAGGTACAGACAATCATACTGAAAATGTTCATCTGAATGCCAAATATTCCCATAATACCGGCCGTTAGAATTCCGGTCAGAGCAATTGGAATACAGCTCACGATTACCAACTCGATTCTTCTGAAAAAGAAAAACAGAATCAGGATAACGGCAACAAAAGAATAATTTACCAACGAATTAAAATCGGTTTTTAATGTGCTGAAAAAGGTTTCATTCATTTGCTGACGGTCAATTGCAATCACATTTTTTTTGGTATCAGCCAATTTTACAAAAGTATCGCGTTGCTCAGGCGTTACTTTTACCAAAGTCGAAATGGTATAAAAACCATTTTTTTGCGTTACAAATTCATGCAGTTGCAAAGCCTTAATTTTCAAATAATCATCAGCTGAAATTGGTTTAAACTCAAAGTCAAGATGATCAAAAAAACTGGAATAAGTTGTTGGCTTAAAACCGAGTTTAGCGCCTTCAGAAATTAATTGTGATTTTAAAAGCTGCTTTTTATTGGCATCCCAAAATGAATTCCACTTATCGATTTTTTCTTGTTGCGCTGCCTGTGAAAGCATAATCCCGCCAACAGAACTGAAATTTAAAATTTTATTTTCCTTTTTTGCTGCAGACAAATCAGAAAAAAGATGACTGTTGTTTTGCAAAACTTCCTCCATGCTTTTTCCGTACGAAGCAACATAAATAGTTTTTGAGGTTAAACTCGAACTTTCTTCAAGATCCTTCTCGGCGGCTTTTATTTCTTTTGGAACAAAATTCAGTTGTGACAAATCATTATTAAAACCAACATTATTATAAGTGAAAAAACATACAATTGTAATCAGGACACAAAAACCAATCAGGAACTTATTATTATGAAACGAAAAATGAGCCAGTTTATCAATCACATTTTTTTTATGCTCATCAGGGTTTTCTTTAGGCTTATATAAATGGGGAACAATCAAAAGAGAGAAAAATGCAGAAGCCATCACAATAACGGCAGCAAAAATTCCCAAGTCATTTAGTGCATCAGATTTTACAAACAGAAGGCATAAAAAAGCAACAGCAGTAGTCGAGCTGCTCATGATGACAGGCATCGTAATGTCTTTGTACAATGTTTTGACATCACTGTTATGTTTGTAATGCGTCAGGATATGAATCGAATAATCGATTGTAATACCCAGTAAAATAGAACCAATTCCCAAAGAAATGGCAGAAATTTGCTCTTTTACAAAGTATAAAAATGCAACAGCGAACAAAGCACCAAAAACAGTTGGAAGAAAAATAATTAACGGAATTAATACTTTTTTATAAAATAAAATCAAAATCAACATCAGGGTGAACATTGCAATTGATGTTGTTAAAATAATATCACTTTTAATCTGATTGGCATTTGCAACAGCAATAAGAGCAGAACCAAAATAACTAATTGAAGTTTTATTTTTAAATTTCTGATTTAAATTTTCCTGAATCGATTTTAGTCTGGCAGCAAAAAGAGTGTTTTTTTCTGTTTCGCTCGATGGAAGATTGGAGGTAATAAAAAGCAGTAATTTCTTTTTGTCTTTAGTCATGATGAAACCATTGCTGAGCGTAAAATCATCTCCAACATTGAGTTGTTGTAATTTTTTTAAAGCAATAAAAGAAATCCCAAGCGGATCCTGAAGAATAAAATCTTTGGTTACAAATCCCGATGGCGAGATAATCGATTTATAATTTCCCTGAACGGTTTCCGCAATACTGTCTTTCTGAAGTTTATCCTGAATAGCAGCGTAATCTTTGTTTTCCAGAAAAAGAGGGAGATTGTTGTAAACAAAATCAATTGTTTCCTGAATATTTTCTTCGTCAATTTTTCCCTGAATTCCTGTAATATATGGTTTGCAGGACAGAGCAACACTATCAGAAAAAATGGTTGCCATTTCTTTTAGATCTTCTTCTGTACCGTTTTTTTCCAGTTTGAAAATAACCGTAGTTTTATCAGCAAAATTAAGTTGTTTCAGAACTTTTGCCGTAACATCAGACTTATCGTTTGTTGGGATAAGTTTGGTAATGTCTTCTTCAAATTTGAGCTGGGATGCAAAAAAGCCGAAAAGAATAAGCATAAGTAAAGCCAGTAAAACCGATAAAGATTTTCTGCGGTTTACAAATAAATGAATGACGTAGAAATAACGATGCATTATAATTTTTTTTTGCCACGAATTAACATTAGAATTATTTCAGGTTTTTATAATGAAATAATCGTAATGCTTACAATTTAACGGCCTGTTTCAAATTTTACTATCTATTATGATAACCACGAATTTATAAAAAAAAATTCGTGTGAATTCGTGTAATTCCTGGCTAAGATAAACAGATTTTATGGTAAACGCTTTTTACTGAAAGCAGTTAAAAGCAAATAACTTAAGAGTCCGACAATTATGGCAGAAACTGATGCTAAAATAAGACTTCCGACGATATATTGTGTTGCATTTTTCTGAATATCGTCAAGCGTAAGCGAACTGTCTAATACCAAAGTACTTTCGTTAGACACAAAATAACTTCCCATTTTTAGTGATCCATAGATAATAAAAGGGATAAAAGGAGGAAAACTCACATTAGAAGACAAATACGCAATGACTTTATTGAGTTTGAGTATAGTGGCAAAAAACAAAAGTAATACCGTTTGTAAACCCCAAAAAGGAGACATTCCGATAAAAATTCCCAAAGCAATTGCAGCAGCTTTTTTGAAATTTGAATCATTGCTTTCTAAAATATCTTCGAGAAAGAATTTTTTAAAACCTTTTTTTTTTGCTTTCCGAAAGAAATCTCTGGGCTTAATATATAAAATTGCATTTGTAACCAGAACAGTATTTAAGATACTGATTCGGGTAAAATCTTTGAATGGACGAAAATGTGAAACCCTTTCTGCAGGATCGTATAAAATCTGAATCGGAATGTTTTTTACAACAACTCCTTTCCAGGCAGAACGCACAATTACTTCAATTTCAAACTCGAATTTATTGGTATAAAATAATTTAGGAATTAATTTTAAAGGATAAAGCCTAAAACCGGACTGCGTATCAGTAAGTTTAATTCCTGTTTCGAATTTGAACCAGAAATTTGAAAACTTATTACCGAAACTGCTTTTTTTAGGTACGTTTTCCTGCGCCATATTCCGGCTTCCGATCAACAATGAATTCGGTTGCTGCTGAATTTCAGCAATAAAATTCGGAATATCAGAAGGAAAGTGCTGACCATCTGAGTCGATGGTAATCGCATATTCAAAATTTAATTCAATAGCTTTTTTGAATCCATTTCGCAAAGCCATCCCTTTTCCCAAATTTTTGGCGTGATGAATTTGAGTTAAATGGGCATATCCTTTTAAGATTTCGCCTGTCTCATCGGTTGAGCCATCATTGACAATAATGACATTTTGGGTATATTCTAAAACAGAATCCAAAACTCTTTTTAGCGTTTTGTGATTATTGTACGTAGGTACAATAACGCAAAAATGTGTTGAATTTAATAATTCCTGCTGAGATAGAGTAGGGTTCATAGATAGCTTTATTTACCTACTTTACGAATTGTTTTTCTTTTTCAGAAAAACTTTTAGACTGTAATACAAAGTCTTTTAAATATTCTTTTAAAGCACCACTTTGTTCAGCATAATGGGCCGTAAGGTATTTTTTGTCTTCTTTTATATTTTTTTTATAACCGGTAATTCCGGGAACATTTTCCTGAATACTCAGGCGAATCATTCTGATTTCGATATTGTTTGGTTCACTTGCAATTGTAGCTTCAAGCAATTTTGCACCTTCTTTAAAACGGCTGATTTTTTCGCCTATTTTTTTCTCATATTTTGAGTCCAGTAAAATTGAGGCAGCTTTGTAAGCCACGATAATTTTATCCTCATTATTTGAAATACCCGAAAGTTTTTCTACAAAATCTTTCGTACCTGCTTCAGATTTAGGAGCTTCAGTGTACATTTTGCGAATGCTCGCCAAATCGGGAACAGCCGTAAAATTTATCCATATAAATAATGTGAGTAATAGTTTCATAATTATAATTTTTTATAAGTGTTGCTTAACTTCAAAGCAACAGTGTCGTTAAAATAAGTAGTGTTTTTCACTTTAACCAAATTATCTTCACTAATAACAACATCAAGTTCTAAACGCAATTCCGGAGTAGCTTCCGGATTAATAAGCGCCATGAATTTTACATTTGAAAGTGTCTGGATCATCAGCGTACTTTTTGTAATAGATTCAGTAAGTTCCTTAATAATCTGAATCATGCATACGCCCGGCATAATAGGATTTCCAGGAAAATGGCCCTTAAAAACATCATGTTTTTCATTGACCAAAATCGTAATAACATATTTAGAATCGGATATTTTTTCTTCCGAAAGTATTTTGTAAAAATCGTGTAGAACCATTCGTTTTATTTCATTTTAAAAGTATAACTAATACCAATTTGAAAAACCTGATTCAGAATAATATCATCGTAATAATAATCTCCATTCTCATCATAATCAAGACCATCGTAACCATAAATATCAATTAAACCCTGTTTAATTCTTGCTTCAAATGTTAATCCGTTTGGTAACGTGTACCCAAGGCCGCCCACAAAAGCTAAATCAAAATTGACAGGTCTGTACCCAAAATCACCAAAATTATCATCTGTTTTAAAATCAAATGAAGGTCCGGCCATTACATGAAATCCACTTCCCTTAAAATTAAACTTAGCAAGTGCACCAAGCGTTACATAATTTAAATCGTAATTTACATTTCTGTATGCGTTATTTCCAAGAGCATATTCTCTTCCTTCTGAACCTTGTCTGGAATAATTTAGCTCTGGCTGTAGAGAAAAATATTTGTTGAATTTTATGTTTACAAATCCTCCAATATAAAAATCAGATTTGGTATTGTTGTAATCAATGTTGGTTAATCTTGAAAGATTAAGACCTCCTCTAAGACCCGGATTTACACTAACTTGTGCCTGGACTGAAATGATTCCGATATAAAAAGCGAAAACAACTAGAATTATTTTTTTCATCTTGGTTTGATCTAATGGTTACTTAAATTCTACTCTTGCTTAAAATAATTTAACTCAATTTTCAATTTAATATTTTGATGCACAATCTGGATTCTCTCGGCAAAAATATTGTTTTCTGAACTAAATGTAAGTGTTATTTTTTCTTTTGTTGCTGAAGCATGAATGAGTTTTTCAAATTTTTGATCTTTTTTGGACAAAAACAGATAATTATCACGTTTTCCATCTGCTGATTTGTAAATGTTATGTGATTCATTTTCAAATTGTTCCTGAATCAAATATTCTTTTTTAAGCAGCAATCTAAAATCTTCTTTTAAGGTGTTAATCAGGATTTTTCGGTCTAATTCTGATACGATGGAGTTAACTTTAAAACTCTTTTCAGAAATTTCAAAGTCCAGTAATTTATTACCGAATTCAGTTGTAAAAACAACGCGGTGAATGGTGTCATTTATTTTTTTGGCAATAAAAATTCCAGACAATTCATTTCCATAAACGGTAATATTCGTTTTGTAAACGTAATCGGTTTTTGAATCTGAAAAATATGGCGATTGATAAGACGTTTTGTCTAATTTTTTTGGTGTATAATTTTTTGTGACCGAGCCACAAGAAACTAAGACAATTGCCAGAAAGCAATTAATTAGTAAAAACTGAATCGTCGATTTTTGCATTGATTACTTTATTTTTTAGTACAATTCGGGTATAATCTTCAGAGGATTCTAATAATTTTACCTGAACAACGGTTGCTTCTTCTTTATCAAAAGTCAGTTCAATTTGTTTGATATATTTTTTCAGTGTCGCATCTTTCGGAACAAATTTTGCCAGATTCTGACCTTTTAATTTAAAATACGAAATCGTAAATTCCTTGTCGTCAAACATATTGCCGCTCACACTTCCTACAATTAATTTATTTATTCGTGCAAAGATTTTGCTGTTCCCAATATCAACCGCGCTTTTCTTTCCCTCGTCGTTAATCAGGATTTTTCCGTTCTTAAAAACAATGCTGTAATTGTATGGTTTTTTATATTGCCATGAAAGCAGCGAAGGCTCTTTAAAAAGCATTTTCCCTGATGTTTCAATATCTTTCGACAAAAAATCCAAATGTTTATACTGAACAAAATCGGTGCTCAGAGTTTTGATTTTTTTAGAAACCACATTTACATCTTCTTTAAAAGAAGCAATCTCTGCAGCAGTCATTTTTTGCTCCTGAGCAAACAAATTGCCTGAAAGAAATAGAATTAGTAGTGCTATTTTAGTTTTCATATTTTTTAAAAGTTGTGCTTTGAAATATTTTTACACAGATTAAATGATTGCCACAGATCATAAAAAAATCCGTTTTTATCCGCGTTTTCGCTTTACCGAATCAGCGTTATCCGCGTTCAATTTCATAAGCTTTAAGATTCAAAAGTTCTTCAATCGAAATCACTTCATAATTATTTTGCTGTAAAAATTGCAAAAACTGTTCCAATACCAAAACAGAGTGCTGCGCCGTATCATGCAAAAGTACAATTCCCCCGGGAGAAACGCGTTTTATAATCCGATTGAAAATTAAATCATGGTTTTTAATTCCTCCGTCAAGCGAGCGAATATTCCAGCCTATTACTTTGTGCCCCGTGGTTTTTAAGGCTCGTCGGATGGAAGGTGTAGTAACTCCGTAAGGCGGACGAAAAAAATTTATTTTTTTTGATGTGAATTTTTCCAGAAGCTGATCTGTTTTCCTAAGTTCATCGGTTATTTTATCGGCATTATAAAAATCAAAAAATTTTGAATGGCTATACGAGTGATTTCCTACCAAATGTCCTTCGTTGATAATCTGTTTTATAATTTCAGGATGCATTTCAATATTTTTTCCAATACAGAAAAAAGTCGCCTTCGCATTGTATCTTTTTAAAAGTTCTAAAACCTGCAAAGTATAAGAAGTCGGTCCATCATCAAAAGTAAGCGCAATTTTTTTTTTGGTTTCTAATGGATTATGGCAATATGCTTTAACATGATAATCAGAAGAAATTAAAGAAGATCCTATGGCATTTATTCCAATCCAGAGGATAATTATTCCTAAAAACCAAAGAAAATTGATCGTCACATAAAGATTCAGAATATTCAGGACAATCAATAAAAATATAAAAAAGATCGATATGTTTTTATGCGTTATCATTTTGAAAGCAATGTAAAACTATGATTTTTTCCGTTTAATTGATTGTATAATAAAATGGTTTTGTAAGCTGGTTTTTCAGCAGAATTTACTTTTACGATTTCTGGTACTTCCTGTGTTTTCAAAATTTTAGAAGCCATCCAAAAAGCAAAAGCAGATGCCGTATCATATTCACCGCTCAAATGTTTGTAGTATAAAACAGGAGTTTGGGCAAAAGCATTTTCAGTCAGGTTTCGGTAATAATTTTCAAAATCAGCATTTCCGTCAAAACCTAAAACCAAGGCATCAACATCTGAAATTTCCAGATTGTTTAATTTTAAAAAAGATTTAATTTCTGCCTCAATTTCATTTTCTTCAAGTATATTTACAATGGTGATATCCAGAAGTTCCGCATAGGTGTTGTCTTTTCTTTCATTTTCTAAAACAAAAAAACTAGCACCTTCACCATAAACAGCTCCGCTTGTTGTAGAATTTAGAACATCATAAGGAGCAGTGTTATCTGCTTTTATGCGGCCATTTAGCTTGAAAAGCGAAGTGGTATAGTCTCCGTTTTCATCAACACCTCCAACTAAAATTGCATTGGCTTCGTCTTCTTCAATCTGCATTTTGGCATCTATCAGTGCCGATTCAAAAGAAACCGCACCGTTTACATACGTAAAATTGTAACCTTTGCATTGTTGTAAAAGCGCAATTTGTGCGCCAACTGTATTATGTGTAGACTGAATAAAAGAAGTCGGCGTTAGAAACTCTTCCTTGTTATCCAAAATACTTTTTAGGAATTTTTCAGAATCTTCAATACACCCTAAACCGGTTCCGGTAATAATCGCATCGACTTTTTCAACATTGGCATCTTTCATTGCCAAAGCCGAAGCTACAATTCCGTTTTTCACGCCTTTTGCCATGCGTCGGCTTGCAGCAGGCGAAATGTATTCTTTGTACGCCGGCGGTATGATGGCCAGCACATTTTCATCGTGATTTACAGCAGCTTCTTCTAAAAAAACAGTATCAAATGTTTTTTGAGTCGAAATACAGCCTACTCCATTTATATATGTTTTTTTCATACGAAGATTATATTTGTTTTTTTAAAGGAATAGGGTATCGTCATTCTTAGTTTTTATTTTTTTGGAATCATGACGATTTCATTAGCTTTTTGAAAATATAAGGGTGGAACAATTTCCTCCAAATCCAAAAGAGTTAGATAAAACGTGTTCGATAGTTGCATTTTTTAAGGTAGTCTGAGGTTTCAAATCAAACTCTTCCATTGGCGTTTTAAAATTCAAATTCGGGTAAATGACATTATTCTGAATTGCCAATACGCTGTATACGGCTTCTATCGCAGCCGCGGCCGCTAAAGTGTGACCCGTAAAAGGTTTTGTCGAACTAAAATCCGGAACAGTTTCATTTTCATAAATTCGGAGTAAAGCTCTTCCTTCAGATAAATCGTTATTTGGCGTTGCAGTTCCGTGAACGTTGATATAATCAATTTCAGAAGGTTTTAAGCCCGAAACCTCAAAAGCTTTTTTCATTGCCAGGAAAGCACCATCTCCATTTTCTGAAGAAGCGGTCTGGTGAAAAGCATCATTGGCATTTCCGTAACCGGAAACTCTTGCCAATATTTTTTTATTTTGTTTCTCCACAATTTCATCCGATTCTAAAACCAAAAAAGCAGCTGCTTCTCCTAAGTTTAAACCTTTTCGGTTATTGTCAAAAGGCTGGTTATAATCGTCAGATAAAATCATCAAAGTCTTAAATCCGTTGATAGTGAATTTTGACAAGGCATCGGCGCCGCCCACAATTACACGGTCCAATTTTCCGGTTTTAATCAATCTCGCGCCAAGCATAATTGCATTTGCAGCAGAAGAACAAGCCGTACTAATAGTAGAAACCATTCCTTTTAAGCCCAGTTCTTCGGCAATTTTATCAGCAACATCCCCGCCGTCATGGCATGTAATATATTTTACCAGTTCCGGTTTTTCAAAATAATCGTAATAATGTTTTTCCGTCATGTCCATTCCGCCCACACTGGTAGCAGAAATAAGTCCGGTTCTAAATTCGTTGATTGATGTAATGCCGGCATTTGCAACAGCTTGTTTTGCTGCCAAAGTACCAATCATAGCGGTTCTCGAAAAATTATTATCAGGGTTTAATTGAAGTTCACTGATAAGCTCATCGTTGGTCTTTTTGATTTCACCCACTTTAATAACATCTTCATGAACTGTAGAAATATTAGAGATACGGGAAATCCCGATTTTATTTTCGATTAACGAATGGTAGTTTTCTTCAACCGAATTTCCGATCGAAGAGATAATTCCCATTCCCGTTATAGCAACACCTTTAGTCATTTTAGATTTATGATTTTAGATTGTAGATTATTCAATCTTTGTCAAAGTTTTAAACTTTGACAAAGATTCTTGAAATTTTAGATTTTTAGAATTTGATTTTGGATATTCCTATGTAAGAAATCTAAAGTCTAAAATCTACAATACTATTTAGTTCTGTTAGCGCTAATATACGCCGCCATAGTTTCGATAGACTGGAAAATGGTTTTTCCTTCTTTCGGATCTACTAATTTAATTCCGTAATCTTTATCTAAAATCACGATCAATTCAAGTGCATCAATCGAGTCTAAACCTAAACCGTCTCCAAACAAAGAATCGTTATCTGCAATGTCTTCGATTGCGATATCTTCAAGGTTTAGAGTGGTAATAATTTTATTTTTTAATTCTTCTTTTAATGCTTCCATGATTATTTATTATATAATGTATTGATATTTGCGTTTCTATATTTTTCGTTTTCCTCTTTGCTTATAAGGCAAAGAAAAGCTTTATAATTGTCATTAAAATACTCCACCCAACCGCACAAAACAGAATCTGCTTTATTTGTGTTTAACAGAATCTCCGAATACTTAGACAAAAATTCGGCGTTTAAAACATCAAATATAAAGAAAGAATTCTCACTTTTCAGCTGATGACGAATACTTATTTCGCCCAGACAAATATTTGGCAGCGTATAAACAAAAACCGCCGGACTAGGAAAATAGTTTTCTTTGTCTGAAATCGATTCCTGATATTTTACATCGGTATCTAAACTCGAAGATTTATTGGCCAAAACCAAAGCGATATTATTTTCTTCCTCCGCAGAAATAATCGGGCTCAAAAGCAATTCGGCACCTAAAAAAGCCAATTTGCTCAAAGCATCCATTTTGAAAAACTTTGGATATTGTATTTCAAAATTACGATACGCTTGTTTAGAGAAATCACCAAAATCGGTTGGTTCAATTTTGAATACAGAAGTTCCGTTCAAAACAATTTCGTTGTTTTGGATGGTGATGTAAGATTGTATGTAGGTTTTGTTTTGAGTCATTTTTGTAATTTAAAACACGATTTCACGAATTGGCACAAATTATTTCAGGTTTAAAAATTACACTAAATTAATTCGTGAGAATTAGTGTAATTGGTGTTTTATTTTATCTTTTCAAAAACCACAGCCGTATTACAACCTCCAAAACCAGAAGCTGTTTTTAAAAAATACTCAATATTTGCCTCTTCATTTTTCTCAATAACATTTATTGTTTCGCTCACCCCAATTTCATCAAAACCTTTCGATTCAAAAAGTTTATTTTGATTGGCAGATTCAATTGCGATTACAGTTTCTAATAATCCCGAAGCGCCTAAGGTATGTCCGTAAAAACCTTTTAAACTATTTACCGGGACATTGTGTAAACCTAGGCGACTAAATGCAATAGCTTCCATTTCATCATTAAACGGAGTTGCAGTTCCGTGTGCAGAAATATAATCTAATTTATTGGCTTCAATCTGAGCTTCTTTCAAAGCATTTTGAATACTTCTGAACAAACCTTCACCCGTTCTGGACGGACCCGAAATATGATTTGCATCATTTATTGAACTGTCGCCTATAACTTTTATTTTTGCGTTTTTGGCTTCTGCCGAAATTAAAACGGCTGCCGTTGCTTCGCCCAAACTTACTCCGGTTCTGTTTTTAGAATATGGTTTACAAGGCAAATCGCTCATGGCTTGAAATGCATTAAAACCAGATAAAACAAATTCTGAAACTTCGTCACCAGCCACAATAAAAATAGAGTCGTAAAGCTCTGACTGAATCATTCTTTTAGCAATCGAAACTGCTAAAATCCCGGAAACACAGGCATTTGAAACGACAATTGGCTGTGTCTGAAACTTGAAGAAATCTGAAATATTTTTTGCCAGAACATCTAAATAGGCATTATTAAAATTTTCTTCAGAATCGTTTTTTAAGGCAGTAACATTTCCTTTTGTAGTCGAAAGTATAAAAGCCGTTTTTGAGTTTAATTCAATTCCCGAATTTTTAATAATCGGCTCTAAAGCCAAAATCATCATTTTCTCTAAACGGGAATATTTGGTTTCGTTGCTTATTTTTTCAAAAGCACTATTTATTTTTTCAGTAGAAACAATAGAGGAATAAAAAGAATTTGGCATTAAAGAAATATCATTATGAAGCTGAATACCAGAATCACCACGTAGAATCGCTTCGATGTTGGTTTCGACATCAAAACCTAATGGCGTGATACAATTTGTTTCGGTTATGTATATTTCTCTTAACATTTTATGATTTCTATTTCTCTCCTGCAAGGTTTCCAAAACCTTGTAGGTATGTTTTTTTTAAGCTTTATCTGAAAAAGTTTCACGCAGATTTTGCAGATTAAAGCGAATTTGTATTGGTTATTTATTCCTGCAAGGTTTTGAAAACCTTTGCAGGAAATGAAAATTAATTTGTGTTAATCGTGTTTTATTTCAACAACCCGACTTTACGTTTCCATTCCTCATAAAAAGGAGGATTTGTCAGCATTAAATTTCCTTCTTTATCTAAAAAAACCTGAACGGTTTCGCCAGTACAGGCTACTTCGCCTTTATCATCTATAATTTTAAAACGGTAAATCATTTTTGCAGCCGGCGTGTCTACAACAGTTGTTTCAATTGTCACGACATCGCCGTAACGCAAAGACAATTTATGTTCGCATTTCGATTTTACGATTGGCGTTGTATAACCTGTATTGCCAATATCGAGATAAGTAAGTCCGTGTTTGCGTCCAAAAGCTTCGCGCCCATCTTCAAAATAGGTAATATAGTTGCCGTGCCAAACAATTCCAAGCGGGTCAGTTTCGTTAAAACGAATTCTGATTTCGTGAGAAACGGTCAGGTTAGTCGCCTCGTTAAACTGTTCTTTTTTTCTTGTCATAAAATAATGCGATCCAGGTTGTAATTATAAAAAACAAAAACAATAAACTTATTTTCGGAATGATTTCTAATAAAGATGCGTTACGCAATAAAACATCATAAAAAGCGTCTAATCCCCAGTTCATCGGTGACGATTTTGCGATTATCTGCATGATTTTTGGCATGGCAAAAACCGGAACCCAAACTCCGCCAACAGCAGCTAAAATAATAACGCTTGTTGCCCCAAAAGGAGCAGATTGTTCCTGTGTACAGGCAACGGTTCCTAACAAAATTCCGAATCCGATTGCAGCAAAACCAGAAAATAACGCTACGACACTCATTAAAAGTAAATGTCCTTCGATATTTAAGGAAGGCAAACCAATATGCGGAAACAGAAAAACCGCAACCGCAACCATCATATAAAACTGAATCATACAGATTACAGCATAAGTAATCGTTTTTCCGATAATGACAATCAGATTAGAAACCGGATTGGTTAACAATCGGACAAATGTTCCTTGTGATTTTTCTTTTACTATATTGATAGACAACGGAAGTACGATAAAAAATATTGCAAAAAGCGTCCAGGCCGGAACATTATGCTGTACCGAATTTGGAAGAACTTGTTTGTTGTTTATTTTCGGAATTATTTCTTTAAAAGTAATAAAACTCTTTTGTTCGAATGAAGTAGTTCCTTCTCCTAACTGATTCTGAAAAGTAGTGTAAATAGATTTGGTTTCTATCTGCGAAATCATTTTGTCGATAGAATTCATCACAGCATTTTTAAAGCTCATCTGAACTGCCGGATCAAAATATAATTTGACTTCCTTTTCTTTGATTATTCTGGAAGGAGTAACAGTTGCAGTGCTGTCCGTCAAGCCCGCCATACTGCTGACAATTTTTTCGACATTCTGATCAATTTTGGCCTGCAGATCAGTACTTAAATGTTGCGGAATTACAATTGCTAATTGAAATTTTCCTTTGTAAACAGCTTCTTTTGCAATTTCTTCGGTAATTGGTTTGTCGTCAATTTGAGTAACAACAGTAAATAAACTGCTTTTTTCTAAATTGTCAAAAACCGTTTTAGAAACTGTACCCTGATCTTTATCGACCAATAAAATGGGAATTTTATTATCACTAATTGTTTTAAAAGTACTGTCCTGAATTAAAGTAACAGTGATAACCAAAACCAGGGGCATGATAAATAAAATAATCAATCCGCCTAAATCTCTTTTGAGCAGAAGAAATTCCTTTACAACCGACATCCAAATTTTATATATCATCTCTAAAGTCTTTACCGGTTAATGAAATAAAAACATCTTCGAGATTTCTGGCTTCTTTGGTTGAATGAATTAAACCTTCTGGTGTTCCTTGTGCAAAGATTCTGCCTCTGTCTAAAATAGCGATGTTTGAGCAAAAATCTTCGGCTTCGGCCAAATGATGAGACGTATAAATAATTGTGGTTCCGTTTTGGTTTAATACTTTCAGATAATCTATTATAGCATTTTTTGACTGAACATCTACACCAACGGTTGGTTCATCCAAAAATAAAACTTTTGGGTTGTGCAGAATTCCGGCAATGAGATTTACTCTGCGTTTCATTCCGCCCGAGAAGGTCTCGATACGTTTGTCTGCAAATTTTAGTAATCCTAAAAGGTCTAAAGTTTCAACTACCTTATCTTTTAAATCAGATCCTTTTAAACCGTACATGCTGCCAAAATACTGCAGATTTTCCCGGGCAGTTAATGTTGGGTACAAAGCATATTCCTGTGGCACAACACCAATAATTCTTTTAATTTTTTTAGAATGATTTGCATAGCTCAGATCCTGAATAGTAAAATGACCGGCAGTCGGTTTTACCAAACCGCAAAGCATAGAAATCAAGGTTGTTTTTCCGGCACCATTTGGACCTAATAATCCAAAAATCTGTCCTTCATATATGTTTAGCGAAAAATCGTTCAAAGAATACATTTCTGCATTTTTGTATTTTTTCGAAAGGGATTCTATTTTAATAATGGGATTCAAAATATTAGCTGATTGCTTTTTTTAATTTCTTAAAAAAGATTTCTTCTCTGTTGGCAATGTCCAAAAGTTCATCGGCAATAGTGTTGTAAGCATCTTCTTTGGCACTTCTGTTTTTGTAGATTCTCGAAGCCTCAACGGCAAAATCTCGCCATGAATCTCCAATTTGTGTCATTTCTTTAGAAAGTATTTTCAATTCTTCATTATTCAAAATAACCGAAGCTTCCTGTAAAAATGCTGCATAAATAAAACGGAAACCTCCGCCGCCGGTTCCGATTTCTTCTTGCATACGAACCATTTGTGCCAGGTAATGATTGGCTTTTTTTGTTCCGTGTTTTAATGGCCATTTTCGAATTTGTCTCGATACAAATTTGATTCCCCTTACTCCGACAATTGGCATTGGGGCCAACATATCGCGGCAAGTATTTTTAATTCCTTTAATAATGGCACTTTTTAAATCAACATCTTTTGGGATCTGAATCGGATAATACATTTGTCCGCGTGGTGCAAAAGCTCCTTTTGCAAAACGTACTTTGTCTAATTCATCATGCGTTAAGGTAGTTACGGTTTCCATAACCGGGTCACTTACCAAATAATCTGTTTCTGTTTTGCCGTAAACGACTAAATTGTGCGCATTGAAATGAAAACGGTATTCATCTGGAAAATAACTCAAATGATAAACTCCAACCTGCAATCCCGTTGGAATATTGTTTTTTAAATTTTCGTCTAAAGCTTTATTTGCATTTGAAACAGAAGAAAATTTCTGTCTTTTTATTTTTAAATTTAAGCGGCTTGCCAGTTTATTAAAAATTTGTCCCGGTAATGTTCTGTAACTAATTGCCGGAGCATGATTTACTTTTATAAAAGGGAGATACACAAAAAAAAGTCCGGAACCAATACCAAAAACCATCGGTTCACTGATATTCAGTCCGCTGTTTTTTAACAAATTCGAAGCCACCCCGTTTTCGCAGTGAGCAGATTGATGGTGCGTAAAATTTAATTGCATTATTCTTTTTTGATATTTTTTAGTTCAGCTATTGAAATTTCAAAAGCATCGGCATATTTCTGTAAAATTTTATCACTTAAGGTAGCAAAATTTTTTGGTTTAAAATGTCTTTTTACACGCCATTTCCACATTCCGACATAACTTGCCAAAATTGTAAGATCCATTTTATTCAATTCCATAAAATAAACAATCGGGCTTACTTCACCATTTAAAACTTGTTCTTTGGCTTCGGCAATTCGCTCATTTATTTCATCAATCGAATTTGAAAGCGCTATTGCTTTAGGTTCCCATCCTGTACTTAACGTGGTGGTGTAATTGCCATTTTCGTCAGTTGCGTACAAAAGTTCTTTTACGTTATTTTTCGTTAAATTGCTCGTGTCTTGTGGTACTTTATCTTTTTCCATAAAGGTTTTGTTTTCGAGTGGAATTATTTTAATATAGCCGAAATTGTCTTTTGAATAAACAAATTAATTTCGCACTCCAGAAGTATTTTTTCTCCAAGGAAACTTTCGCAGCTCATTGTGCATAAAGTATAATCGCCTCCATCAAATTTAGAAACCAAATTTGCTCTGGTTATAATCGTATCATAAGCTTTTGGCAGTTCGTGTATTTTGAGGTTTTTTATTGCGCTTATAAAACCAATTATATTGATGTCTTCATTTTCTGTTCCGTTCTCGTTAAAGAAATATTTTTTTCCTACTATAGCAGAACAGGTTTGTGCTGTGTTCTCTATTAATCCGGCTTCGATAAAAACATCATTGTCAACAAAAATATTGTCTTCTTTAATCAGGAAAACTGTTTCTACAAAATTGGCTTCAATATTCAAGATCAAATCTACCATAAGCAACGGTGCTCTGTGTGGCAGGTAATTCTGAATATCAACAGCAGTTCTCATACAAATATTATTTAGCTATAACGGTTTTCATTTGTCCGTTTGCAATTTCTTCATTGTTTAAAGTCGTTACGATATCAACCAAAGTAATACCGGCAAATTCCTGAATAATAGTTACTGTCGACTGAATTGTATCGTTTATTTTTGGTAATTTTTTAATTTCAATTTCCTTTATCGAACCAATATAACCTGTTGGAGCTTTTTCATTTCTTAAAAAAAACTCATACCCGGTATGCAGCGCAACAGACTGTGCCATATGCTCGATTAAACCTGCTTCCAGAAAAATATCATTATCAAAAAAAATATTATCGTTCTGAATTTTTAAACCTGAAACTAATGTGCTTTCAGTAAACGAATACATTTTGTCTACCATTACAAAAGGAAACTTTTGCGGCAGTAAATTTTCGACAGCTTCTTTTTCCAGTAAAGATATTTCCATTAGCAAACGGTTAAATAGGCATATGCAAAAGAGAATCTTCCGCTTTCCGGAACAGATAAAAGAATTTTCTCTCCCTTTTTCAGTTTTCCGGAATTCATTAATTCTTCTAAAGCCAAATAGATAGAAGCAGAACCAACATTTCCAACTCTCGAAAGGTTCATGAACCATTTTTCATCAGCGATTTCAATACCTTTTTCCGTTAATCCTTTTTTCAGTCCTTCAACAAAAAAGTTTGAAGAAACGTGAGGGATAAAATAAGTAATATCGTCTGAAGTAACGTTGTTTTTATCCATTGCATCTTTCATGCTTTCAGCACCTTTTACAAGAATAAATTCGTCTAATAATTTAACGTCTTGTTTGATAGAAAATACAGATTCGTTTAACCATTGTTCCGGTGCATAATCGCTCCACGATTTGATTTCTCCGTTTTCTAATTTATCACCTCCGGCATACATGCAGGTTTCTAATTCGTATGCATACGAAAAAGCTTCCATCCATTCTATTTTAAGGGAAATTGGTCCGCGAGGATTATTTTCTAATAAAAAAGCTCCGGCGCCGTCAGAAAGCATCCAGCGTAAAAAATCTTTTTTGAAAGCTATAATAGGCTGTTCTTCCAGACTTTTCAAATTGTCTGCTTCGTGATTGTATTTTTGAGCATTCAGCCAGGTAGAAACTTTTTCTGATCCTGTACAGATTGCATTTTTTGAATTTCCTGATCTTACAGAAAGAAAACCAAATTTAAGAGAGTTCATTCCGGCACAGCAAACTCCTGTTGATGAGTTTAATTCTACCGATTTATTCTTTAATAAACCATGCACCATCGCTGCATGCGAAGGAAGAAAAATATCAGGTGTTGAGGTTCCGCAGGAAAGTACTTCAAGATCCTGGGCTGTAAAGTTTTCATCAAATAATTGTTCAACAGCATTTCGGGTTAATTCGGCATTGCTGTGTGTACTTTTTCCTGTTTTATCGACAGCGTAATATCGGCTTGTAATTTTATTATTGCGCAAAATTATACGTCGTGCTTTTGAAGCAGTATCATTGATAAGGCCTAAAAAACTTTCCATTTCCTCATTTGAAACAGCTTCGTTGGGCAAATATTTTGCAGCTTTGGTAATATATACTTCAAACATAATCTAATTTCCTTCTAAACTCCCTGATAATATTGAGTTTCTCTTTTTATGGTTTTTAACTTAATGGGATATGTAATAAGGTGCAATATATATACTATTGGTGAGATTAACCATATTGCGAGGAATAAATAAACATTAAATACTTTAAGAAGTGTTTTTCTGTTTTTTTGATTTTTATAAATAAGGTTTGACCATTTATTAAAAATTTTATTCGCCGTTTTATCTACTGTAACCAAATATGAACTTATATAAACACCACCGAGTGCTACTAATTTGGGCTGTAACTCACTTAACTTATTTTGTTTAAAAGCAGAAAGCATTGCTTCTCCAAATTTACCCGATTCCTGAATATCCTTATCTGAAACACCGGGAAGCGGAAAAATGCCTAAATATTTTTTCTTAACTCCCGAAAACATCCATTCTACAATTGTAATAACGCTGATTAAATTTCCTACACGATCAACCAAAGCAACATTTCCAACCAATTCGGCTTTGGCCTCTTTTAATAAAACTTTGATTTTTTCCTGCGCCATAATCCACATGTTTCTCGAACCGCTAATGGTTATAACAGGTGTATTATTTAGTATTTTTTTTGCGGAATCACTTTTTAAAAATGAATTTATCGGAATAGATGGCGACAAATACCAAACCTGATAATGAAATAATACTAAGTCAAATTTTGTATTTAATATTTCTTCCGGTACAGGTTTTAATTCTCTTGGAATCTGAAGAAAAGATTCTGGAAAAGCATCAAAAAATGATGTTTTGTCCCACGGAAACGGAAATGGTTTTTCTAATTGTATTTCGTAAAAAGTTACATTTATTTCATCAGAATTTAAGAATGGTTTTGCAATATTTTTTGCAATAGATTCTAATTGTCCGGATTGGGAATAATAAATAACAAGAACATTTTTCATTTAGGTTTCGTCTTAGGTGGAAAGCAAAAATAGGTATTTTTTTTTAACGGACTTTTGATTTTAAGATTCGTTTACTTATTGTTGTTTTACAGAAAAATGATCTTCGGCCGATTTAACCAGTTGAAGAAATTTATGATTTAAAGTGGTTCCAGAAATCAAAATAATTGAACCACTGTAAAGGATACTTCTGTATAATGTTTTCTACACTTTGTGTATATTCTTTGAGTAAACCTTTTTCGTCACGATGTTTCACGGTTGCTTCTCTGGCATACAGATGATAATGTAAATTTGGTTCTTTCATTACATAAACAAAAACAACAGGAACTTTTAGTCTCGAAGCAATCAAAAATGGTCCGGCCGGAAAGTTGGCTTCTTCATTCAGTATTTTTTCAGAAAGAGATTTGCTGCCTTCAAAGTAGCGATCTCCCGTAAAACACACCAATTCATTTTTTGCCAAAGCCGCATTGATCTCAAAAATATGAGACAAATCATCTTTTATGATAATAAATTTTACGGTTGGTTTCTGAGTTATCGTTTCAAGATATTTTTTAATATCTGAATGTTCTAAATCTGTGGTGACAAGGTTAATTTGAAAATCAAGATCTATATCGCCAAGAAAATGTTCTGCAATTTCAAAATTTCCAATATGTGCACTGATCAAAACGCCGCCTTTTTTTTCGGCTAAGAGATTTTTCAGAATTTCTATTCCGTCAAATTCATAAGTGAATCTGTTTCGCATTCCTGCAGAAATAGAAATTTTGTCAATAATAGTTTGTCCAAAAGTGTAGTAACTTCTGAAAACCATTTTTTTGGATTTAAAATAGGAATACCCGAGCCTTTCTTTGAAATAATAAAAAATGACGCGATTGCTTTTTTTCAGGAATAAAAAATAATAGGAGGCAACAAAATAAAGTAAAACATACGCCGATTTGATACCCGCTTTTTTTATTAAAAAAACAAATATTCTATAGCCTAAAACGGTACCTTTTGATTTGCCATCCCATTGGTTCATTAAGCAGTTTTAGCTTTTAGTTTGGCTTCAATAAGATCATAGAAATTTTGAAAAGTAGCGATTCCGACAAAATCAGCTTCAACCAGTTTTACACCAAAATTAGATTCAATAGAAACCACCAAATCTACATAATCCAGGCTATCTAAACCTAGTGTATCTTTTAAATTAGCGTTTGGTTCAATATCATCGCCGTCAACCTCAAATTCTTCAACCAAAAAACTATTAATCCTTTCTATTATTTCTTCTTTATTCATCACTTCATTTAAACTTTTTAACTACCAACGCGGAGTTGGTTCCTCCAAACCCGAAGGAATTGGACAAAAATATGTCAAATTTTTTGTTTAACGTAGTTTTAACTAAATTTAATTTCGAAGCGTCTTCGTCAGGATTTTCTAAATTTATGTTAGGCGCAATGAAATCATGCTGCATCATAATTATTGAGTAAATTATTTCGCTTGCCCCGGCCATCCAGCATTCATGTCCGGTCATAGATTTTGTAGAACTAATGTGAGGATTTTCTTCGCCAAAAACTTCAAAAATTGCTTTTGCTTCGTTAGCATCTCCAACAGGAGTTGATGTAGCGTGTGCGTTTATGTAGCCAATGTCTGATGCTTTTAGATTAGCATCGTCAAGTGCTCTTTGCATTGCGATAGAAGGGCCTTCTACATTTGGGGTCGAAATATGTCCGCCGTTTGATGAAAAACCGTAACCGGCAACTTCTGCAATAATATTGGCGCCGCGGGCAATTGCAGATTCATAACTTTCTAAGATCAGAGTTGCTCCGCCGCCACTTGGAATTAATCCGTCACGGCCTGAATCAAAAGGTCGTGAGGCTTTTTCAGGACTGCTTTCACGATTAGAAAAAACACCTAAACCATCAAAACTGGTCATGGAATATTTGTTGGTTTCCTGCGAACCTCCACAGATAATAATATCCTGAAAACCGCCTTTAATTAAAAAATAGGCCAACCCTATAGAATGTGAACCGCTGGCACAGGCAGCACTTACCGTCAGATTGATTCCTCTAAGTTTAAAGATCGTAGATAAATTCATGGTTACCGTAGAATTCATCGATTTAAAAATCGCTCCAGAACCAATCAGAGCGGTGTCTTTTTTCTCTCGGACAATATCTGTAGCATCAATAATAGCTTTAGAAACACTATCATTGCCGTACATAATTCCGACTTCGCGGTTTTCAAAAAAAGCATCGTCGATATTGGCATTCTTCAGGGCTTCTATAGTGGCCATATAAGCATATTCGGTTTCTTCACCAATGCTCATGCGTTGTCTGCGGGTCAATAAATTTTTAAGATCGACTTTAGGAACTACTCCGGTTAAGGCAGACTGAAAACCAAATTCTTTTCTTTCAGGATCAAACTGAATTCCGGATTTTCCATTATATAAAGATTCCTTCACTTCATCTAAAGAAGTTCCGATACAAGAATAAATTCCCATTCCAGTAATTACAACTCTCTTATTCATCGTCTTCAAAGTAATTTTTTTAATCCATTAAATGTAAATTTTAATATTTACCTAATGGTTATTTAAGAATATATTCCTCCGTTTATATTGATAATTTCGCCAGTAATGTAGCTTGCTTTTTTAGAAATCAAAAAGCTTACCAAATCTGCGACTTCTTCGGCTTCTCCAAAACGGTTGACCGGAATAAGTTTTAGTAATTCTTTCTCGTCTAACTGGCTCGTCATATCTGTTCTGATAAAACCGGGCGCAACTGCATTTACTGTAATATTTCTTTTGGCAACTTCCTGGGCCAAAGCTTTTGTAGCAGCAACAATTGCTCCTTTTGCAGCAGAATAGTTGGTTTGGCCAGCTGTTCCTTTTACTCCGGAAACAGAAACCATGTTTACAATTCGCCCGTATTTGTTACGCAGCATTTTCTGAATGAAAAACTGTGTTACATTAAAGAAACCATTCAGACTTGTATTTACAACACCGTTCCAGTCTTCGGGAGTCATCCACATAAAAAGACCATCTTTTGTAATTCCTGCATTGTTTACAATTGCTTCAACAATGGCATCCGGATTTGCTTCCTGCCATTTTATTAAAGTTTGTTGTACGTCATCGAAATTCGAAACATCAAAGCCTAAAATTTCTCCTGTTGCTCCCAATTTCTCAATTTCCTGAAGTGTTTCTTCGGCAGCAGTTTTATTAGAGTGATAATTAATCAAAATATGATAATCGGCCTCAACGGCTAATTTTTTACAAATAGCACTTCCAATTCCTCTTGAACCGCCTGTTACTAATACACATTTCATTTATCAGGTTTTATTTTTTTATAGGTTATAAATAATATCGTCTTTTTTGGGTTTGTAAGCACTTAATAAAGCCGACTTCATTTATGTAAATTTTTTTTTACTTCTTTTTTGCAGTTGATTTTTTTACTGTTTTAGCAGTTGGTTTGGCTTCTTGTTTCGTCTCTTGTTTAGGTTTTTCAGCAGCAATTTCAGAAACATAATTTTTTTCTGATTTCGAAAACACTTCTGCGTTTTCAAACCACTGGTTGCCCAGAACAGTTCCGTCCGGTTTAAGAAAACCCCATTTACCTTCATTTTTCACACGGGCAATACCGTTGATAAAACCTTTGTCCTGTTGCACAAAAAGAGCAATTACAAATCCGTTTGAAGTTATGCCGTATTGTGTCGGAATTACTAATTTTCCTGCTTCATTAATAAACCCCCAATTACTTTCTTTTACAGGTGCTAAGCCATTTGAACCGAAAACTTCTGCATCGCTGTAAGTTGGCTCAATCACAAATTCTGCTTTTGGATTGATATATCCCCATTTTGAGCCTACACAAACCGGAGCTAAATTTTTAGAGAAAGCTTTTGCCTTATCATATATAGGAGTAATTACCCAATTTCCTTTTAAGTCAATGAATCCAATTTTTCCGTTCTTCTTGGCAAAAGTCAGATCTTGTGTTTCAAAATCCCAGATTTTTTCTGCTCCGTCAACCGGAATAAATTTTCCGGAACTTACAATTCCGAAAGTCTTGTCTTTTCTGGCCCAGGTTGTGTTTTTAAAATAATTTCCGATTTCAGCATAAGCAGGCTCAACTAATTCTTTTCCTTCGGTATTTATAATTCCCCAGTTTTTGTTCAGTTCAACTCTTGCAAAACCATTTTCAAAAGGTTTGATCTGATCGTATTTTGGTTCTAAAACAATGGCCATTTTGTTGTTTATTAATCCAACTTTATTGTTTTGCCTGATGAAAGCAACGCCGTTATTAAAATCAAATAATTTATCAGAGGCAGGTGCTTTTTGAATTTCTCCTTTTGTATTGATATAAACCCACTCCTTATCTTTTTGTACAATTGCTATTCCGCTGTTAAAATCTTTCGCATCTTTAAAATCTGCCGGAATTGCCCAGGCACCTTTTGTATCAATAAAACCCCATTTCCCTCCGTTTTCGACAGCAGCTAAACCATCAGAAAAACTTTTGGCAGATTTGTATTGAGGCTCAATTTTAAAAGAACCGTCTTTGGAGATATATCCAAATTTTGAATTCTTTTTAACTAATGCCAGTTCTTGACTATTAACAAATTGAATACATAACAGCAACAAAAAAATAAGTGTTTTTTTCATGATTTAAAATTCAATTAATAATGTGATAAAAGCTTAATTGTTGATCAAATGATCTTTTACTTTCTGAACAAAAGGATACATAACCTGATCTTCCTTAAATTGCGGAATAATATTTCGAACGTCATCGTACCATTTTCTGGTTACTGACGAAATTTTATCTTTCTGATTTAAATAATCAATAGCCTGAACGATTGTAATCATTTCGATACTCAAAACTTCAAATGCATTTTCGATTACTTTTGAGGTAATTACCGCCGCATTTGTCCCCATACTTACAATGTCTTGATTGTCATTGTTATTAGGAATACTATGAACATACATTGGGTTGGATAACATTTGGCTTTCTGCAGTTGTTGAGGTTGCCGTAAACTGAACGCCCTGCATTCCGAAATTAAATCCTAAAGTTCCTAAGTTTACAAACGGAGGAAGAATTTCGTTAATTTTTGAATTCAGTAAATAATTCAACTGACGTTCTGCCAACATGGTTAATTTCGTAATCACGATTTTCAGTTTGTCCATTTCCAGCGAAATATAATCTCCGTGAAAATTACCTCCGTGATAAACGTGTTTGTTTTTTACGTCAATAATCGGGTTATCATTTGCCGAGTTAAATTCGTCTTCTAAGATAGAAGCAACGTTATTTATGGTTTCTAAAACCGGTCCCAATATCTGAGGCACGCATCTTAGTGAATAATATTCCTGAACTTTTTCCTTGAAAATTTCCTCTGTATTTTCTCCGGAATATAAATGGTCTTCTCTTTTACGGATCAACGTACTGTCAGAAAGATTTTGTCTCATTCTTGCAGCTACTTCCTGTTGTCCTTTATGACGTTTTGTTTGGTTTAATTCTTCAGAAAAATGATCATCATATGCCTGAACTAATTCATTTATAGCACAAGAACATTTTAATGACCAGTCTAATAATTTATTGGCATGATGAACATTTACAACTCCAATTCCGGTCATAACCGAAGTTCCGTTGATTAAAGCAAGGCCTTCTCTGATTTCTACCTGAATAGGTTTTAAACCTTCGATTGCAAAAACTTCGGGAGTTGGTCTTCTGTCTCCTTTATAAAAAACTTCACCTTCACCAATTAAAACCAAGGCTAAATGTGATAATTGTACTAAATCTCCGCTGGCGCCAACTCCGCCATGTTCAAAAATTAATGGCGTAATATCTCTGTTTATAAGTTCTGCCATCAAATGAATAACAGAAGGATGCACACCCGAATTTCCTAATGAAAGTGTATTTAATCTTGCTAAAATTGCTGCTTTTGCACAAACAGGGCTCAAAGGTTTTCCTGTTCCTGATGAGTGGCTTCTTATTAAGTTATATTGTAATTGTATCTGATCAGATTCTTTAATACGATATTGAGCCATTGGCCCGAAACCTGTATTTACGCCATAAATTACTTTGTTTCCAGAAAATTCTTTTAAGAAATTAAAGCTTTCTTTTACTCTGTTTAAGACAACATCGCTGACTACAACCTTATTGTTTCCAAAGATAATAGACTCAAATTCTGCTAAACTTAAATATTCATTAATTGTATTCATTAAATCGTTTTTGATTGTGCTAATTTAATTTTATTTATCAAAATAAATGTAGTTATTTTGATGATGGCAAATGTAAGTTAATAAATAATAACATTTCTAATATGACACAGGAGTTTGTAGATGTTTTAATCATAGGTGCGGGACCTTCTGGATGCGTTTCTGCATCATATCTTCATAAAAACAATGTTAAGATAAAAGTTGTAGAAAAAACAAAGTTTCCAAGACTCGTTGTTGGCGAAAGCCTTATTCCGCGGGTTATGGATCATTTTGCTGAGGCTGAACTGTTTGAGAGCCTCGATGCGATGAATTTTGAAAAGAAATTAGGTGCACGTTTTATAAGAAAAGATGAAATTTGTGTTTTTGATTTCAGCAAAAAATTTGGCGAAGGCTGGGACTGGACATGGCAGGTGCCAAGAGCCGATTTTGACAACACAATGGCTCAGGAAATAATAAGAAAAGGAATTGACCTGGAATTTGAATCTGAAGTTTTGGAAGTTTCTTTTGAAGAGAAAAATTCAAAAACTATTGTAAAAGATAAAGATGGAAATTTAAAAGAAATACACGCTAAATTTATAATCGATTCCAGCGGATACGGACGTGTTTTGCCACGACTTCTAGACTTGGATACGCCATCAAAATTAGATCCTCATTCTTCTATTTTTACGCATGTTAAAGATATAAACAGACCCGAAGGAGAAGAAGGAACTCAAATTTCGTTTGATATTTTAGAAACCGAAGTCTGGTTATGGGTAATTCCGTTTTCTAACGGAAACACTAGTTTGGGTGTTGTCGGGCCAACCGATTTTATCAATTCACTTTCAGAAAACAAGGATAATGCCGAGGCTTTAAAAAATGCCATTCAGCTATCTGATTATTATATTAAAAGATTTAAAGGCACCGAGTTTTTATTTGAGCCCGTTAAACTTGAAAATTATTCGAGAGCCGTAAAAAGAATGTACGGAGACGGTTTTGCCTTGACAGGAAACAGTTCTGAATTTTTGGATCCTGTTTTTTCTTCCGGAGTTGCTTTTGCAACAGAATCGGGAATGCTTGCAGCCAAATTATACCTAAAAGAGTCTCAGGGAATTCCTGTTGACTGGGAAGTTGAATTTACAGAATATATGAAACGCGGAATTGCGGTTTTTACCACTTACGTGAAAGAGTGGTACACCGGAAATCTTCAGACTTTATTTTTCCATCAGCCGGAAAATCCCGATGTGAAAGAAAAAATCTGTGCTGTTCTCGCAGGTTATGTCTGGAATGAAGAAAATTCGTTTGTCAAAAAACATGATCATGTGATTGCCAATATGGCGTATTTACTAAATATGCAGAAAGAACAAAGCCCTGAATAATCAGGGCTTTTTTTATGTCTGAAAAGTTGTATTTTTGTTCAGTCAGGCATTTGTTGTTTGAAAGTATTAATTGGTATTTTACATTACGAGAATGTACGATACATATTCTATTTTATTCCTTAATTATTATCTTTGAGCTATGAGTACAGTAATAAAACTAAATCATATAGGACGAAAAATAAGCCGTATTCGTGAACTAAAAGACATGAAACAAGAAGCTCTTGCGCAAGCTTTAGGAACAAATCAACAAGCTATTTCGGCTATGGAAAATAGTGAAAGTGTTGATGAAGAAAAACTAATTCAAGTTGCAAAAGCTCTTGGGGTAAGCGTTGAAGCAATTAAGAATTTTTCAGAAGAAGCAATATTTAATATTATTGGAAATACAATCAATAATAATGATAATGCATCAATGAATTCAAATATTCAATATCAACCAACATTTAATCCGCTTGATAAAGTTGTCGAATTATATGAACGTTTAGTTCAGTCTGAAAAAGACAAAGTGGAATATTTAGAAAAATTAATGAAACTGAAATAAGCTTTTCAGAATATCTATAAATGAAGAAAGCCCTGAATAATCAGGGCTTTTTTTATTTCTACAATTCAAATATCTTCTCCATTACAACCCATTTCTCACCCTGTTTTGCCCAAGGCAATGCCTGCTGAAATTTCCACATTAAGGTTTCCCATTCCTGAACTTTTTCATTGTCAGCATCCATTTGTGATTTTTTATCAAATGTAAAATCAGCATCGGCTTCTATTATCATGAATAATCTGTTTCCGGAGCAATAAATATCCAGAACATTAATTCCCGAATCCTTAATACTTTTTATAATTTCAGGCCAGACATTTTGATGAAGTTTTTTATACTCCTCAATTAATTTTTGGTCCTCTTTTAGATCTAAGGCTAAGCAAAATTTTTGTGTGGACATAATAATAAAGTTGGGTTTTGTTTTTTAATAAATGAAATAAAGACAAAAAAGACCGTCGTTTATAGACAGTCTTTTTATGCTTCAAAAAATAATAATATAGTAAAAAATTATACTACCAGAATTTAACGTACAACGCTACAATAATCAATAATGTAATTACGATTAAAACTGTAGTTTGTGGTTTTACTTTAAACATTTCAGAGTCTATTTCAAACGCTTTTGGATTTACTTTTGGACCAGCAAAACTGATCAATATCATCGCCAGCATAGTGAAGAAGAATGATAATCCCATACAAATATGGAAAGGGATTTCGAATGCACCTTTTCCATTAGGATAAGCTGTGTATAATAAAGTTTCGTTTCCGAATAAGGCCGGTGCATATTCGTTGAATAATACAGATAAAACAAATCCTAAAATTACACCCACGATTGCAGCAGTTCCTGTTGTTCTTTTCCAGAACATACCAAGGAAGAACATTGCAAATACACCTGGGCTGATGAATCCTGTATATTTTTGAATGTAAGTGAATCCACCAACACCACCAATTCCTAAAACATCATTCCATGTAAACAACACAGCTAAAAGCATTGCAGCAAAAACGGCAATTCTACCAATATTTACCTGTTGTTTTTCGCCCGCTTCTTTCTGGATGTATTTTTTATGAATATCTAATGTGTAAATCGTAGAGATACTGTTTACTTTACCGGCCAATGAAGCTACAATTGCAGCCGTAAGTGCCGCTACAGAAAGTCCTTTTAAACCAGTTGGCAAGAAAGTCAATACAGCAGAATAGGCTCCGTCTTTTCCTCCAACCAATTGAGGTAAATGTCCGTTTTGGTATAATACATAAGCAGCGATACCAGGCAACATTACGATTAAAGGCATTAATAATTTTAGCATACCGGCAAATAAAATACCTGTACGGGCAGTTTGCAAGTCGGCACCCAAAGCTCTTTGTGTAATGTATTGGTTACATCCCCAATAGTTTAAGTTGATGATCCAGATACCTGCAACATAAGACATTAAACCAGGGAAAGTTAAATATTTATCGATATCCAGCTGCGATGAATTGGCAGTTGGTCTTGGAATAATCATTTTGAAATGCTCAGGAGCTTCTTTCATTAAAACTTTAAATCCTGCAATTGCATTTTCTCCAACTCCAAAATACTGTCCAACAGTTGTTAACGCAATGTATGAAGTTACCAGACCTCCGATAATTAAAACCGCAACCTGAATAACGTCAGTATAAGCCACAACTTTCATACCTCCTAAAGAGATGATTAAAGCAAATACAGCCAGACCAACCATAATTACGTGAAGGTATTCTCCTCCGGCAAGACCGTTAATAGCAACAGCTCCTAAATATAAGATGGAAGTTAAGTTTACAAATACATATAAAAACAACCAAAAAACGGCCATAATCAATGCAGTCGACTCGTTATAACGTGTTTTTAAGAATTGTGGCATGGTGTAAATCTTATTTTTAAGATATACGGGAATAAACCAAACGGCTACTATAATCAAAGCCACAGCAGCAAGCCACTCATAAGCCGCAACGGCGATTCCAAGGAAGAAACCTTCACCGCTCATTCCGATGAATTGTTCAGCTGAAATGTTTGAGGCAATTAATGAAGCTCCAATAGCCCACCACGTTAAGTTTCCTTCTGCCAAAAAGTAAGCTTTTGCATCATGTTCGTCTTTTTTACGCTTACTGTAAACTGTGTAACCGTAGACGGAAACAACGATGAAATAAATAATAAAAACCGCATAATCTGCGAAAGCAAGGTTCTGGTTCATTGTTAGTTTTTTAAAAATTAGTAAAGGTGATTGTTTGTTTATTTTTAAGGTTTGTAATTTTTGAAAATCTCAAACTATTGTTTTTATTAATTAACTCGGTTTTAAATATGATATGTGTTTTTATTCTGTTATTTTTTTGAGAAAAAAAAGAACAGAATCCAAAAGTAAAATAAAAATCCAAATTGACACCATTTACAAATGTGTTTTTAACAT
>Ga0307410_10000023_pt1 | contig 60803 bp, 53 predicted proteins | sample 322Ometagenome_3_FD_203707 | JGI IMG/M metagenome (GOLD analysis project Ga0307410, IMG submission 203707) | Maize rhizosphere microbial communities from greenhouse at UC Davis, California, United States - 322HYB-O-3 | ecosystem: Host-associated > Plants > Roots > Rhizosphere > Soil | place... | reverse complement strand
ATCGGCGGATGCGCCAAAGTGCTCGAGCTCGGCGAAAAACGTTTCGCCGGAGACGGCGGCGACGCGGATGTGCGCGCGTTGTCCGCGCTTGAGGCGACTGGCGAGTGACTCGGGCACGCGAGCGAGCGCATAGACCTTCGAGAGATCGATGATCTCGGCGAGCGGTTTGTCGGGATCGACCGGCTCGCCGGTGACGACGTGGACGGCACTGACAAGGCCGGAGATGGGCGCGGTGAGTTCGACGGTGGGCGGCGGGTTGCCGACCTGTCGGCTCTCAACGACGAGGGCGAGATCGCCGGCGGCGACGGAGTGGTCGAGCTTGAGGTGGACCTGTTGCGCGCGGCCGGCGATGCGGCTGCTGACGACGGCGCGGTTGCCGGGGTAGACCTCGATGCGGCCGAGGGCGAAGACGGTTTCCTCGAAGTCGCCGGGCTCGGCGACGACGGTCTGGATGCGGAGATTTTTCACTCCGGTTTCGTCGAGGATGACGGTGTTGGCGCGGCGGGTGGCGGCGTCTTGCGTCGCGGACAAAGGAAGCGCGAGCAGAAGCGCGGTGGTGAGGGCGACAAGTTTCATTGGGCGGAAAGAAGGGCGGTGGTGAGCGGGAACGTGGAGTCGGTGAGCGCTTCGAGACGCACGAGCGAGGTGGCGGCGGCGATGTCGGCCTCGAGGAGCTCGCGGCGGAGGGCTGCGTGGGCGCGTTGGGTTTCGAGCACGTCGAGGAGCGGCAGTTCGCCCTGCGCGTAGGCGCGGCGGACGATGGCAAGGGCCTCTTCGTTGGCGGGCAGCGCGTCGGTGCGGAGATCGCGGGCGACGGTGAGGGCGGTGGCGAGGTCCTGCCAGGCGGCGGCGAAGGCGGCGCGCAAGTCGGCGTCGAGGGCGCGCACGGCCTGTTCGGCACCGGCGAGGGATTCACGGGCGGCGCGGATGTTGCCCTGATTTTGTCCGCGAAACGGGAGCGGCATGGAAACGCCGGCGACAAACCCGACGTCGGAGCTTTCGCGGAGAAAACGCACGCCACCGGCGACGGTGACGTCCTGCGCGGTCTGCGACCGGGCGAGTTGGAGCGAGGCGCGGCGGCTGGAGATTGCGGCCTGCTGGAGTGAAAAGCGCGGGTGCGCGGCGAGCTTGGCGAGGAACGCGTCTTGCTCGGGCAGCCCGGCGGGCACGGGCAGCGCGCCGGCGAGGACAGGCATGTCGTTCGCACTGCCGCCCCACGTCGCGGCGAGCGAGGCGCGGGCGTGGGCCAGACCGGTTTCGGCGCGGGTGTGGTCGGCACGGGCGTGCGCGAGCGAGGCGCGGGCGCGGGCTGCTTCGGCGGCGGAGCCGACGGCGGCTTTTACGCGGAGTGCGACGGCGTCGGCGGCTTCTTGCGCGAGGGCGAGCGACGAGGCCGAGAGCGCAAGCTTCTCCTGGGCAGCGAGCACGTGCACGTAGGCGGTGGCGGTGTTGGCGAGCACCTCGGCTCGGCGCACGGCGAACTCGCGGTCGGCGACCTCACGTTCACGGCGGGCGGCGGTGACGCGTTTCTCGCGCTTGCCGCCGCGTTCGAGGGTTTGGCTGGCTTGCACGGTGGTTTCCAGGTCGTCCGCGCCGCGCAGCGCACCGGTGCCGCCGAAGTTTTCGAGAGCAACGCTGAGCGCGGGGTTGGGGCGCACGCCGGCCTGGTCGATGAGGGCTTCGGTGGCGCGACCGGCGTAACCTTGGGTGAGGAGCGATGGGTTGCCCGCCTCGGCACGTTGAAGGGCTTCGGTGAGCGAGAGGTCTTGGGCGAGCAGTGTGAGGGGCGTGAAAAAGAGGACTAAAAAACGGAGCATGGTGAGCGTGGGAAATGACAACGACGGTGGGAACTCCTGGTCGCACATCGACGCGCGCAGGCGTCGGTGTCGCGGAATCAGGCAGGGAAAATCCGTCCGAGCAGGAACGGATCAGGCGGCGATACTCGGGGCGCGCGCCGGCAGGGCCGTGCGCCGTGAAAATTGCCAGGCGGGCAACCAATCAATCGGCCGCTCCGTGTCGGAGACGGCCAGGGCGGGTGTTTCCGGCGGACTCGTCAGCGAGAGCCGCGAGCACAGGAAGCACAGGCAAAGGGTAAGATCGGGGGCGAACGTTTTGGCGACGGTGACGGACGGGCGGATCAGAGTGCCTTCGGCCACGTCGCAACTGTCATGGGCGCAAGGATCGGCGGTTTCGCAGCACGCGGCGGAGTCGGCGTCTTCGTGGGCGATCACACCCGCGGCCTCGAGAGTGCAATGCTGCGTCGCCGGCAGCCAGAGGGCCAGCAGAGCAAACGTCATGACTCGGGTTAAAAACCGCACAAGTGCGCTAACAAGGCGAAGCAGACGGCCTTGTCAAGATGCTCACCAGCCGAACTGGCGCTTGATGCGGAGCGGTTCGTAGAGGTCGGTCGGGAGCTCGGTGATGAAGCGACTCGGGGTGAGTAACAAGCCGCCGGGGCCGGCCTTGGTGGCGACCTTCGGATAACAAATGTAGAGCTCGTTTTTCGCGCGCGTCACCGCGACGTAGAACAGGCGGCGCTCCTCCTCGACGTCGTCCGCCTCGATGGCGCGGCGCCCGGGGAACATGCCGTCGGCCACGCCGATCACGAAGACCACGTCGAATTCCAATCCTTTCGATTGGTGGACGGTGGTGAGCTTGACGGTGTCGGGCGGGAGATCGACGTGGCGTTCGCTGGTCTCGCCGTTCATCAGAGCGACCTGAGAGAGCATTTCGGCGACGTCGTCGAAGCGGGACGCGAAGCCGATCAACGCCTTCAATTCCTCCATGCGGTCGATGTAGTCGGCGTATTCGCCCTTCATGTAGTCGGAATACCAGCCGTCGATGGCGGTGGAGACGACCGACTCGGGTTTGCCGGTGCGCATGACGTCGGAGATCTGCTTCAACGAGGCGCAGAAACTGGTCCACTCGTCCTTGGCGTCCTTGGCGACCTTGGTTTTTACGTCGTCGGTCGCGAGGGCGTCGATGAAGTCGCGCTGCATGAGCTTCGCGTGATCGAAGGCGGCGTCGTAGATTTTTTGCGCGCCCTTGTCGCCAACCTTGGGTAGGAGCACGGCGATGCGTTGCCAGGCGGATTCGTTGCGAGGATTGGCGACGAACTGGATAAACGCGATCAGGTCGCGCACGTGCTGGCGCTCGAAGAACTTCACGCCGCTGGTGATCTGGTAGGGGATGCCGGCCTTGGAAAACGCTAGTTGCACTTCGAGCGCGTGGAAATGCGAGCGATAGAGAACGGCGATCTCGCCCGGGGAAACGCCGTCGTCCTCGATGAGCGAACGGGTGCGCTTGAGGATGAAGTCGGCTTGCTCGCGGTCGTCCATGGCTTGGACGACGAGGGGTTTTTGGGAGTTTTTGCGGCAGGCGCGCAGCTCCTTGTCGAAGTGGCGGCCCTTGGGCTGGGCGTTGAGGACACCGTTGGCGAGCTGGAGGATCTGCGGGGTGGAGCGGTAGTTGGTCTCGATGCGATGGATGACCGTGCCGGGGTGGCGGTCCTCGAACGTCATGAGGTTTTCAAAGTCGGCGCCGCGCCATGAGTAGATGCATTGCGCGTCATCGCCGACGGCCATCACTTGATGGTGCGCGGCGAGGGCATCGACGATCTGGGACTGGATGGTGTTCGTGTCCTGATATTCGTCCACGAGGACGTGGCGGAAGCGGTTGGAGAAATACGCGGCGACGTCGGGCGCTTTTTGCAAAAGTTCGAGCCAGAGTTCGAGGAGGTCGTCGTAGTCGAGGACGTGCTGGGCGCGTTTTTTCTCCGCGTAGGCGGCGGCGAAGGGCGGGATCAGGTGTTTGATCTCGGAGTATTGCGGGAAGTAGCGCTCGACGGTCTCGGCGATGGATTTCTGGGTGTTGCGAGCGAGGGAGATGACGTTGAAGAGCGGACCTGGCTTGGGGTTGGTCTTGTCCTTGAAGAACGTCTTGTTCTCGGTTTCGACGACCTGTTTGAGGAGCGATTCGGATTCGTCGGCGTCGAGGATGGTGAAGTTTTTGGGTAGGCTGATGGCGTCGCCGTAGATGCGGAGGGCGCGGTTGCCGATGGAGTGGAAGGTGCCGCCCCAGAAACGGCCGGGCTCGACGCCGGTGAGCTCGTGGACGCGGTGGAGCATCTCCTTCGCCGCCTTGTTGGTGAAGGTGAGCAGGAGGATCTCGGACGGGCGAACGCCTTTGGAAAGGAGATAGGCGACGCGGTAGGTGAGCGTGCGGGTCTTGCCCGAGCCGGCGCCGGCGAGGATGAGCAGCGGACCGGGCTCGGCGGTGACGGCGCGGTATTGCTCGTCGTTGAGCGACGCGCGGAAATCGATCACCGGGACATCGTGGCGGGTGGGACGGTCGTTGTTGTCTAAGAAAATCTCCATGCTCCCCGCCGACGCTTTCGGAAAGCGCCGGGGAGGCAAAGCTGATTTATGGCGCCCGTTGGATTCAAGCGCGGGCGCCATTTCAATGTGTGCTCTCAATACGGCCAGGCAAAACGCAGTCCCAGCTCGAAGAGGTGGGTGTTGAGGTCGGTCAGTTCCAACTTGTTGCCATTCACTTTGAAGGTGGCGTCATCGTTGAAAAGATAACGGTAGCCCACGCTCAGAGAGAGGGAATCCGTGATCGTGAAATACAACGTCGCCCCGCCGCCATACGTTAAGATCCAGTCCTGTCGGGTAATATTTTCCGTCGGGTTCGCGAGGGAGCCGGATACCTTGATGTAGGACGCGCCAACGGACGGGCCGATTGCCAGTCGCACCGTGTCGGTCAGGGCGAGTTCGTGGCGGAGGTTTACGAGGAGCGGAACGAAGACCACCTCGTCGTTTCTGCTTCCCGGGGTGTTGGTTCCGATATCCGTGTCCCACTTTGCCCAGCCGGCCTCAATTTCCAACTGATTGGTGTTTTCGCTGTTCGGGATGTAGAACGTGGCGCCCAGTGCAAGGTTCGCTCCGATTGTTTCGTCCGCATTGTCTGCTTCCGGCACGACATACACAGAGTTCGCGCGCCAATAACCTTCGTCCGCTTTGGCGAGAGGCATGGCGGCAAGAACCAGGCTGATGGACAGGATCAGTTTTGTGCTGAGGTGCATAATTTAAGGAGGAGTGGTTGGTTTTTTGGGTTGGGTAAGGCGGCAGGGTAGATGAACGGTGTCGTCGGCAGTTCCTGAGGAGTGCATGGGTTTACAGCGAAACAGGCGCGCCTCCTATGCCGCCTTTGGGGAACGCGCGGGTTTGCCGTCAGGACGGCGCACGGTTTTCTTAAAAACCTAAGAAACTCGCGGTTGGTCCGTAATCCGTGATGAAACCCCTCAACCCTTCATTCATGAAAACCCTTGCCCTGCTCGGTGTGACTGTGGCGCTTCTCCCCCTTGCGTTGACGGCCGGTCCGGCCCTCACGATTTATAATCAGAACTTCGCGGTCGTGCGCGAAACTATCCCCTTCGACCTGAAGGCAGGGGTGAACCTCGTGAACTTCGCCGGCGTGACCACACAAGTGGAGCCCGACTCGGTGGTGTTGCGCGATGCCGCGGGCAAAGTCGCGTTGCGCATCCTTGAGCAAAGTTACCGCGCCGATGCCGCTTCGCAGGGACTCCTGCTTGCGCTAAACGAGGGCAAGGAACTCGATTTCGCCGTCACCGACCAGAATGGCAAAGAATACATCGTGAAGGGCCGCGTCATCCGCAGCGGTTACAAAGCCGAAGGCGAAGCCGGAACACCGCTTGTCGAGGTGGACGGAAAGCTTCGTTTCTCGCTGCCGGGTCAACCGCTCTTCCCCTCGCTCGGTGATGACGCGATTCTCAAGCCCACGCTGTCGTGGCAGGTCAACTCCGAGAAAACGGCCAAGCTCGACGCCGAACTCGGCTATATCACGGGCGGCATGAGCTGGCAGGCGGCATATAATTTTGTGGCGTCCGAGAAAGGTGACCAGGTGGACATTGTCGGTTGGATCACCGTTTCGAATAACACGGGCAAAGTTTTCACCGATGCGTTGATCAAACTCATGGCGGGCGATGTGAACCGCGTGCAGCCGGAAGATCCGTTTGCCGGTCGTCGTGACAAAGTCGTGCGCATGGCAATGGCCGCTCCTGCGGCGGCTGAAGTCACCGAAAAAGCCTTCGATGAGTTTCACCTCTATTCGCTACCGCGCTCCGTCACGCTCCGCGATCAAGAGACCAAGCAGGTCGAGTTCCTTCGAGCGACCGGCGTGACCGCTCCGCAGCTCTACATCTACGACCAGCGGAAATACGGCGCGAAAGTCGCCACCGTGCGCGAGTTCAAAAATACCAAGGAAAACGGCGGGCTCGGTCTGCCGCTGCCGAAGGGACGCACCCGTTTTTATCGTCAGGATTCCGCCGATGGCCGGTTGGAGTTTGTCGGTGAAAACAACATCGACCACACCGCGAAGAACGAGACGGTGCGCATCCATACGGGCGATGTGTTCGACATCGCGGTGGAGCGCAAGGCGACCGATTCGAAACTCAGCAGTCGCAATGATCAGCGCGAGGAAGCCTTCGAAATCACGTTGCGCAACCGCAAGGCCGACCCGGTCGAGGTGCGGGTGACCGAACACTTCTACAGCTGGCCGAACTGGACGATCATCCAGCAGTCGGACCCCTCCGAAAAAACCGATGCGCAAACGGCCGAGTTTCGCGTCCAGCTGAAGCCCGACGAGGAAAAGAAGATCACTTATCGGGTGCGTTACGACTGGAAGTGATTTGCGCGCGGCATGCCGTTTGCGTTGATTCGAGACGCGATGAAAATCCACTGGTTTCAACATGTCTCGTTTGAAGGTTTGGGTGCGATCGCGGACTGGTTGCTGGATCGAGGCCACACGCTGACGTGCACGCGTTTCCATGCCGGCGAAACCGCGCCCGCCACGGTCGATGGGTTCGACTGGTTGATCGTGATGGGTGGGCCAATGAACATCTATCAATACCGCGATTACCCGTGGTTGCGCGCCGAGAAACGAGTGATCCGAGACGCGGTGGCGGCAAACAAGCGGGTGCTCGGCGTGTGTCTCGGCGCCCAGCTCATCGCCGATGCCATGGGCGGGAAGGTTTACCAAAACGACGAGCGTGAGATCGGTTGGTTTCCCGTGACCGCGGTGCCGGAAGGCGCGGGATCGCCGTTTGCGTTTCCGCCCGCGGTCACTGTATTCCACTGGCACGGCGACACATTTTCATTGCCGCCGAGTGGCGTATGGTTGGCGCGCAGCAAGGGTTGCGAGCATCAGGCTTTCACGCTTGGCCCGCGCGTGCTCGGACTGCAGTTCCATTTGGAGATGACCCCGGAGGATGTTAAACGCATCGCCGTGGAGTGTGCGGATGAACTCACGCCCGCCACGTATGTGCAGAGCCCGGACGAAATCGTGGCCCGGGCATCCAACGATGGCAAAGAAGCCGGATTGTTGCTGGATCGGTTGCTGAGTCTGATGGAACGCGGCTGATGGCGGGCTGACGATAAACGCGATCAGCGGGCGGGCACGCCGGTGGCGATGCCGCTGTTTGGCAGGCCCCACGAGCCGGGGCTGGCGCGGAGGGCGGCGTCGGCGACTTCGCGACCGGCGGTCTCGAGCTTGGTGTTTTGCAGAGTGTCGCTCGTGATCACGGGCACGGAGGCGATGGTGTTGATCAGTGTCACGTTGCCCGTGGGGGCGGGGAGAATGGGAGAGGACATCTCGGCGTGCTCGGGCATGCCGAAACCGAACAGGATCGGCAGGGCGGGCGCGGGTTTTTCGTGGGCCTGGCGGGTGAGGCGCACACGGTGGTTCTGGCCGGCGATGGTGGCAACGGCGTGGACGGTGGCACCGGGCGCAGGGCCGTCGCCGGTGAGCTCCAGCTCGACGTCGGAATCGACACCGCCGCGCAGGTAGAGGAGCGGGCCGTGGGAGATGTCGCCGCGACTGTCGCGCACGATGGTGTGGGAACCGATGAGGTAGCCGCGTTCGCAGCCGAGGGCGTTGCCGCCGATGATCTCGGTTTTGACGGTGGCGTCGTCACGGGCGCCGATCTCGAAGCCGGCGCGGGTGTTGATCGCGGTGCAGTTGACGAGGGTGACGCTGCCGGCGCCGCCATAGGTGCGGAAACCATCCTCGGAGAGGCTCTTCATGTAGCCGGGAGTAACCACGTAACGGCCATCGCGATTGGGGTAAACGGACTTGAAGCCGAGATCGAAGGCGGGGCCTGAGGTGTCGCGCAGCATGTCGGAGGTCGAGCGCACGGAGCCCTCGGCGTAGCAGTCTTCGAGACGGATGTTTCCACCGACCTGGATGTAGAAGCAATGGCCGAAGGCACGACTGATGACCCGGGTGCGGCGGACGAGCGTGTTGTTTCCGACGATCTGGATGCCGCTTTGTTTTTGGATGTTGAGAAGGTTGGGCCTTCCTTTGCCGAAGAGATCGCCGTAGCCATAGGGATGAGAGCCGTGGACGTTCAGCGTGAAGTTTTCGAGGGTGTTGCCCGTGCCGGCTACGGAAAGGGTGTTGCCGCCGCTGCCGCGCTGAGCACCGACCTGACGGATGGAGAGGCCGGTGAAGGTGTTGTCGTTGCCGGCGATGATGATGCAACGGATGTAGCTGCGGTCTGGAAGCTTGGCGTAGAGGGCGGTGTCGATCTCGAAGGTCACTCCGCTGAGGTCGAAACGGTTCCCGTTCCCGGTGAAGGTGAACATGGGCACGGGCGGCCGGCTTTGCTTTCGGTCCACTTTGGCGGCGATGTCGGCGAGGACCGCGGGCGTAAGGTAGTCAGCCAGCGGATACACGCCGGGCGTCATTCGGATGGACCGGTTGTCGCCGGCGCCCGCGCGTGCGAGGTCGGCGAGCGAGGAGACGGTCACGGGCTCGGCGGCGCGCAAAACGGAGAGGCCGGCGGCGAAGACGAGGGAAGCCAGGGCGATGAGACGCACGATGATGAACCGGGATTAACGCCGAAGGAAGAGGACAAAGGCGGAGAAATCACCGGGGAAGGGAAGGGTGAGTGTTTGGCCCGAAAGGGTCGCGGTCGCGCCGGCTTCGGCAAATGCGTCGGTGATGCGCCAGTCGCCCGGGGGAAGGGTGACGACCGACTTAGCCGGGGCATGGGCGAAGGCATGGGCGACGACGAGTGCTTCGCGTCCATCGGCCGAAATGCGGACCATGGCCTGCCAGCCGCGTGGGTGACGCCAGCTCTCGCCAAGCTCGCGATGGAGGCGGCTGACGCCGTGTTTGATGACCGGGGCGACGCGGTCGTAGAGGTGTTGCGCGGCAAGGGCGGTCTGCCATTGCGCGGACGAAAGCGCGGCGACGTCGCCGGACAGGCACATGCGACCGAGGAAGGTTGCGGCAAGGCTGTAAACGAGGCGGCGTTCGGTGTCGGTCGGCTTCAGCACCGCCCAGATCTGGCTCTGGCGCGGTAGCATGAGGCGGTGGAGATTGGCGGCGATGATCGGAATCTCGACCAGTTCGTGGGCGTCGGAGAAGGACGCCATGGCGGTGCGGGCGAGCAGCGACGGCTCGAGGCGGTGGCCGCCCGAGGAACAGTTTTCAATGACGAGGTGCGGGAGGCGTTCGCGCAGGCGGTCGAAGAAACGGTAGGTTGCGAGGATTTGCTGGCGCAGACCTTCGCCGAGTCCGTCGGGATGGTCGGAGCCGAGGCCGAGGGTTTCGTTGTAGTCGATTTTTAGATACCCGAAGCCGCCGGCTTCCAGCCGGTCGATGATTTTCTCCTCAAGATAGGCGAAGGCCCAGGGATCGGTGAGATCCCAGAAGCGGCGGTGGCGCACGGTGACGGGCAGGCCGTCGCGTTTGAGGAGGTGATCGACGAAGGAAAAGGCGGTGGAGGTGTCGCCGACCGTCTCCATCTCGAACCAGAGGCCGGGGATGAGCCCGCGTTCGCGAATGGCGGCGGCGGTGGCTTCAATGCCTTGGGGAAAGAGCGTGGCGCTCGGCACCCAGTCGCCGTGACCGCTGCCCCAGTCCCCGCCGTCGCCCTTATACCAGCCGGCGTCGATCACGAGGGTCTTGACGGGAGAACCCTTCAGGCGATCGGCGAGCGCGGTGACTTTGGCGTGCGATGGGTCGCCCCAGGTGGTGCACCATTCGTTGAAAATAACCGGCAGCGTGTGCTCGACCGAAGGATGGGTGTCGGCGGCGCGATGCTGGAGCGAGGTGAGGCGGTCGCAGGCGGCGTCGAGATCGCCGGCGACACAGGTCAGGTAAGCGGGCGGGGCGTCGAGGCGCTCACCGGGGACGAGGGTTTTGGTCCAATGGCCGAATTCGCGATCGGCGAGTCCGCCGGAGAGGCAGGCATCGTCGTTTTGGCGGGCGACTTCCATCTGCCAGGAGCCGGCCCAGCCGAGTTGCGCGGCCCACGTGATGCCGGCTTGGGTGTCTTCGAGGGCGACGAAGGGAAACCAGCGGCGGACGGGCATGGTGCCAACCTGGCCGAAACGTTCGCTGAAGAGGCCGGCACCAGACCAGGAGCGTTCGAGATGGAGTTCTTCGAGCGTGCGGGTTTCGAGGCGGCCTTCGGCGCTCCACGCCGAACGGAAGCGATGGACACGCATGCGACCGGGGGCGTCGGCGCGGGCAAACGGGGTGAGTCCTCCGAGGGAAAAACTCGTGAGAAGTTCCAGAGTGACCGGGGAGGAGCCGCCGTTGATGAAACTGGATTCGATGGTGAACGCGGCGTCGCCCTCGTGCCACGAAAGACGGTGCTCGAGGCGGTGGCCGGTGGTGCGATCAAGCAACCGGGTGAGCACGACATGGCGGTCGCCGTGGGTCTCGTGTTCCTGACCTTCGAGGAGGAAAGCGGAGTTGGCGGGGGCGGAGCGCAGCGTGTGGCCTTGGGCGAAGGCGCCGGGGTAGCTGTCGCCGACGCGTTTCACATGGACGAGCGGATCGGGCACGCTGGCGGGCGGAGGAACGGGCTCGGGGCCGGAGTCGATGTAGAACTCGCCCGCGAGGGTGGCGCGGCGTTCAACCAGATCGGCGAGACGTGAGGTCGGGACCAGTTGAAGCGTGACCGCGCCGGTGGCGGTATCGTTGAGGTAGCGGACGGTCGTGTTGGCGACCTCCCATTCGGAAAGGACGGACAGAGGCATGGATCAGATCGTGGTGGTTTGTTTTTCTGAAGAGGCTTTGGCGGCTTGATGACGGGCGTCGAGTTGGCGGCGAACTTCGTTCATCATGGCTTCGGTGAGTGGAAAGCGCAGGGCGAGAGCGAAGTAAATGGAGGTGAAAACGATGTTGGGGATGACCGAGCACCAATACAGGCGGTCGAGCACCTCGGTTGGCTGGATGGTGAGTTTGCCGTTGAAACCGACCCAATCGAGGGTGTAGCCGACCAGCAAAACGCAGAAGGAAATCTCGAATTTTTGGACAAAGCCCATGACCGCGGTGAACAGGCCTTCGCGGCGCTGGCCGGTCTCCAATTCGTCGACATCGCAGATGTCGGGCATGATCGCGTTGACGATGGTGTTGCTGACGGAGAGCAGCGTGATGGTGATGAGCGTGGGGAGCAGCATCCAGTAGGGGTGCTCCGGGGTGTAGGTGAGCGGGACGAGGATGGCGGCGATGAGGCTGCCGGAGGCGCCGAGAATGATGCCGCCCTTTTTGCCGATCCACCGGCTGATGGGTTTGATGAGGGGGATCATGCCGAAGCCCCAGAAGCTGCCGACGGTGGCGCCGATGCCCGTGATCTTGGTGCCCAGGCTCTTGTCGCCCTGGCACACGTAATAAATCGCGACGTAGACGAGGATGGCGGCGGCGGCGCGTTCACCGAGGGTCTGGCAGACCTTGATGAGGACGAGGCTGCGGAAAGGACGGTTCTTGAATGTGGTCCGGATGGCGGGGATGATGGCGACCTTGTGCTTGCTGACCGCGACCTTCTGAAAGCGCTCCTTGCAATAGCGGACGGCGACAAATGCGGCGGCGAGGGCGATGATGGCGACAATACCCGCGATCCATCGAATGCCGTTGATCTCGTTGGTCGGCGCACCCTGAACCGTGTAGAAGGCCTGTTTCCAGACGGCCGTGAATCGCTCCCAGTCGAGACCGGCGTCGATGAAGTCGCGGAAGGTTTTGCCGACTCCGTTGACGAACATGGGACGAAGGGCCAGCCAGAAGATCCAGCCGTTGCCGAGCAGGACGATGGCGAGAAAGAGACTGCCGATGGCGGAGACCTTGGAACGCTCGTGGTAGTCGTCGGTGAGTTCGTAGCCGATGGAGTTCCACGACATCGAATACAGGCCCCATGCGCAGTAGAACAGGGTGCCCAAGGCGAACAGGTAGACGAGCTGGGCGGTATTGCTCCAGGAGCGGTCGGCCCACCAGAGGGCGAAAAGCGCGATGGCCGCGACGGACGATCCGATGACCAGAAAGGGCTTGCGACGGCCCCAGCGAGTATGGGTGTTGTCGGAGATGTGGCCCAGGATCGGATCGGTGATGCCGTCGATGAGCCGGGGCAGCACCATGGCCAGACTCACGAGGGAGGCCTGGATCGCGAAGCCGATCGTGAAGATATTATACGCCTGCCCGTAGGTGCAGATAAGGATGTGATTGGCGATCGCGCCAATACCCCATGCCCATATTTGGCTGGAGGGAGCGGTGTAGGGCTTGGGAGAAGAAGGGGAACTCATAAGGGGACGGGGTTATGCCGGGCAGGGAAAGCGGGGGAAAGGGGGAGGGGGACACTATGTGTGTCGCTGGTTCTTGGATGTGGAATGCTTATCTTGATTACAGTGGTAACTGGAATTCGATAGGAATCGTATCGGTAGCAAAAATCCTAATCCAAAAGTTAAGCTCTCTTTTATGCAGTGCTAAAAAGGACATTGCGGAAGAGCGGTGCTTGGGATGCTCCAGCAACCGGGCGATCCTCACGTAAAAACAAAAAAGCCCCAAAAGCGTTTGTAAGCTTTTGGGGCCAAAATGGCTGCCCGGGTAGGGGTCGAACCTACGACCAAGTGATTAACAGTCACCTGCTCTGCCACTGAGCTACCAGGCAATGATCCTCTCGCGAGGAGGGGTGAAAAACAATTCACCGGCACACGTTGTCAATGCTCGTTTTCCCTTTTACCGCAGAATTTCAAAGTTTTGTTTGCCATCCCGGAGGTGATCCGGTGTCTTGAACCTCTTTTCTAATACGCCTGCCTTCAATTCCGGAGGAACAGGGGGAACGAAACCATGAGCAAACAACAACTGATCCTCAACGTCACGACCCGCGCCCAAACCGGTCGTTCTGCCTCCCGCCGCGTGCGCAAGGCCAACCAGATCCCTGCGATCCTTTACGGAAAGCACACCAAGCCCGAGACGCTCGCCATCGACGCTCCCGAGTTTGTGCGCCTCCTCAAATCCGTTGCCGGTCGTGCGCTCCTTATCGAGCTCACCCGCAAGGATTCCGCCAACAAGGCGCTCTCCTTCCTCCAGGAAGTGCAGCGTGACCCGATCACCGACAAATTTCTCCACGTTGACCTTCAGGAAGTGAAGGCCGACGAAAAGCTCGAGATCCGCGTGCCCGTCCAGGTCACCGGCGAGTCTTTCGGTGTCAAAAATCAGAGCGGCGTGTTGGAAATCGCCAGCCAGACCCTGCGCATCCGCTGCCTTCCCAAGGATCTTCCCCCCGTTATCGCGGTGGACGTCACCGAGCTGAAGGTCGGTGAGGCGTTCAAGGTCGGCACGCTCAAGCCCATCGCTGGCGTCGAGTTCCTCGATTCCAAGGGTCAGCCGGTCGTCTCGTGCGTCGAGCCCGTGGGCGAAATCGCCTCCGCCGCTCCTGCCGCTGGCGCTGCCGCCGCACCCGCCGCCGGTGCCGCTGCTCCTGCCGCCGGTGCCGCCGCCCCTGCCGCTGGTGCCAAGCCCGCCGCAGATGCGAAAGCCGCTGCCGCTCCCGCCGCTGGCGCCAAGCCCGCCGCTGCTCCCGCCAAGAAGTAAGTGTTCGCCGCCCGGTCCGCCGCTTTACCGCGATGGGCCCGGACGATTGTTCTTTGAGTCATGTCCATCTCGCTTGTCGCCGGTCTGGGCAACCCAGGTCGCGATTACGACAACACCCGCCACAACGTGGGTTTTGTCGTCGTCGAGGCGCTCGCTCGTCAGCTCGGCCTTGCTTGGCAAAAGCAACGGTCGTTCGAGGCCGAGGTCGCCCGTTGGGACCCGGAACCAGGCCGCACCGTCTATTTCGCGAAGCCGCTCACGTTCATGAACGAGAGTGGTCGCGCGATTCAGGCGATGACGGGGTTCTATAAGATCCCCGGCACGGCGGTCACTGCGGTTTATGATGATCTCACGATCAACCTCGGTCTCGTGAAAGTCAGCGTAAGCGGCAGCGCCGGTGGTCACAACGGTGTGGCCAGCCTGCTCGAACGACTCGGCGGCGGATTTATCCGTTACCGTATCGGCATCGGACCCAAAGACCCGCCGCAAATGGACCTCGCAGACTTCGTCCTCGGCAAGTTCACACCTTCTCAACAACACCTACTCGATCAAAATTTAGAACGCTACGTGACCGGACTCCGCCTCGTGCTAGACCACGGCGCCGACAAGGCCATGAACCAACTTAACCGCAGAGACTCACAATGAGCACCACCACCAAACGCAACTACCGCGCGACCTTCATCCTCGATAATCGCGGCAAGGAAGACTCCGTCGATCAGATCATCGAAGGCGTGAAGAAAGACATCATCGCCGTCGATGGCGAAGTCGGCGCCGTCGAAACCCTTGGCCGCCGGGATTTCGCCCGCGTCACCGATCGCAACCTCCCCGGCGCCACCTACGTCCAGGTCGCGTTCTCCGCCCCCGCCACCGGCCCGGCCGCCCTCAAGGAGCGCCTCCGCCTCAACAACACCGTTTACCGCACCTTCCTCCAGACCGTCTGAGTCCGGGCGAACGCAACGCTCCCATGGCTTCCCTCAACAAAGTAATGCTCATCGGCAACCTGACGCGCGACCCGGAACTCCGGGTTACGCCGAAGGGCACGGCCATCTGCCAGTTCGGTCTCGCGGTCAACCGCCAGTTCAAGGACGAGTCGGGTGCCACCCGTGATGAGACGACCTTTGTCGATATCGAAGCCTGGGGTAAACAGGGCGAAACCGTCGCCAAGTATCTGACCAAGGGCCGTCCGCTCTTCGTTGAAGGCCGTCTCAAGCTCGATAGCTGGGATGACAAGACGACCGGTCAGAAACGCAGCAAGATGAAGGTTGTCCTCGAGAACTTCCAGTTCCTTGGCGGCCGTGAAGGCGGCGAAGGTGGCGGTGCTCCCGCTTCCCGCGCCGCAGCTCCCGGTGGTGACGACGGCATCGATCAAACGATCGAGCGCCACACGCCCCCTCCGCGCGCCAGCGCCAAGCCCACGCCGCCCCCGCAGGATAACATCGACGAAGACGTCCCGTTCTAAACGCGCCCCGCGTTCGCATCCCTTAAAAATTAAAAACACACATATATACCATCATGGCTCACAACGAAGTTTTGCTCCTCAAGCCCGTTGACGGTCTGGGCGCCGAAGGCGACCAGGTCAAAGTCCGCGCCGGCTACGCCCGTAATTTCCTCCTTCCGCAGAAATACGCGGTCGCCCTCACGCAGGCCAATCGCAAGCGCGTCGAGGCGCTGAAGAAGCGCCGCACCGAGCGCGAGGCCTCCGAGCTCTCCGGCGCGCAGGCGCTGGCCGCCAAGATCGCCAAAGTCTCGCTCGCGTTCGCCGTCAAGACCGGTGAAGGCGGCAAGATGTTCGGCGCCATCACCTCCGCCGATCTTCACCAGAAGTTCGTCGAGGCCGGCGTCGAGATCGACAAGAAGAAGATCCACCTCCACACCCCCGTGAAGACCCTCGGCAAGCACGAGGTGAAGATCAAGCTGCACGCCGACGTCTCCGTCGATGTGTCGTTCGATGTCGTCTCCGAGAACCCGATCGTCGAGGCCGTCGTCGAGGCGCCCAAGGCCAGCAAGGAAGAGTATCCCGAGCACGCCGCTCTGGAAAAGATGGCCGCCCGCCGCGCCGAAAAGGCCAAGCGCAGCGACCGCAAGAAGTAAGGCCTCGGCCTTTCGTTCTTCGAGCGATTCCATTCAAAGCCGCGGTCTCACGACCGCGGCTTTTTTGCGTTCAGGGAGTGACGACCTCCGTGTCGTCCGTCGGGGTTTCCCGATCCGGTCCACACGGAGGTGGACCCTCCCTCGGTTTCGCCTGTGAATAATAACAACAAGAAATCCCACGGCGGCATTGCGTCCGCCATAGGACCCTCTTGCCTCTCTGTCCCGTTTCATGGCTGACGACTTTTCGAAAACATCCCGCCGCCCACGTCGCGACCGTGATCGCGATCATGCAGATCCTCGCGACATGGAATCCGTGATGGGTCGCGTGCCGCCGCATAGCATCGAGGCGGAGGAGTATCTTCTCTCCTGCTGTTTCCTCGACGGCTCGGATATCGTGGCGCGCTGCCTTGAGGGCAAGTTGAGCGCCCCCGCGTTTTACTCGCCGGCGAACCGCATCATTTTCGAGAAACTGGTCGAGCTCTACAACAAGGGCATCGCGATCGATCTCCAGATCCTCGCCGAGGAACTCAAGACAAGCCGCCAGATCGACGAGATTGGTGGCTACGCCTATCTCACCCAGATCAGCAGCCGAATTCCGACCACGGCGCAGTCGAGTTATTTCATCGAGAAGGTCCGCGAGCTTCACCTCCTGCGCGAGCTCATCAAGGTCGCCACCGGCGCGGTCGAGAGTTGCTACGCCTACGACGGCGGACTCGAGGAGTTTGTCGATAAGGTCGAACAGGATATTTTCAAGGTTACGCAGGACCGTGTTTCCGATGGTGCGCGGCAGATGAAGGGGCCGACCAGCGAGGCGATGGCCGTCATCACGAAAATGATGATGAAGAAGGGCGAACTCACGGGAGTCTCCTCCGGCTTCAAGGATCTCGACGCCTACACCTATGGTTTCCAGCGGCAGGAAATGATCATCCTCGCGGCCCGCCCTTCGATGGGAAAAACCTCGCTCGCGTTGAATTTCGCCGAGGCCGCCGCGTTGCCGAGGCGAGGGGAGGGCGTGCCGATCCTGATCTTCTCCCTGGAAATGGGTGCCGCTCAGCTCGCACTGCGTATGTTGTGCGCGCGCGCCAAGGTAAACATGAAGCTGTTGCGCGACGGCTTGCTCTCTAAAAACGGCGAAGAGCAGCAGCGTCTGCTTGAGGCCGCGGACGAGTTTTCGAAAGCCCCTATCTTCATCGATGACTCCAGTCATCTCACGATCATGGAGCTGCGCGCGAAGGCGCGCCGTCTGCAGGCGCGCAATAAGCTGGGTTTGATCGTGGTGGACTACTTGCAACTGCTGGCGCCGACCGACTCGAAAACGCCTCGTGAGCAACAGGTCGCGGAAATCTCCCGCGGGCTTAAGGCGTTGGCCAAGGAGCTCGACGTGCCGGTGATCGTTCTCTCTCAGCTGAACCGTTCCGCCGAAAAAGAAAACCGCACACCCAAACTCTCCGACCTTCGTGAATCTGGCTCCATCGAGCAGGATGCCGACGTCGTTCTCATGCTTGCCCGGCCCAAGGATGCGGACGAAAAATTCCAAGTTGCGGCCGACTCCGCCGAGTTAATCGTTGCCAAGCAACGAAACGGACCGGTAGGAGAATTGAAACTTACGTTCCTACGGGATATTACACGCTTTGAAAACTACACCCAGTAACCCCATTTTCGGGGTCGTTCGCCTCTTCTTGGTCATTGCCTTGCTCGTTGCGACGGGTGGCGCGATTCGGGCTCAGACTGCCGCCCCCGGCTACAAGGTGGGAGCGTTGAGCCTTAAGTTCGTTGGCACCGCCAACGTCAACGAACAGGTCGTCCGCGCGAACATGCAGGTTCGCGAAGGTATCGATCTTGACGATACAATGATCGATCAGGACATCCGCTCGCTCTACAAGACGGGCTTGTTCGAGTTCATTGAAGTGAAGCGTGACGTTCGCCCGGATCGCTCGGTCAATCTGGTGTTCGAACTCACCCCTAAGTTCCGCGTGTTGAGCGTCCGCTACGACGGCAACGTCAAGGTGAAGAGCAAGCGCCTCGACAAGGAGATCAAGACCAAGAGCAATTCCCCCCTCGACGAGCGTCAGGTGAAGGAGGACGTCACCAAGATCCGCGAATACTACCAGAAGTCCGGTTACAATCAGGCCCAAGTCGGCTACAGCATCGAGCGCAACCGCGCGACCGGCTTTGGCAACGTCACCTTCAAGATCACCGAAGGTGCAAAGGTGAAGATCGCTCGCGTCAATTTCATCGGCAACGATCACGTCAAGACCCGCAAGCTGCGCAAGGCCATCGAAACGAAGAAGTGGAACATCTTCTCCTGGATCACCGGATCGGGCCGCTTTAAGGACGACCAATTCCAGGACGACTTGGACAAGCTTCGCGATTATTACCGTGAGCTCGGCTATCTCGATGTCGAAGTGCCCGCCGACAAGGTCATCTACGACTATCCCAAATCCAGTAAGCTGGTTCTCACCATCCGCATCACCGAAGGTCGCCAATACAAGGTCGGCGACATCACGATCACGGGCAATACCATCATCCCGACCGAAACGTTGCGTGCCGCCCTCAAGCAGACCACCGGCACGCTCTTCGCCCCGTCGAAGATCGACAAGGATGTGACTGCGCTGGAGGACTCCTACGGCAAGGACGGCTACATCGAAACGCGCGTCCAGCTGATCCGTAAGCCCAACCTCACCACCGGCGCCATTGACGTCGAATATCGCATCAAGGAAAGCGACAAGTTCTACGTCGAATCCATCCGGGTGGAAGGCAACACGAAGACCAAGAGCATCGTGATCATCCGCGAACTCGCGCTCGGGCCGGGTGAGGTCTTCGACTCCGTGCGCATGAAGGTCTCCAAGCAGCGCCTCGATAACACGCGCTTCTTTGAAGAGGTGAACGCCACGCCGGAAACCACCACGATCCCCGGTCGCAAGAACCTCAAGATCGCCGTCAAGGAAGGTCGCACCGGCAATCTTACATTTGGCGCGGGCTTCAGTTCGCTCGAGCGCGCCGTGGTGTTCGCCGAACTTACGCAGTCCAATTTCGACCTCTTCAATCGCCGTTCCATGTTCCAAGGCGACGGTCAGAAGTTCCGTCTCCGTCTCCAGGTCGGCTCTCGCTCGAGCGAGGCGATTCTTTCCTTTGAGGAACCCTGGTTGTTTGAGCAGCAACTTGCGCTCGGCTTCTCCATCTTCCGCTCGGAGTCCGACTACAACAGTTCGTATTACCAAGAGATCCGCACCGGTGCCGAGGTTTACTTGCGCAAGCGTCTTTTCGAGCTGGTCGAGGGACGTCTCTCTTACGGCTATGAAATTGTGGACATCCAGGATGTCGAACCCGGCTATACCGGGGTTTATCCGGAGGAGACCACCACGCTCTCCAAGATCGGCTTCCAATTGCTGCGCGACACGCGTGACAAGCTCGTCAACACCACGCGCGGCAATCGCGTCGATCTCACCACCGAGGTCACCAGCAGTGCATTCGGCGGTGATGCCGATTATTACAAACTGGAGGCCAAGGGCTCGCAGTTCTTCCCGCTTTTCGACACTCAAAATCAAGTCCTCTCCATTATCGGTCGCACGGGCGTGCTTGATTCATTTGGCGACACCGCCCAAGTGCCCTTCTATGACCGCTTCTATCTGGGCGGACCCTACACCTTGCGCGGCTTCGAGTATCGTGAGGTTGGACCGAAGACCACGGTCTTGGGCAACACTGTTCCCACCGGTGGCAACACTTACGGATTCCTCAGCCTTGAGTATTCACTTGATGTGGTCGAACCGCTGCGTTTCGCCTTCTTCTACGATGCCGGTTTCGTGAACAGCGGTTCCTATGATTTCAGCCCGAGCGCCTACAACGACAACTTCGGCTTTGGTTTGCGCCTGATGATCGCAGGCGCCCCGCTCAGTCTCGACTACGGCATTCCCATCACCACGGACAAGGCGAACGATGATGGCGGCCAGTTTAACTTCTCGTTTGGAACACGTTTCTAATTTAGCACTCTCATCCCTAATCACCCTATCATGAAAACATCCCTTAAATCATTTGTGGCTCTGGCGTTTGCCGGTCTTTTTGCCGTCGCTGCCCAAGCTCAGCCTGCGCCGAAAATTTTCGTCGTCGATATGGCCAAGCTCTACGACGCCCACTACAAAACCGAAGAGCAGAATGGCAAACTCAAGGCCGACCAGCAAAAGGCCGAGGAAGAGCTCCAGAAGCTCAATGCCGAGGGCAATGCCTTGGTGAAGCAATTCAATGATCTCAAGGAACAGGTAGGCAATCCGACGCTGTCCGCCGATGCCAAGACCAAGGCCCAGCAAGACCTCGAGGCGAAAGGCCAGGAGATCCAGCGCAAGCAAAACGACGTGAATCAATTCCGCGCCAATACGCAGCGCTCGCTCCAGCAGCGCATCAACAACTTCAAGCAGTTCCTCCTCGAGGAAATCAGCAAGACCGCGATCGATATTGCCAAGAAGAAGGGTGCGACCCTCCTCGTGGACAAGTCTGGCCCGACCCTGATCGGACTGCCCAGCTTGCTTTATTTCGATCCGGCCTACGAGATCACCGAAGAGGTCTCCAAGGAGATCAACAAGGACCGCCCGGCCGGTTCCGCTTCGACCTCTTCCGCCCCCGCTTCGAAGCCCGCCTCTGGCGAGGCTCCCTCGGTGTCTTTCCCTGGCGCCAAGAAATAAGCCGCGGAGTTGACCGACTCCAGACCCCGCTCCGAACGGAGCGGGGTTTTTTTGTGCCCGGTTGGATCGTCAGCCATTGCCATGATCCATGGCACGGCCCACGTTTTTTCCGTATGCAGCTTGCCTTCAGTCCCGCCGAAATTGCCGCTATCGTTCAACCTGTTTCCATCAAAGGAGACACCGACGTCACCGTGCGTGGCATTGCCTCCTTGGGCGCAGCGCATCCGGGCGATCTTTCCTTCCTCGGTAATCCGAAATATAAAGCCGAGGTCGCCGCGAGTGCGGCTTCACTCATTCTGCTGCCGACGGATTATGTTGGAGAGCCTGCTCCTGGTCAGCAGTTCCTTTTTGTAGAGAAGCCTTCGGTTGCGCTCGCCCGGCTGTGCGCACGCGTGGAGCAGCTCCTCTGGCCCAAGCCCGCGCCCGGTATTCATCCGACTGCGGTGATCGCGGCGGGTGCGCAAATTGCCGCCTCGGCCACCATTGGTCCGCTGTGTGTGATCGAGGCGGATGCGATTATCGGAGAGCGCACGCATTTGCAGGCCCAGGTTTTTGTCGGGCGCAACGCCCGCATCGGCGCCGATAGCTGGCTCATGCCGCGCGTGTTCGTCGCCGCCGAGTGTGTCGTCAAGGACCGTGTGCGCCTTCATGCCGGCGTGGTGATTGGTTCGGATGGTTTCGGCTATGAGTTTGTGCAGGGCCGCCATGAAAAAGTGCCGCAAGTCGGCAACGTGGTGATCGAAAACGACGTCGAGATCGGTGCCAACAGCACCCTTGATCGCGCCCGTTTCAGCCAGACGGTCGTGGGGGAGGGCACCAAGATCGATAACCTCGTGCAGATCGCTCATAATGTGATTATCGGCAAACACTGCCTTGTCTGCGCCCAAGCCGGCATTTCTGGCAGCACCACGCTTCAGGATTACGTCGTGCTCGGTGGTCAGGCGGGTGTCGCCGGGCATCTCACCATCGGTAAAGGCTCGAAGGCCGATGGTCAGACGGGCATCAACTCCGATCTGGAGCCGGGCAGTTTCGTCAAGGGTTCGCCGTGTATGCCCTATAATTTTGAGCAACGCTTCAACGTCCTTAAGAAAAAGCTCCCCGACCTGTTCAAGAGGGTGGATGCGTTGGAAGAGGCGGCTGCGGAAAGCCTAAAAAAGTCTTCCGCCTCGTAACATTCCTGACACGCTCCGTCCCTTCCACATGAGCTCGCCTCGTCTTAAGGTTTTCTCCGGTAACTCGAATCGTCCTCTCGCCGAGGAAATCTGCCAGCACATTGGTATGCCGTTGGGCGAGGCTACCGTCACCAGCTTCCCGGACGGCGAATCTTTCGTGAAGATCAACGAGAACGTGCGCGGTCATGATGTTTACATCATTCAGCCGACCTGCACGCCGACCAACCAGTCGTTGATGGAGTTGCTCATCATGATCGACGCGGCCAAGCGCGCCTCGGCCCATCGCATCACCGCTGTCATGCCTTTCTACGGCTACGCGCGTCAGGATCGCAAAGACCAGCCCCGCGTGCCGATCACGGCCAAGCTCGTGGCCAACTTGCTCGTCGCCGCCGGCGCGAATCGTATTCTTACGATGGATCTGCACTCGCAGCAGATCCAGGGCTTCTTCGATATTCCGGTGGATCACTTGTTCGCCTCACCGGTTTTCTTCAAATATCTGGAGCAGTTTCGCGGTGACAACATGGTCGTCGTTTCGCCCGATGTCGGTGGCATGAAGATGGCCGCCGCTTACGCCGGTATCCTGGGCGCGCAGCTCGGCATGGTGTGGAAGAAACGCACCAACGCCACCACCGTTGAGACGGTCAACGTGGTGGGTGACGTCGCCGGCAAGGACGTGCTTCTCGTGGATGACATCACCGAGACCGCCGGCACGCTGGCCAACGCCGCCAAAATCATGCGCGCCAGTGGTGCGGTCAGCGTTCGTGCCGCCGTGAGCCACGCCCTCCTGAGTCCCGTCGCCTATGAGCGTCTGGCACTTGGACACATCGACGAACTTATCACGACCAACTCCGTGCCGGTGGACTCGCGTGGTCTGCCGATCAAGGTGCTGAGCATCGCCAGCCTGATGGCCGATGCGATTGTTCGTATTAATAACAACGAGAGCGTCACGAGCCTTTTTAAGATCAAAGGCTTCTGACGTGGCATGGGCAGCTTGCCCATGTCTGGCTCTGGGGAACGACGGAAAGAAACTCTCCGGTCGGCGGGCGAGAAAGCCTGCCATGGGGCGGCGCGATTAGGCGTTTGGCAGAGGTGCGTTTCAAGGACTTGCGGTGGAACAATTCGCCCCTTCATTTGGTCCTGAACTTCGTCCATGAAAACCAAGCTTCTCTCCCGTGCACTGGTCGTCGTGATGACGGCCTCTTTGTTCTCAATTGGTTGCGCGCAGGAAAAACCCGCGGCGCCCAAGCCTGACATCAAGTTCGACAACTCGCCCGTGGGTGATGGCGGCGGACGCTTTGTCACCAGCTACGCCGATGTGGTCGAGCCCGTTCAGAAAGCCGTGGTCTCGGTTTACTCGACCAAGATCGTGCGCGAGCGCCTTCGCGTTGATCCGTTTTTTCGCCAGTTTTTCGGCGACCGGGTTCCCGAGCGCGAGTCGAAGCAGCAGGGTCTTGGCTCGGGCGTGATCGTCTCGCCCAACGGCTATATCTTGACCAACAACCACGTCGTGGCCGATGCCGATGAACTCAAGGTTCTTCTTTCCGACGGACGCGAGGTCATCGCCAAGGTGATCGGCGCGGATGAAAAAACCGATGTCGCCGTCATCAAGATCGACGTCGAAAATCTGCCGACTCTCACCATGGCCGATAGCGATAAAATCCGCGTCGGTGATGTGGTGTTCGCGGTCGGTAATCCTCTCGGAGTGGGCCAGACCGTGACGATGGGCATCGTCTCGGCCACCGGTCGCAACGACGTGGGCATCCTCGCCAACGACCAAATCGGCGGCTACGAAAACTTCATTCAGACGGACGCCGCCATCAACCAAGGAAATTCCGGTGGTGCGTTGGTGGATGCGAGAGGACGCCTGGTCGGTCTCAATAGCGCCATCCTTTCCTCGGGTTCGGGCGGCAACATCGGTATTGGTTTCGCGGTGCCGACGAACCTGGCGGTTTCCATTTTGAACAGCCTTGTTGCCACCGGCAAAGTGCAGCGCGGCTATCTCGGCGTGGCCGGCCAGAACCTCGATCCCAAGCTTTCGGAGAGTCTCGGCGTCAACCGCGATATCAAGGGCGTGGTTATCAGCGATGTCGTCAAGGAGTCGCCCGCGGCCAAGGCGGGTCTCAAGCGAAACGACGTCATTGTCAAAATCGACAATCGTCCGGTGGACTCGCAGCTCGCGCTTCGTCTCATCGTCGCCCAGATCGCCCCAAATACAGAAGTCAACGTGGTCGTATTGCGCGACGGCAAGGAGAAGACCTTTAAAGTCAAAGTAGGCAGCCTCGACGAGCGGGTGGCTGGAGGCGGTTCCGGTGAGATTATCCCGGGCGTCACGGTGAAAACGATCGATGATGAGCTTCGCAATCAGTTCAAATTGGATAAGCGCGTCGAGGGTGGTGTGGTGATCACCGAGATCAATGAGAAGTCTCCCTACGCCGATATTCTCGTGCCGGGCCTTGTGATCGTGGAGATCAATCGCCGGCCGGTGATGGACGTGGAGAGCGCTGTGGCCGCGATCAAGCCGGGCCTCAATGCATTGCTCGTCCAGTATCGCGGCGTGCTGCGTTACGTGACGATCAACGTGAAGTGATCGTAGTGGTGAATTGATACATCAACAAAAAGGCCGCGCTACAAAGCGCGGCCTTTTTGTTGTCCGGCTTAAGCCGAAGCTGAAGCGGAGGGCGGTTTAGTTCAGAGTCACGCCCTTGGCTTTGGCGGCGCGCAGGAGCGCATCGGCCATGTCGGAAGGCGTGGCGGCGACTTCGATGCCGCACTCTTTGAAGACGGCGATCTTGGCTTCGGCGGTGTCCTCGACTCCGCCGACGATGGCGCCGGCATGACCCATGCGGCGGCCGGCGGGAGCGGTGGCGCCGGCGATGAAACCGGCGACCGGCTTCTTGCAGTTGGCCTTGATCCAACGGGCGGCCTCGACCTCGGCGCTACCGCCGATTTCACCGATGAGGATAATGCCCTTGGTATCAGGATCGGCATTGAAGAGCTTGATGACATCGAGGTGGCTGGTGCCGTTGACCGGGTCGCCGCCGATGCCGACCGACGTGGATTGGCCGAGGCCCTTGGAGGTGATTTGGAAAACCGCCTCGTAGGTGAGGGTGCCGGAACGCGAAACGACGCCGACATGGCCTTTCTTGTGAATGTAGCCGGGGGCGATGCCGATGCGGCAGCCGCCCTTGGAACCATCGCCGGTGCCGGGAGTGACGAGGCCGGGGCAGTTGGGACCGATCAAGCGGGTCTTGGCACCTTGCATGGCGCGCTTCACGCGAATCATGTCCTTGATGGGAATGCCTTCGGTGATGCAGACGGCGAGGTCGAGACCGGCGTCAACGCATTCGAGGATGGCGTCACCGGCGAACGGGGGGGGGACGAAGATCGTCGAAACGGTTGCGCCCGTGGCGGCGGCGGCTTCGGCGACAGTGTTGAAGATCGGAACCTTCTTTCCGCCGTGTTCGAAGAATTGGCCACCTTTGCCCGGGGTGACGCCGGCGACGACCTGCGTGCCGTAGTCGAGGGAGAGCTGGGCATGCTTGCCTCCGAAGGCACCGGTGATGCCCTGGATCATGATCTTGGTTTCGGGCGTGATGAGAATGGACATGGAATTTATTTTTTAACCACAAAACGCACGAACTACACGAAAGGGGGAAATACCTCGGTGGCTCGGCGTCTGTGGTTTGGTTTCGTGTAGTTCGTGTGTTTCGTGGTGAACAAATCAGGCGACGAGTTTCACGATCTTCTGCGCGGCGTCGGCCATGGTGTCGCCGGAGACGAGCGCGAGGCCCGAGGCGGCGAGAGTGGCTTTGCCGGCGGCGACGTTGTTGCCCTCAAGGCGGACGACGAGAGGGAGCTTGAGGCCGACTTCCTTGACGGCTTCCACGATGCCCTCGGCGATCACGTTGCAGTCCATGATGCCGCCGAAGATGTTTACGAAGATGCCCTTCACGTTGGCGTCGCCGAGGATGATCTTAAAGGCCGCGACGACCTTTTCCTTCGAGGCTCCACCGCCGACGTCGAGGAAATTGGCGGGGTTGCCGCCATAGTGCTTGATGATGTCCATCGTGCTCATGGCGAGGCCGGCGCCGTTCACGAGACACGCGATGTTTCCGTCGAGCGCGATGTAGGCGAGGTCGTATTTGGAGGCCTCGATTTCCTTCGGATCTTCCTCGTTGAGGTCGCGGAGGGCGACGATCTCGGGATGACGGAAGAGAGCGTTGGAGTCGAAGGACACCTTGGCGTCGAGGGCGAGCACCTGGTCGGTCGGCGTGGTGATGAGCGGGTTGACCTCGACCATGGCGGCGTCGGTTTCCCAGAACATGGTGTAGAGGTTGCGGATGAGTTTCGCGGCGTTCTTCGATTCGGCGGCGTTGAAGCCAAGCTTGAAGATGAGTTCACGCACCTGGAAGTCGGCGATGCCATAGGCGGGATCGACGAAGATCTTGAAGATCTTTTCGGGCGTGTCGTGGGCGACGGTCTCGATATCGACGCCGCCTTCGGTGGAGGCGACGATCACGGGCTTCGAGGTGGCGCGATCCAGGAGGATGGCGAGGTAGTATTCCTTTTTGATGTCGCTCGCGTGGGTGAAGTAGATCGTCTGGACCTTGCGACCGGCGGGACCGGTCTGGATCGTGACGAGCGTGTTGTTGAACATCTTGTTCGCGTAATCGAGCGCGTCGGTCTTGGTCTTGGCGAATTTGACGCCGCCTTTGAAGCCATCGGTGAAGGTGCCCTTGCCGCGTCCACCGGCGTGAATCTGGGATTTCACGACAACGGGAGCGTCGGGGAGTTGCGCAAGCGCGGACTCGAATTCAGCAGGGGATTTCGCGGCAACGCCTTTTGGCACGGGGACTCCGAATTTCTCGAAGAGCGCCTTGGCTTGATACTCGTGGATGTTCATGGGAACCCAAGGATTGGCATAATCGGGGAGGGGATGGCACGAAAAAACCGGTGAGTTGCGGTATATGTAAGTGGAAGCGTGTGAGGAGTTGCGTTTGGCTTATGCGTTGGCACGCTCCGCGCCCATGCAATCGCACGAGGTCCTTAAAGAGGTCTTGAAGCAAACGAGTGCCAAACAGATCGCCGCCGACATGGGGCTTTCTCTTTCTTTGATCTATAAATGGACCGAGGCTCCGGCTGACGACGCCGGCAGTGGGGCGAGTAATCCGCTGGACCGCATCGACCAACTTCTGAAAAGCACGGGGGATCGTCGTATCGCCCAATGGGTATGCGAGCGGGCCGGCGGCTTTTTTATCGTAAATCCGGAGCACCAAAAGGCGCATCCGTATTCACTCATCCCGGTCACCAACGAGATTGTTCAAGAATTTGCCGATATGCTGGCGGTCATCGCGGTGGCGGCTTCCGACAGCACTATTACCAAGGAGGAAGCCCGTCAGATTCGCCGACGCTGGGAAGAGCTGAAGAGTGTGACGGAGGGGTTCTTGCGAGCGGCAGAGGCCGGCAACTTTGGTGCGCTCAAAAATGACCTGACTCAAAAAAATCACTGATCATCATTACTGAATTTGATGGAATGAAAAACAATCATTCCGAGTGTGTGATGGTTCTTGGAGGGGCTGATTACCTCGTAAAATGAATTGAGGCCGTGAGGCGGCCGGCGGGCTCAGCTTGTTATTGTGAGGTGATTGTGCGAGTTGGCAGGCGAGTTGCTAATGCATAGGCACAGAGCCTCCCGGTTACCGGGAGGGCTTTGCTGACCTACACATCAACCTACACAAGCAATGATTAAAAAACTCACTGGTTTGACGGCGTCCGTCGTGGCGCTCGCTTCGATCGTTAACGCGGAAGTCAAAATCAACGACAATCTCGCGGTCAGCGGTTACGCTGTTGGCGCTTCCACGCTCACTGATCCCGATTCTGGCGGCACAACTTCCACCAGCTTTGATTCCGGCACCACCAACTTTGATGCCGTGAAAGTTGCCCTTACCGGCACCTATGATGCCATTTCGGGCAAGGCCAGCCTGTTCTACGTTCCTGAATCCACCAGTGGTGCCAGCGAGGCTGGTTTGCTCGATGCTTACCTGACCTACACCGCTGGTTCTGTGGCCGTGACCGGCGGTAAGTTCCTTAGCTATCTCGGCTATGAGGCATGGGATGCGATCAACATGACGACCATCACCTATGGTAATTCATGGAATCCGATTCCTGGTTATCACACTGGTGCCAAGATCGATTATACCGGCGAAGGTTTTTCGCTTGGTGCCGCCATCGTCGATTCCCTCTACATGGATACCGCTCAACACTTCTTCGGTGGTGACGGTTCCTTCACCGAGGGGCTTGGCTATGAGTTTGTCGCTACCTACACGGGTGTTGAAAAGCTCACCGTTTTCACGGGTCTTGGCATCGAGGATCCGGACACTGCTTTCGGCTCCACTTGGGTGTTTGATATCTGGGCCAGCTATGCGTTGACCGACAAGCTCTCCATCGCCGGCGAGTATTCTTATGTCGATAACCCCACCTATTCCGCGGGTTCCACCCTCGATTACTGGGCTGTGTTCTCGACTTATACGTTCAGCGACAAGATCGCTGCGACCGGTCGCGTCAGCGGCACCATTTCCGATGAGTATGGCACCCAGTTCACGTTTGCTCCGACCTATACCATCAACAGCAACTTCAGCGTTCGTGGTGAAGTGACCTATTCCGACAGCACCAACAGCTCTGTTCAGGTCGGCTCCAAGGGTTTCTTCTACGCTGTTCAGGGTATCTTCAAATTCTGATTTCCCGCGCCGGCTGTTTGTCTGCTGCGTGGTGTAGTTCCCGCGTAATGACAGCCGGTGCGTTCGTTGGCTGATAAAAAGTAGTTTTGTGGCGGGGCGTGTGCGCCAGTCAATTCACACGTCCCGCCTTTTTAATGCGCTCATTTTCCATTTTTTCCTACTATGATCTCCAAATTCACTCAGTTTGTCTCCGCCGGCGCTGTCGCGCTTGGTGCGATGGTTGGTTCCGCTCAGGCTGCCGACACGGTCAAGGTTGGCGTTCTGCACTCTCTTTCCGGCACGATGGCGATCAGCGAAACCTCGCTGCGCGACGTGCTCCTTTTCACCTTTGACGAGATCAACGCCAAGGGCGGCGTTCTCGGCAAGAAGATCGAGCCCGTCGTCGTTGACGGTGCCTCCAACTGGCCGCTCTTCGCCGAAAAGGCCAAGCAGCTGCTCGAAGAAGACAAGGTCGCCGTGACCTTCGGCTGCTGGACCTCGGTGTCCCGCAAGTCGGTCCTCCCGGTCTACGAAAAGAACAACGGTCTCCTCTTCTATCCCGTGCAATACGAGGGTCAGGAAGAATCCCAGAACGTGTTCTACACCGCCGAAGCGGTTAATCAGCAGGCCACGCCCGCTATCGATTATCTCCTCGAACAGGGCTACACTAAGTTCTACCTGATCGGCACCGACTACGTCTATCCGCAGACCACCAACCTCGTTCTCCTCGAATATCTCCTCAGCAAGAAGGTTCCGATCGAGAACATCGGCGGCGGCTTCAAGAAGGACGCTTCCGGCAAGATCATCTCCGCCGGTAAATACACTCCGTTCGGCCACACCGACTACCAGCAGATCGTTTCCGAAATCAAGCAGTTCGCCGCCGGTGGCAAAACCGCCGTTGTCTCCACGCTGAACGGCGACACCAACGTTCCTTTCTTCAAGGAATATGCCGCCGCCGGCCTCACCGCCGAGATCGCCCCGGTCGTCTCCTTCTCGATCTCCGAGGACGAGTTCCGTGGTCTCCCTGCCAAGCAGCTCGTCGGTCAGCTCGGCTGCTGGACCTACTTCCAGTCGATCAAGAGCGATGCCAACAAAGAGTTCGTGAAGAACTTCAAGAAGTGGCTGAAGACCACCACGGTCCCGGGCATCGTCAAGGAAGGTCGCGTCACCTGCTCGCCGATGGTGCTCAGCTACGATGGCGTTTACCTCTGGAAGGCCGCGGTCGAGAAGGCCGGCTCCTTCGATGTCGATGCCGTTCGCGCCGCCCTCAAGTCCGGCATCTCCTTCGATGGCCCTGGCGGCAAGGTCACCACCCAGAAGAACATGCACCTCACCAAGAACGTGTTCATCGGCGAGACCAAGGCCGACGGTCAGTTCAAGATCCTCAAGGAATTCAAGGACGTCTATGGCGAGCCTTGGCTCCTCGGTAAGTTCAAGGCCGAGTAAAATGAGCCGCATGGTTTCTGCCGATAGGCACAGGCCTTGCTAATAGTCCCGTTCATACGGGAGGAGCGGTTCCTTCGCTGGAACCGCTCCTTTTTTTGCCCGCAGGTCCCTTTTTTTGATTTTGTGCGCTCTTCCATACGGTTGGTTCTAATCACTTTTACGCTCTGGTTTTCGACCGGTGCTCACTCCTTTGCCGCGACGCCGCGCTCCACGCTCGTTCAGGCCATGCTTGCCGATGACGACGTCAGGAAGATCGAATTGATTTCATCACTCGCGGGAGAGGGCGACGGGGTTATTCAGCCTCTGCTCAACGCTTGGCGCGAGGACGCGCTTTACATTTACGAGACCTCCGAGGGGACCCGGGTGCCGGTTCAACTCGTCGGAGAAAAAGACGACGAAGATACCCGTGCGGCTGTGCGCGTGGACACCGGGGCGGCGCTTGTCGATGCCGCTGGTAAGCCCGTTCGTCTCGTGGCCGCCGATCTCACCGCAGTGGAGCATAGTTCGCCGCTCCGTCGCGCCATGAAAGGCGTGCTCGATATCATCGAGGTCGGATCGCCTGATCCGAAAAAGCGCATTCAAGCGATTCAGACCATCGGGTTCGCCCAAGAGTTGGACAAGATTCCCGCCTTTCAAAAACGCCTCGCGATCGAAGAGGACGCCAAGGTTCGCAAGGCGCTCTTGGAGGCCATTGCCGTTACTAGACTCAAAGACCCCGTCGATACCGTGAAGCTTGAGGCGCTCAAAGAGCTCAAGGTTCTCCATTCGCTGTCGAGCTATGATCTTATCCGCACGGCTATGCGTGACGCGGAGACGGCGGGATCGACTGCGGTCGCCAAAGAGGCCAAGTCCGTGCTTGTCGCGATCGATCATCACAAGAGCACGGTCAATTTCTACGGCACGCTTTTCCGCGGCCTCAGTTTGGGCAGCATTCTGCTCATCGTGGCGATCGGCCTCGCCATCACCTTCGGCCTGATGGGCGTCATCAACATGGCGCACGGCGAGATGATCGCGGTCGGCGCTTATACGACTTACCTCGTCGAAAATATCTTCGGCTCCGGGATCACGATTCCGTTCTTCGGCTTCAGCTTGTCGATTCCCGGCCTGAACGCCACGGGGGCGTTTTATCAGTCGTATTTTCTTTTCGCCCTGCCGCTCAGTTTCCTCGCCGCCGCCGTGGTGGGCATAGGCCTGGAGCGAAGCATCATCCGTTTCCTTTATCGTCGTCCGCTTGAAAGCCTTCTCGCGACCTGGGGTGTGTCGCTCCTGTTGCAACAGGGCCTGAAGCTCATGTTTGGCTCGAACAACGTGCAGGTGAGCAGCCCGAGTTACCTCAGCGGAAACTGGACGATCAACGACATCATCTTCGGTTGGAACCGCGTGTTCGTGATTGGTTTCGCCGGTCTCATCGTCTTTGGCGTGTGGTTGATCCTGACCAAGACGCCGCTCGGTCTTCTGATCCGTTCGGTCATGCAGAACCGCAACATGGCCTCCTGCATGGGCGTGCGCACCGAGCGCGTGAACATGCTGACCTTCGGTCTGGGAAGCGGACTCGCCGGACTCGCCGGCGCGTTTATCAGCCAGATCGGCAATGTCGGCCCGTCGCTTGGACAGAACTACATCGTCGATTGCTTCATGACCGTCGTCGTGGGTGGCGTGGGCAATCTCGCCGGCACCATCTACAGCGCGCTGGGTATCGGGCTCGTGGACCAGTCCCTGCAGCAGATCCTGCTCAATCCCGTGCTCGGCAAGATCCTCGTGCTCGTCGCCATCATCCTTTTTCTGCAATGGCGTCCATCGGGCCTGTTCGTCACCCGCAGCCGCAACCTCGACGATTAATCCGCGACGGCCTTTCACGTAGCGGCGAGCGCCAAGCGAGCCGAATTCGGATTCATGGCCCATGTCCTTCCGCCCATCTTTCGCATGTCATCCCTTTCCACCCGTCACAAAATCGAACTAATCGCAGTCGGCGCCATCGCGCTGTTTTTCATCGTGATCTTTCCGCTGCTCAACGCCAACGGCGTGGTCAGCAACTTCACGATCAACCTCTGGGGTAAATATCTGTGCTACGCCCTCCTCGCGATCTCGGTTGACCTGCTCTGGGGCTACACCGGCCTGCTGAGTCTCGGCCAGGCGCTTTTCTTTAGTTTGGGCGGTTACATGATGGGCATGTATCTCATGCGCATGATCGGCGACCTCGGCCAATACAAGAAGCCGATCCCCGATTTCCTCGTGTTTCTCGGCTGGACGGATTTGCCGAAATTCTGGGTTCCTTTTTCCAGTTTTCCCTTCGCTACGGCCATGGTCTTCCTCTTGCCGGGCGTGCTTGCGCTGGTCTTCGGCTTCCTTGCCTTCCGCTCGCGCGTGAAGGGCGTGTATTTTTCCATCCTCACCCAGGCGCTCACCTACGGCGCGTCGCTCATGTTTTTCCGCAACGACATGCTCATGGGCGGCAACAACGGCTTCACCGATTTCAAGTTCATCCTCGGCCATGATCTGCGCGACGCCGTGACGCAACGCGGCCTGTTCATCGCCACGGCCGTGGTTTTGCTCGTCGTTTACGTCGCCCTTCGCCTGCTCAGCCACACCAAGTTCGGCCTCGTGCAACGCGCCATCCGCGATGGCGAAAACCGCGTGCTTTTCTCTGGCTACGCCACCGCCCACTTCAAGCTCTTCATCTTCCTCGTGGCCGCGCTCATCGCCGCGGTCGGCGGAGCGCTTTACGTTCCGCAGGTCGGCATCATCAATCCCTCCGAGATGACGCCCGACAAATCCCTCGAAGCCGTCGTCTGGTGCGCGGTCGGCGGACGCGCCACGTTGGTGGGTCCGATTATCGGCGCGATCGGCGTCAATTCCCTCAAGAGCTGGGCGTCTCGCGCCGCGCCCGACTACTGGCTCGTCATCCTTGGCGGGCTCTTCGTCATCGTCGTGCTCTTGCTCCCGGGCGGGATCGTGAGCATCCCCGGCCGTCTCAAGGCTCTTTGGCAACGCTTCCGCAAGCCTCCCGAGGATTCTTCGCAACCGACATCGCCACCAAAACCCGCCGTGACCGCGTCCATCGAAACCACACCCGCAGCCTGAGCCGCCAACGATGACCAAGCCCAAATACATGCTCACGGTGGAAGACGTCTCGAAGACCTACGACGGTTTCAAGGCGATCACCGACCTCAATTTCTACCTTTTCGAAGGCGAACTACGCACCGTCATCGGCCCCAACGGCGCCGGCAAATCCACCTTCTTCGATCTCATCACCGGTCGCGCCAAGCCTGACAAAGGCAAGATCGAGTTCGGTTTCGACACCGACCTCACCACGATGAACGAATACGAGATCAACCGCCTCGGCATCGGTCGCAAGTTCCAGACGCCTTCCGTCTTCACCGAGCACACCGTCTATAACAACATCGTGCTCTCGCTCGTCGGTTCGCGCGGCGTGTTCGCCTCCATTTTCAAGCGCCTCTCCTTCAGCGAACGCGACCGCATCGACGAACTCCTCAAGCTCATCCGCCTCGATGGTAAGCGCGACTGGAAGGCCGCCCAGCTCGCCCACGGCGAAAAACAGTGGCTGGAGATCGGCATGCTCCTCGCGCAAGACCCCAAGGTCCTTCTGGTGGACGAGCCCGCCGCCGGCATGACCGACGAGGAAACCCATCGCACCGGCGAGCTCCTCATCTCGCTCGCCGGCAAACACAGCATCGTCGTCATCGAGCACGACATGACCTTCGTGAAACAGATCGCCCGCGACGGACAGGTCACCGTGCTCCACCAGGGCAGTGTCCTCTGCGAGGGCAAATTCGACGCCGTTCAATCCAATCCGAAAGTCCGAGAAGTGTATCTCGGACGAGGCAAGAGCGGCGGCAAATAAACGCGATCTGTTTAGCCACAAAAGGCACAGAAAACACAAAACAGACCCACCTTTAATCTTCATTACCACGATGCCTATTTTTGCGCTTTTTGTGCTTTTTGTGGCCACTCCCCATGTCTGATCCCCTCCTCCAAGTCTCCCAGGTCGAGACCGACATCGGCGGTTCGCGTATCCTACGCGGTGTTAACCTCGAAGTCCGTGCCGGCGAACTCGTCGCGTTGATGGGCCGCAACGGCGTGGGCAAGACCACCACGCTTCGCTCGATCACTGGCATGCGCTCCATTCGCGCCGGTTCGATCATCTTCGACGGCAAGCGCATCGATAAGCTCCCCGCCGACGCCCGCGCCCGCGCCGGCATCGGCTACGTGCCGCAGGGCCGCGATATTTTTCCGCACCTCACCATCGAGGAAAACCTTCGCGTCGGTTTGGTCGTCCACGGACGCAAAGGCGCCGAGGCCCGCGAGGCGCTCGACCGCGTTTTCACGCTTTTCCCGGTTCTCAAGGAGATGCTTTCACGCAAAGGCGGCGTGCTCTCCGGCGGACAGCAGCAACAGCTCGCCATCGGGCGCGCGCTCCTCACCAAGCCCAAGCTCCTCATCCTCGACGAGCCCACCGAGGGCATCCAACCGTCGATCATCGACCAGATCGGCGACACGTTGAAAAAGCTCAAAGTCGAGGGGCTGAACCACAACTACGCGGAGGAGGTCCAGCACGCCATTTCCGAACTCAAGAAGGAGGGGAAACTCGCCATCCTCCTCGTCGAACAATATGTCGATTTCTGCCGCGAGATCGCCGACCGCTTCTACGCGATGGACCGCGGTGCCGTGACCATCTCCGGCCCGATCGCCAGCCTCACCGACGAAGTGGTCAAAGAGCACCTGCAGGTTTGACCCTTTTCCCGTCATTAGCGTCGATTAGCGCAGATTAGCGGTTAAAACCTCCGCCTCAGCCGTATGCATCTTACTCCCCGCGAACGCGAAAAGCTCCTCATCGTCACCGCCGCCGATCTCGCCCGCCGTCGTCAGGCGCGCGGCCTCAAGCTCAATTACCCCGAGGCCATCGCCATCATTTCCTACGAGATCATGGAGGGCGCCCGCGACGGCAAAACCGTCGCCGAGCTCATGAGTTTCGGCACCACGCTGCTCACGCGCGACCAGGTCATGGAAGGCGTGCCCGAGATGATCCATGACGTGCAAGTCGAAGCCACGTTCCCCGACGGCACCAAGCTCGTCACCGTCCACAACCCCATCCGTTGACCATGATCCCCGGCGAAATCATCCCCGCGACCGACGCGCCCGCCCTCGACGCCAACCTCGACCTCGAAACCAAAATCATCGAGGTGGCCAACACCGGCGACCGTCCCATCCAGGTCGGCTCGCACTTCCATTTCTACGAGACCAACGACGCGCTCCGTTTCCCGCGCGAAGCCGCCCGGGGCTTCCGCCTCAATATTCCCGCCGGCACCGCCGTGCGTTTCGAGGCCGGCGACACCAAGCAGGTCGAACTGGTCGCCCTCACCGGCGACCGCGAAGTCTGGGGTCTCAACGCCAAGATCAACGGTAAACTCTGAATTTTTAACCGCTAATGAACGCTAATCGGCGCTAATGTCCGATCCGTGTTTTAGCGATAATTAGCGTCCATTAGCGGTTAACTCCTCCCCATGCCTCTCAAACTCACCCGCCGCCAATACGCCGAGATGTTCGGCCCCACCGTCGGTGACCGCGTGCGTCTCGCCGACACCGAGCTCTTCGTCCAGGTCGAGCGAGACCTCATCGCCGAGGGCGGCGGCTACGGCAACGAGGTCAAGTTCGGCGGCGGCAAGGTCATCCGAGATGGCATGGGCCAGTCGTCCACCGCCACCGACGCCGAGTCGCTCGACCTCGTCATCACCAACGCCCTCATCATCGACGCCAAGCTCGGCGTCATCAAAGCCGACATCGGCATCAAGCACGGCGTCATCGCCGGCATCGGCCATGCCGGCAATCCCGGTATCCAGCGCGGACTCGGCTCGGTCTATCCCGACCCGAAGACCGGCAAAAAAAATCCCATGATCGTCGGCGCATGCACCGAGGTGCTCGCGGGCGAGGGCTGCATCGTCACCGCCGGCGGCATCGACACGCACATCCACTTCATCTGCCCGCAGCAGATCGACGAGGCCATCAGCTCTGGCGTCACCACGATGCTTGGCGGAGGCACCGGCCCTGCGCACGGCACGCTCGCGACCACTTGCACGCCCGGCAAGTGGCACATCCACCGCATGCTCGAAGCCGCCGAGTCCTACCCGATGAACCTCGGGTTTCTCGGCAAGGGCAATTGCGGCACCGCGCAACCGCTGCGCGACCAGATCCTCGCCGGAGCGCTCGGTCTCAAGCTACACGAAGACTGGGGCACCACGCCCGCCGCCATCGACACCTGCCTCGGCGTGGCGGACGAGTTCGACGTCCAGGTCGCCATCCACACCGACACGCTTAACGAAGCCGGCTTCGTCGAGGACACGCTGCGCGCCTTCAAGGGCCGCACTATCCATACCTACCATTCCGAAGGCGCGGGCGGCGGCCACGCCCCCGACATCATTCGCGTGTGCGGCGAGGCCAACGTGCTTCCGTCTTCGACCAATCCCACGCGACCTTTCACGGTCAACACCATCGACGAGCATCTCGACATGCTCATGGTGTGCCATCACCTCGACAACAAGATCCCCGAGGACGTCTCCTTCGCTGAGTCGCGCATCCGTCCCGAGACCATCGCCGCCGAGGACCGTCTTCACGATCTCGGCGCGATTTCCATGATGTCGTCCGACTCCCAGGCGATGGGTCGCATCGGCGAAGTGATCTGCCGCACGTGGCAGACCGCGCACAAGATGAAGCTCCAGTTTGGCGCGCTTACGCATCCTTCGCATCCGGCGGCCGACAATTACCGCGTCCTCCGCTACATCGCCAAATACACGATCAACCCCGCGCTCACCCACGGCATGGGCCACGTCATCGGCTCGGTCGAGGTGGGCAAGCTCGCCGACCTCGTGCTCTTCAAACCCGCGCTCTTCGGCGTGAAACCCGAGATGGTGCTCAAGGGCGGCTTTGTCTCATGGGCCAACATGGGCGATCCCAACGCCTCCATCCCGACGCCCCAGCCGATGTTCTACCGTCCGATGTGGGGCGCGAGCGCGCGCGGCATCGGCTCGACTTGCGCGACCTTTGTCTCCGAGGCCGGCCTGCGCGACGGAGGACTCGCCGACCTCGGCCTCAAACGCCGGTTGGAGGCGGTGAAAGGCTGCCGCGCGGTGAGCAAGCGCGATATGGTGCTCAACGACGCGATGCCCGTCATCCAGGTCGATCCCGAGACCTATCACGTCACCGCCGACGGCGTTCACCTCACGTGTGAACCCGCCAAGGTGCTGCCGATGGCGCAGCGATATTTCCTGTTCTGAGTGAGCGCGATGATTCTGGTCCACGCGCCGGTGGTTGCCGTCGACGCGACCTTGTCGCCGGTTGAGCTGCACACCGATCGCCGCACGCTCGCCAAGCGCCTTTGGCGCGGCGTCGCGGCGGATGGCGCCGAGTTCGGCTTCGAACTCTCGGCGCCGCTCAAGCCCGGCGACACGTTTCATCAAACGACCACGGCGCGTTATGTGATCGTGCAGGAGCCCGAGCCGGTCCTGGAGATCCTCCTGCGCGATCTGCCTCCGTCGGCGACCGCCGGGATCGGCTGGGCGGTGGGCAACCTGCACTTGGAGTTTTCGTCCGAGGCCACGCGCTTGCTCACGCCCGACGAGCCGGCCGCGCGACAGTTGTTCGCGCGAATCCAGGTGGACTACACGCCGACCACCGCCGTCTTCCGTCCGGGCCGATTCAAACGCAGTGTCACCACTCCTCTCGTCGATGAACTCGGCTCCAGCCACAAACACTGACGCCCGCTGGCTCCTGGGTCTGCTCCAGGCCGGCGATTCCTACTATCCGACGGGTGCGTATGCGCATTCGTTCGGACTGGAGGGGTTGGTTCAGGCTGGCATGGTGACCGACCGCGCGACGTTGCGTTCGTTCATCCTGCTCTCGGTCCTGCCGTCGCTGCGGCAGGCTGAACTTCCGATCGCGGCGCATGCGTATGCGGCGCTCGATCCGACCGGTCCGGACTGGGGGAGGGTCGGCGAATTGTGCGTGCTCGCCCATGCGTTGAAGAGTTCCCGCGAGGCGCGCACCGCGACGGAGAACATCGGGCTCCAGCGCGCCGAGCTGGCAGCGACGCTGCACGGACATCCGCTGGTGAAGGATTATCTCGCCCGCGCGGCAGAGCAGGGCTGGCCGTTTTCGTCTGCCGTTTCGGCGGCGCTGGAGGGACGAATTCTCGGTGCGCCGATCGAGGCGGTGTTGGCCGGGCTGACATACGCCTCGGTGGGCGGTTTGCTGGCCGCATCGATGAAGATCCTGCGCATCGGCCAGAACGCCAGCCAGACGCTGCTCACCGAGGCGCTGGCGCAGGCACCGGAGATCATCGCGGCCGCGTCCACTGTGCCGGTGGATGAGATTGGTTGGTTTAATCCATGGCTCGACATCGCGGCGGCGAGACACGAGACCGCGGACGGGCGGATGTTTATTTCCTGAATCTTTGAACCGCTAATTTACGCTGATGATCGCTAATTCAGAGTCGGCCTGTTCCGTCATTAGCGTCGATTAGCGTTCATTAGCGGTTAACTCCTCTTTTCTAAAACATGTCTTTCTCTCGCGCTCCTCGTATCGGCATCGGCGGCCCGGTTGGTTCGGGCAAGACCATGCTCTGTCTCAAGCTCTGCCAGACGTTGCGCAGCCGCTACTCCATGGCGGTCGTGACGAACGACATCTACTGCTCCGAGGACGCGCAGTTTCTCATCAAGCACAGCGCGTTGCCGCCCGAGCGCATCGCGGGCGTGGAGACCGGCGGGTGTCCGCACACCGCCATCCGTGACGACACGACGATGAACGAGCAGGCGTGTCGCGCGCTTGAAGCCAAGTTTTCCGATCTCGATCTGCTGCTCGTGGAGAGCGGTGGCGATAATCTCACCGCGACGTTTTCCCCTGAGTTGGTCGATGCGTTTATCTACGTCATCGACGTGGCCGAAGGGGACAAAATCCCGCGCAAAGGCGGTCCGGCCATCCGCCACAGCGATCTGCTTATCATCAATAAAATCGACCTCGCCCCGCTGGTCGGCGCCGATCTTGGCGTGATGGATCGCGATGCCAAAGTGCAACGCGGCGCGAAGCCGTTTTTGTTCTGCGATCTCAAGCGCGAACACAACCTCGACGGCGTGATCGCGTGGATCGAGCGCGAGGTGCTGTTCGCGCGGAAAAGTAGCGCAGGCTTCCAGCCTGCTCCGAAAACCTGATTCAGGCTGGAAGCCTGCGCTACTTTTATCGTGGCTGAGTTTCACGGACAACTTTCATTGCGCGCCGAGTTGAGGTCCGATGGTCGCACGGCCATCGGCGCACAGGCGTTTCGTGCGCCTTATCATGTCAGCAAACCTTACTGGGATGCCGACACGGGCACGTTGCTCGTTCAGGTCGTCAACCCGACCGCCGGCATTCTGTCCGGCGACCGGTTGGAATCATCGGTGGAAGTGGCGTCAGGCGCGGCGCTTTTGTTGACCACGCCTAGCGCCAGCCGGGTGTTTCGCATGCGCACGGGCGAGGCGGGGAGCACGCAGCGTTTCAACGTGGAGCGTGGCGGCTGGTTGGAGGTGTTGCCGGAGCCGATCGTGCCGCATCGGGGCAGCGTGTTTCACCAACGCACGTCGCTCACCGTCGCCGAAGGCGGTTCGGCGTTTTACGCCGATTTGCTCATGCCGGGCCGCGTCGCGCATGGAGAGGCGTGGCGCTGGAGCCGGCTCGTGTTGGAGCTCGATGTGCGCCACGGAGGCGAACGCCTGTTACACGAACGCTTCGATCAAGATGGCGCCGGCCTGCGTGAGCTGGCGGCGCTGGCCGGGGCGGGCGAGGGCGCGTGTTTTGGCAACGCGGTCGTCATCGCCGACGGTCTCGGTGTGGAGGCGTCGCCCGCTTGGCGCGATCAGTTGCACTCGCTGCACACGGACGGCGTGTGGATCGGCGCGAGCCAGCTGCGCTTGGGCGGAGGCTGGAGCATCAAATTTGTCGCCTCCGATGGAGTGCGTTTGAGGCACACCCTTAAGGAAATCCGCCGGATTCTGCGTCCGGCGTGCGCGCATCTGGCGTGCGATGCGCGGAAACTGTAGCCTTACGACTCCGAGCGAGACCGGTAGAGCTTTACGGCAAGAATCGTGAGACCGATGACGAGCAAGCATCCAAGGGGAAGCTTGGCATGCTCAATGCCCCCCGAAAGATCCCACGTGAGACCATGGCCACCGTCGTGGCCGGGGTGAGCGGAGGCCGCGACGGGCAGGAGAGCGAGAACGGCGCTGATCTTGAGTAGACGGGATTTCATGGGATTCGTTTAAGCAAAAAACAGGCCATGGAGGTAGCCTTTTCGGGCTAGTTAAACGGACTTAACGACCAAGGAGTTGCTTGGTCAGAAACGCGGTTTGTAGCGCGCTGATCTCCTTGATGCCCTTTTGGGCGAGGGCGATCAGGCTGAGGAGCTGTTCGTGGGTATAGGTCGCTTCCTCTCCGCTGCCCTGAACCTCCACGAATTTGCCTTGGCCGGTCATGACGATGTTGAAATCCACCTCGGCGTCCTTGTCCTCGACGTAGGGTAGGTCGAGCAACTCGCGGCCTTCGAAGAGGCCCACGCTCACGGCGGCGACGCTATCAACGAGCGGGTTTTCGGGGATGCGTTTGGCATCGAGGAGCGTCTGGATGGCGAGGCGGGCGGCGAGGTAGGCGCCGGTGATCGAAGCGGTGCGGGTGCCGCCGTCGGCCTGCAACACGTCGCAGTCGATCCAGAGGGTGTTTTCGCCGAGTTTCTTCAGGTCGAGCACGGCGCGGAGCGAACGACCGATGAGGCGCTGAATCTCGACGGTGCGGCCATCGAGTTTGCCGCGGGAAATGTCGCGTTGTTTGCGCTCGTGGGTGCTGTAAGGGAGCAACGAATACTCCGCGGTCAGCCAGCCGCCGGGCACGCGTTGTTGTTTCATCCAGGCCGGAACCTTGGGCTCTATGGTGGCGGCGCAGATGACGCGGGTCTGACCGAAGGACACGAGCACCGAGCCGGTGGCGTGCGGGGCGATGCCGGCTTCGAAAGTGATGGAGCGGAGCTGATCGGCTTTGCGGCCGTCGGCGCGGGGGGCGGGTGACGTCATGGAAGCGCGCACGGTAGCCGGCGCGCGCGGATGACCGCCATAGTAAAATTCCGGGGCCGGTGCATCGGCGATGGGCCAAACAATGACGTTGTTAAGCCACTGCCGATGCGCTGACTTGGAACTTACCTTATGACCAAGGGCATCATCATCCTCGATTCCTCCGCTTACGAATTAATCTATGGCGACACGCTGCACGCCGAGATCGCCCGCCGGGTGGATTTGGTGCCGGGGATGCACACCAAGGAGTCCATCGAAAATCAGTTGGAACTGCTGGCTGACGTGGAGGTGATTTTCTCCGGTTGGGGCGCGCCTTTGATGGATGAGAAATTTCTGGCAGCTGCGCCGAAGCTGCGCGCGGTGTTCTATGGGGCGGGCTCGATCAAATATTTTACACCCGAGGCATTTTGGGCGCGCGGCATCGTGGTGACCAGCGCCTATGCGATGAACGCGGTTCCGGTGGCGGAGTTCACGTTGGCGTCGGTGCTGCTGTCATTGAAGCGGGTGTGGCGTTGCGCACTGGAAACGAAACGACTAGGAGCTTATCCGCAGCCGGACGGCATCAAGCCGGCGGGCGCTTACGGCAGCAAGGTCGGTCTGATCTCTTTCGGCATGATCGCGCGTCTCGTGCGCGAGCGGCTCAAGCCGTTCGATCTGGAGGTGTTGGTTTACGATCCGTTTCTCAAGCCTGCGCAGGCGGCGGAGGCCAACGTGAAACTCGTTTCGCTCGATCAGATCTTCGCCGAGTCCGACGTGGTTTCGCTGCACACGCCGTGGCTTAAGGAGACGGAGAACATGATCCGCGGGCACCACTTTGAGAAGATGAAGCCGGGCGCGACGTTCCTCAACACCGCGCGCGGCGCGATCGTCAACGAGACCGAGTTGATCGAGGTGTTTACGCGTAGGTCGGATTTGACCGCGGTCCTCGATGTTACCTGGCCGGAGCCGCCGGTGGCCGGTTCGTCGCTGTATTCGTTGCCTAACGTTGTGCTCACTCCGCACATCGCCGGCTCGTTGGAAGGCGAATGCCGCCGCATGGGCCGACTCATGATCGACGAATTCGACCGGTGGTCGAAAGGCGAGGTGATGACGTGGGCGATCTCGAAGGAGAAGGCGGCGCTTCTGGCGTGAGCCGGCAGGTTTGGATCGAAGGTAGCCCGCTCCGGGAGGAGCGGGAAGGAGTGGGACGTTTTGATACGAAGCTCCAAGCTCCGAGCCATCGAATTTGGAACCGATCGAACTCCCGCTCCTCCCGGAGCGGGCTACACTCTCGGAGAGGCTACATACCGGTGATCGCGAGTTTGGTGGTTAAAGTTTCCAGCCCTGAAGGATCTTGATGTAGTTGGCGCGTTCGTGCGCGGCGGGGTCGGGGCAACGCTTGAGGTTCAGAGCACCGCGCATGGTCGCGATGCCTTGATGCTCGTGCTCTGTCATCCATGTGCGCAGGCCTTCCATCATCGCGGGAATGACGCGCGGTCCGTTTTCCAGCAGCACGGAAACAAGCTGCACCGCATGCGCGCCGGCCAGGAGCGCCTTGATCAGGTCTTCCGGGGTGTGGACGCCGCCGCTGCATGCGAGGGAGCATTTCAAGCGCGGCGAGAGGATCGACAGCCAGCGCAGGCGCAGGAGGAGTTCCGAGGAGTAGGAGAGCTTCAGGCGCGGGACCACCTCGAGTTCGTCGATGTCGAAGTCGGGTTGATAAAACCGGTTGAAGAGCACGAGGCCGGCCGCGCCTTGTTGTTCAAGCGCGGCGGCGAAATGCGGCAGCGAGGCGTGATAGGGGGACAGTTTGACGGAGACGGGGATGCCCACGGTCGCGGCAACGTTGTGCACAATCTCGAGGATGTCGCCTTCCACATCTTCGCCGGAGAGATCGGGGTTGGTGGCGAGTTGGTAGGTGTTGAGTTCCAGGGCGTCGGCACCGGCGGCTTCGATACGGCGCGCATAGTCGATCCAGCCGCCCGGGCGGCGTCCGTTGAGCGAGGCGATGATCGGGATGGTGAGCGTGGATTTGAGGCGTTCGAGGGTGCGCAAGTAGGCCGCGGGGGTGAGGTGATAATCGTCGTAGTGCGGGAAATACGACGTGGCTTCATAGGTGCTCTCGGCGGGAGTTTCGAGGTGGTGAAGCAGGGCCTGTTGTTCGAGGTCGATCTGCTCCTCGAAGAGAGAATGCATGACGATCGCGGCGGCCCCGGCTTCTTCGAGCCGACGGGCCTGATCGAGGTTGTCGCAGAACGGTGAGGCCCCGACCACGACGGGGTTGCGCAGCTTTAGGCCTAGATAGGTGGTTTCGAGATTCATGGCGGGGGCGGGTGTTCCCTAATCGTTCTCGTTCTCCTACTCTTACTCGTTCTCGAATCCTCCGATCTCAAAGAAACGAGTAGGCGTAAGAGAACGAGAACGAATCGGAGGGGTTAGTTGGCGGTGGGGGTGGCGGGGGCGGCGGTTTTCGCTGGTTCGGCGAGGTGTTGATAATGCGCGTAGTGGCGTCGGACTTCGGCCTGGGCTTGGGCGGCGAGCGATTCGGCGCGGGCCGGATCGATGTTCTTCAATATACCGAAGCGGGTCTCGTTCGCCATGAACTTGGCGAGTTCCGTCTTGGGCGCGGCGGAATCGAGCTTGAGCGGGGTCTGGCCGGCCTCGGCGAGACGCGGGTCGTAGCGGAAGAGCGGCCAGTAGCCGGTGTCCACTGCGAGCTTCTGCTGGTCGAGGCCCTGATGCAGGCTGTAGCCGTGGGCGATGCAGTGCGAGTAGGCGATGATGAGCGCGGGGCCGGGATAGGCCTCGGCTTCGCGGAGGGCCTGCACGGTCTGGCTGTCCTTGGCGCCGAAGGCGATCTTGGCGACGTAAACGTGGCCGTATTGGGAGGCGATGAGCGCGAGGTCTTTCTTGGCGGTGCCCTTGCCGCCGGAGGCGAACTTGGCGACGGCGCCCATCGGGGTGGACTTGGAGGATTGTCCGCCGGTGTTGGAATATACTTCGGTGTCGAGGACGAGGACCTTGACGTTGGCGCCGGACGCGAGGACGTGGTCGAGGCCGCCGTAGCCGATGTCATAGGCCCAGCCGTCGCCACCGATGATCCACACCGTTTTCTTTACGAGATCGTCGGCGAGCGTGGAGAGACGGAGGGCGGCGGGCGTGTGGTTACCCTTGAGCGCGGAGCGGAGGGCGATCACGCGTTCGCGTTGGGCGGCGTAGTCGGCTTCGCAGGTCTGCGGGGCGTTGAGGATGGCTTCAACGAGCTCGGCGCCGACCTCGGAGGCGAAGAGCGGCAGGAGCGAGCGCGCGGTGTCGAGGCGCTGGTTGGCGGCCAGGCGCAGGCCCAGGCCGAACTCGGCGTTGTCCTCGAAGAGCGAATTGGCCCACGCGGGGCCGCGTCCGTTCTTATCCTGGCAATAGGGCGTGGTCGGGAGATTGCCGCCGTAGATGGAAGAACAGCCGGTGGCGTTGGCCATGATGAGACGGTCGCCGAAAAGCTGAGTGAGCAGCTTCAGGTAGGGCGTCTCACCGCAGCCGGCGCAGGCGCCGGAGAATTCCATGAGGGGCTGCAGGAACTGCGCGCCCTTGACCGTGGAGGTGTCGATCTTGGTGCGATCGGCCTCGGGCAGGGAGAGGAAGAAATCCCAGTTGGCGCGCTCCGTCGCGAGGCGTTCGGGCTGGGAGACCATGTCGATGGCCTTGTGGCGCGGGTTGGCTTTGTCCTTGGCGGGGCAGACCTGCACGCACAGGGAGCAACCGGTGCAATCCTCGGGCGCGACCTGGAGCGTGTAGCTGTAGCCGGGGTATTCCTTTAAGCGGAAGGAGGCCGAGGCGAAGCCGGCGGGCGCGCCGGCGAGGGCGGAGTCGGGGTAGAATTTGGGACGGATGGCGGCGTGGGGGCAGACCATCGCGCACTTGTTGCACTGGATGCAGAGACCGGAGTCCCACGCGGGGATTTCGAGGGCGATGTTGCGCTTCTCGAAACGCGTGGTTCCGGTGGGCCAGCAACCATCGAAGGGCAGGGCGCTGACGGGAAGGCGATCACCCTCGTCGGCGAGGAGGCGCACCGTGACTTTGCGGACGAACTCGGAGGCGCCGGGGTAGGTGGGCGCAAGCGAGCGCACGGAGGCGGCGTCAACCGACGAGGGAATGGAGACCGGTTGCAGGCCGGCGAGGGCCGCGTCCACGGCGGCGTAGTTCATCTGGACGATCTTGTCGCCCTTCTTGCTGTAGGTCTTCTCGATGGCCTTCTTGATCTGCTTGATGGCTTCGTCCTGCGGGAGGACGCCGGAGAGGGCGAAGAAGCACGTCTGCAACACGGTGTTGGTGCGGCGGCCCATGCCGGCGGCCTGGGCGACGGCGGTGGCGTCGATGACGAAGAGGCGGAGTTTTTTCGCGATGAGCGTTTCCTGCCATTCGCGGGGGAGCTTGGCCCAGGTGTCGGCGGCGTTGTGCGGCGAGTTGAGCAGCACCGTCGCTCCGGGCGCGGCGTATTCGAGAACCTTCTGGCGACCGACGAAATTGAACTGGCTGCACGCCACGAAGTCGGCCTGTCGAATGAGATAGGGGGCCTTGATGGGACGCGGGCCGAAGCGCAGGTGCGAGGTCGTGACGGAGCCGCTCTTCTTGGAATCGTAAACGAAGTAACCCTGGGCGAAGTTGTCGGTCTGTTCGCCGATGATCTTGATGGAGTTTTTGTTCGCACCAACGGTGCCGTCGGCGCCGAGGCCCACGAAGACGCAGCGGCGGACGTCGGCGGCTTCGAGATCGAAGGTCTCGTCGTAACCGAGGGACATGCCGGTGACGTCGTCCAAGATGCCGAGGGTGAACTTGGAAACGGGTTCCCAGCGGGCGAGGTTGTCGAAGGCGGCCCGGACCATGGCGGGCGTGAATTCCTTGGAACCGAGACCATAGCGTCCGCCGACGATCCGGGGTGGCGTGGCGAGCGGGGAAAGTCCTTGGGCGAAGGCGGCGACGACGCTGAGGTAGAGGGGTTCGCCGAGGGAGCCAGGTTCCTTGGTGCGGTCGAGCACGGCGATGGCTTTCACCGTGGGCGGGAGGGCGGCGATGAAGGATTTAACGTGGAGCGGGAGGAAGAGGCGGACGGCGAGGACGCCGACTTTTTCGCCCTTGGCGACGAGCCAATCGACCGTCTCGGCGATCGTCTCGATGGAGCTGCCCATCGCGACGATCACGCGGTCGGCCTGCGGGTGGCCGTGGTATTCGTAGAGTCGATATTGGCGACCGGTGACTTCGGCGAGGCGGTCCATCTCTCCTTGCACGATGGAGGGAAGCTGGTCGTAGAACCGGTTGACGGTTTCTCGGCCCTGAAAATAGACGTCGGGATTCTGGGCGGTGCCGCGGAGCGTCGGGTGATCGGGCGAGAGGGCGCGGGCGCGGAAATCGGCGATGGCTTGTTCGCTGATGACGGCGCGGATGTCGTCGTCGGAAAGGGTGGCGATCTTGGAGACTTCGTGGGAGGTGCGGAAGCCGTCGAAGAAATGAATGAACGGGATGCGGGCGCGGTAACTGGCGGAGTGGGCGACGAGGGCGAGATCCTGGGCTTCCTGGCCGTTGTTGGAGCAGAGCAACGCGAAGCCGGTCGCGCGGCAGGCCATGACATCGGAGTGGTCGCCGAAAATGGATAGGCCTTGGGCGGCGATGGCGCGGGCGGAGACGTGGAGGGTGAGCGGGAGGAGTTCGCCGGCGATCTTGTAGAGGTTGGGAATCATCAGCAGGAGGCCCTGCGAGGCGGTGAACGTCGTCGTCAGCGCACCGCCGAGGAGGCCGCCATGGACGGCGCCGGCGACACCGGCCTCGGATTGGAGTTGGGTGACGCGGGGCACCTGTCCCCAGAGGTTTTTTTTGCCGGCGGCGGCCCATTCGTCGCAGGACTCGGCCATCGCGGAGGACGGGGTGATCGGGTAGATGGCGATGAACTCGTTGAGCCGGTAGGCGACGGAGGCGACGGCCTCGTTGGCGTCGCAGGTTACGAAACGGGGTTTGTTGGATAAACCGGAGCCGGAAGGTTTCATGGAACGGGGTGGCGAGCCGGCGATGTAGGGCCGGTCGGCGCGTGTCCATGATGCCAAACTACGCGCAATCCAGCTGCGCACGGGTTGGCGGAGCGTGCGCGGATCTTGCGCGGGAGGTCGGTCGGATTTTTTGACCACAGATGGCACAGATACGAACCGGATAGAAGGCGGGGTCTGAAGTCGGGGCTTAATTGGAGATCCGTTTGATGCCCAGTTTTGCGTGTTTAAAATTGAGCAGGAGCGCGGTGCCGAGGCCGGTGATGTTTAAGTGCCGAGCATTTGGGCGATGTGGGTGTCGTTGAAATCGGAGACGACTTTGGGGTCCACGATCACCGTCTCTTCGACAATGAGGTCCGGGATGAGCGAGCCGATGTGCTGGCCGTCGTAGAAGACGTCATGGGATTTTTGCTGTTCGCAACGAAGGCCTTGTTTGCGGAGTTCGATCACCAGAGCGCGTTCGTAGAGTTTTTCGTCGAGGCCGGGTTTGAGCGTGTTGAGGACGGTCATGGCGGAACGCGACGAGCAATTGGCGGCGGAGTTGAGTGCCGCGGTGGCGTGGGCGCAGGTCGATGAGGTGCGCTTCATGGCCACGCTGCCGGTGGACAAGCGGCACAATGCGAAGGTGGACTATCCGGAGCTGCGGAGGCGGCTGGGGAGTAGGTGACTCGACCGAGTGCTTGTGCGGGGCATTGCGGTTGCTAATTTAGGATCATGCTTAACGCCGAACTCTCACGTAGCGCCCTTGAGTTGTCACCGGCTGACCGGATCGAACTTGCACGGCGGCTGGTCGAGAGCGTGGTCGAGCCTGTGCCGCTGACCGATGCCGTGAAGGCTGGCATTCGCTGGATTGAAGACATCGCGGCTGGCAAGGTGGAGGGGATGACCGAGGAACAGTATCGCGCCGCCGTGGCATGAAGGTTTTCGTGAACTCGGAATTCTTGGAGGTCGGTGGGGCACGAATTTACCGTCTGGGTGGAGCGTTGGTTTCGGCTCATTTGCTCGTGGACAACGACGGGCTGGTGTTGGTGGACACGGGACTGCTAGGCATCGCGGATGCACTTGGACGCTTACTGAAGAAAATCGGTCGGGCACCGAGTGAATTGAACGCGATCTTGCTGACGCATGGGCATCTGGATCACACGGGAGGCGCGAGTCGGATTCAGCGGGAGACCGGGGCTTCGGTTTGGGTTCATCCTGCGGATCGGGACCATGTCGCGGGGCGGGTTCGGTATCGGAGCTGGGCGTGCGGATGCGGACTCTTGGAAAGCACGGGCAGGGCGGTGATGCGATTCAATCCGCCTGAAGTGACCAACGAATTCACCGATGGGCAGAGACTACCGTGGTGGGGCGGTTTACGGGTGGTGCATCTGCCGGGGCACACGCCGGGGCATTGCGGGTTCTTGTGCGAACGGACGGGGTGGCTTTTGAGCGGGGATGTGTTCGCGAGTTACCGGTGGTCGGTGCATTTGCCGCCGCAAATCTTGAATCGTGAGCAGGATGGTGTGCGTGCGAGTATGGAAGCAGTGGCTGCAATGAATCTGAGCGGGGTGATCCCGAGTCACTATGATGTGCTGGAGCCGGAGCTGCATTTGAGCCGGTTGCGCGACCTGCGAGAGGTAAAGGGTAAAACATGACCCTTTGCCGTCTTCCCCAGTTTTTACTGATCGGCGGTGAAAATGACGCAGCGTTCGGCGATCATAGCGCGTTGATAAAAGTCGCGTATTTTGGTGAGCCAGTGCCACGTGTATTCAAAAGTCTTCGTCGCTTTTCGGGAAGTCATACTTGCTCGCGTCCATTGCGTCGTAGCGTTTCCGGAAGTCTTCTTTGGTGAGCAATTGGAGAGCTTCAGCTACCGCACCCACTGCGAGGGGTAATTTCAATGAGATGATGTAGTCGCTCCCGTAATAGAGAGGTGTTCCGCCGAGAATGGTGAAACGGAGAGGCTCAGGCCCCGAGGTGTAGCTTAAGTCTCCGTCACCAAGCGCGCGGTGAATGGCGTCCCAAGCCTTATCTGACTGCGCCAGGAATTCTTTGTGTTCGGCGAAATATCGTTCCTCGATGTCCTCTTGGATGTATTCGAGTCGCTCGGCATCGCTAGGGAGCGACTCGAGCTTATCAACTTCTTCATCTGTGAGGGCGAAATGAACACCGAGGCATGACATGGTTGTTCAACAGATGGGGAAACGGAGAGAGTTGGCGAGTGGGACGATTCAAAACTATACGGTAATACATGCCCCGTCGGTGTTGAGCCCAGTGGCTCAATTAAAGCATGCCCATTTCGCCGCTTTCGTCGACTAGCAGCAGAGTAAGCCGTCAGATAACGAACGCTACGCTGTATCGTGCCCGCGTAATCCCGACGTAGAACTTGGCCACGTCCTTCACCTTGGCCAGGTCCTTCGTTTTTAAATACGCCTTCATCGGCCCGGTTGGGAAAATCAAAACGCGGTCAAAGGTCTTGCCCTTCATCATGCCGATATTGAATGCGGGAAGCCCCATCGTGTCCGTCAGCTTGTTGTGCCTCAGAACTGTCGGTCCGTGCGTCAAAACGTAATCCGGAACAGCCTCATGCTTGATAACGAAAATCCCGTCGTGCGCAGTTGCCTGAACGTTCAGGGAGTTCGTTCTCGGTAGATCCGGATAAAGTTGATCTGCGAAATCGCAAATCAACTGGTTGCTCCGGTAGCAATCGGTTCGCTCCTCCACCGTGACTACCTGGGAACTTCCCCTCTCCTGCGCCCATGCAAAGATTCCGCCCTTTTTGAACTTCTTGTTTTTCGACGCGTTGTTGGTGCTGAATGTCCCCTGCCGAGGATCGCCTACGGCGATGATTGAGATGGAAGATCGAAACAGCCTGTCGAATAACTCGAAATCGTGACCGGCAAAATCCTGAAGCTCGTCGATGAATATTTTGGCGTAGATTTTCTCAAGCCGCTTGACGACGCGGCCACCTGAACGCTCGTCGCACGCGCACACGAACTCAGACACCCGCTCGCTGTAAATGTCGCCTCCACCCGTCAGGAAATACCGATCTGTTTCCGCTTTGGGGGTAAACCGGTGCGGCAGTGCGACGAAGTTTATCGTCACGATTCGGTCCCGATTGGTCATGTAGCCTTGGTAGGGTCGGACGCCCTCCTGGAGCAGAAAACTGAACCATGAGAGAACCTCGATGTTTTCGGGGACGTATCCCTTCATCCTGACGATGCAGGACACGATCTGATCCACATTTTCGTTGGTGTATGTGGTGAGCAATACACGCCCCTCCTGAACGGCCAAAGCTTCCTCGACGATAGACGTGGTTTTTCTGGAGCCCGCGCAGGCGATGACGACCCTGTTCTTAGCGGATAGCATCTTCGATGTAGGCCGGAAAGATGATGACCTCTTTCGATTCGAAAATCTTCAGCGCACATTCCGTTTTGTTCGCGACCATGTGCTTAACCAAATCCACTTGGTTGGTGTAGGACGTGCCCAGCACCTTATTGAGGGTGGCCAAGTCGTTGCACGCTGCGATTTGGGGCTCCAGCGTCGCCAATGTATTGTCCGAGGAGGCACAAATCTGAATCGTTGGGATGCCCGTGTAGGGTGCATACTTATCAACGATTTTTCGTTGGTGGTCACCGTCATTATCCGTCACCACGGCAACCTCTTTCCCTAGCTCTTTTGCGATGTCCAGAAAGCGACTAAACGAGAGCCCCCGCACGTTTATCACGTCCACACCATTTTCAATCGGTAGCGTTCCGTGTTTTGCGTGATACGCTTTCTGAATTACCAATTCGTCCGAGGGGCCCTCCACTAGTATCGCCCGCTTCGCTAGAATCAGCCGGAGAGTGTCGTAACCCGACAGCTTCTTGAAATAGTCATAGGTGCCATGGGGAAGCTTCGCAAGGGAAGTGGTCTTGCCTCGATGCAGAAGGAGCACCTTTTCGATCCCCAGTTTGTTGAGCACGTAAGCGCTGTGCGTCGTGATGACGATTTGCTTGCCTCCGCATTTTGCCGAGATTCTTGAAACCAAGTTGCTCATCGACGAAAACGAGAGGTGGTTTTCCGGCTCTTCGATTAGGATCACGTCCGCGTCCTCGGCCTTGCGCTCCAATGCGAGCATAATTTTGAGGGCCGTTTGCTCCCCCTTTCCGGACAACTGAAACGGGAGATCGTCCAAGTGCGGGATCAGGTTCGTTTCCCAGTTGGTCCGCTTGGAGATATCAATCGCGATAGTGAGGTTCTTCTCGGTGATCGCTCCTTTGGCAAAACTACCGTTGATGCTCTGTATAGATGGTTCCGCCGAAAACTGCTCCTTCATCCGTCGGTAGGCGACGGCAAGAGCGACCTTTTCTTTCGGGGCAAGTCCATCGCTGATGATGTTCTGGATGTAAGAGTCCGCACCGCTCTGGAGGCGTATGGTCGTGGCGTCGATGTGGAATACGTTGACCGGCAGACTGCGCGAAGTGATCGCGTTATTCGCGAAGGAGAACCAGTGCACCTTGTAATACTCGGCCGGTATCACCCGCTTCTCGGAAGCATCCTCAATCAGTTTCTGATATTCCTCGGCGTAGTCGCTATCGAACACCGCCTCTAGCCGGATTCCAATGCAGTCGGCATTGCGGGAGTTATTGATGCCCCTCAGCGAAGCAAGCTGGGGCGATTCACTAAAATAGAGTTCGATGAGGATTCGAGGTAGCGCTGGATTTTGATTCTGCTTGACCGCCGCAAGATACGCATCCGAGCACTTTTTATTGAACAGGTAGGGCGAAAGCTCCTGTTCGACCGGCCTCCCTCCGATTCTCTTCGTGAGTGCCAGGCTGATGGCTTCGAGGATCGTTGATTTCCCGGCCTCATTATTCCCAACGATGATGTTGATGTCCGTGTTGAGATCTAGGTTGAAGGAATCGAATCCCTTGAAGTTTTCGATGTGAACGGACTCGATCATGGTTGAATTGGTTGGGCGGCGGGGTGACGTAAGCAGGTCCGCAGTGTAGCTTGAGATCAAGGGTGAGATTCCCAAATATGATCCTGATGTGACGATTTTAGGGACAGGATTGCCGCCGCTCCCGGTGTTGGCACGTAGCGCGAGACGACGATGGTGCTGGCGAGTATATATACTATTTTTGAGTAGTAATATGACTTAACTACTTTTAAATAGTAACTTGAAATTACTATACTAAGATAGTAAGGTTGGTTCATGAACTATCCAGTCAGCACCTCCGCGCAGCTCTCTGCAGTGCTGCGCGGGTTGCGGCAAACCCGCTCCTTGAGCCAAGCGCAGGTGGGCCAGCTCTTGGGCGTGAACCAGAAGCGCGTTGCGCGGATCGAAAACGTTCCCGGCGTCACGAGTTTTGATCAGATTGCCCGGCTGGTCTCCGCCTTGGGTGGTCGGATCGTGATCGAGGCCGCCTCCCCGCCGGCCACTGTCGACGTCAAAAAGGGCAAGACTCGTAAAGCCCCGGTCAAGGCGACCGCCGCCACGGGCGAGGGTAGTTGGTAAAGGACTTCTCGATGGCTGCTCCCTTGATCATTTGGATGAATGGCCTGCGCGTGGGCACGTGGACGCAGGTTCGAGGCGTGGATATCCTTCACTACGACTCGGCGTGGGTGGAGTCGGCCGCGGGCCGCGCCCTTTCGCTCTCGCTGCCTTTCACACCGGGAAACATCGCCCATCGGGGTGAGGTGGTCGCCCACTTTTTCGACAATCTGCTGCCGGACAGTGACAGCATTCGCGCCCGTATCCGTTCGAAGTTCTCGACGGCGTCCACCGGGGCATTCGACCTGCTGGCCGCCATCGGGCGTGATTGCGCGGGCGCCGTTCAATTGCTCCCCGACGGGCAACCGCCCGTTGGCTTTGATCGGATCGATGCCGAGCCGCTGACGGATGCGGGCATTGAACGATTGATCGCCGCCAGCCTGTCGGGCGCGCGAGTCTTGGGTCAGAAGGAGGAAGATGATTTCCGTATTTCCATCGCGGGCGCCCAGGAAAAGACGGCGCTGCTGTTTCATCGCGGGAGATGGTGTCGGCCGCTTGGGGCCACGCCGACCACCCATATTTTCAAGCTGCCGCTCGGCCTGATCGGGCACCTTCAGGTTGATATGCAGGATTCCATCGAGAACGAATGGCTCTGCTCCCGCCTCATGCAGGCATTCGGGCTCAACACGGCGGCATGCGAAATCCTTCAATTTGGCGAACGCAAGGTGCTCTCGGTGGAGCGCTTCGATCGTGCCTCGCAGGCGGGGGGCTGGATCGCCCGACTGCCCCAGGAGGATTTTTGTCAGGCGCTGGGCTTGCCGAGCGCCAAAAAATACGAGTCCGACGGCGGGCCCGGCATGCGCGATCTGATCCGGGTGTTGGACACCAGCGCGCAGGCAATGGACGACAAGCGGGCATTCATAAAAGCCCAAATCCTCTTTTGGTTGCTCGCCGCAACCGATGGACACGCGAAGAACTTTTCCCTTTTCCATGAACGGGGCGGCACCTATCGGCTGACGCCATTCTACGATGTGTTGTCAGCCTGGCCGATCATCGGCCGCGGGCCGAATCAGCTCGATGAGCGCAAGGCCAGGCTCGCGATGGCGGTGCGAAGCAAAAATGCGCATTGGAAGCTCGGCGAAATCAAGGCCCGTCATTGGGAGGCGGTTTCCCGGGCGGCCGGTCTGGGCAGTGCGATGCCACTCCTTCAGGAAATCGCCATGCAGATACCGCAGGCCATCGAGTCCGTGAGCCGGGAAATCCCGGCGGGTTTTCCCGCTCGGGTGCGGGACACGATTTTCGAGGGTTTGCAGAAGACGGCCGAAGGCTTGAACGATGTTTGAACGGGCAGGGGAGTGAGCGCGGAATTCGGCGGCAGGATTGCCGTCGTTCCGCGATCAGCCGGCGAAGAACTTCAGGATGCGGCGCATCGACTTCACGAGGAGGTCTATCTCTTCCTCGGTGTTGTAAACGTAGAAGCTGGCGCGCGTCGTCGATGCCAAGCCGAGCTTGCGCATGAGCGGCTGGTTGCAGTGGTGTCCGCCTCGGAGGGCGATGCCGTCCTGGTCGGCAAAGGTCACCACGTCGTGCGCGTGGGCTTCGGCGAAGGCGAAACTGACCAAGCCGCCGCGCGGTTGGCCGGGCTTGGGGCCGAGAATGCGGATGCCGGGGAGCTCGGAGAGGGCGGCGCAGGCTTTCTGGCCGAGGGCGTGATCATGGGCGCTGATGGCGGGCCGGCCCAGGGCATCGAGATAATCGAACGCGGCGTGGAGGCCGATGGCGTCGGCGACGTTGGGCGTGCCGGCTTCGAACCGTTCGGGTGAGGGCTTCCACGTGGCACCTTCGTAGGTGACGGACACCACAATGCCGCCGCCGGTCTGGTAGGGAGGCATGGCGTTGAGGAGTGCGCGTTTGCCGTAAAGCACGCCGATGCCGGTCGGGCCGGCCATCTTGTGTCCGCTGAAGGCGAGGAAATCGCAACCGATGGCCTGCACGTCGATCGGTTCGTGTCCGATGGATTGAGCCGCGTCGATGAGCGTGACGGCACCGACCGAGCGGGCTTTGGCGCAGAGGGCTGCGGCGTCGGTGAGGATGCCGAGGGTGTTGGAGAGGTGGGTGAACGCGAAGAGCTTCACCTGTGGGGTGAGCAAGCGGTCGAGCGCGTCGAGATCGAGGCCGTGCTCGGCGTCGGCGCCGATGACGGGCACGTATTTCAACGTGGCGCCGGTGCGCAGGGCGAGTTGTTGCCAAGGGACGAGGTTGGAGTGGTGCTCCATCTCGGTCGTGAGGATGACGTCGCCGGGTTTAAGGTTGGCGGTGCCCCAGGACTGCGCGACGAGGTTGATCGATTCGGTCGTGCCGCGGGTGAAGATGATCTCGGCGGGGTCGGCGGCGTTGATGAACCGGGCGGCGCGGGCGCGGGCCGCCTCGTAGCTGTCGGTCGCGCGCATGGAAAGCGCGTGGAGGCCGCGATGGACGTTGGAATTGTCCCGTTCGTAGAAGCGGGCGAGGGCGTCGATCACCGAGCGCGGCTTCTGGGTGGTCGCGCCGTTGTCGAGATAGACGAGGGGCTTGCCGCCGACGTGTTGGTCGAGCGTGGGAAAGTCGATGCGGAGGTTGGGCGAGAGGGACATGGTTTTATCGTTCTCGTTCTCTTACTCGTTCTTCGTTCTCCTGCTTTCGTTTTCGGAGCGAGAACGAGGAGGAGAACGAAGAACGAGAACGAGTTTAGGCGGTGGGAGGCTGCTTGAGGGCTTCGAGGGCGGCGTGCCAGCCGAGGGTGGCGCATTTGATGCGGGCCGGGAAGGCATGGACGCCGGCGAAGGCGGCGAGGTCGCTGATTTCTTCGGGGGCCTGGCCGCTGGTGACGATCTGCTTGAATTCGTTGAAGAGGGCTTCGGCCTCGGCGGGGGTCTTGCCTTTGACCTGCGTGGTCATGAGCGAGGTGCTGGCTTGGGAAATCGCGCAGCCGGAGCCTTCGAAACCGATCGCATCCACACGGTCATTGGCGTCGAGGTGGAGATAAACCGTGCAGTTGTCGCCGCAACTCGGGTTGTCGCCGGTGGCCACGCGGTTGGCGGTCGGCGGCTTGCCGCGATTGCGGGGGCGCTTGTTGTGGTCGAGGATGACCGACTGGTAGAGATCAGTGAGATCGGACATTGGAGGGAATGACCAATGACCAATGTCCAATGACCAATGAAGCTCAAACTGGGCGGCTTGATTTTATGAAATGTAGCTCTCGTTTAGGAGAATTGATCCGTTTGCCCGTCTAGTTCTCCCTTATCCCATGCCCGATGTCACTGTTGATCCCCTCGGTCACGACCTGCTTGCACGTCGGCTTGCGGCTATCCCTGACGTGCTGGCCGGGATGATTGCACGCGGGCAGGCACCGCTCCGGCCAGCCACGCTTTCCGCGCAACGGTTTATCATCACGGGCACCGGTAGTTCCGAGGCGCACGCCCGCTATCTGTCGATGTTGCTCAATCTCCACACCGATCGGGCGGCTTACTATCTGCCGCTCTCCGGCTTTATCGAGCGGGACCAAAACGCCTTTGCCGGAAAAACCTTGGTGGTCTTTTCACAAGGTGTGTCGCCCAATGCGCAGATCGCGCTCAATCGGCGCAAGGACTTCGCCCATTGCGTGCTGTTCACCGCGACCACGCCGGCCGCCGCACTTGCGGCGGGTAAACGCGATCGTGCCGCGCTGCTGCGGGGTATTCTCGATGATGGCGGTGATCTCGTGGAATTCCCCTTGGCCGAGGAATACACCACGCTGATCCGGTTTGTCGGGCCGCTGGCCGGATATCTGGCCGTTTTGCAATTTGTCGCGCAACTGGCCGGTTGCCGGTTTCCGGCGCCACGGGCCGACGCCATCCTGCCATTGCTTCATGAGCCCGCGCCGCCTGAGCTTCTCGATGCAATGATTCGCCTGCCCAGTGCGTTTTCCCAGGGGTTCAACATTGTCACGGCGGCGCCGATTTCCGATTTTTCGCAGAATCTTGCCTGCAAATTCATGGAGGGCGTCTTTTGGCCCTGTCCGCCGATTTCGGATTTTCTTCAGTTTGCACACGGACCGTTTCAGCAGGTGAACGCCCATCCCAAGCCCGTGATCATCTTGCAGGGTGACTCCGTGGCGGAGGCTGAACTCGTGGATCGGAGCGTGCGGATGCTGCGTGATGCGGGATTGGAGGCATTCGTGATTCATGTGAATGCGCCGCCGTTGTATTCGATCTTTGGATTTGAAGCCGCGCTCAACGCCCTGGTTTTTGCCGTGATGCGCCACTTGCGCATCGATCAGGTGAACTGGCCCGGAAAAGGCCGCGATGATCTGCTCTACGGCTTCTGTCCCGACGTCTGACGTTCGCTGAGCCGGAAGTGTTTTGTCACTTATTAAGTGACAAATGGGATTGGGGGAGGTGACGCAAAGAGGGGAGGCAGTTTTTTTGGGGGGCTATTCCCAGTATTCGGCCCAGCTGGAAGCGGTTTCGGTGACGCGCACGCGTTCGAGACGGACTCCGGGCGCGATGGGGTAGAGCGGGTCAACGGGTGGCGCGGCGAGTTGTGCGCGCAGGGTTTGAAAAATGGCCCGGGCCAGCGTCTCCGTGGTGGGATCGGCATTTTCAAAGGGGATGATGCGATCCCCGTAAGCGGCGCGCAAAGCCGGGTAATTCGGATCGGCGGTGTTGATCGAAAGGCTGTGGTCGTAACGGGAGACAATCGCGGCAAGGAGGTGTTTGATGGCCTTGAAATCGCAGACCATGTCGCGGGGATCGAGCGTGTCGGAGGCGAGCACCACCTCGATGGAGCGGCTGTGTCCGTGGGGAAATCGGCAGGCGCCGGGGTGCTTGGTCAGCAGGTGGCCGCTTTCGACGACGATGGTTTTGGCGATACGGAAAGGCATGGCGGATGTTCAACGCCATGCTGACAAAAAAACCGCGCGCGGGCTGCGTGCGGTTTGGCGGGAGGTGCGCGGATTTTGCTTACGGGAGGCGTGTCGTGCGCCTGGCGCCGCCCTTACGCGAAGGGTGTTGCGCTCGACGAAGTCGGTTTGTCGGCTCCGAAGTGGCGGCGAATGGTGTCGCTGATTTCACCCAGCTTGATCGGCTTGGTGATAAAGTCGTTCATGCCGGCGGAAAGGCAGAGATCGCGGTCGCTTTGGAGAGCGTTTGCAGTGAGCGCAATCACGCAGGGCTGGCGGTGCGCCGGGAGGTTTCGGCGGATATGACGCGTGGCTTCGAAGCCGTCCATTTCGGGCATCTGCAGGTCCATGAAGACGAGTTGATAATGATGCGCACCGATGGCGTTGATGGCCTCGATGCCATTGGCGACGGCATCAGCGCGGTAGCCGAGGCGCTGGAGGAAGCGGAGGGCCACTTTTTGATTCACCGGGTTGTCTTCGACGACGAGCACGTTGAGGGGAATGCGGGTGGCGAGATCGAACAACTCCGGCGTGGTGCTCGTCGAGGCGACGGGAGTGGTGGAGGGGAAAAGCGTGTGGAGAGCGCGGATCAGGGTGAGCGTGCGGAGGGGGCGAGGGACGGCGGCAAAACGCGTATTTTCAGCCCAGGCGGGAGCGGCGGCGGCGCCGGTGACGAGTTGGCCGATGACGGGAATGCCGGCGTTCACCAGCGTCTCGTGAATAGGAGGGGTGTCGGGTGTGTTCGGCAGGTCGAGGTCGAGAATGGCGACGGAAGGGTGGGTTTGCGCGAGGACGTGGCTGGCCGCTGCGGCGCTGCCAGCCGGCAGAACCTTGATTCCGGCGGCATGGAAAAAGGCGGTCAGTCGACGGAGGTTGACGGGGTTGTCGTCGATGCAGAGCACAGGGCCCGAGTGGAGTGCCTCGGGAAGCGGGGGTGCGGAGGGCGCCGCGCCTGTGGCTGGTTCAACCTGAAGGGTGAACGTGAACGTGGAGCCGTGGTTGATATCGCTGTGGACGCGAATGTCGCCCCCCATGAGCGTGCAGAGGCGATGGCAAATAACGAGGCCGAGACCGGTGCCGCCGTATTTACGGGTGGTCGAGGAGTCGACCTGGGAAAAGGGTTTGAACAGACGGTCGAGACGTTCGTGCGGGATGCCGATGCCGCTGTCGTGAACCGCGATGGAGAGCATGGTATGATGCGGACGGAGCGGTTGGGCGGGTTCGCCGCGGGCGAGGGAGACCGTGAGTGTGACGGATCCCTTGGGGGTGAACTTGATGGCGTTGTTGATCAGGTTGGAGAGGACCTGTCGGAGCCGGTTGACGTCGCCTAGCACGACCGCGGGCACGTCGGCCTCGATGTGATGGGCGATCTCGATACGCCGGGCGGCGGCCTGGCCGGCGAAGAGGTCGAGGGTTTCTTCGATGCAGTTGGCGAGTTCGAACGGCAGGTGCTCGAGCTCGAGTTTGCCGGACTCGATTTTTGAGAAATCGAGGAGGTCGTTGATGATGGTGAGAAGCGCCTCTCCGCTGGTGCGGATGGTGTTCACCGAGTCGCGCTGCTCGTGGTCGAGCTGGGTTTCCAGCAGGAGGCTCGTCATGCCGATCACGCCGTTCATGGGCGTGCGGATCTCGTGCGACATGGAGGCGAGGAATTCGCTCTTGGCGCGGGAGGCGGTGTCGGCCTCGGCCTTGGCGCGGCGGAGGGCGTTCTCCGTTTCAACGCGCGCGGTGATATCGGCCTCGATGGCGATGAAGTTTTCCAGAACGCCGCGTTCGTTGCGCACGGGCTGGATTTCCAGGTGGAGGTGGTATTTCCGGCCGGACTTGGAGTAGTTGACGATGTCGGTCGAGATGCCTTCGCCTTGGGCGAGCGTGGCTTTGATCCGGCGGATGGTGCGAGGATTGGTCTCGGGGCCGATCATGAAGCTGGTGGGGTTTCGGCCGACGACCTCTTGTATCGAGTATTCCATGACGCGCTCGAAGGATTCGTTGACCCACTCGATGGTGCCGTCGGGGCTGGCGATGAGCACGAGGTTGTCCGTGCGGCTGGCGACAAGGGACAGCTTGCGGGCGACCGCCTGACTTGAGAGCAAGGCTTGTTCGGCTTCGTGACGGGCGGTGACATCCTGGAGGGTGCCCACAATGCGGATGGTGGCTCCCGCTTCGGAGTAACCGACCGTCTTGGAACGCATATAGAGCCAGCGCCATTCTCCGGTGACGGTGCGCACGCGATATTCCGGGTCGACGAAGGATTTCGCGCCGCCGAGCTGGCTTTGCACCGCGGCTTGGTAATTGGGCAGGTCGTCGGGGTGGATGAGCGACTGCCAATCCTCGGGGGTCGAGCCTTCGTTGCCGGGCGGGAGACCGAGCATGGCCCATAGGCCGGTGCTGTAATGAAGGGTGTTGTTAATGCAGTCCCACTCGAAAATGCCGATCACGGTGGCATCGAGCGCGAGTCGGAGTCGTTCGTCGGAGACCTTGAGCATCTCTTCGACGCGACGGCGTTCTTCGTTCTCGTCGCGAAGAAGGCGATTGGTGGTTTCAACGACACCGAGACTTGCGGTGGCGGCGCGGGCGAGGTGAATGCTCAGGCCCAGCAGCAGCGTGATACCGAGACCCGCGGCCAAGGATATCTCCGGCAGATAGCGTCGGTTTCCGCGGAGGTAGTCTTCGGTCGGCTCCATGATGATCCGAAGCCGCCGGTTTTGAAGGGTGAACACGGATTCAAGCACCCGTGGATTATGACTGGAGGGGGCGCCTGGTTTCACCGAAGCATAAATGCGGTCGGGGCCGAGATAGACGGCGCAGCGGTGGTTGGGGCTGAGTTTTAACCGGTGGTCCAGTGCCTCGAGAAATCGTTGGTAGGTGAACTCGGCGGCGATGTAGCCGACCAGCGTGCTGGTGCGGTAAATGGGGGCGTAAATAACGAAGCCCGGGCCTCGACCGGCGAGCTCAAGGGTGCTGGTCGTCAGCGGGGTTCCGGTATGGGTGATGGACTCGAGGGTCTTGCGGCGTTCGGTTTCACTGAACTGGTTAAAGGAGATCAGGCCTTCGTTACGGGCCAGCGGGTAATACCAGACGGTGTCGCCGTTGACCGCGATTCGAGCGAGCGATTGGGCGCCCGGGGCTTCAAGCAGCCATGGAACCGCGTCGGACTCCCAGATGGCTGGGGAACTGTCGGCCGTCCATCGCCGCGCCATCCGTTCAAGGTTCGCGGACTGGCGTTCGAACTCCACATTGATGTTGCTGGCGAACGTGTTGATCGCGATCTGGGCGTTGGTTCCCAAGTAAGCGATTTCGCGCTCACGCAAACC
>Ga0307410_10000022_pt1 | contig 61479 bp, 56 predicted proteins | sample 322Ometagenome_3_FD_203707 | JGI IMG/M metagenome (GOLD analysis project Ga0307410, IMG submission 203707) | Maize rhizosphere microbial communities from greenhouse at UC Davis, California, United States - 322HYB-O-3 | ecosystem: Host-associated > Plants > Roots > Rhizosphere > Soil | place... | reverse complement strand
TAAAAGAACAATTAATTGCGGATGTAAAATCTATGAAAATGGGTTCTCCGGAAGATTTCGGAAACTTTATTACTGCGGTTATTCACGAAGGTTCTTTTGATAAATTAGCTAGTTATATTGACCAGGCCAAAAAAGATGCTGATGCAGAAATTATCATTGGTGGAAATTACGATAAATCTGTTGGATACTTCATTGAGCCAACGGTTATTGTAACTACAAATCCAAAATATACTACAATGGAAACCGAATTATTCGGACCGGTAATTACAATTTATGTTTACGAAGATGCAAAATGGGAAGAGACTTTAGAATTAGTTGATACTACTTCTGAATATGCTTTGACAGGAGCTGTATTTAGCCAGGATCGTTATGCTATTGAAGTGGCAACTACGAAATTGCAAAATGCTGCAGGTAACTTCTACATTAACGATAAACCAACAGGAGCTGTGGTAGGAATGCAGCCTTTTGGTGGAGCAAGAGCTTCTGGAACTAACGATAAAGCAGGTTCTGCATTAAACTTATTACGTTGGGCTTCTCCTAGAACTATTAAAGAAACATTTGTAACTCCGGAAGATTACAGATACCCTTTTTTAGGATAACATATTCTTTCTAAAACTATCACAAAAGCCGGATCTCACAGTCCGGCTTTTTCTTTAATTATTTGTAAACGTTGCTTTTACAAATAAGATTTACAAAGCCATCTTTTTTGTTACAAACTTCAAACAATTAAAAATGTAATACTTTTCTTATATATTTGATTTTCAAATAGATACGGCTCGAAAAAACTTATTCTGTCATTTTTAAAACTTTTCGTAGTATATCATTCGTTGCTCATACTTCTAAATTTGCTTCATGAAAAATGAATAAAATTATTGATCAATTAATATACTAAAAGACAAATGAAAAATTTAAAAAGAACACCTGCAATTATTGTTGAATCTAAAAGTTTAGGCCATAACATTGATTTTAAATGGTCTGCAAAAAAAATGGACAGCCTTCTGGATCCACTGGAAGGAAATGAAGAACTTGATAAAATATTAAACAATATTAGCCACAAAGCCTCAATTGGTCTTACGGCATCCTTACTTGAATGGGTATATTGGCGTTTTAAAGGTTATTCTGAAATGACTGATGACATTAAAAATCGTATAGAAGCACTTTGGTGCTCAGTCGAAAATCGTGAAAATACAAATCCTTTAGTTTTTGACTCTGAATTGAATGCTCCTGCAACAGGTTTTATAAATGGACCTATATGGCTGGCGTTAATGAATGTAAGAATGATTGATATGCTATATAAAAAGGGCTCTCCACTATTACAAAGCGAATTAGTTGGATTAGTATTACTTGCCAGACATATTACACCAAAGAGAAGAATTTTTGACAAATGGTTCGAAAATATTATTGATAAACTTCAAAATCAATTTCCAAATCAAAATCAGGAAATTGATTATTCTGAAGAAACAATATATGATTGCTCTTCTGAAGAAAAAATTTGTCATGAATTTTTCTTTAATACCAATTTTGAGCACACTGAAAAATCTTCAGATTATGCCTTAACAGAATTCATTTCAAATATAGATTATACAACTAATCCGTATTGCAATAAAATGAAAAAATTAGTAAATGCGTAAATTTTAAATATAAAACTATTGACACGGATTATTTTTTAAGGGGTTAAATAAATTCATCCGTCAGAAACCACAAGTTATACTTGTGGTTTTTTTTATTTCAAATCGGTATTGCCGACATGAGTGAACCATCGCGGCTTTTGATCATTACGCTGTCCTGAATAGCATACTCACTTTGTAAATCTGCGAGTTTAGCCGCTTTTGTCTGTTGCGAAAAACAATTTAAAACAGACAGAAAAATAACTATGAAATTTATAAATGATTTCATTAGGCTTCTAATTTAGTTGATTCGTTCTTACACTCAATATAATGGTTTACAATCACTTGATTTTTTTATCCAAACTCCAAAAAAAATCCGGGTCTTAAATAGACCCGGATTTTTTATTATTGTTACACTTAAAACCTGACACAAAAACTTAGGCCTTAAATTTCAAAGGTAAATGCACTACTTTCTTAGTTTCAAAAAATTCATCTTCAAAGATTGAAGACAAATCATATAAAGTTGCATTTGGAAAATCTTTTAACTCTTCTGTCAGGTCACCGCCTTTTAGATAAAGAATTCCATTTTTTAAAATATGTTTATGCTGTTTTTTTATTTTATCATTAATCCAGGAAACAAAATCCGGCATATTGGTCACGGCGCGGCTTACAATAAAATCAAAATCGCCTTTAACCAATTCAGCACGTTTTTGTTCGGCCTTTACATTTTTTAATTCTAAAGCATCTACAACGCCCTGAACTACTTTTATTTTCTTTGCAATAACATCTATCAGATAAAAACGCGTTTCCGGAAAAAGAATGGCTAACGGAATCCCAGGAAAACCTCCACCTGTTCCAACATCTAAAACTGTTGCCCCAGGCTCAAATTTCATAATTTTTGCAATTCCAAGTGAATGCAAAATGTGTTTTGTATATAAAGCATCAATATCTTTTCTCGAAATGACATTGATTTTTTCATTCCAATCATGATATAAAAAGTCTAATTTTTGAAATTGTTCTATTTGAATGTCTGTCAAATCAGGAAAATATTTCAATATCTCATCCATTGTAGTAAATTTTTAACAAAAGTACTACTTTACGATTGAAATATTTAACTCAATTTTGTAAATTGAAAATTTATAATAATTACCTTTGAAAACTATTTAAATTTATTATGAATAACACCGCACCAACATTTGCAAGGCAAGATAATCTAAAGTTTTTCAGGACGCTTAACTCTCGGGTAAACAATTACTTTAAGGAAAATAATTTACAAAAAACCGGAAATTGGAAACTGCATTTAAAAACCGTTATTCTTTTTGCCGTTTTTTTGTCACCTTATTTTTTAATCCTTACTCTTGAAATGCCCTTTTGGGTAATGTTACTATTATCGATAGTAATGGGAATCGGAATGGCCGGAGTTGGAATGAATGTAATGCACGATGGAAACCATGGTTCTTACTCTGATAAAGGCTGGATCAACAAATTAATGGGAGGTACAATTTATGTTCTGGCCGGAAATGTTTACAACTGGCAGGTACAGCATAATGTATTACACCACACTTATACCAATATTCCCGGACATGATGAAGATCTTGATGCAGGAAGAATTATTCGTTTTACAAAACATGCAGAATGGCATAGCTTTCACCGTTTTCAACATTATTATTCGGTTTTTTTATACGGTTTGCTGACTTTTAACTGGGCTATCACTACCGATTTTAAACAAATGCGTAATTATCTTAAGAGAAAATTATCTTACGGAGAACCAAAAAGCCCAAAAATCCTTTGGACAACCTTAATCATTACAAAAATCATTTATGTTGCAATCTGGATTGTTTTACCAATTGTTATTGGGATTACATGGTGGAAAGTACTACTTGGATTTTTTGTAATGCACTATACTACAGGTCTAATTTTAAGTATTGTATTTCAATTAGCACATGTTGTGGAGCATACTACAAATCCGGAGCCAAATGAATTAGGCGAAATGGACAATACGTGGGCCATTCACCAATTGTTTACTACAACTAATTTTGCTCCAAAAAATGCAATTGTAAATTGGTATACTGGCGGGTTAAACCATCAGATAGAACACCATATTTTCCCAAATATCAGTCATATTCATTATGGTAAAATTGCAAAAATCGTAAAAGAAACTGCAAAGGAATGCAACTTACCTTATTATGAATACAAAACAATGCGAAGTGCTATTATTGCTCACTTTAAGCATTTGCGTGAACTTGGTATGAAACCTGAATTATCCGTTTAAACTAAAAAAAATCTATTAATAATTAACCTTCCTTAATCAAGCGCAGCAAATTAAGGACATTCAAAATTTTTATAATGAATCATATTCTTTCGGACAGAATCAACAACCTTGCAACTTCACAAACATTAGCAATGGCCGCTTTGGCACGCGAATTAAAAGCACAAGGAAAAGACATTATCAGTTTAAGTTTAGGTGAGCCAGACTTCAATACACCAGATTTTATAAAAGAAGCCGCAAAAAAAGCAATCGACGAAAATTACAGCACATATTCTCCGGTAGACGGATATCAGGAATTAAAAGAAGCTATCTGCAGAAAATTTAAAAGAGATAACGGATTAGAGTACAAACCAACTCAGATCGTAGTTTCTACAGGAGCAAAACAATCTTTATACAACATTGCACAAGTAATGTTAAATGATGGTGACGAGGTAATTTTGCCAGCACCTTACTGGGTTTCTTATTTCGAAATCGTAAAACTTTCCGGCGGAGTTCCTGTTGAAGTTCCAACATCTGTAGAAACAGATTTCAAAATTACACCAGAACAACTGGAAGCTGCTATCACACCAAAAACAAAAATGATGTGGTTCTCTTCTCCTTGTAATCCATCGGGTTCTGTTTACAGCAGAGAAGAATTGACAGCACTTGCCAAAGTATTAGAAAAACACCCAAACATATATGTAGTTGCCGATGAGATTTATGAGCACATCAATTTCTCAGGAACTTTCTGCAGTATCGGTTCTATCCCGGGAATGTTAGAAAAAACAATTACTGTAAACGGAGTTGCAAAAGCATTTGCTATGACAGGATACAGAATTGGATATATAGGAGCGCCTGAATTTATCGCAAAAGCGTGTACAAAAATTCAGGGACAAGTAACATCCGGGGCTAACTCTGTAGCACAACGCGCTACAATTACTGCAGTAGATGCAGATCCAAGCGTATTAAACGAAATGGTTCAGGCTTTTCATGGCCGTAGAGATTTAGTAGTAGGATTATTAAAAGAAATCCCAGGAGTTAAAATCAACGTTCCGGAAGGTGCATTCTATGTGTTTCCAGACGTTTCGTCTTTCTTCGGAAAAACATTAAGAGGAACTGAAATTAAAGATGCAAACGATGTGTCGATGTATCTCTTAGCAGAAGCAAATGTTGCAACTGTAACAGGAGATGCTTTCGGAAACCCGAATTGTATTCGTTTCTCATATGCAACAAGCAACGATATTTTAAAAGAAGCATTACGCAGAATCAAAGAAGCTTTGACTGTATAATATAATAGCATACATAATTTTTATTAATGGCTTAAGATTTAAAGTTTCATCACTTTATATTTTAAGCCGTTTTTTATGGGCGTGTCCCTTCGGGCCGGGCTATCCGTTACAAGTCCTCGCACTTCCTTCGTCAGGCTGTGGGCTTTTCACTCCTATCCCTCACGCAAAACAACATAATATAGGGTTCATTTTCAGAACAAGAGCCATAAAAATTGACTAACCATTATTTCAGTTATAAAATTCCCATTCCACAATATTATAAACGTCAACTGTAATCCTGTAAAACATAACACTTTATAAATCGCCAACTTTGTAATGTATTAATTTAAAAACTATTAGTCATGATACATACAGATGAAACAACACAAGAAGCAGTTAAAACATTAGAAGGATTAATCTCAATTCTTGAAGACGGAAAATTAGGATATACAAATGCTGCAGAACATGTAGAAAATTCGGCAATGAAAAGTGATTTCCTTGATTATGCGCGAGAAAGAGCCTTATTTATTGTAGAATTACAAGACGAAATCAACAAATTAGGAAAATCAACAGATACATCTGGTGGTGGGCCACTTGGGGCGCTGCACAGAACCTGGATCGATATTAAATCTTCTTTCACAGGCGGAGATACAGAGGCAATTATAAATGCTTGTGTTACCGGAGAAGAAGCAGCCATCGAAAAATACAAAATGGCTCTGGAAGAAAACCATCTTGATTACAATCAGGTTTCAGTTGTTTCAAAACAATTAAACAGTATTCAGAATACCTTATCACAAATTAAAATGAGAGTGAATTAATTTATTGACACTTTTTATTTTAGAAAAACTACCTGGTTTAAATAACTTGGTAGTTTTTTTGTTTAAAAACGAAAACAATATATTTGTGTAAATATGTAAAAAATGCTCTTAAATGAAAAAAGTAATTTTAGATTTAGCAGTAACATTAGACGGTTTTATTGAAGGCCCAAACGGAGAAATTGATTGGTGTATCATGGATGACGATATGGATTTTGATAGCTTCTTATCTGGCATTGACACTATTTTTTACGGTCGTGTAAGTTATGAAGCATGGGGGAACTTCCAACCAGATGAAAATGCAAGCCCTGCCGAAAAAGCACTTTGGAATGGAGTGCATTCAAAGAAAAAATATGTTTTTTCAAGTCAAAACAAAAAAGACGGTAATGCTATTTTTGTAAACTCTGATATCTCTAATAAAGTTTTGGAGATAAAAAAAGAGTCTGAAAAGAATATTTGGTTATATGGCGGAGCGAGTCTTATAAAATCATTTATTCAATTAAATCTTATAGATACTTATAGAATATCTGTTCATCCAATAGTTTTAGGAAATGGAAAACCACTATTTGAAGACTTGAAAGATCGTATAAAATTAAAGTTACTTAAATCTAATGTTTTTAAATCAGGAGTTGTCCAACTTATATACGAACCAATAAAATAAATTAAAACCTTAACCATCATCATTCCATATTAAGTTAACAATTTCAAAAAAATCACTTCAGCATTAGCAAACCCGAAATATTTATAAGAACTTTGCACACTTTTTTCCGTGAATACCACAAAAGCCTAAAGTTCTAAAAATGAAGAAGAAAATTGAAATATTAGCTCCTGCTAAAGATTTAATTGGAGGAATGGCCGCCATAAATAGTGGCGCCGATGCCGTTTATATTGGTGCACCACAATTTGGAGCACGTTCTAATGCCAACAATTCTATAGAAGATGTTGCCGCTTTGGTACAATATGCGCATTTATTTAATGCTCAGGTTTTTGTTGTTATGAATACCATTTTGTACGATAACGAACTAGAAACGTGTCGCTCAATGATCTGGGAATTATACGATATTGGTGTCGATGCCCTGATTATTCAGGATATGGCGATTATGGAAATGGACTTACCTCCTATCGTACTTCACGCCAGCACACAAGCCAACAATCGTGATGCCGATAAAATTAAATTTCTTAAGGATGCCGGAATCAAACGTGTGGTTTTGGCCCGCGAATTAAACCTGCATCAAATTAAAACAATATACGACGAGGCAGATGTTGAATTAGAATTTTTCGTTACCGGCGCTTTATGTGTTTCTTTTAGCGGAAACTGTTATATGAGTGTGGCAAATGGAGAACGCAGTGCGAATCGTGGTTCTTGCGCTCAAAACTGCCGCTTACCCTATAACTTAATCGACGGAAACGGAGAAACACTTATCAAAAACAGTCACTTACTTTCTATAAAAGATTTAGACATTTCAGAGCAGATCCCGAATTTAATTGAAGCTGGAATCGTTTCTTTTAAAATCGAAGGACGATTGAAAGATGTTGTGTATGTAAAAAATAACGTTTCATACTTACGTCAAAAACTAGACAGCTTTTTAGAAGGTGAAGGAAGCGATAAATATATGAAAGCTTCATCTGGAACATGTACTTATACTTTTGATTCCTCGTTAAACAGAACTTTTAATCGTGGATATACCGACTATTTTGTAAACGAAAGACACAGCTCTATTGGTTCCTGGGAAAGCCCGAAATCAAAAGGTCAATATATTGGTAAATTAATCAGAACAGTTGGAAACGCTTACGAAATCGAAAACGGTGAATTATTAAACAATGGTGACGGACTTTGCTTCATCAATGAAAATAATGAAGCCGATGGAATTTATGTAAACAAAGCGGAAAACGGCAGAATTTATCCGAATGTTTTAAAAGAAGTAAAAGACGGAACTTTCATTTACAGAAATAATGACGCTGCTTTTATTAAAATTGTAGAAAGAGAAGACAGTGCTGTTAGAAAAATCAGTACTACACTATTACTTACAGAAAATGAAACTGGTTTCGAATTAATCGCAACCGATGAAGACGGAAATGTAAGCACCGTAAATTTAGAACACGCAAAAGAGCACACTAAAACCGGCGAATCAATCGAAGAAAATATCAAAACACAATTGGCAAAAACTGGTTTTACCCCTTATACTGCCAATGAAATTAATGTAATGTTTTCTCAAAACTGGTTCCTTCCTATTTCAAAAATCAACGAAATGCGAAGAACAGTTTACGATCAGTTAACCGAAATTCGTTTGAAAAATTACAAACGCGAAGAACACCAAATCGTAAAAACGTCACATCCGTATCCTGAAACCAAACTGGATTTCATGTACAACGTTTCAAACAAAGTTGCTCGTAAATTCTATGAACGCCATGGTGTTACCGAAATCGAAAAAGCATTCGAATTGCAATGGGATCCAGGAAAATCTCGTGTAATGACAACCAAATATTGCATCAAATACGAATTAAAAAAATGCCCAATACACCAAAAAGACATTGTAGGTGTCAAGGTAAAAGAACCTTTGGTTTTAAAACAAGGTGAACTAGAGTATAAATTAAAATTCAACTGTAAACCTTGTGAAATGGAAATTTGGGAAAAAGACGCTGAATTTGAGATAGAAGAAGATCATTTTCATTAAAATAAAAACCGATGCTTAATTTAAGTATCGGTTTTTTTTTATTTTGGGCGTGTTTCGCCGCAGCGAACCGGGCTATACGCTACAAGTCCTCGCACTTCCTTCGTCAGGCTGTGGGCTTTCCACTTCTATCCCTCACGCAAATCGTAAAACGAGAACTTTTACATTCCCCCACCCTCTTTGTCATTTCGAGGAACGAGAAATCTTCGCAAGTAACTCCGCAACGAGAATCCAATCTTTGTCGAGCTACTTGCGAAGATTTCTCGTTCCTCGAAATGACATACTTTATGATTATTTTATTTTTAAATTAAATTTCCAATTAAATAAAATCTTCTGAATCTGCAAAATCTGCGTGAGAATAAATTCCATTTTTTTATCTTTACTCTCAAAACAAACTTAAATGGAATCAAAAAATAGTATCCAAAAATATTCAATTATTGCTGGATTTTTTGTGTGCCTTTTTTTTCCTTTATTAATATTTTCAGACAGCTATTTTATCTTTCAATGCATCCAGATATGCGATTTCGGCATCTTCTGGAATCCAATTTTTTGGGGAATTATATTTCCTTTATTCATCATTTTTCTCTTTTGGAACACATCAAAAAAGATAAATTCTTCATTAAATCAAATAACTTATTTTAAAGCGTGCTCTCAGTTTTCTTTTAGCGTAAGTTTAAAAATTATAATTACCCTTTTCACAATTTACACAATAGGGCAATTTGTTAATGGAATATCTGTTGTATTAAGATCTCAAATTCCTTATCAAATTTTATTTTCAATATTAATGATTTTGTTTCTATCATTTATATTAATGATTTTAACTTTTATAAGCAGTTTGATAATTGTAAAAGCAAGTCAAAATACCCAAACTTTAAACTAAACAAAATGAAAATATTACTCCTCGGTTCAGGTGAATTAGGCAAAGAATTTGTCATTGCCGCACAACGAATCGGACAAACTATAATTGCAGTTGACAGTTACGAAAATGCTCCGGCCATGCAGGTAGCACACGGATTTGAAGTGATCAATATGCTCGATGGAGAAGCTCTTGACAGAATCGTAGCCAAGCACCAACCAGACTTTATCGTTCCAGAAATAGAAGCCATTCGTACCGAACGCTTTTATGATTACGAAAAACAGGGAATCACTGTTGTTCCTTCGGCGAAAGCAGCCAACTTTACTATGAATCGTAAAGCCATTCGTGATTTGGCATCCAAAGAATTAAGTTTAAAAACAGCCAAATATCAATACGCGACTTCGGCAGAAGAACTGCAAAAAGCCGTACAGGAAGTCGGGATTCCGTGCGTGGTAAAACCTTTAATGTCATCTTCAGGAAAAGGACAATCAACGATTAAAACCGAAAGTGATATTGAAAAAGCATGGCAATATGCAGTTGCAGGTTCGCGTGGTGATGTAATTGAAGTTATTGTTGAAGCTTTTGTTGATTTCCATTCAGAAATCACGCTTTTAACGATTACGCAGAATAATAATCCAACCTTATTCTGTGCTCCGATTGGACACAGACAAGAGCGTGGCGATTATCAGGAAAGCTGGCAGCCGGCCTTAGTTTCAGAAAAAGATTTGTACGAAGCTCAGGACATGGCTGAAAAAATTACGGAAGCTCTTGGTGGTGCAGGCCTTTTTGGTGTTGAGTTTTTCCTGACTAGTGAAGGTGTTTATTTCTCTGAACTTTCTCCCCGCCCACACGATACCGGAATGGTAACTTTGGCAGGAACTCAAAATTTCAATGAATTCGAATTGCATTTAAGAGCGATTTTAAGCCTTCCGATTTTTGAAATTACTTTAGAAAAAGCCGGAGCAAGTGCTGTAATTTTAGCATCAGAAGATTCAGCAAATCCAACCTTTACCGGAATTGAAAAAGTGGCCTCTTTACCAAAAACAGATTTCAGGATTTTTGGCAAACCAACTTCAAGGCCTTATCGCCGAATGGGTGTTGTATTAAGTCATGATGTTTTATCAACTCCAATCGAAAAAGTAATAGAACGCGCCAAAGAAACGGCGAAATTAATAACTGTAAATTCTTAAGTATGAAAAACATATTATTAGCAACATTCCTTTTTATTGGGATTGCAGTACAGGCTCAAAGCACAAAAAAATTTGACAAACCCACAATTGTTGAAGCTTCGTGCGGAGAATGCCAATTGGGAATGAAAGGTAAAAGCTGTGATTTGGCTGTTCGCATCGACGGAAAAAACTATTTTGTTGACGGGACAACCATTCACGATCACGGAGACGCTCACTCAGATAAAGGTTTTTGCAACGCTATCAGAAAAGCTGCTGTAACAGGAGAAATTGTCGGCAATAGATTTAAAGCAACTTCATTCACCTTAATAGAAGGCAAAAAATAATGGCATTAATTCTTGAAAACATTGCCAAACATGTTTCTTTGACACCAGAAGAACAGGCGCTTTTTTTATCTAAGTTAGAAACGAATACTTACAAAGCCAAAACGATTTTATTGAATGCCGGCGAAGTCTGTAAACACTCATACTTTGTAAACTCTGGGATTTTAAGAAGTTTCAATATCAATGATAATATTGTGGAACATGTTTTATCGTTTGCCTGCGAAGGCTGGTGGATGAGCGATATGTACAGTTACTTTTCACAAAAACCGGGACAGCTTTTTATTGAAGTTCTGGAAGAAGCCGAAGTAGTTTCTTTATCCAAAGAAAACCATGAGCAGTTGTATCTTGAGATTCCAAAACTGGAACGTTTTTTCAGGATTTTAATTGAGAATTCATTAGTTGCTAATCAGCAAAGATTAATGGACAATTTGAGCTTGCCGGCAGAAGAAAGATTTGAAAAATTTTGTGCCAAATACGGAACACTAGTACATAAGGTTCCTCAAAAACAAATCGCTTCTTTTATTGGTGTAACGCCTGAATTTTTCAGCAAAATGAAAGCAAGGCTTTTGAAGAAATAAATTTTAGCCACAGATTTCACAGATTAAAAGGATTTGAAAGCTTACACTAATTCACACGGATTGAGCAAAAAATTAGTGGAAAAAAAATCAATTAATCTGTGGAATCTGTGGCAAAAACAAAAACACGGCTAAACAGCCGTGCTTTTTTTGAATTAAAATTGCTCAACCTCCGTAGAATGTTTCATTGCTGTTATTGTTGATTTTCCAATCATTACGGTATTTTGAACCGCATCAAAATAAGAAGTTCCCACAAAAGCCTGGTGTTTTACCGCTCTGAATCCGTTTTTCTGTAAAGCAAATTCGCGTTCCTGCAATTCAGAATAACCCGCCATTCCCCGTTCTTTATACGCTTTAGACAATTCGAACATACTAGTATTCAACGCATGGAAACCTGCCAAAGTAATGAACTGGAATTTATAACCCATAGCCGCCAAATCTTCTCTAAAAGTTTCCATTTCGGCAACAGAAAGTTTAGCTGCCCAATTAAATGATGGAGAACAATTGTATGCCAGCATTTTATCCGGAAATTCTTTTTTCATCGCCGTTGCAAACTTTCTTGCATAATCTAAATCCGGATTACTGGTTTCCATCCAAATTAAATCGGCATACGGCGCGTAACTCAAACCTCTTGCAATTCCCTGATCTATTCCGTTTTTTACGTAAAAGAAACCTTCAGCAGTTTTTTCGCCGGTTAAAAATTTTCTGTCTCTTGGATCAGCATCGCTGGTCAATAAATTGGCAGCATCGGCATCTGTTCTGGCAACGATCAAAGTTGAAACTCCCATAACATCGGCGGCCAAACGTGCGGCAATTAGTTTATTTATTGCTTCCTGAGTCGGAACCAAAACTTTTCCGCCCAAATGCCCGCATTTTTTGGCAGAACTCAACTGATCTTCAAAATGAACTCCTGATGCTCCTGCTTCAATCATTGATTTCATTAGTTCAAAAGCATTTAGATTTCCCCCAAAACCAGCTTCGGCATCGGCTACAATAGGAACTAAATAATCTTTTTTATCTTTAACTTCGTTTACGGTTTGAATTTGATCTGCGCGCAATAAAGCATTATTTATTTTTTTAACTACCATTGGCACACTATTTACCGGATAAAGCGATTGGTCAGGGTACATCTCTCCAGCCAGATTTGCATCGGCCGCAACTTGCCATCCACTCAAATAAATTGCTTCTAAACCAGCATCGACTTCCTGGATGGCCTGATTTCCTGTCAATGCGCCCAAACCAGCAACATAATCCTGATTTTTTAACTTTCTCCATAATTTTTGCGCTCCCATTTTAGCAATAGAATGTTCAATTTGATAAGAACCCTGAAGCGTCACTACTTCACTTGCAGTATAAGGACGCTCAACACCTTTCCATCTCGGGTTCGTAATCCAATCGTTAATCAATTCCTGAATTCTGTCTTCTGTTGTTTTCATAAATAATATAGTTAAGTTGGTTAGTAAGTAAAGTTTATAGCCGCAGTTTTAAGTTTGATCTGCGAATATCTTTTGTTTTCGTTTTATTCGCTAGATCTGCTAAATCTGCGAGAAAAAATTGTTAGCTCGCAGATTTGGCAGATCTAGCAGATTTTTTTAAAAAATTAATTCAACGCTTATTACAAATATTTGTAACAAGGAATAGTCAAAAAGTCAACAAAATCGGGATTTACAACTAATCTTTCCAAAACTTTTTCAGCTAGTGGAAATTGCTGTTTTTCGTGATTTTCTTCACCTAGTTCCTCTTTAATTTTTCTGAATTCATCCAAAGCCAATTCATGATAATAAGCCAAATCTAGTTTTCGTCCATTATCTAAAATCACTTTATTCTGAAGCCATTGCCACAATTGCGATCTCGAAATTTCGGCCGTTGCGGCATCTTCCATCAAATTATGCAACGCCGCTGCGCCCTGTCCGTTAAGCCATGAAGCGAGATACAAAACGCCTACATTTATATTTTTTCGAACACCGTTTTCTGTAATGATCCCGATTGGTGGTTCAATCAAATCTTCTTCAGTGATTTTTCGGTGTTCTCTTTTAATATGAATTTGATTGGGAGCTGGCATTCCTTTATCAAAAACTTCTTTTGCAAGTGAAACCAAATCAGGATGTGCTACCCAGGTTCCGTCATGACCGTTTCGAACTTCGCGCTCTTTATCTGTTTTCACTTTCGCGAAAGCAATTGTATTGGCTTCTTCATTATTTTTAATCGGAATTTGCGCTGCCATTCCGCCAATGGCGTGAATCCCTCTTTTATGACATCTCTGAATTACTAAATTTGAATATGCATTCATAAAAGGCGAAGTCATATTTACCTGATCGCGATCGGGAACGATGAATTTTGGATTTTTTCTAAACTTCTTGATATAAGAAAAAATGTAATCCCAGCGTCCGCAATTCAATCCAACAATATGTTCTTTCAATTCGTAGATAATTTCATCAAGCTGAAAACTCGCTGTTATCGTTTCAATTAAAACGGTGACTTTAATTGTTCCTCGTTCTAATTTCAAATAATCCTCTGTGAAATCAATTACATTATTCCACCAACGCGCTTCCAGATAATGTTCTAATTTCGGAATATAGAAATACGGTCCGGAATTGTTTTCTAGTAATTGTTTGTGATTATGAAAAACATACAATCCAAAATCTACCAAAGAACCAGACACTTCTTTCCCATCAATTAAAAGATTTTTTTCAGGTAAATGCAATCCTCTTGGACGAACAATTAATGTTGCAGTTCTTTCATTTAATTGATACGATTTGTTTTTAGCTAAATCTGTGTATGATATTGTTTTGTTAACAGCGTCAATCAAATTCATTTGCCCTTCCATCAAATTTTTCCATGTTGGAGACGTACTGTCTTCAAAATCGGCCATAAACGTTTTGGCTCCCGAATTCAATGCATTGATAATCATTTTTCTATCAACCGGCCCGGTAATCTCCACTCTCCTGTCTAATAAGTCTTTTGGAATTTCTCCAGCTGTCCAATTACTTTCTCTGACGGTTTTGGTTTCTGCCGGAAAAGATGGCATGACGCCCTGATCAAAAGTTATTTGCTTTAGGTCACGTTGCAGCAACAACAATTTTCGTTGCGATTCGAATTTTCGACACAAATCGGTTATAAAAGCAGTTGCTTCTTCTGTCCAAATGTTTGGATAAGAAAGGTTCTTTTCGGCTAAAAGTTCCATTGCCGTCTCGGTAATCTCTAATTGGTTTTTCATAGCTGTGGATTTTATTTATTAAAAATAAATCTTGTCGTTATATCAGCTTTTGTCTTTTAAAGACTTCTAAAATCATAACGTTTTGATTTATAATAATTTCTACACCACAATATTAGAAAAAAGTTTTTTACAAAACAAGCGAACGTTCGCTAAATATTAAAAATAATTTTTTGGCGATTATTTTTTTAATCGCTATATTTGAATTATGGATATTGAAAAAGACTATATAAAGCTGATATTTGGGCTAAAACTGAAGCAGGTTCGAACTCAAAAAAACCTTTCTCTTTTTGGCTTAGCCAAATTGACCAATCTTTCAAAATCGTATTTAAACGAAATTGAAAAGGGTAAAAAATATCCAAAAACAGATAAAATTTTACTGCTTTGTAAATATTTGGATGTTTCTTACGACCAAATGATCTCTTTAAAACTGGATAATAATCTCGCTCCGATTGGAGAAATCTTAAAATCCGGAATTCTAAAAGAGATTCCACTTGACCTTTTTGGCATTCAGGAAGCTGATTTAATTGATATAATTGCGAATGCTCCGGCGAAAGTCAATGCCTTTATAAGTACAATTATTGAAATCGCACAGCATTATAATCTAAGTCGTGAAAGTTTCTTTTTGGCCGCATTGCGATCGTATCAGGAAGCTCACAGTAATTATTTTGAAGATCTGGAAGATAAAGTAATAGAGTTTTCGAAGTCCTTTCAGATTAATCTGGATTCTAAAATCAGCATTGAAGAATTAGAAGCCATACTAAAAGAAGAATACGAATACGATATAAAGGAAATTGCTTTTACAGATCAGGAGGCTTTGGGCGATTTGCGTTCGATTTATGTTCCGAAAAGCAGGACTTTATTACTTTCGACAGAACTCGATGCGCCTCAGAAAGCTTTTATTTTAGCCAAAGAAATAGCGTATAATTACTTAAAAATATCAGATCGTCTATTGACTTTCAGCTGGATCAAGTTTGATAATTTCGATCAGGTTTTGCATAATTTTTACGCATCTTATTTTGCTGGTGCTTTATTATTGCCGAGACAATTGGTCGTGGGCAAAATCAATGATTTCTTAAATAAAGAAAAACCAAATCCGGAAGAATTTGTAGCCCTAATAGAAAGTTTCGAAGTTTCTCCGGAATCTTTTTATCAGAGATTAACCAATTTGCTTCCGAAAGATTTTCATCTAAAGAACTTATTCTTTCTAAGAATGTCCCATAAATTTGGTTCTGATGTTTATCAGATCAAAAAAGAATTACATATTACGAATCAGCAGGAACCACACGCCAACGAAACCAACGAGCATTATTGCAGAAGATGGGTTTCGGTAAAAACTATAGACGAAGCCATTAAACAAAATAAGCCTCATTTTTTTGATGCCCAAATTTCGAGTTACGTTCATAGCGGCAATGAGTATTTGGTTTTTTCATCGGCCACAAAAGATCCTTTTTTGCACGATACCATTCGGAGTATTTCTGTCGGAATTTTAATTAATCCGGCCATGAAAAAGAAATTCAAATTCATCGAGGGCAAACCTCTGGTAAAAAGAATTGTGGGTGTTACATGTGAGACTTGTGATGTAAAGAATTGTTTTGAAAGAGCTGCACCGCCAATTGCTTTAGAACAAAAAAAGCGTCATGAGAATACCGATTTAGTTGTGCAGCAGTTTATTAATCAATATAGTTAGAAATGTTATGAAATATTTTACCTTAATAATAATTCTGGTTTGTGTTAATTTAGACCAGAAAACAGATAAGCTTCATGGCCGCTACAATTATTTAATAGAAGAGAACAATCTCTATATCCAAAAAGATAAAATGACTTTTAATGATAGTGTTTTTGTTTTTGATAACAAGTATGTACCAAAAGGAAAAATTTCTTATGGCAATGTAATACTCTTGGATAATTTCATAAATACAGATTTAATTATAAGTATTTCTAAAGATCAAATCAAAAAAGACACTATTCCATTTAACATGCATGATAAGAAAAGTGCTTCTGCAAATTACCTTGATGAAGTAGTTGGAAAAGGAAGATTAATCAAAATAAAATAATACAAACTGCATTATACTTCACAATCTTGTCATCCTGAGGAACGAAGGATCACACAAGAAACTCCTAACAGTAATTTTCTAATCTTTGACGAATTACTTGTGTGATCCTTCGTTCCTCAGGATGACAAACTAGAACCTTAGAATCTTTCTTAATCTACATTAAGTGCTTTTCCCTGACCTTGATGGTATCTTTGTACTATAAAAATAACAAAACATATAAATCATGGAAAATATAGTATTGCACAAAGCAGAAACAAGAGGAAATGCAAATCACGGATGGCTTAATGCTTATCACAGTTTTAGTTTTGCAAGCTGGTACAACCCGGAAAGAATTCAGTTTGGAGCACTTCGTGTTTTGAACGACGACACGATTGCGGGCGGAATGGGTTTTGGAACGCATCCTCACGATAATATGGAAATTATTACCATTCCGTTAGAAGGTGATTTAGCCCACAAAGACAGCATGGGAAACACTGAAATCATCAAGAATGGCGATATTCAGGTGATGAGTGCCGGAACGGGAGTTCAACACAGTGAGTTTAACCCGAACGCAGACCAGCAAACTAAGTTGTTGCAAATCTGGTTATTTCCTAACAAAAGAAATGTAGATCCACGTTATCAGCAAATTACTTTGAATGTTGCGGACAGACATAATAAATTAGCTCAAATTTTGTCTCCAAATGCAGATGATGAAGGAGTTTGGATTCATCAGGATGCCTGGTTTAATATGGGAAATTTTGATGCTGGAATTGCAACGGAATATAAAATTAAAAAAGAAGGAAACGGAGTTTACGCTTTCATTTTAAAAGGAAATGTAACGATCAACGGTCAGGAATTAAACACTCGTGATGCGGTTGGAATTTCAGGAACTGATGTTTTAAATATAAAAGCAAATACGGATGCTGAATTCTTATTGATGGATATTCCGATGAACTATTAATTCGAAGATTACAATTAATATTTTTTTTTCAGAAACGATATATAAGTTGATATTTAGCTTATTATCGTCTCTTTTTTGCCCAAATTTTCATAAGAACCCAAATATAAATTGTATTTTTATTCATGAAAATTGGTCTTAATGCATTAAAAACTAACCATTTAAATTTTCAACTATGGATGCGAACAACCTTATCAAAGAATATACAAACGGCGAAGTAACCATTGTCTGGCAATCGGGAAAATGCATTCATTCTGCCAATTGTGTAAAAAATAATCCAGCTGTATTTCATCCCAAAGAAAAACCATGGATTTTACCGGAAGCTTCGTCTTCTGAAAAAATCATGCAGACAATAGATACATGCCCTTCGGGAGCTTTGACATATTATATAAATAATATTAAATAGCTTTTTTTGCCACAGATTACAATTATTAAATGATTCCAATCTGAATCAAGTTGCTACGAATCTAATTAGTAGAAAACCCGTGGCAAAAAATTAATTCTAAAAATTATAAAATCACATTTTCATTTCTTAATCTAGGTTAAGTGCCTTTTGAATACTACGGGCGTAACTTTGTACTATCAAAATGAAATTAATTATTTAAAAATAAAAATTATGGCAACTACAAAATGGTCAATTGACCCAACTCACTCAGAAATTGGTTTTAAAGTTAAACACATGATGTTTACAAATGTTTCGGGAAAATTTGGAACTTACGATGCAACAATCACTACTGATGGCGAAAGCTTCGAAAATGCAGCTATCGAGTTTTCTGGAGATATTGCTTCGATCGATACAGCAAACGCTGACAGAGACGGGCACTTAAGAAGTGGCGATTTCTTTGATGCTGAGAATCACCCGAAATTAACTTTCAAAGGTTCGTCTTTCAAAAAGACCGGAGAAGGTGAATATGAATTAACTGGAGATTTAAATATTAAAGGTATTTCAAAAGAAGTTAAATTTCCTGTAGAATTTAGCGGAATCATGACTGACCCTTGGGGAAATACAAAGGTAGGTTTAAGCATAGAAGGAAAAATCAATCGTAAAGATTGGGGATTAAACTGGAACTCTGCTCTTGAAACAGGAGGAGTTTTAGTTGGTGAAGAAGTAAAATTAAACATTGAATTACAATTTGTAAAACAGGCTTAATACTTTATAATAGGTTTTAATTTGGTTGGTTAAAAAACCCTGTACTTTTTTAGAAAGTGCAGGTTTTTTTTATTTGAAACGAGGGCTTCGACTCCGCTCCGCCTGACATACGACATCTTTAAGAATACGATTGTCAGGCTGAGCGAAGTCGAAGCCTTTTTTTACTTTATATTTCGAAATTCTGTTGGAGACAATCCGGTTTGTTTTTTGAAGAATCTGGAGAAATACGAGTAATCTTCGTAGCCTACTGCAAAGGCGATTTCGTTTATAGACAATTGTTTATCTATCAACATTCGTTTGATTTCAAGAATGACGCGATCTGTAATAACTTCAGTCGCTGTTTTTTGAAGGATTTCATTGCAGATTCTGTTTAAGTGTTTTAAAGTGATGTTTAATTTCTCTGCATAAAAAGAAGGCAGTTTTTCCATTCTAAAATATTGTTCTAAAAGTCTTTCAAACGAATTGATTTTAATATTGTATGAATGTGTTTGATGCGAATAGGTTTCACTGTATTTTCTGGAAATTTCAATATGAATACAATCTAATAAATTCAACATTTTATCTAATTGCAATTTATTCTCATGATTGTTTTCCTGAATCAGCAAATCAAAATAAGGAAGAATTTTGGGAATTTCATTTTCTTCAAAAACCATTTCAGGTCTATTGTGAATGGAATGGTAAAAATTATAATCATTGATTTTTTTCTGTCCAAAATATAAATTATAAAGTTCCTGCGAAAAGATAATTACAAAGCCTTCGATATCTTCAGACAAGATCCAATGGTGCATTTGCCCGGGCTGAAGGACAAACAAACTTCCTCTTTTGATTCCAAATTGATCAAAATCTACTTCATGCAAACCGGAGCCATTTGTAAAAAATACCATTAGATACGAATCATGACGATGTGGTTCTTCGACAAAACTGTGGCTCTTTAAATGCTCTGCAAAAGTATTGACGTAGAAATCACGATGTACATCATTGCAGCTAAAATTCTGAACACTATAAACAGGATATTTTTTCATACGCTAGTAGATTTGAGATTTCGGATTTTAGATTACCTAATTTGAAATTTCACATTGTAATTTGGAATTTTCTTATTGAAACTTCAAACATAATGTCTTTATTGTGCTATAAGTAGCGAAGATATAAAAAAGACTTTAATACTACTCTGAATTACCTTTGTATAAATAAAAACATCAAGATCATGTCACATGCATTAACTCATATTTTAAGCAACGAATGTCCTGTTTGTCATAAAGGAAAAGTTTTTAAAGACAAAAATATATTTCTGAATTTCAGTTTACCAAAAATGAATGAGTATTGCAGTCATTGCAATTATAAATTTCAAAAAGAGCCCGGATACTTCTTTGGCGCAATGTACGTAAACTATGGATTAACAGTCGCTCAGGGAATTGCAACGTATTGTATTGCGCAGTATTTCTTTGAGAAAAATTTCGATTTAAGAATTATTCCGATTATTGCTGTTGTTATTACTTTACTCACTTCTTTTAATCTTCGATTTTCAAGATTAGTGTGGATTTATATGTTTAAGGATTATACGAGCTAAAAAAATGTTATTTTTGCCTTTCAATTGAAGCTAATTTTCAATTCCAAAAAAATAAAAAACAAATTAGACAAATGAAAGCATACGTATTTCCGGGTCAGGGCGCACAATTTACAGGAATGGGCAAAGACTTATATGAATCATCGGCTTTGGCCGAAGCATTATTCGAAAAAGCCAATGAAATTTTAGGTTTCAGAATTACAGATATTATGTTTGAAGGCACTGCCGAAGAACTAAAAGAAACAAAAGTTACACAGCCAGCTGTATTTTTACATTCGGTTATTTTAGCCAAAACGTTAGGCGAAGATTTTAAACCTGAAATGGTTGCAGGACATTCTTTGGGCGAGTTTTCAGCTTTAGTGGCAAACGGAACTTTATCTTTTGAAGATGGCCTTAAATTAGTTTCTCAACGTGCTTTGGCCATGCAAAAAGCCTGCGAAATTACTCCATCAACAATGGCTGCAGTTTTAGGCTTAGCTGATAATGTTGTTGAAGAAGTTTGTGCTTCTATTGATGGAATTGTGGTTGCTGCAAACTATAATTGCCCTGGACAGTTGGTAATTTCGGGAGAAACTTCTGCTGTTGAAAAAGCTTGTGAAGCAATGAAAGCTGCGGGAGCAAAACGTGCTTTAATTCTACCTGTTGGAGGAGCATTTCACTCACCAATGATGGAACCTGCAAGAGAAGAATTAGCAGCTGCAATTGAGGCTACAACTTTCTCAACTCCTATTTGCCCGGTTTATCAAAATGTAACTGCAAATGCGGTTTCTGATGCAAACGAAATCAAAAAGAACTTAATTATACAATTGACTGCTCCGGTAAAATGGACGCAATCTGTACAGCAAATGATCGCCGACGGTGCTACTTTATTTACTGAAGTTGGTCCTGGAAAAGTATTAGCTGGTTTGATTAATAAAATTGATAAGGAAGCGGTTACTGCGAATGCTTAATTTTTAGTTTCAGCTTTCAGTTAAAAACTACACTTATAAAAAATCCTCATAACTTAATGTTTATGAGGATTTTGTTTTTTTTTTATTATCCAGAAAGAATGTTTATTCCTTCCAAGGATAACTTTTTATTCTTTTACCCATCTCATCTTTAAATTTTTCAGGCGTTAATCCGTTCGCAAACTCAATATCAAAGTCAAAATTTTTTAAATCATTTCTTGTTTTTTGAGTTTTATCATTTCCCCACCATTCTCTTATTCTTCTAATTGATTCTGCTTTGGCTTCGTCTGGCGTTAATCCTTTCGCAAACTCAGTATCAAAGTCAAAAGTTTCCCGATCAATTCCTTTAAATTTAGGCTTTTGAATTTCGTATTTTACCCTAGGTTCTTCAACCTTATCGTTTTTTTTACTTTCTTCATCCGACGCCATAATTCCTACTTTTTATTCTTACAAATATACAAAATTATATTAGCTATATTTCCTTATAATCACAGCCTCTACGTTTTCTTTTCTTTCTTTTTATAGTTCACAATAAAAACACCAAGAATAATAAGTGCAGTGGCAATGATAAAATCAATTGTAATTTTTTCCTTTAAGAGAAGCCAGCCTAAAAAGACAGCAATTATCGTATTCACATAAGACAAAATAGAAACCTGTACCGCTGTAACGTGTTTTAAGGCATAATTATAACAGAAAAAAGCAATTACAGATCCGAAAACTGATAAGTATAAAGATGCAAAAATGCTTCTTGCACTCCATAAACTTATATCCGGATGTGGAGAAAAGACAAAGGCTAAAACCAACTGAATAGCAGAAGCCATTGAAAATTGATAAAACAAATTGAGTATAATATTACTTGATTTAATAGCATGTGTTTTGGTATAAATTGTTCCGGCGGCCCATGCTAAAATTGCAAATCCCATAAACACCATTCCGGTTTTATAATTTGGATCTAAAAAGGATTCAAGACCATCTTTAAATATAAAAACAACTCCGGAGAATCCAATAATTACGCCTATTAAACCTCTCAGGCTTATTTTTTGTAATCCGAACAAAATACTGCCCAGAAAAATAAGTATAGGAGACAAGGCACTTATTACTGATGCCAATCCGCTGGGCAAAGTCTGCTCTGCAATTGTTGTAAAGCCATTTGCAATTACGATCATTAATACCGATGGAACAAGCTGTTGCTTTAAATTCTCCCAGCCAATCCACTTTAGTTCTTTTTTAAACAACAAAATAGTCATCATGATCAATCCTGCCAATCCCTGACGAATAGAAGTTACAAACCAGGGCGGAATCGTTTCAACCGCAACCCTGATCCCTAAAAATGTAGTTCCCCAAATAACTCCAACTGCTGTTAAAGCAAAAATCAATTTATAATCTAAAACTTGTTTCATGATATTAATGTTGCACTAAAAAAAGTCCCAAATTATATTTACAATAATTTGGGACTTTAAAATTTATAATTTTAAACTAAGAAATTATTTATTCCTTACTTTTTGTTCCCATTTCCAGGCGCTTGCCATTGCTTCGTCTAAACTTAATTCTGCTTTCCATCCTAAGACATTATTTGCCTTATCTGTATTCGCATATGCTTCTGTAATGTCACCTTCGCGTCGAGGCATCATTTTATATGGCAGCTTTTTATTACTTACTTTTTCAAAACTATTAATGACTTCCAAAACAGAACTTCCTTTTCCTGTTCCTAAATTAAAAGTCTCTACTTTCGATACATTCTTTTTGTTCAACAAACGCTGCAATGCAATAACGTGTGCTTTTGCTAAATCTACCACATGAATATAATCACGAACTGCAGTTCCGTCCGGAGTTGGATAATCATTTCCAAAAACAGATAATTCCTGACGTAATCCTACTCCTGTTTGGGTAATAAAAGGAACCAGGTTTTGCGGAACTCCCAGTGGCAATTCGCCAATTTCTGTACTTGGATGCGCTCCAACAGGATTAAAATAGCGTAATAAAATGGCGCTAATATTAGTCACTTTTGCTGTATCTGTAATGATTTCTTCGCCAATTTGTTTTGTATTCCCGTACGGTGACATGGCTGTCTGAACTGGTGCATCTTCTGTAATTGGCATTTTTTCGGCCTGACCGTAAACTGTGCAGGATGAACTAAAAATAAAACTGGCCTCTGGTTTTTGCTGTAATTGCTGTAACAAATAAACCAAAGTACTAATGTTGTTTTCGTAATACAATAACGGATTTTCAACGCTTTCGCCTACTGCTTTTGAGGCTGCAAAATGAATAACTCCTGTAACATCCGAATATTTTTTAAAGAAATCCTGCACAGCAGATTTTTCCCGTAAATCTATTTTCTCAAATAGCGGAAGTTTCCCCGTAATTTTCTCAATTCCTTTTAAAACATCTTCTGAGGAATTAGAAAGATCATCGATTATCACAACTTCAAAGCCTTCATTTTGCAATTCGACTACGGTATGCGAACCTATAAATCCTAATCCTCCTGTTACTAATACTTTCATTTTTTTTTGATTTTAGAAAATAGAATCAAGAAAATAGATCGCAAACAGCATATTTTCTATCTCTATCAACTCTATTTTTTACATTCTTTTTTTCTCTATACTCTTTATTCTATGTTCTTATATTCTATTTTAAAAATTCAATTACACTGTCTGTAATAAATTTAATTTGCTCATCATCAAGTTCGGTATGCATTGGCAAAGCAATAACTTCTTTTACCAATTGGTTTGTTACAGGAAATTGTTCTTCTTTATAACGGACATCAACATAAGCTTTTTGTGAATGCAACGGAATTGGGTAATAAATAGCGCAAGGAATTGCTTTATCCAACAAATGCTGCATTAAAGCATTTCTGTCTGCATCAATAATTCTTAAAACATATTGATGAAAAACATGATCGTTTTCATTTGCATCAAATTCCGGAGTAATAATATTTTTATGCCCCCCAAAAGCTGCATTATATTTTGAAGCTGCACGGCGACGTGCTTTATTGTATTCATCTAACAATGGCAACTTTGCATTTAACACTCCTGCCTGAATACTGTCTAAACGTGAATTTACGCCTACAACATCATGGTGGTAACGCTCATACATTCCGTGATTTACTATTCCGCGGATAATGTGAGCCAGCTTGTCATCGTTTGTAAAAATAGCTCCTCCGTCTCCGTAGCAGCCTAAATTTTTTGAAGGAAAAAATGAAGTTGCCGCAACATGACCAATCACTCCAACTTTTGTTTTTGCACCCGATTTAGAAACATAATCTGCACCAATTGCCTGAGCATTATCTTCAATTACATATAGGTTATGTTCTGCTGCAATTTCCATAATGGCATCCATATTGGCCGCTCTGCCAAATAAATGTACAGGGACAATTGCTTTTGTTTTTGGCGTAATTGCTTTTTTAATTGCCTCAATATCAATATTCATATTGGTGATATCAACATCAACCAAAACCGGAGTCAATTGTAATAATGCAATAACCTCAACAGTTGCCGCAAAAGTAAAATCGGCCGTGATTACCTCATCACCCGGTTTTAAGTCCAATCCCATCATAGCAATCTGCAAGGCATCAGTTCCGTTTGCACAAGGAATAACGTGTTTTGCTCCTAAATATTCCTCAAGGTTTTTTTGAAACTGGTGAACCAAAGGTCCGTTTATATAAGTATTGGTATCTAAAACTTCCTGGATAGAAGCATCAACAGTATCTTTTATTTTCTCGTATTGACTCTTTAAGTCAACCATTTGAATTTTTTTCATTTATCTTTTCTTTATTTAAAACTTAAGATTGTTCCTTAGAATTGAATCTTCAAAACGAAGAACAAAAATAGTTATTTAATACCTTCAAACAATGAAAATAATCGAAAGAAACGTATTTTAGCACCAAAATTACACACATGCTTTTTCTATACAATTTAGTCATTTATATCGCTTCATTTTTTCTGAAAATTATTGCGCTTTTTAGTCTTAAAATCAAGCTTTTTACTGCGGGAAGAAAAAATGTTTTTGCCATTCTTGAGGGAAAAATAAAACCAGAAGACAAAACCATTTGGTTTCATTCTGCTTCTCTCGGCGAATATGAGCAAGGGCTTCCGGTAATTGAAAAAATAAAAGAAAAATATCCTTCACATAAAATCATTGTTACCTTTTTTTCTCCTTCAGGATACGAAGTGCGTAAAAATAACACAGTTGCAGATGTTACAATTTATCTGCCATTAGACACCAAAAGAAACGCTAAAAAGTTTTTAAAATTGGCACATCCTGAATTGGCTTTCTTTATTAAGTATGAGTTTTGGCTAAATTATTTAAGCGAACTGGAAAAAAGCAAAACCCCAACTTATTTAATTTCCGGAATTTTCAGGGACAGCCAAATGTTTTTTAAATGGTATGGTGGTTTTTACAGAAAAGCATTAAAAGCATTTACCTATTTTTTTGTGCAGAATGAAAGTTCGAGACAAAAAATTGAAGCCATTGGATTTCATAATGTAATGGTTTCTGGAGATACCCGTTTTGATCGTGTTAATGCAATCTTAGAACGTGACAATACACTTGATTTTATAGAAAACTTTAAAAATAATCAAACTACAATTATTATCGGAAGTTCGTGGCCAAAAGACGAATCCTTAATAGCTGAATATATTAATGGTGCTTCCGAAAATGTAAAATTTATTATTGCCCCGCATAATATCAAGGAAGAACAAATTTCAAATCTAAGATCTCAAATCACAAAATCTGTTATTCTATTTTCAGAAAAGGAAAATGCTGATTTATCAAAGTACAATGTTTTTATTATTGATACAATTGGATTACTAACCAAAATCTATAGTTACGGCACGATAGCGTATGTAGGAGGGGGATTTGGAAATCCCGGTATCCATAATATTTTGGAACCCGCTACATTCGGACTCCCGATTGTTATTGGCCCTAATTACTCAAACTTTGCAGAAGCTGTACAACTAGTAGCACTTGGTGGCTGTTTAGTTATTTCTAATCAGGAAGAACTGAGAGAAAATCTTGATCGTTTGATTAAAGACAACAACTTCTTAAATGAAAAAGGTCAAATCTGCAGGTCTTTTATTCAGGAGAACAAAGGAGCTACCGATAGCATCATGACTGTAGTTTCGTAAAAACTTTAAACAAGTAGTTTTTTTGGCGTTAAATTCACTACAAACGTAAAAAACAAGCTTATTTATTTTTTCTAACACTACAGATAATTGCCAAAAACTAAAACAAAACCGCTTTAAACAAGTTAAAAAAGCCCAAATATTTATTGAATATTCAGCGAAAAATTATTTACACAAAAAATACAATAATATAATATATTTTTCGTATTTTGGCATATTCTTTGATGAATAAGATAATCGTGAGTAAGGAAAATATTTTAAAAAAAAAGTGAAAAAATATTTTACATATTAAAAAATTTATATCTTTGCCACGAATTAATAATTAACCTTTTATAATAAAGTAAGATGAAAAAAGTATTTTTAAGTTTAGCTGTTGTTGCTGTTTTAACTGTTGTATCTTGTAAAAAAGCTGACGCTGCAGCTCCTGAAGCTGTAGATTCTACTGCTGTTGCTGTTGATTCTGCTGCTGCTGTAGTTGATTCTGCTGCTGTAACTGTTGATTCTGCTGCTGCAAAAGTTGATTCTGCTGCTGCAAAAGTTGAAGAAGCTGCTCCTGCTAAAAAGTAATTCTAAATTACTCAAAAAATTAAAAAGCTATCTTTTAAAAGATAGCTTTTTTTATGCCCAAAAATTCAAGAATAAAAAAAAGCGTTTTGATTTTCAAAACGCTTTTTTTTATTCCATTATTTCATCACCTACCAGCTCCTCCTCCTCATCTTCAAAAATCAATTCATTTGATGAGAAGTCCAAAACCTCTGCTTTTGAAGCATACAACACAATCTCCTTGACTCCTTTTTGCAAAAGCAATTCTGTTGTGTATTTTCGGCTTGTAGCAAAATGAACTTCACCCAGCATCAGTTTAAAAAAATACTTTCCTCCTGAGCCTTTAAATTTTAAAAATTTAGCCTGATCAATATTTATTTTAAAGTTTTCAATATCTTCTTCACATTCAAACTTCAACTCATAACTTAAACTTGTAAAAATCACCTTCCCTTTCCTTGAGGTAAACACAAATTTATATTCATCATTAAACCGCCTGCTAATTACAAAAGCACCCATTCTTATAATTTTAGATTGTGAATTTTAGATTTTAGGATTCATCCCAATATCATCAGGAGAAATCCTTTGATTCTTAGATAAATTTACACTGTAAATTTATCTTTTCAAACTTTAAGCTGACACCATAAAAAAAGCCTCTTCAAAAGAAGAGGCTTTAGTACTCAGAGCGGGACTTGAACCCGCACGAACATTGCTGTTCACTGGATTTTAAGTCCAGCGTGTCTACCAATTTCACCATCCGAGCAATTATACTTTTAAATGTTTTTTTTTAGCTAATTTTTAAAAAATTAATTAAACACAACACCATTGAGCATTATATGGTTTTGAGCGAAAAACGGGGCTCGAACCCGCGACCTCGACCTTGGCAAGGTCGCGCTCTACCAACTGAGCTATTTTCGCGTTTCAAATTCTATAAAGAACAGCAACACCTGAATTGTTCCGTATTGCGAGTGCAAATTTAGGACATTTATTCAATTATACAAGCCTTTTTTGAAAAAAAATTTTACTTATTTTATAACATTCTGATAACCCAAACTTTAAATATCAAAATTTTTAAAATTATTTCTTCAACAACATTCTTTTAATTTCATTAAGCTTCATTAAAGCTTCAACGGGTGTGATTGCATTAATATCCAGGCTTAAAATCTCTTCTTTTATCTCTTCCAATAAAGGATCATCAAGATTAAAGAAACTCATTTGTATTTCTTCATTTGCAGCTTTAATTCCGTTTAATGCATCGCTGGAATGATTTTTTTCGAGTTTCTTCAAAAGTTTTTGTGCTTTTGAAATAACAAGCTGGGGCATTCCGGCCATTTTAGCAACATGAATTCCAAAACTGTGTGCACTTCCTCCTTTTACAAGTTTTCTAACAAACAAAACAGTATCTTTTAATTCTTTTACTGCAACATTATAGTTCTGAATTCTCGGAAGCAATTCAGTCATTTCATTTAATTCATGATAATGTGTTGCAAAAAGCGTTTTTGCTCTTCCGGGATGCTCATGCAGGAATTCGGCAATTGCCCATGCAATAGAGATTCCGTCATATGTACTGGTTCCTCTCCCAATTTCGTCCAGCAACACCAAACTTCTATCAGATATATTATTCAGAATAGAAGCCGTTTCATTCATCTCAACCATAAAAGTCGACTCTCCCATCGAAATATTATCCGAAGCACCTACTCTTGTAAAAATCTTATCAACGATTCCCATTCTAACACTGTCTGCAGGAACAAAACTTCCCATTTGAGCCAATAAAACAATTAAGGCAGTTTGTCTCAAAATAGCCGATTTACCAGACATGTTTGGTCCTGTAATCATAATAATTTGTTGCGTTTCTCTGTCTAAGAAAACGTCGTTGGCAATATAAGGAGTTCCAACAGGTAATTGTTTTTCAATTACGGGATGTCTTCCGTTTTTAATCTCAAGTTCAAAAGTACTGTCTATTTCAGGACACACATATTGATTTTCGATTGCCAATTGGGTAAATGAACACAAACAGTCTAATTGTGCAATCAGATAAGCATTCATTTGAACTGGCTTGATATAAGTCGCAATCCAGGCCACTAATTGTTCAAAAAGATCAGTTTCGATTTTATAAATTTTCTCTTCTGCCCCTAAAATCTTGGTCTCGTATTCTTTTAATTCTTCTGTTATATAACGCTCCGCATTAACTAAAGTTTGTTTTCGGATCCATTCTTCCGGCACTTTATCTTTATGGGTATTTCTGACTTCAATATAATACCCGAATACATTGTTAAAGGATATTTTTAAAGATGAAATTCCTGTTCTTTCTGATTCCCTTTTTTCAATTCCTTCTAAAAATTCTTTTCCTGAAGTAGAAATGGCACGCAAATCATCCAGTTCTTCATTAACCCCTTTTGCAATCGCATTTCCTTTTGAAATTGCAACTGGTGCATCCTGATTTAAAGTGACTTTTATTTTTTCTCTTAATAAATCACAGGCATGCAAACTGTCTCCTATAACTTTTACGGCTTCCTGCGGGCTCTCCAGCGCCAGCGTCTTAATCGGAATAATTGCATCGAGAGATTCTTTTAGATAAATAATTTCACGAGGAGAAACTTTTCCGGCTGCTACTTTGGAAATTAAACGTTCTAAATCTGAAATTTGTTTGATTTGATATTGAATATTCTGTAAAACCTCAGAATTTGATTTTAGATATGAAACAACATCATGACGGCCTTTTATCTTATTACTATCTTTTAAAGGAAGTGCAAGCCATCGTTTGAGTAAACGCCCACCCATTGGCGAGAGCGTTCTGTCAATTACATCTAAAAGTGTAACTGCATTTGGATTATAGCTGTGATATAACTCCAGATTTCGAATTGTAAAACGATCCATCCAGACGTAAGCATCTTCTGCAATACGCTGAATCGCCGTAATGTGCTGTACACGATTATGCTGCGTTTCTGATAAGTAATACAAAATCGCTCCTGAGGCAATAATTCCTTCTTTTAATTCTTCAATACCAAAACCTTTTAAGGAAGAGGTTTGAAAATGTTTTGTCAGTGTTTCTAATGCGTAGTCTTCCTTATAGATCCAGTCTTCCAGATAAAAACTATGAAAATCTTCTCCAAAAGCATCCTTAAAATCATTTTTATTATTCTTTGGAACTAAAATCTCGCTTGGATTAAAGTTCTGGAGTAATTTATCAATGTATTCTGAATTTCCCTGAGCGGTTAAAAATTCTCCTGTAGAAACATCCAGAAAAGAAACTCCTATGTTTTTATTGGCAAAATAAACAGATGCCAAAAAGTTATTTGTTTTTGACTGCAGAACCTCATCGTTTAAAGAAACTCCAGGTGTTACCAATTCTGTTACACCTCGTTTTACGATTGTTTTGGTCATTTTGGGATCTTCGAGCTGATCACAGATGGCAACACGAAGTCCGGCCTTAACTAGCTTTGGCAGATAGGTATTAACAGAATGATGTGGAAAACCGGCAAGTGCTGTTTCAGTTTCAGAACCTGCGCCTCTTTTTGTTAATGTGATACCAAGGATTTTAGAGGCCCTGATAGCATCTTCTCCAAAGGTTTCATAAAAATCACCTACTCTGAAAAGCAGACACGCATCAGGATATTTTCTCTTGATTTCGTTGTACTGTTTCATTAAAGGTGTTTCTTTTACCACTTTATCTTTCGCTGCCAAATTATTATATTTTAAATGAAATTTTATGACAGCGAATTTAGGATTTTTTGAAGGAATATAGAAGGCTTCAAAAATTAAAATATTTTAAGAAATTTTTAAGTTCATATATAAGAATTTTACATAGATTTGTCCATTATTAAAAAAGACTCATAAAGATGAAAAAAATAATTTTATTCGCTATGTTAGCTGTAGTTAGTATTACGGCTTCTAATGCTCAAACTACTAAAAAAGCTAAAGCTGTTAAAGCTGCAAAAGTTGCTAAAATTGAAGGAGCTGGAATGGCTTTTGAAACTGAAACAATTGATTACGGAACAATTGCTCATAATGCAGATGGAAAACGTGAGTTTGTTTTTGTAAACAATGGAACTAAACCGCTTATTATAACAAACACACAAGGATCTTGTGGTTGTACTGTACCAACAACTCCAAAAGAGCCAATCGCTCCGGGTGCTAAAGGTATCATCGGTGTAAAATATGCTACTGACAGAGTTGGTGCTTTTACTAAAACTGTAACTGTTACTTCTAATGCTGAAGGACAACCAACAAAAGTACTTACTATAAAAGGTACTGTTTTACCAGATCCTGTAAAAAGCTAATCTGAAAAGATCTAAAAAAATAATTAAAAAGGCTTCCTTATCTTTGGAAGCTTTTTTTATGACCTGAATTTGACCAAATGAGAAAACTTGAAAATAGTGAATTAGACAGAAAATCTATTGAGGATTTTAAGGAATCTGCAAAAACGCCTCTAATTTTGGTATTAGACGATATTCGCAGTTTGCACAATATAGGTTCTGTGTTTAGAACCGCAGATGCTTTTTTGATTGAGAAAATAATTTTATGCGGTATTACAGCTACCCCACCCAACAAGGAAATTCATAAAACTGCACTTGGCGCTACAGAAACTGTCGCTTGGGAACATCATGAAAATGTATTAGAAGTTATCGAAAATCTTAAAAAAGATAATGTATTAACACTCGCTATAGAACAAGTCGAAAGCGCGGTTTTTCTACAGGATTTTAAAGTAGAGAAAAATCAAAAATATGCGCTAATTTTCGGAAACGAAGTATATGGCGTTGCTCAGGAAGCTGTTGCAATTTGTGACGGATGCATTGAAATTCCGCAATTAGGAACGAAACATTCCTTAAACATTTCTGTAAGTGCCGGAATTGTTGTTTGGGATTTATTCAAAAAATTAAACTGGCCAAACTAATTATTTCATAACATTTTTACCAAAAAAATGTGACTTTTGAATCAGTTTAAGCTTTTAAATGTTAGAAATATAAATATATTTTTTTATTATTAAGAAATTGATACTTTTATAAAATGAAAACTATCAATTTCCTAAAACCACACTATTTATTTTTTCTACTGCTTTTCCCTTTTGTCGGATTTGCTCAATATACAGCTATTCCTGATCCAAATTTTGAAAAAGCTTTAATTGATTTGAATATTGACAGTGGCGTCATTGATGGTCAGGTTCTTACTTCGGACATAATTACAATTAGAAGTTTAGAAATTCGTTATGCAAACATTTCTGATTTAACCGGAATTGAAGATTTCTCCGATTTAGAACTCATTATATGCAATAATAATAATTTACAAAAATTAGATTTTTCTAATAACCCAAAGTTAACGTACATTAATTGTAGTGAGAACAAACTAAATAGTCTGAACATTTCAAAGAATTTCGCTCTTGAAGACTTAAATTGCAGCATTAACAATTTAAATGCTTTAGATATTTCGAATAATATATCTTTAAAAAATTTAGGCTGCAGCTACAATGCGTTAACTACTATAGATATTACTCAAAATCCTCTTCTAAATTCATTTTACTGCACCTTTAACAATATCAGTACTATAGACACTTCATTTAATCCTGATTTAGAATTATTTGTTTGCTACAATAACCGATTGACAAATTTGGATGTTTCTAAGAACCTAAAACTTAATATGTTTCTTTGCGGTGAGAATCTATTAACAAGTTTAAATATCTCCAAAAACACCAGTTTAAGTAAATTTCAATGCAACAATAACAAACTAACTTCTCTAAATTTAAAAAACGGCATCACGAATTATATGTCGGTTTTAGATTTGCAGTTCAATCCGGATCTTAAATGTATAGAGGTAGACAGTAAATCCTATGCAGATGCGAACTGGTCCTCTTTTAAAGATGCTTCTGCTGTATATGCTAACAAATGTAATGCAGGTACAACTCTTCCGCCCGTAATAAGTGCCACAGGAGATCAATTCTATTGTCCAACAGAAAACATTAATATTGTTACTGCTTTTTCTATATCACATGATCCGGGCGAAACAGGAACACAGGCAGCATATATTCAAATATCATCGGGTTATTCTTCTGGCTTTGACAGACTAAAACTTTTAAATCCTGCTTTACATCCAAATGTAAAAGAAAGTTGGGACACAACATCAGGGAAACTGACTCTGACAAGTACAATTGGAGTTGATTTATCATATTCAGAGATAGAGGCCGCAGTAAAAGATCTCGTATTTACGAACTCTTCTGTAAATGCTTCCGGAACCAGGACTTTTTCCATAACAATTGGTCAAGCCAATTATTTGCCCTCAACACAACATTATTATTTATTTGTTCCAAATATTGGCATAACGTGGACAGATGCCAAAACTGCCGCTGAGGCAACTACCTATTACGGACTCAAAGGCTATTTGGCCACCGTACTATCTGCTGATGAGGCCAAATTAATTGGCGAACAGGCATCTGGAACAGGTTGGATTGGAGGAAGTGACGCCCAAACAGAAGGCTTGTGGAAATGGGTTACAGGTCCTGAAGCCGGAACTGTTATGAACTTTACTTTCTGGAATTCCGGAGAACCCAATAATCTGGGTGAAGAAGATTATGCTCATATCACGCAACCAGGAGTAGGCATTAGAGGATCATGGAATGATTTATCTAATACCGGTTCATTAACGCCCGGAGATAACTATCAGCCAAAAGGTTTTGTTGTAGAATATGGAGGGATGCCGGGAGAAGCTCCTTTGCAAATTGCTGCCAGTACCAAAATAACAATTCCAGAAATTAGTCTACAGACGCCAAATTCAGTTTGTGATTCGGGCAGTTTTACCTTGACCGCTGCGTCAACAACCGGAACAACAATAAGCTGGTATGACGTAGCTACTGGCGGAGTTCCTTTGGCAACCGGAACCAGTTTTACTACTCCTACATTAAGTGCCACAACCATTTATTATGCAGATCCTGGTTGCGAGAACAAAAGAAAAGCCGTAACCGCTACAGTAAATATAACACCAAACGATCCTGTTGCAGTAACTTCTACAAAATCAAGATGCGGAGAAGGGAGTGTAACTTTAGAAGCCAACTCAAATATTGGGATCATAAACTGGTACGCAACTTCAACAGGAGGCACAAGTCTGTTTGAGGGAACTAGTTTTTCTACACCTGCAATTACAGCGAATACTACTTATTATGCAGAAGCCTCCAATAATGGCTGCGTCAATTCAAATCGAATCCCGATAGATGTTATCATCTATACACCTCCCGTAGTTACCGATGAAACAGTTATTTTATGCCAGTCACAAAAAATTGTACTCGACGCAGGAATTGCAGGCATGAGTTATCTATGGTCCAACGGTGATACGACGCAGACAACAGAGGTAAATAGCGGCGGAACTTATACTGTAGAAGTCACGAGCCCGGCTCCTGAAAGTTGTTCCAGTAAAAAAACAATAATCGTAAATGAACATGTATCACCTCAAATAAAGAATATTAATGTAAACGGGACAAAAGTGGTCGTTTACATGACTAACGAACAGGATTATTTTGAATATTCTGTTGACGGTTTTGATTTTCAGGATTCTAATGTGTTTTATGATGTTCCCGGAGGTTTACAAACAGCTTATGTGAGAGACAAAAGCGGATGTGGCACAATTGCACAAGACTTTGTAGTTTTGGTTTTTCCGGCATTTTTCACTCCTAATAATGACAATTTTAATGATGTCTGGGAAGTAACCGGAATGGAGAATTACCCTCAGGCAAAAGTGACAATTTTTGATCGGTACGGAAAACTTCTTGCCCAGCTAAACTTTGGAAAAATGAGTTGGGATGGCACTTTTGACAAACTTCCTCTGCCCGCTTCTGATTATTGGTACGCATTGGAAATTGATAACAAAATGCCCGTTTTCAGAGGACATTTTACGCTGAAGAGATAATTTTAAATTAGATAATGTGTCAATTAGATAATTAGATAATTTTTATACCGATAATGATCACGCCAATTATCTAATTGACACATTCTCTAATTATCTAATTCTTTATTTTTGCCTGAATCTGATTTAAAATAAAAAGATAGTCTTCCTGTTTTTTTATAAAGTCGCGGTCTGAAACATCAATAATCAAAACATTTAAATCTGTTTGGGATTTTATGTATTCTAAATATCCATTATTTATTTTATCCAGATATTCGGCCGAAATATTTTGCTCATAAGTGCGTCCGCGTCGTTTGATATTTTCCAGTAGCCTTTCTGTGTTTTGATATAAATAGACATACAAATCAGGTTTTTGCATTTCTTTATAAATGATATCAAATAAATTTCTGTACAAACGATATTCATCTTCAGCCAGTGTGATTTTGGCAAAAATTAATGATTTAAAAATATGGTAATCCGCTACAATAAAATCTTTAAACAAATCAAACTGAGCGAGATCATCTGACAATTGCTGATAACGGTCTGCCAAAAATGACATTTCTAAGGGAAAAGCATATCTGTTTTGGTCCTTATAAAATTTCGGTAAAAAAGGATTGTCTGCAAAGCGTTCTAAAACTGTTTTAGCATTAAAATCGTCTGCAATTTTATGCGCCAGTGTCGTTTTTCCAGCCCCAATATTTCCTTCGATTGCTATGTAATTAAACTTTTCTAATGGTATTTCCTGCAACGGATTCTTCAAATCCTGAACCACAGTACAAATACTCTCATCTGGTGTAATTGCTATTAATTCGGCTATTGTCTTTTGAAAAACAGGATGTTTCCAATCCAGGTTTAAATCCTGTACAGGCAACAAAACAAATTTTCTGTTTTGCATTAACGGGTGCGGAATCTGTAGTTTGTCAGATTTAATAATCTGATCATCAAAAATTATCAAATCTATATCTATAATTCTGGATTGATATCCCTGCTGATTTGTACGGATCCGGCCTAAATGTTTTTCTATTTTCAGAACCTGATTCAGGATTTTTTGAGCAGAAAATGAAGTATGAAGAGTAAGCGCGCAATTGTAAAAAGCATCACTTTCAAAACCCCAGGCAGGAGTTTCATAAAGCCTGGAAACTTGTATTACGGTTCCTACTTCCTGATGTATCAGCTCGATACAACTTTGGATGTTTGTTAACCGATTTCCTTCGTTACTGCCTATAGATAAAACGACCTGATGCTGTGATTTCATAATAAATGCAAATTAACAAAAACTATTTTAGAATTAACAATATATTTGTGAAAGGAGATCTGGATTAATCCGTAACTTGTTTATTAAAATTGTAACGTTTTAGTCCTTTTTGCTACTTATAATAAAAAATGTATTTATGAAATTTCTAGGAAATGTAGTTGCCACAGTGATTGGTATTTTTGTATTCATTATGTTGTTCTTTTTTGGAGTAATTCTTATCGGAACTATTTTTGGTGGTGAAGATAGTGTTTCGGTCAAAACCGATTCTGTTATAGAATTAGATTTAAAGAAAATCAAAAATGACTATGCAGGGAAATACAAAGATCCTTGGGTGACAACTTTTTCAGAGGCAAACGGAGTTGGTTTAACCGATGTAATCAACGCAATTAAAGCCGCAGAAAAAGACGATAAAATCAAAGGAATTTCAATCTTAAACGATGAGTCATCATTAGGCCTTGCGCAATATAAAGACTTGAGAAATGCGCTTGAAGAATTCAAGAAATCAGGAAAATTTGTCTGGGCATACGCCAATGCTTATTCTCAAAAAGAATATTATTTAAATTCTGTTGCCAATAAAATTTATCTAAATCCTGCAGGAGACTTAGACTTTAAGGGACTTTCGTCTGAAATTATGTTCTTTAAGGATTTTCAGGACAAATCCGGCATTCATATGGAGGTGATTCGTCATGGAAAATATAAAAGCGCTGTTGAACCATTTTTAGAAAATAAAATGAGTGATGCCAACAGAGAACAAATAACTGCCCTTCTAAATTCTATTTGGAGTACTGTTTCTACCGACATTTCAAAAAGCCGAAATATTCCTGTCGGAAAAATAAATGAAATTGCAAATGGCTTACTGGCGAGAACTCCCGAAATGGCAAAAGCACAACATTTGGTTGACTTTGTAGCTTATGAAGATGTTTATCACAACGCTATCAAAAAACAATTAAAAGTTGCTGATGATGAGGATTATAATAAAATTTCGATTTCAGACTATACTCAAAATAATATCACTACTGCCCTTACAAACTCATCAAGTGACCAGATTGCGATCATTTATGCCCAAGGCGAAATTGAGAGCGGCGAAGGCGATGTAACAGTAATTGGCGAAGGTGCGATGCGTCGTTCTTTGCAAGAAGCAAGAAAAAATGAAGATGTAAAAGCTATTGTTCTTAGAATTGACAGCCCGGGTGGAAATGCTTTGACATCTGACCTAATCTGGAGAGAAATAGAAGTTACCAAAAAAGTTAAACCGGTTGTGGTTTCTATGGGAAATTATGCAGCTTCCGGCGGCTATTATATTGCTTGTAATGCTGACAAAATTTTTGCAGAAAGTAATACAATAACAGGCTCAATTGGGGTTTTTGGAATTTTACCAAATTTTACTCCGTTAGCAAATAAATTGGGAATTAATACCGAACAAGTTGAAACCCACGAAAATTCGGCAAATTATAGTCCTTTTGTTCCGATAGATGAAAAATTCAAAGCTTTTACTTTAGAAAATGTAGAAAACATTTACAAAACTTTTGTAACACATGTTGCCGAGGGCAGAAAAATGACTTTTGCACAAGTTGACTCAATTGCACAAGGAAGGGTGTGGTCTGGGTCTGAAGCTGTAAAAATTGGCCTGGTGGACAAAATTGGCGGTTTGGATGATGCTATCGCAGAAGCGGCCAGAATTGCTAAAATAAAATCATACAGCACACAAAATTATCCTGAATACGAAAAATCTTTTAATGAATTATTGTCAGGCTTCCCTTTTGCAAAATCTAAGGAAGCATTTATAAAAGAAGAAATTGGAGAAGAAAATTACCTTATTATTGAACAGGTAAAAAGACTTCAGAAACAAAAAGGCGTTCAGGCAATGTTACCTTTTGGCATAAATATTAGATAAAAACAACTGAAAAAAAATAATCAGGTCCGTTTGGGTATTCTCAAACGGATTTTTTTGTTTTTAATTAACTCAAAGTTAATTTCTGCTTAACATCATTAATGTGTTGTGTTTTCTATTTTAGCAGAAAATTACAGCGCCTTAATAAAAAATTAAAAACCATACTTTCATAAAGTTTTAAAAATATATAAAATTAATTTATTTTTTTTTGATAGCTTGCCTTAATCGAAATTCGATATACGGCAGGCTATTGTTTTTTTTATGAAAAATTTGAAATAAACTGAATTATAAAAGCATATTTTTGCAAGAATAATACACCCAAAAAAAAATTAAAAACCTTAAAACCTCAAATCTATAAATTAATTATGTTAAAGAAAATTCTAAAAATCACAGCAATTGTTTTTGTTGTGTTTATTGCAGCATTATTCGCTATCCCTTATTTTTTTAAGGATCAGATAAAGGCGAAAATTTCAGAAGCTATTAACGAAAGTGTAGATGCAAAAGTGAGTTTTGCAGATGCTGACTTAAGTTTGTTTAAAAACTTTCCAAATGCTTCTGTCGGAATTGATAAATTAGTAATTATCAACAAAGCACCATTTGAAGGCGATACTTTGGTTTCGTTGGGAAAGCTAAACTTAAAAATGAGCATTAAAGAACTTTTTAAAGGGAAAGACGAGCCTTTAAATATTGAAGGCATCAGCTCTGAAAATGGTTTGATTAATATCATTTTTAACAAAGATGGTGTAGGGAACTTTGACATTGCGCTAAAAGACAAAGAAAAAACAGAAAAAGAAGAAGCCAGCAAACCATTGGCCTTAAAAATCCAGAATTACAAAATTGAGAATTTTACCTTTAGATATATCGATCAGGGTTCTAAAATTAAAATGGTTATTGACAGCCTTAATCATGAAGGAACAGGAGATTTTACTAATTCTAAACTTGATTTAAACACAAAAACTACAGCTAACGTTTCATTAGACATGGACAAGGTTAATTATATGAAAAATATAAAATTAACTTTAGATGCTGTTCTTGGAATTGATTTAGAAAAAAGCAAATATACTTTTAAAGAAAATAAGGCTTTGATTAACCAATTGCCTTTAGAATTTGACGGATTTATTCAGATGGTTGAAGCTGGTCAGATTTATGATTTGAAATTTAAAACGCCAACTTCATCGTTTACCAATTTCTTAGGTTTAATTCCTTCAGCTTATTCTTCTGGTCTGGATGGGGTAAAAACTACAGGAGATTTTACTGTAGCTGGTTTCGCCAAAGGAGAATTGACCGATAAAACTGTACCAAAATTCAATATTGCAATTGCCTCAAACAATGCCTCTTTTCAATATCCGAACTTACCAAAATCAGTTCAGAATATTGTAATTGATACAAAAATCATCAATGAAACCGGTATCTTAAACGATACATATGTTAATTTGGACAAGTTGTCGTTTAGAATTGATCAGGATGTTTTCAGCGCTAAGGCGAATGTGAAAAATATTACTGTAAACCCAATTGTTGACGCTGCACTAAAAGGAACCATTAATCTGGCAAACCTTTCAAAAGCATATCCTATTAAGCTTGACAAGCCTTTGGCTGGTATTTTAAAAGCAGATGTAACTACAAATTTTGATATGGCATCTGTAGAAAAGAGCCAGTATCAAAACATCAAAAATGCAGGAACGATGAGTTTATCAGGTTTTAAATATACTGATGAAAACAATAAGTCAATGAACATCAGTACTGCTTTGGTTGAGTTTAATCCAAGCAGAATTAACCTTAAAAAGTTTGATGCAACCACAGGAAAAAGTGATATCAGCATTAATGGAGTTTTGGAGAATTTCTACGGTTTTATGTTCAAAAAACAGGAACTTAAAGGAAACTTCAACATGAGTTCAAACCAATTGGCTGTAGATGATTTTATGACTTCTGGCGAGCCTGCTAAAACAGATACAAAAACTCCGGCAAAACCAGCTGAAGCTATGAAAATACCAGCGTTTTTAAATTGTACTTTAAATGCAAAAGCCAATACCGTTTTATACGACAACCTAAAACTAAAAGATGTTGCCGGAAAACTAATTATTAAAGATGAAAAAGCAACTTTAGAAAATTTTAAAACTTCTATTTTTGGAGGATCAATCGGCTTAAACGGAACGGTTTCTACAAAAGAAAAAGTGCCAACATTTGATATGAACTTAGGGTTCAACCAAGTTGATATTGCACAGACTTTCACGCAATTGGACATGATGAAAAAGATTGCACCATTGGCAGGAATCATCAACGGAAAATTAAATTCGACTATTAAACTGAATGGAAATCTTGATGCAAATGAATTAACGCCGGATTTAAAATCTATTTCGGGAGATTTATTGGGCCAATTGCTTTCGACTACAGTAAATGCTAAAAATTCGACTGTATTGAATTCCCTTACTTCAAACATTAAATTCCTTGACGCGAGCAAACTGAACTTAAATGACTTAAAAATGGCATTGAGTTTTGACAACGGAAAAGTAAATGTAAAACCATTTGACATTAAATATCAGGATATCAAAGTTACTGTTGGCGGAACTCACGGTTTTGACCAATCAATGAATTACAACTTAAAATTAGATGTCCCGGCCAAATATTTAGGAACTGAAGCTAACGCATTAATTGCCAAAATGTCTCCTGCTGACGCTGCAAAACTGGACAATATTCCGGTAAATGCAATGCTTACGGGTAATTTTTCTAATCCGAAAGTATCTACAGATATGAAAAGTGCTGTAAGCAGCCTAACCACACAATTGGTTAATCAGCAAAAAGAGAAATTAACTCAAAAAGGAGCATCTGCGCTAACTGATCTTATTAATAAAAACACAAAAGCAAAAGACACAACAAAAGCTGCTGCTACTGAAAAAGAACAAAAAACTCAGGAAGCTACAAAAAAAGCAAGTGACTTGTTGAATGGTTTGTTTAAGAAGAAAAAATAAGTACTTATAAATAGCATAAAAAAAGGTCAATCTCACGATTGACCTTTTTTGTTTTAACAACTTTTTTTAACCAGCATCAGAATAAATCTTCAGCTTTCCGTTATTTAAAATATTATCCAGTATTTTAAAATAATCATTCTTAGAACTTTTAATGATATTAACTCCAACACTGCAGTTATCATAAGGTTCGTATTTTTTTTGAGATGAAACAGAAAACAAACCTACAGTTGGGGTGTGAACAGAACTGGCTAAATGCATCATTCCGCTGTCGGCGCCAATAAATACGTCTGTATGCGCTATTAATGATCCTATTTCACGAATATCTTTACTATAAAATGTGGGCACCTGAAAAGCAATCTGCGACACATTTTCTATCGGTAAAACTTCAATTATATTATAGTTTTGATATTGTTTTTTTATTGCATCATGAAAATCTTCCCACCACAATTCTGACAAACATTTTGTTCCTGTGGCATAAGTAAATAAGCAAATTGTTCTTCTTGAATTATCACCGATCAATCTTTCCAGTTTCTTTTTCCCGTCGGATAGTTCATACGGAGATAATTTAAGATCTAACGGAGCAATTATTTTATTTCTTTTTGCAACACCCAATTTAGTCAAATAATTCCTGAAGTTGTAAATTGGATATTTTGCAATATGATCGTAATCGCTTTTTGTCTGAAGGGACCGATCGCTTAAATCACCGTAAAACTTATATTTTGCCTTAGAAAAACGAACAGCTAATCGTCCAGATGAAGAATTTTGATCGACGTTTATGGCCATGTCGTACGGTTGTTTTCTTATAGAAATCCAAACCTTTATGTATTCGAGTAAATTTTTAAATGGTTTTTTGGGAAGATGAATGGTTTTATAAACCTGATCGTAATTTTCGAAAATAATTGGTGCCAGTGGCCCTTTTACAAACAAATCGATTTTACAATTTGGAAATGTTTCGGCAACTTCCTGAACAAGAGGCGTTATGAGCAAAAGATTACCAAGCCGTGCATTGGGCCTGCAAATTAAAACTCTCTTGATATCATTTTTATCTACTAAAAAAATACCTGTATCGGTTTTTGGTTTACCAATATTCTTAGTAAGGTTACGCATTAAGCCCCGCCTAAAGACGTTTATTTTGTTTAAAATGCTCATCTATAAATAATATAATTTTATTTGAAAACTACTGCTATTCTTAACACACTCAAATTAAGCAGTTTAATTTTCTAAAATTATATTCTTATCAATAAGCAATTATTATAAAATTGTAATTAGATTTATCATTATTCACACCTTTTACACAATTTATTAAGGTTGAAAGCATAAAATTGAATGTCAATTAATCCTATAATTATACTTCGATAGTGACCAAATAGCCTTCAGATCCTCTAACATTAAAAACAGTCCCGTCCTCAAATATCAGATATTGGCCTTTAATTCCGGTTAGTTTTCCATTATAAGACGGAGTTTTATCTAGATTAAGGCTTGCTACTTTTGCAGGAAAACTTAAAACCGGATATTTTAGTTCGTAAACATCATTCTTTTCGCTATAAAAATATTCGCGAACCTCTTCTGGAATCAGGGCTTCAATTTTGGCTTTTTCCAGAATTAAATCAAAAGTTTGTGAATCGCTTTGAAGCATTTTTCTCCAATTGGTTTTATCCGTATAATGACTTTTTAAAGCGACTTCTGCAACTCCTGCCAAATAACGATTCGGAACCTCAACAACAGCAATTGCCTGACTGGCACCCTGATCGATCCAGCGTGTGGGCACCTGAGTTTTACGGGTAACACCCACTTTTATTTCGCTGGCCACAGCAAGGTATACCACGTGTGGCTGTAGCTGTACTTTTTGTTCGTATTCCAGATCACGGTCTGCAATTCCTAAATGTGCCGTACTTAACTCGGGTCTCATAATCCAATCACCAACTGCAGGACTCGAATAGAAGCAATCATAACAAAAGCCCTGTCTGAAAATTTTCTTCTTTTTATTGCAATTCAGACATTGATAACCTGCAAAATTAATCTCAATATCTTTATTCAATAATTGATTCATATTAAGAAAACTGTCCTCAAAAACCAAATAATACTGAATTGGATTTCCGATCTCTGTTTGCATTTTTGTAAGTACGCCCTGATATTGCATTTGATAATTTTGGTTGTTATTTTAGACTTTTGCTTGACATCTAAATGTCAGATTTTTTATAGAAGTTGAAATTTTGAAATGTAATCTTTTCCGTAAATAAATTGTATTTTGTAAAAAAACACTATTTTTGATATAACGACAAAGTTAGTATTTGTATATCGATATTCAAATTTTAAATTTTTGCCTTTTTTGCAAAATCTAAAATCTAAATCCAAAAATTTCCATGCCCTTATCAATAATAAACTCGTTTGCATCCTGGGTTCTTAAACAAAGGATTCACCAAATAGAGCTCTTTCTAAAATATCCGAATGAAGTTCAGGAAGAATTGTTGCATAATTTATTGACAGCTTCTGAAAATACAATAATTGGAAAAAAATATGAATTTTCGTCGATAAACTCTTATCAGACTTTTGCTGAAAGAGTGCCTATTGCATCCTATGAAGAACTGCAGCCTTTAATAGAGCGTACGCGTCAGGGAGAGCAGAATGTTTTTTGGGAAACTCCAATTAAGTGGTTTGCCAAATCGAGCGGAACAACCAATGCCAAAAGTAAATTTATTCCGGTGAGTAATGAAGCTCTGGAAGACTGTCATTATAAAGGAAGTAAGGACTTACTTTGTTTGTACCTGAATAATAATGAAGATTCTGAATTGTTTTTGGGAAAAAGTCTTCGCTTAGGCGGAAGTTCTCAAATTTACGAAAACAACAATACTTTTTTTGGAGACCTTTCTGCAATTTTAATTGAAAATATGCCAATCTGGGCAGAATTCAGCAGTACTCCAAGCAGCAAAACATCTTTGATGAGCGAATGGGAAACCAAAATCGCTGCTATTATCAATGAAACGAAAAACGAAAATGTAACCAGTTTTGCAGGAGTTCCTTCGTGGATGCTGGTTCTAATGAATAAAGTTCTTGAAAATACGGGAAAACAAAATTTGTTGGAAATCTGGCCAAACCTTGAAGTTTATTTTCACGGAGGTGTAAGTTTTTCTCCTTATAAAGAGCAATACAAGAAAATTTTACCAAGCAGTGATTTTAAATACTATGAAATATACAATGCTTCTGAAGGCTTTTTTGCTATTCAGGATTTAAATAATTCAAGTGATTTATTACTGATGCTGGATTACGGAATTTTTTATGAATTTATTCCGATGGATACTTTCGGAACCTTAGACCAAAAAGTAATTCCTCTTGCCGCTGTCGAATTGAATAAAAACTATGCTATTGTAATTACAACCAATTCAGGTTTATGGCGTTATCTAATTGGTGATACTGTTCGTTTTACTTGTTTGAATCCATACAGAATTCGCGTTACAGGCAGAACAAAGCATCATATCAATGTTTTTGGCGAAGAGTTAATGGTCGAAAATACCGATCAGGCAATTGCAAAAGCATGTCAGCTTACTCAAACCGAAGTTATAGATTATACAGTTGCGCCCATTTTTATGCAGGACAAGGAAAAAGGTGCACACGAATGGATGATTGAATTTAAGAAACATCCTGCCGATGTTGGGCTTTTTCAAAAAATTCTGGATGAAACACTGCAGACTTTAAATTCAGATTATGAAGCTAAACGTTACAATAATATGACATTAAATCCTTTGGTGATTAATGTAGCTCGTGAAAACTTGTTTTATGACTGGCTTAAGGAAAGAGATAAACTTGGCGGACAGCATAAGATTCCGAGACTTTCTAACCAGAGAGATTATCTGGAACAGTTGAAGGAGATGTGTTAATTCTACAAAATTGCATGAGGGATAGAAGTGGAAATCCTTTTTGTCCGCCGGGGCGGACAAAAAGATTGAAACGGATAGCCCGGCCCAGAGGGACATGCCCATAAAAAAAACCTTAGTCTTTATTGAAGAGCTAAGGTTTTTTATTTTTATTTCGATGTCAGGCTTACATCATATCAATATATCTGTCGTGATATCCTAATAAATATAGAACACCGTCAAGGCCTAAACTTGAAATTGAAGTCGAGGCACTTTCTTTTACTGTTTGTTTGGCATGAAAAGCAATTCCCAGTCCGGCTAAAGTTAGCATTGGTAAATCATTTGCCCCGTCACCAACCGCAATGGTCTGATTGATATGGATACCCTCTTTTTCTGCAATGGCTTTTAGGTGTTCTGCTTTCTTTTGTCCGTTTACAATATCGCCTATATATTTACCGGTTAGTCTACCGTCTTTTATTTCTAATTCATTGGCATGAACATAATCTATGCCCAGCTCTTTTTGCAGGTATTCTCCAAAATAGGTAAATCCTCCTGAAAGGATTGCAGTTTTATATCCATAGTATTTCAAGGCTTTCATCAAACGATGTGCACCTTTTGTTATAGGCAATCTCTCGGCTACTGATCTTAAAACTTCTTCACTCAGACCTTCTAACAAAGCCATACGCTGTTTGAAACTTTCGTTAAAATCAATTTCACCATTCATGGCCAATTCTGTTATCGCTCTTACCTGGTCACCTACTCCATTCAGTTCCGCTAATTCGTCTATTACCTCTGCCTGAATTAATGTCGAATCCATATCAAAGCATACCAGACGTCGGTTTCTTCTGTAAATATTGTCTTCCTGAAAAGAAATATCCACGTCAAGAGTTCGTGAAATCTGCATAAAACTAGCTGTCATGACAATCTTGTTTACGATTTCTCCGGTTACTGATAATTGTATACAAGAGCGCGGGTTATCTTCTTTTTCGATAATTGAAGTTCTTCCTGTCAGTCTGATGATTGAGTCGATATTGAGATTTTGATCAGATAATATTTTAGTTACTGCCGCCAGTTGTGAAGCTGCCAGTTTTTCTCCCAGAATATTAATAATATATCGTTGTTTTGATTGTGATTTAACCCATGTTTCGTAATCATCAACAGAAACCGGAGTAAACTTAACTTTTACTTCGAGTTCATAAGCTTTAAACAATAAATCTTTTAACACTGGTGCGGAAGATGAGCCTGCTTTGATTTCAAATAAAATACCTAAAGAAAGCGTATCGTGAATATCGGCCTGGCCTATATCTAAAATATCGGCATCGTAGGTTGCCAAAACTGCTGTTAAACCTGCTGTAACTCCGGGTTTATCGTGACCTGAAACTTTTAATAAAATAATCTCTTTATCTTCTGTTGCCATTTTTTCTTTATTGATTAAGAAGCGACAAAAATCGGTAATCTATTGATGATAAAAAAGAATAATCTTTGTTTTTTTAAATGCAAAAAGCACATAAGAATGTGCTTTTTAAAATAATTTAACAATTATGTTTCAGTATTAGAATAACATAACTTTTGTTTTTCTAATACATAGATTCCAGAATTATTGATTTGAAACTTCTGAATTTATGGCAAAAAATTATTTAGCCGGATTTTCATCAAAATTAACCATCCAGCTTATGCCAAATTTATCCTCAAACATGCCAAAATAAGAGCCCCAAAATGTTTTATCCATTGGCATAAAAATCTTTCCTTCTACCGAAAGGGCGTTAAAAATCCTGTCTGCTTCTTCTCTACTTTCAACGTTTATAGAAATTTGAAAATTACTGCCAAAAACCACGTCACCATATTTCGGATGACTATCGCTTCCCATCAGAGTTGTATTTCCTATTGGCAGTGAAACGTGCATAATTCTGTTTCCATCTTCTTCAGAAAGTTCACCACCACCATCTTCTGCGGGCGCCTCATTAAACTTTCCGATATACGGAAATTCTCCGCCAAAAACTGATTTGTAAAACAGAAATGCTTCTTCACAATTTCCGTTAAACATTAAATAAGGGTTTACTGTTGCCATACTATTTTATTTTTAGTTTTTTTCTGATAAATCTTTTATTCTTTCCAGTGCACCTGGAAAAACTTCTTTAAAATAATCGAGGTGTTTTTCTATTACATCAACTTGTACAACCAAATCAGTAAATTCATCATCGGCGGTCAAACGGTATGTTTCCATAGCACCGCTCCACTTTTTGGTTTCTTCATTAAGAGGTAATTCTTTAAAATCTTTCATTTCACCTATGTGCTTAAATGCCATATATTCATTCGGAATTTTAGTTTCAATTACACTGTTCATTCCTTCTCCGCCAGGAGACATAAAATGTATTTTATCTCCTTCGTTCCAGTCACTGACTGCATACGAACCTTCACAAAAAACTCCTGTCCATACTTTATAAGTATCATCATTCCATAAAACAGACCATACTTTATCTACCGGAGCTTTAATCCTGATTTTAAATTCTAGTGTTTCCATATTATTGAGGGATTTTACTAAGATCCATATACAAAACATTCCAGCGATGCCCGTCAAGATCAGCAAAAGCAGCTCCATACATCCAGCCTTGGCTTTCGGCCGGAGGTGCAAAAACATTTCCACCTGCAGTTTTTACTTTTTCTATTAATTCATCAACTTCTTCTCTGCTTTCAGCATCAATTGAAATCAGAATTTCTGAACTTGATTGTGTATCTGTAATTTTATTTTGAGAAAAACTTTCAAACAAAGTGTCCTCAAACAGCATTACCACAAAGTGCCCATCACCAACCAACATACAGGTAGAAGTTGGTGTATCATGTTGTTGATTAAAAGAAAAACCAATTTTCCAGAAAAAATCTTTTGCTTTTGCTACATTTTTTACAGGCAAATTCAACCAAATTTGTTTTGTCATAGTTTCTTATATTAAGTTATACTTTCTGCATATTTTTTAAAATTATCCAAAATAGCCTGCCAGCCGCCACGCTGCATTTCCTCCGGATTTTGAGTTTCAGGTTCAAAACTTTCTGTAATTTCTACGCCGTTTGCAGTCTCTTTAAAAATAATTTCTACATTTCTTCCGTCGCCCATTACATAATTTATAGCTTCATTTTCTTTTACCAACGTATATTCGCCCCAAAAATCAAAACTCATACTTCCATCTTTTGCTGCCATCGTTGTAGAAAATTTCCCGCCTGTTCTTAAATCATTTTCAGCATTAGGAGCATGCCACTCCGGCGATGCAAAAGCCCAATTTTTGATATGCTCAGGTTTATTCCAAAATTCCCAAACTTTGTTTATTGATGCATTGATTGTGGTTTGTATTGTTATCATTATATTATCGGTTAAAATTTGATTTTTCTATTTATTTTATTTCTAAAAATGTTCGACGTAATGTTTAAAGTTGTCTATAACAGCCTGGCACCATGCTTTCTGCATACTTTCTGAATCTTGTTTCTGAGGTTCAAACATTTCGGTAATTTGTACTGTATTACCATATGCTTCAAAATATACGCTTGCTGTTCTGTTATCTTCTAACTTATATTCTATAACTTTATTCTTTTGAACTTTAGTATATATTCCCTCAAAATCAAAACCTGAATTTTGCTCTTTTGAAATCATTGTAAATTTGAATTTACCAGCAACTTTCAAATCATTTTCTGCATATGATGTATGCCAGTTTTCGTCAGGAGCATTCCACTTTACAATATGATCGGGCGATGTCCATAATTTCCAGACTTCATCAATTGGTGCGTTAATTATAGTTTGTACCGAAATCATCTTTACATATTTGGTATCTGGCTTTCATCCATACAAAAGATTTCCCAGTGATGTCCGTCTAGATCCAGAAAAGTTCTTTGGTACATCCATCCATAATCTTGTGCTTCTCTATAATTGGTTCCGCCTGTCTTAACTGCTTTTTCGATCATTTCATCTACCTGCTGACGTGTTTCCACAGAAATAGAAATAAGAACTTCGCTGGTTGTAGCGGTATCGCAAATTTTCTTATCTGTAAATGTTTGGTAAAATTCTTCAACCAGAAGCATTACATTAATGTCTTCACCAATTATTAAACAAGTTCCTTTATCATTAGTAAACTTTTGATTGAATGAAAAACCCAACTCAGTAAAAAAAGAAATTGATCGTTTCAAATCTTTTACGGCAAGATTTAAGAAGATTTTTGTTTTCATATTTATAAAATTACAAATTATTTAAAACAAATGTAAAAATTTAAATAATTGATAATAATACAATAAAAGTCATTTTTAGGGTCATTTAAGACAAATTATCTATTTTTGTAAGAAGTTAATTTTTCCAAAAACCAAAACGATGATCAAAAAGACAGCTTTAATTGTACCGCATGATTATAAATTATTGAGTATCGCAGCTATTTTAGAAGTTTTTGAAACGGCTAACAAATTACATAAAGGAGGAGAAAAACCTTTTGAAATCATGATTTTTCAATCTTTAGAACAGATCAATGAAAAAAAATTATTTGGATATGAAGTTCAATCAATAGAAAAATCTGAAGAGAATTTAGATTTGATTTTGATTCCGGCTTTTACAACAGATAATATGAGTGAAATGATTACGAAGAATAAAAAATTTATTCCGTGGCTGCAAAAACATCACGAAGCAGGAGCCGAATTGGCGAGCTTTTGTACGGGTGCATTTTTGTTTGCCGCATCTGGGCTATTAAATGAAAAACTGGCCACAACGCATGTTGACGCCTGCAGCGCATTTACAAAAGCTTTTCCGTTAGTAAAACTAAAATCAGAAGAAACCTTGACGGCAGATGGGAGTTTATATACAAGCGGAGGTTCGACCTCAACTTTTCATTTACTGATTCTTTTGGTTCAGAAATATTGCGGAAATGAAATTGCAGTTCAGATTGCCAAGATTTTTTCGATTGATCTAAACCGTTATAAACAGAGTTATTTCAGCACCTTTAGACCAAATCATTTACATAATGATTCGTTGGTTGCTATGCTGCAACAGAAAATAGAAAATCATTACAGTACAATAGAAAAACTGGAAGAAATCACAAAAGATATTCCGACAAGTGCCAGAAATATGACACGTCGTTTTAAACAAGTCACCGGCATACCGCCAATTGAGTACTTGCAGAATATACGTGTTGAAAGTTCAAAAAAATATTTAGAACAAACTCAGCTTTCGATTTCCGAAATTATCGAAAAAACAGGCTACAATGACCCTAAAGCTTTCAGGAAAGTATTTTACAAAATGGTAGGCATGAAACCTATTGAATACCGTGAGAAGTTTAGGGTTCAGTAATTTTTTCAGGAGCACAAATCCCGTTTTCAAAACACCACTTGTCCTGCTCTGCATTATATCTTTTGCTGTGAACCCCATAGCAAAAGGATATCATTTCGATCAGGGCTAAATTAGAAATTTTGTTTTCATAATTTCAAAAAAAAACCTGCTCAAATAAATGAACAGGTTGGTTGTTAATCTTTGTCAAAGTTTAAACCTTTGACAAAGCTGTATTTAGAATTTACGAAGCAATTTCCATTCTCTTCAATAAATTTTTACTCAATGTGTGTTCTGCATAATCCTTATCGATTGATAAAACTTTATCATCAGAACTTGGCAGTTCGTACATTGCATCTGTTAAGATTGCTTCGCAAAGTGAGCGTAAGCCACGAGCTCCTAGTTTGTATTCCAAAGCTTTGTCTACAATAAAGTCTAAAGCTTCATCGGTAATGTTAAACTCAACTTCATCCATTAAAAATAATTTCTGATATTGTTTTACCAATGCATTTTTAGGCTGTGTCAAAATTGCACGAAGTGTTTCCTTATCTAAAGGATCCATGTGCGTTAAAACCGGAAGACGACCAATAATTTCCGGAATTAATCCAAAATCTTTAATGTCTTTTGGAATAATATATTGTAACAAATTGTCTTTGTCGATATTGTCTACATTTTTAGATGTTGAATATCCAACTGCCTGACGGTTTAAACGTTTTGAAATAATACGTTCTATTCCATCAAAAGCTCCTCCTGCAATAAACAGGATGTTTTGAGTATTTACCTCAACAAATTTCTGGTCTGGGTGTTTACGTCCTCCTTTTGGCGGTACGTTTACAACTGTTCCTTCTAATAATTTCAGTAAAGCCTGTTGAACACCTTCACCAGAAACGTCACGTGTTATTGACGGATTATCGCTCTTACGGGCGATTTTATCAATTTCATCAATAAATACAATTCCTCTTTCTGCTTTGGTTACATCGTAATCTGCAGCTTGCAGTAATCGTGTCAATATACTTTCAACATCTTCACCAACATAACCTGCTTCTGTAAGTACGGTTGCATCTACAATAGCCAACGGAACGTCTAACATTTTTGCAATGGTTTTAGCTACTAATGTTTTTCCGGTTCCGGTTTGACCTACCATAATGATGTTGCTTTTTTCAATCTCTACTTCGTCGTCTAATTGCTGTTGCATTAAACGTTTGTAGTGATTGTAAACCGCAACCGACATTACTTTTTTAGTCTGATCCTGGCCAATAACATATTGATCCAGAAAAGCTCTGATTTCTTTTGGTTTCTTTAAAATTAAATCACCAACAAGTTTTGCACTGCCGCTTGATTTTAATTCTTCTAATACAATTCCGTGTGCCTGCTCAATACACTTATCACAAATATGCGCATTAATACCTGCAATCAATAAATTGGTTTCTGGCTTCTTTCTTCCACAAAACGAACATTCTAATACTACTTTAGCCATTCTTTTTTTATTACTAAGCTGCAAAGTTACTAAGTTTCTGAGATTTTTCACTAAAACCTCAAAAACTTAGCAATAATTAACTTTTTTATTTTGTTTCAAGTTTTTAAAAAAGGTTTCAAGTTTCAAGTTTCAAGTTTTGCTTTGTTAACCTGAAACTTGAAACTTGAGACAATTTTTAACTTGAAAATTATCCTCTTCTCAATACTTCATCAATCATTCCGTATTCTTTAGCTTCGTCAGCTTTCATCCAATAATCGCGCTCACTGTCTTTGTGAACTCTTTCAAATGACTGTCCAGAATGCTCAGAAATAATTTTATATAATTCATCTTTCAGTTTCAGCATTTCACGTAAGTTGATTTCCATATCAGTTGCAACACCTTGTGCTCCACCAGATGGCTGGTGAATCATTACTCTTGAATGTGGCAAAGCCGAACGTTTTCCTGCTGCTCCTGCACATAATAAGACTGCTCCCATAGAAGCTGCCATTCCAGTACAGATTGTAGCTACATCAGGTTTGATGTATTGCATGGTGTCATAAATCCCTAAACCTGCGTAAACGCTTCCTCCAGGAGAGTTTAGATAAATCTGAATATCTTTTGATGCATCTGCACTTTCTAAAAATAATAATTGTGCCTGAACAATATTTGCGATTTGATCATCAATACCTGTTCCTAAAAAGATGATTCTGTCCATCATTAATCTTGAAAAGACATCTAGTTGCGAAACATTCAACTGGCGTTCTTCGATAATGTATGGAGTCATGTTTGTTGGGTTCATCGCTGCTACGATTTTGTCATAGTACATTGCGTTTACTCCTTGGTGCTTTGTAGCAAATTTTTTGAATTCTTTACCGTAGTTCATATTTTAAGTGTTCTAAGTTTTACATTATTTATATATCTTTCATCAAAGGTTGTACCTATTTGTAAAGGATGTCAATTTGTCTGAAATAATTTTTGTTTCAGGTTTAAAGCTTCATATTGCTCTACGTTACGCGCAGAACTTGAAACCTGAAACCTGAAACAAAAAAATAAGCGCCAAGAAAAACTTTCCTGACGCTCAAATATACTTATTTTTTAGAAATTATTCTCCGTAAGACGCAGCGATAAATTCTTCGTAAGTTACTTCTTTAGTTGTTGGGTTTGCTTTTTCTTTAAACAAATCTAACAATTTTGATGCTACAACCTGCTCAGAAAGTCTTTTCACTTCTTCCTGATTAGATAAAACTCTGGCAACAATTCCCTGAACTTCTTCGTCAGTTGGATTTGCTTGTCCAAATTGAGCCATTTGTTGTTTGATAGCGCTTGTTGTAAACTCTTTCAAATCTTCAAATGTAATCTGGATATTACTTTGAGCCATTGCTTTTCCTTCAATTAATTGAAAACGTAATCCTTTTTCAGATCTTGCGTATTCAACTTCAGCTTCTTCTGCAGAAAGCTTTTTCTCTCCAACAGTTTGCAACCATTTTTTAAGAAATTCAGCCGGTAAATCAAATTTTGTGTTTTCGATAAGGAAATCCTGAACGTCCATCAATAATTTTTGATCTGCTTGTTGTGCAAATTGCGCTTCAGCATCTTCTTTAATTTTAGCTTTCAAATCTTCAAGAGAAGCTACTTTTCCTTCACCAAAAAGTTTATCAAACAATTCCTGGTTCAATTCTGCCAATTCTGCTCCGTTGATTGCTTCTATAGTAAAGTTTACTTCAACATCTAAACCGTGAACATCATCATGAGCTACTTTTAAGTAATCCATTAATTGGTGATCGTCTTCGAATAAACCTTTTGTGCTTACTGTAACAACATCTCCAACTTTTTTACCGATAAATTTATCTCCGGCTTTTTTGTTGAAAGTAGATACTGAAATAGTAGTAGTGTTGTTAATTCCTTTTTCTTCGTTTGTAAAAGTTCCAGTTAAATCAGAATCAGCTTCAACTTTATCCTGAGGAATTGCTTTTCCGAATTGTTTTTGGATACGTTCTACTTGTCCGTCGATTAATTTATCATCGGCAGTAACGATATATTTTACGATATTATTTTTTGCTTCTAAATCAATTTCGAAGTTAGGAACCAAACCAATTTCATATTCGAAAGTTAGTTCTTCAGCATCCCAATCAAAATTTTCATTTACTTTAGCAAGAGGAGTTCCCAAAAGATTTAATCTTTCAGATTGAACAAAACGCTCTAAAGCCAAATCAACTACTTTTTTAACTTCTTCCTGCTTAATTGCTTTTCCGTATTGTTTTTCAACAAGGTCTTTAGGAACTTGTCCTTTTCTAAAACCTTTAACGGTAGCCAAAGGCATTTTTTCGTTTATTCTTTTTGCTACTTGACCTTTATAATCCATGTGAACAACTGTCATTACAATTGTTTCATTCACAGCGTCTATTGCTACTCTTTTAATATCCATCTTCTTCTTTAATTTACGTAATAAAATTGGGTTGCAAAATTATAAAATTTTTGCAACCCAACCAAGTTTTTAACCTATTGTATTTTAAGGAGTTTTCAACCTCTCTTCTGTTTTATTTTATTTATCGTCTCTCAATATTTTGTAAGTAATAGACTGAAGAACAGATAATATAACGCTAAATATTAAGGCTGTCCAGAATGAATCTACCGCAAAACCCCCTACAATATTTGTGCATAGCAAAATAATGACTGCATTAATCACTAATAAAAACAAGCCCAAAGTGATAACAGTAACCGGTAACGTCAGGATAACTAATATTGGTTTTATAAAAAGATTAAGCAATCCTAAAACGACTGCAACAATTACAGCTGTACCAAAACTTGCCACATGAACTCCTGACAAGATATTAGCAATTAACAAAACCAGTGCTGCTGTAACAAGGAGTCTAAGTATTATTTTCATTTTTATAGATTTAAAGTTTTAATTAAAAGTAATAAATTTTTCATCAAATTATTGCTCTTTTAAAAATGCAGATGTTAATTCAAAAAACATTTTCGGATTTTCGGCATGAAGCCAATGACCTGCATTTGGAATAGTTTCCAGTTTTAAATCCGGAAAATGCTGACGTATCTGATCGATATCTTCATCTGCTATATATCCTGAATTTCCTCCACGGATAAATAATGTAGGGTTCTCAAAAATCAATCCTTCTGCCAGAGGTTTTCCGATTGCATCCAGATTATTATTAAAAACTTCGAGATTAAACCTAAAGGCCAGCTGACCTGGTTCTCTCCAGTATAAGTTTTTCAAAAGAAATTGTCGTGTTCCAAAATCAGGAACATGTTCTGCTACTATTGCTTCTACGTCATTTCGGCTTGGTTTTACAGAAAAATCAACTGCATTTAATCCTGCCAGAATATCCTGGTGGTGCTGTTTGTAAAATTTCGGGCCAATATCTGCTACAATTAATTTATCTACTATTTCCGGATGTGTTGTGGCAAAAAGCATTGCTACTTTTCCTCCCATAGAATGTCCTAAAAGATCAATATTTGTTAATTGATTTGCCTGGCAATACTCAAACACATCTTTTACCATTGCTTCATAACTCCATTCATCAGAATGAAAACTGCGCCCATGATTTCTTAAATCTAAAATATGAACCTGAAAACCGGCTTCTACATATTGTCCTGCCAGGGTTTTCCAATTATCAGACATTCCAAGAAATCCGTGCATAATGACAAATGGTTTTCCTTGGCCTTCTATTTTTGAGTATAACATTTGTTTTTGGTTTTTAATATTCTACAAATGTAAAAAAACTTATCCATCTCTAAAAGAGGGCGTTTCGTCGCAATGTTAATTTTAACAAAAAAAAGTTTACATTTTTATGATTTATCATAAAGTAATTTCAAACTTAAATGTATCTTGCGGTGAAAATAAAGTAAGAAAAACTTTATAAATAATTAAAATTAAAATCATGATTAAAAAATTTCTTTTACTATCATTGGTTGCTTCTCAACTAATGATTTCGTGTTCGCATGACAATGATGAATCTACGCCAGAACCTCAACAAAGTATGGAGGAACAAATCGCTGCGTTATTAAAACAACCATACTCTAATTTAACTCCAGCGCAACAAAAAGTAAAGTTAGAAGCCGAATCAAATGAAATGCTGAATCAATTTGACAAAATTAAAAGTTCAAGTGCAACCGAGGCTATTGCAAATTTAAACAGATTATTAGACATAGGTTCTGTTGATATTTTAAACGGCAAAATTGGTAATCAGGTTGAAGACATCCTAAACGTTTCTGGTGTTTATGGTATTTATACGTGGAATAACACAGCTAAAACGTGGGCTAAAACTGCTTCGACTACAGAGTTAAAATTTGTCTTCCCTGCTAAAGCTTCTCTTACGGCAAATAATGCTATTTTTTCTGCAAAAAGCGTTTCTTCTGATGTCAAAGTAAAATATATAGACACTTACGGACACTGGGTGTATAATAGTGAAACAAAAGTATCTACCCGTCAGCCAAATACATATGATTACTTCTTTTTACCTACGTCGGCTAATGCAAGCTTAACAATTGACAACATACAAGCAGCTACATTCACACAAACTGCAAAATATTCTAATGGAAAACAAGCTCCAGATGAATTTGCATGTAAAATGGTGCTAAACGACGGTTACACTTGGGAAGCGAGTGGTGCAAAAGCAGTACAAAACAATGCAAAAGGGTCCCTTACTTACAATGGAAAAAATCTAGTTGATTTTGTCGGTGGAAGCACTACTGAAATTGACAAATTACTTGACAATAGTAAGCTTGTTCAATACAGAGGAAAGGCAAATGGTCTGATCAAATTAATGGATAATTTTATTATTGTTGCTGATATGGATTTAGCTGGAGAAGCATCTGATAAAGAAGCACTATACAAAAACAACCCTTATATTGATTACCCTGATTACCAAGACCCTAATAGCAATTTCAAAACCTTTTACAATTCCCGCAATTCTCGCAAGTTGAAAATATCACAAGGTTTAGCTGCTAATTTTAATAAAAACATGAACTTGGTTTTAGTTTCTAAAAAGGATGGAACTAAAATCGCTACTGTTGTTAAGCATTCACAAAAAGAAAGTGAGTACACTTTTAATCTGCCTGTTTGGGTAGCTAACGAATGGAGCAAGACCGGAGGTTACTGGACAACTAATGGAGAAGGCGAATTGATTAGCCAATCAGATTTTGATGAAGTTTATTACTTAAAATTCAACGATAATACAGAAGTAGAAATGAGTGTTTATTTCTCTGAAGAGTTTAATACGTTTCAAACAAAATTTGGAGAATTCATCGCGCTTTTCAATAAATAAGAATAGCCTTTAAAATCATAATTTAAAGCCGATTTGAAAATTTCAAACCGGCTTTATTTTTTGGAGGTGTTTTGACAATTATAGTGCTTTGTCCATATCCAGACCAAATACCAATTCCCCCTTTTATATTGGATTTTAAACTTGTATTAGATGGATATATTGGACTCTTACTGTTCACAATTTCGTTTTGCCAGCTGTTCCAGAAATCTAAAGCATCTTTATTTTGTGTTCTTAATTTTACATGAATTAAATCACCATCCGTAAAATATGGAGTGAATTTCGTTTTAGAGAAAAGCAAAATCCCTCTGTTTATTTGTATTGAAATTGATGGAGTTTTAAAGTTTATATCATCTAAATTCCCATAAAATGCAGGCGTAAAACCAGACTCTTCTTTATCGACTTTTGTAGCAATCTGATAATAATCTTTTTCATTTACAGGGTCATCAAATTTCACAAAAACATAACCCACAGTATCGGTAGCAGTCTTTTTTATATATTCGGCACTTTTTAACTGAACAGATTTAGGAATGGATGTGACCGCCTCAACGACTCTGTTTAAATATTCTATTTTTAAAAAATATTCTTTTCCTGCTACGCCTTTTAAAGTTGTGCCGAAATAAACAAATGGCGGTATTCTGCTTTTATCATTTTTTACTTTCAAAACCTCAAAATTCAAGCCATCTGAAATGGTGATTTTTGCAGATCTTATTACATGATTTAAAACATTGGTAGAATCAATTGCATCAGCAACCGGAATGCTGCTTGATAACAGAACCTGAGCATAATCGCCTTCTTCAATCCAACCATCTACGACAATTTTAGATTCACTGCTCTGTTCGCTAAAATCATCTTTAGAACAACTTACAGCAATTGAGACAAAAAGGAATAAGATGTATTTTTTCATGCTTTTAAAATTTAAATTTCCAGCTTATAGAAGGCAATATTCGGTACAAGACTTTTTTCTCCTGTTTTACAAGTACATTATTTCTATCTTCATTGACCTGAACATTTAAAAATGCATAAATAGGATTACCAATATTAAAAGTATTGTAAATCGAAAAATTCAAAGAACTTTCTTTTTGATTTGTTTTGAGGAAAAAATAATTAACGGACAAATCTGTTCTAATATAATTTGGCATTTGTGCATTATTATATCCTGAATATTCTTTAACGGGGTTGTTATTAATGAAATACCATGATGTCGGCATCGTAAAACGATTTCCTGAACTCAATACCTGAGTTACTCCAAAGTTCCACTTTAGATTCAAATCGTACATCCCGACTATAGAAAAATTATGTCTTCTATCGTATTTAGCAAAATAAGTTTTTCCGTCATTAAGTTCATCAAAATCACGATCAGACCAACTTAGTGTGTAGCTTAACCAGCCCGTAAACTTTCCATTATTCTTTCGTAACATCATCTCCAACCCGTATGCTTTTCCTTTCCCTACTAGTAAATCATTTTTTAATGTTGTGATTTCATTAAACTGGGTTATTCCATAAGGATATTCGAGTAAATCTTTCATTACTCGGTAAAACCCTCCAAAAGAACTAGAAACATTTTTAGAAATATTTTGATTTGAACCTATTGAAAACTCATCAGAACATTGTGGTTTTATTCCGTTTGAACTGGCAATCCAAAAGTCTGTCGGAATCCCAACACTTGAAGTCGTAATCAAGCTTAGATATTGGTATTGTTTGTTATAAGAAACATAAAATGAATACCGCTCACTTGGATAATAATTTAATAAAAACCTTGGTTGAAAATGCAAATAAGAATCATTGGCTCCAGAACTATAATAATTAATTCGAAGTCCAAATTCTGCTCCTATATTTTTAGACAATTTTGGTTTTGCGGTCGTAAAAATTGCAGTTTCATTAGCATTAATCAAACCATTTTGAGAAGTATCCGTGTTAGTTGTTAAATTTTCGATATTTACTTTTTGAGGCTGCAACTCATGATATATATATTGCAAACCCGACTCGAAAGGAATGTTTTTAACGGAATAACGAACACTATTCGCAAAACCAAAATCTTTAACGTAAGACGAAACACCAAATTTAATTGTAGCTTGTTCCATACTTAGATTATTGGAATATTTGCTAAAATATAACGAATTTGACATCGTTAATTTAGGCGAGATTGTTGTGATTAAAGATGGTGACACGGTAAAATTACCCCACTTTAATCTCGTTTTTAACGCAAGATTCGAATCGCTAATTTTCAGCTCGTCTCCGCTTATAAAAGCATCTATAGAAAAAATATTGCTTTTTGAAATTTGTGAAACAAATGTAAAATTACCATCTGAAAAACCATATTTCATATCCTGAACATCATTACTTTTTGCCTTCGGCTTCAATAATGGTGCAATAATTTCATCAATATATGTTTTTCTTCCTGAAATGTAAATTCCGGTTTTATTAGTTAAAGGAATTGAAAAACTCAATTGCGAAGCTAAAATTCCAGCATTTCCCTGAACTGCAAACCTGGGAGGTATTTTTTTATTTGGAATCAGAAGTGTTGTGGAGCTTAATCGTCCACCATATTTTGCATTAGAACTAGACTTATCAAATTCTACTTCTTTAATATGATCTGCATTATAAAAAGGGAAAACACCTAACAAATGTGACATTCCATATACAGGAGTCTCGTTGTATAAAACTGCATTATGGCCCGGATCTCCTCCTCTTACATATAAATAGCCGTTGCCATCTCCAGAATTCTGCACTCCGGGTGTCAACTGCAAAAGCTTTATAATATCGGTAGTTCCCGAAACGGTTGGTACAGACGATAATTCTTTTAAATTAAAAGTCAATTTACCTCCTGCAAGATTTGATACCGCACTTTTTTTAGTATTAGAAATAATAACTTCATCTAAAATAGAGGTGTCTTTTTCTAAAACTATCGAAATTAAAGTATCTCTTTTAAGTGTAAAATTGATTTTTTTCTCCAAATATCCTAATTGGTGAATACTAATACTAATTGCTCCAGAATCAATTTTTTTGAAAAAATTACCGAGGGAATCAGATACGGCATAAAAATTTTGATCATGGAATTTAATAAAAATATTTGAACCAATCAGATTATCACCTTCAGCAGATTTTATGTTTCCGTAAATTATGGCTTTTGTTTGGGCAAATCCATTTGAAAAGCAGAGTAAAAAGAAAAGAATTATTGATTTCGACACTTTATATTAATAAAGTGCGAAAATACATAATTTCAATACAATTATGTAAGTTTATGACTATTAATTTATTTCAACTTATTCAAATAGATATTAACGACATTATCCAAACCAAGATAAAGTGCTTCTGCAATCAAAGCATGCCCAATTGAAACTTCTAATAATCCCGAAATATTTTGTTTAAAAAACTGAATATTATCAAGACTTAAATCGTGACCGGCATTAATTCCCAAACCTAATTCGTTCGCCAATTCTGCAGCTTTTATATAAGGTTCGATTCCGTTTTTATTTCCTAAATCATATTGATGAGCAAAAGCTTCTGTGTATAGTTCAATTCTGTCAGTTCCTGTTTTTTTTGCTGCTTCGATCATTTCTAAAACCGGATCTACAAAAATAGAAGTTCTGATACCATTTCTCTGAAACTCCTGAATAACTTCATTAAGGTATGATTGATTTTTTATTGTATCCCAACCTGCAGAAGAAGTAATGGCTCCAACTGCATCCGGCACCAACGTTACCTGATCAGGTTTACATTCTAAAACCAAATCAATAAAATTATGCTGCGGATTTCCTTCAATATTATATTCAGTATATACAATGGCTTTTAAATCCCGTGCGTCCTGATAGCGAATATGGCGCTCATCCGGACGGGGGTGAATGGTAATTCCCTGCCCTCCGAAATTCTGGATATCTGTTGCTACTTTTAATAAATCAGGAACATTTCCGCCACGCGCATTTCTCAGGGTTGCAATTTTATTGATATTTACACTTAACTTTGTCATATAAAATAAATAAATAATTCTGGTAACATTATATTTGTTACCACAAAAATACAAAGTAAAACGTAGCAGTTTTTGCTATTTTTTGATTATTTTGCAACAAATATCTACAATTGATTTATGACAGAAATTACCAACTATATCACAAACGATTTTCGAGCAATCGACAGCCAGGAAACGATAGCGTCGGTTCAGGACTTTTTTGCCGACTTAAATTTTTCTCATTTTCCTATTTTGGAAAATGGCATTTACATTGGAAGTATTGCTGCTGATGACGTTGAAACTTTTGATATGGACAAAAAGGCCATTGATTACAAATATACATTAGAACGTTTTTTTACCAGAAAATCGATGATATGGCTGGATGTTTTAGAGCTTTTCGCTAAAAATCACACCAATATAATCCCTGTTCTTGATGAAAATAATATCTATATAGGATATTATGAAATGGAAGATATTATGAAATTCTTCAAGGAAACTACATTTTTAAAAGAACAAGGCGGAATAATTATCGTTCAAAAAGGAATTACAGATTATTCTATGAGTCAGATTACGCAGATCGTAGAAAGTAATAA